>Ga0209427_10010322_pt1 | contig 10359 bp, 9 predicted proteins | sample DeeMarSWOR136_30_FD_187465 | JGI IMG/M metagenome (GOLD analysis project Ga0209427, IMG submission 187465) | Marine sediment microbial communities from White Oak River estuary, North Carolina - WOR-1-36_30 (SPAdes) (version 2) | ecosystem: Environmental > Aquatic > Marine > Intertidal zone >...
CCTCTGGATTGTCCACCTTCATCGCTTCGGGAGTGGCTCTGACAATATTCATATCGGTTAGCTTCCTCAGAAGCCAGAACCTGCGTGAACTTGATACATCACTGCCCAGGGAACCTTCGCCAGCCCGACCCATAAGAACGACATCTTTGCCCTCTTCAGCCAGTGTTATAGCTAACTCGACGCCGAATATCCCCCAAACAACAACCTTCTGCCCAATCGCCCTCCTTTCTCTTGAAGCCTGGCTATGGGTCATTACACCCGGTTTCCCCTGAGCTATCTCCGGTATTTGTGGCGATGAGCCGGTGGCAAGGATGACAACATCAGGTTTCAACTCTTCGACGTCGGCGGCAGTAGCCTCTTTGCATATCCTTACGTCTACCCCGAGCTTTCTCATCTGAGTGGAAAGATATCGCACTATATTCCCGAACTCGGCAGTCAACGGATTAATGGCAAGGACAGATACCATGCCACCTAGCTGGGAATCCTTCTCTATCAGGGTTACCTTGTGACCCCTCAGTGCCGCAATTCTGGCGGCTTCCATTCCTCCTATCCCACCACCGATAACCAGCACTTTCTTGGGCTTTTCTGCCTGAGTGAGCGGGATAGGTTCGTCCTGTATGTCATAGTTTATGGTACAGGGTCTGCCACATCCACCAATACATCCTATGCAGTGCCGAATGTCTTCCGGTCTGCCCTCAAAGTATTTCTTGACGGTTTCCGTGTCGCAGGTCACCTGCCTGCCCATGTAGATAATATCAGCCTTTCCTTCCTGCAGGAACTTCTCAGCCATATCCAGGTCAAAGATATTGCCCACACCAATTACTGGTAGCCTGGTAACCTTTTTCACTGCCGCTGCATGATTGATAAAGCAACCCCTGGGATAATACAAAGGAATAGTGATTCCCTGAGGAGAGTGCGTGATTGACCCCTGTGAAACATCAAAGCAGTCCACTCCAGCTTTCTCCAGGGCAGGGACAATATACTTGGTGGCATCATCCACCGTAATACCTCTATCCCCCAGTAGCTCATCAGCGTCGATTCTGGCGAATATAGGGAAGTCCTCACCAACTGCCTGCCTCATTTTCTGTATCGTTTCCACCGGTAAGCGGAGCCTTCCCTCCCAATCACCACCATATTTATCGGTGCGCCGATTGTAGAAAGGTGAAATAAAGGAACAGCAAAGCGTGGCGCCACCATGAGCACAGTGTAACATTACACAATCAAACCCGGCTGCCTTTACCCTTGCGGCCGCAGCAGCAAAGTCTTCTTCAAGCTGTTCAATCTGCTCGACCGACAATTCGTCGACAGGTAGTATGCGACCCATTGCCAGATCAAACTGCCCGTATTTGGGGTGAGTTTCATCGGGGAAGGGTGAGGGTGAAGGACCCTGACCTGACAGGGGACCGCCGGCCACAATCTGGACGCCGATTTTAACGCCATAAGAGTGAATTACCTCGGCTATTTTAGCCAGGCCGGAAATATACTTATCATCGGTAACACCAACCCATGTTACCCTGCCGGCAGCTGTCATACGCCGTAAAAGATTGGCTGCCCCACCTGCTGGCGTGGTAGAAACCCCAAGTGCACCAGTCATTATAAACCCCAATCCTCCCTTTGCCCTCTCTTCAAACCACCTGATAGTCTGGTCAGTTACGAAGCCCTCCTCTCCCCCTGGTATATTAACGAAAGGTGCAAAGCCTATCCTGTTCTTGAGTCTCATTCCTTTTATTTCAATTGGCTCAAAGATCTTCCTGTCCATAACCCTCCTCCTTGAATCCTATTACCTAGATGAAGAAAGAAGTGGAGCTGAGGGGATTCGAACCCCTGACCTCCTCCGTGCAAAGGAGGCGCTCTCCCATCTGAGCTACAGCCCCGCAGATAAGATATTATAGCAACAAAGGGTTTGATTCACAATTCGTCCTTATAAGCGGCATAAAACTACCGGTTTCTCAGAGGACTCAGGGCGTTCTTGATACCAGTGATTTCACCCAGTCTGGTATTTGCCGACCGCGCTGATAACGAAGAGACGCAATAAAGAGACCCAGGATCATTATTAACGTTAACCCCAGACCACTAAATGTTACTATCATAGAAGCAATATCAAACAAAGCTGAGACTTCACCCAGCAGAACACCAAGCAGCTTGAGAATTGTACCAACAGCGAAGATAAGAATTGTAATACCCAGAATGATTCTTATTGATACACCGCGAACATAACGAGTAACTAATGCTCCGAACTGTACCCCAATGCTGGATGCAATCACCATGATAAAAGCGGCGAAAATTATTACATTGCCACTCATGGTATGCCGAATGCAGCCGTAAGCAGCCACAAATATAACCTGGAACAAATCGGTTCCAACCGCCATTAAGGATGGCAGACCGACTACGTAAACCAGAGCCGGCACCATGACAAATCCACCACCAACGCCCATGATACCCGCCAGCAAACCGACGAAGAAGCCGATAGCCAGTATGATCCAGAGCGATATGCTTATACCTGACCTGGTGAAATACAGTTTTGGTGGTATAGAAATGCTTTGAAGTTTTTGTGATATTGATGATGCACTCATAGGCGGTGGCAGTTCTTGCCCTTCTTCCAGCATCCTGTCAAGCTGTCTTTTTCTTGTGATGGATTCCCACATTGTGTACGAGCCGATAATAAGTAGCACGCAAACGGCAATAGATAGCACAGCTTCATCAACCAGACCGGCATCTCGCGTCAAGTTGAGGAATCTGACCCCTACCTCCATCCCGCTCATTGTAGCAACCAGTATGACCAGTCCTAGCTTGACGTCCACATTGCCGAGCTTTCTATGCCGGAATGCACCTACAATCGAACTACCCATTACCCAGGCGAGACCGGTTCCGACTGCCAAGTTAGCTGGAAAGCCAAGTATAATCAAAGCTGGTGTTACGATAAAGGCACCACCAACCCCGGCGAAACCACTCAGAATTCCTGCACCAAAACCGATAAATATGAGGAGCAATATATTGATATCAACGCCAGATAGTTCTGGAAAAGTTATCATGATAGTTGCTCATCCCTGCTTTCAGCACAGCCACTGGCCCATAGAAACAAGCACATGATGGGCTTTCCTATGCAATAGCGAGAGCTGACCATCTGTTAATTCTGGCCTTTCTTATCATCTGCATGCTTTGCTTTATGTACCTCGTTACCTATAAGGTTTGTTATCTTAATCATCATGAAGCCCAGCAATACACCCAGCACCAGCATCAATCCCAGGTTATAAAGCACAGTAAGGTAGCCTCTACCTGTCGGCAACCATTGATACATCTCCAGATGGACCTCAGTAGAGTACCAGCAGACTGCATGCCAGATTACTAAACCACAGGCAATAGAGAGCACTGCCAGCCACATAGCATCTTTCTTTCTTTTACTCACGCAGTACTCCGTTCAACCGTCCCATTCAATATTAACATCCCGTAGATGAAACGGAAACGACCGCAGGCCCAGATAATTGTCAACTCAGACATTAAACAGGAAGGTAATTACATCACCATCCTGAACTATATAGCTCTTACCCTCCATTCTGAGAAGCCCTTTTTTACGAGCTTCGGTCACACTACCACTTTTGACCAGATCCTCATAGCTGATTACCTCAGCCCGGATGAAACCCCGCTCCATATCAGAATGTATCTTACCAGCTGCTTTCAGAGCCTCAGTTCCACCTGGAAGAGGCCAGGCCCTGACTTCACCAGAGGCTATACTGAAGAATGAGACCAACCCGAGTAGCTCGTAAGATGATTTAACAACCCGGTCGGCTCCGGACTCGGTGAGTCCATACTCACTGCGTAGTTCACCAGCAGCAGCTTCGTCGAGTTGTGCCAGCTCCATTTCCAGCTCCCCACACAGAGTGATAACGCTACATTTTGGGCGGGAATAACCCGAGCTCAACCGTGATTCAAGCGATTCCGCCTCTGGTAACTGGTCCTCTCCAATATTCACCACTATCAGTAATGGCTTGGCGGTAAGAAACTGGAAATTGGTAATAGTCCTGGATTCCTCGGTGGTTAGTTTCAGTTCCCGAATGGGAATATCTTTTTCCAGTTCAGCCCTGATTTTATCCAGCAGTGATTGCTCCCGGAGGAGAGTCTGGCGCTCAGGCTGTTTCGCTCCTTTTAAACTGGTCTCTATCCTGCCCAGCCTTCTCTCAATAATGGCCAGATCAGAAAAAGTAAGCTCCAGATTCATATTAGAAATATCCCGCTCAATATCCAGGCTGCCTTCAACGTGAGGTATGCTATCGTCGCTAAAGGCCCGGACTACATTGATAAGGGCATCGACGTTACTGAGCTGATTTAGTAACCGACCGCCTATGGTCTTGTCCTCAACCAGACTCTTAACCGAGGCACCTAAATCAATGTATGTTACCGAAATGGGGACTACCCTCTTGGGGTGCAGAATACCAGCCAGCCCATCAAGGCGAGGCTCTGAGACGGTGGCTACGCCGATATGCGGCGCCAAGCTTTCCTGGGCGTGGCCTTTCGTGTCAGCTTCGCCTCTGGTTAAAGCGTTAAAAATGGTGGTCCTACCGCTTTTTGCCAGTCCCACAATGCCGATCTCAACGCTCATTGTTGCTAAACCGCTTTTATTTATTCTAATACTCTGGAAAAGTATTCTCCAGCAGACAAACTACTCTTTTATTATAGCTACTGGTCTCACCCATGAGGCACTCGCCCGAAGAATCTTTATCGGGAAACAGCAGACCTTAAAACCATGGGGAGGAAGTTGGTCAAGGTTAGCCAGTTTTTCCATCTGGAAATACTCCCGTTCAATACCAGCATAGTGACCTTCCCAAATCAGGCTTTTATCATGAGTCTGCTGGAACTCCTTAGCCTGATACATAAATGGGCGGTCCCAGCCAGGCGCATCAGTTCCAACCACTCTTATGCCCTGGTCTATCAGCCAGATAGTTGCTTCTCTTCCTGCCCCGGCGTACTCAGTTACATACTTGGGTGTACCCCATAACTTGTCTGTGCCGGTCATAATTAGAACAATGTCCAGGGATTTTAGCTGGTAGCCCATTTTCTTCAGGGCTTTCTGAAGGTCAGCTACGCTTATTACATCGCCGGCCTTCTTGTGCCGCATGTCGAGTACAACACCGTCGCTGTATGCCCACTCAAGCGGCATTTCATCTATCGTTCTGGAGGCTCTGCCTTCACTAGTGGGATGGTAGTGCCAAGGAGCATCCATATGAGTGCCTGAGTGAGTACTCAATGTCAGTATATCATGAGCCCAGCCAAGACTGTCGGGAAGGTCCGCGGGAGTAACTCCGGGGAAGCCCCTGAGCATTTCAGGTATACTTTCCTTATGACCGACATACTGGATTTGGGCACCCATCACACCAGGGCCTTCCCTTATTTCCAGACTCAGGTCTACCAATCTAACTCCACCGGTCATTTGCTATGTTCTCCTTCTACTCTTTATGCGAATAATTAAGAGCATTCGTTGATGCTAGCCGTATTTTACACCAAAGCGACCCTGAAAGGCATGTATAACATGTATAATATGAAAGCTCATATTGCTACGATGACAAAGTGATATTTTTTAAAAACAGAAACAATTCGAGGCTAGCCGAGTGTGAATTGTTTCTCGAGTTATGTCAAGTTAAGGAGCGGGGGTTCGAGACCATGCTTCGCCGGAATAAAAATCGACCCATGCCGGCCAGTAGCCCAGCGCGACAGCTAACCTACGGGATAGTATATTGGAAACTGAGGTTAAGTAATAAGGAAGCTTCTCCTTTGTGAAGAGGGACTCGGTAAGCCTGCTGACAAGCGCCTTGCCGATACCACGCCTGCGGTAATCGGGTAGTACGTCAATACCAACCTGCCACATTTCATCGTGGTCGGCGGCGGCTCCAGCAACACCTACCGTCTGCTCCCCGTACCTGGCAACAGATGCGGTCATTCTCGGACGAGCGGGGTCAAGCCGGTACCCCATAGCATTAGGAAACCTTCCGGTTTCGTAGAGTTCCTGCATTCCATCCTTTTCTACCATGACGACGTCGATGTCAGCCGGAGGGAGACAGGGCTGAAAACGGTCCTGTGTGCAGATATACTTCAGTTCCGGACTCCGCATTACCTGACCGTCCAGGGCAACGTATTCTCCCATACGGGCTATGTTCGCTGGAGAGAATATCTCCTCGCGCGTCAGGTGACTGAGGTTTTCAACCACCCACTGCATACGGTCAGCGCTGCAACTGACAACCACACCCTTTCCCATTGTCACAACGAACAATGACTTCTCGGGAAGAGGAAACCGCCGGCTCCCGGCAACCTCCTTTGCCTCAAATATGAATACCCCCTCAGCATCAAAGCACCTCTCTTCGCAGGCGAAATCAGCCGTCAGGATTTTCCTGACCGTCCGAAGTGCCGATTCCCGGTCTAACATTGTTGTCTCACCATATCCCTTCATTCGATATACTTTGTAGGGAATGACAATAGTATATCACGTATAGAATATTTATGAGGTTTCTCATAAGAGTATCGAGCAAGTTCAAGCGAGCCATGCAGAGATATATGGTATTATGGAACGGAGGAGGTACAGATGATACGGGATTTGATAATAGAAAACAGGAGCCGACGGCGTTTCTACCAGGAAACAGTTATAGAGCGTGACACATTAAAGGAGCTTGTCGACCTTGCCAGGCTGTCGGCGTCCGGCGGAAACAGACAGGCTTTGAAATTCATGCTCTGCAACGAACCGGAAAAGAATGCCCTGATTTTTCAGCACATCGCGCTGGCAGGAAGTCCGACCGAAGGGGAAAGGCCGTCGGCGTATATAATAATACTCGGGGATACGGATATAAGCCCGTCCTTCGGGGTTGACCACGGAATAGCGGCACAGAGCATCATGCTGGGTGCCGTAGAGAAGGGACTGGGCGGATGCATGGTCGGTGCGGTAAATAGAGAGGGGCTGCGCAAAGCACTGGAAGTACCGCCACGCTACGAGATACTCCTGGTGCTGGCACTGGGTAAACCCAAGGAGAAGGTGGTAATCGACGATTACGAGGGGAAGGGCGAGACCAGGGGCTGGTGGGATGATGACGGTGTCCGCCACGTGCCCAAGCGGCTCCTTAAAGATATTATAGTCGAGTAAGTCTACGGGGGTGTTGTTATGACCGGGTGGAAAGAAAAACTGAATGGAGACCCGATACCCTGGCTGCTGGAAGCTGACCATCTTCAGCCAGCCGTTCGCTATTTTGCACTGCGTGACATCCTGGGATATAACCAGGATAGCAGTGAAATTCAGGAGGCGCGGTCAGCCATAATGTCCACCGGTCCGGTGCCCAAGATACTTGACGCTCAGAAGCAGGAGGGTTACTGGTTAAAACCGGGACCGGGCTACACCCCCAAATACCAGTCAACTGTCTGGCAGGTAATATTTCTGGCACAACTAGGCGCCGACGGTGACCATCCAGCAGTTCGAGCCGCAGGCGAGTATGTACTTTCTCATTCCATTGCCAGTCACGGGGGCTTTTCCGTTAATGGAACTCCCTCAGCTTTCATACACTGTCTAGCGGGAAACCTGGGAGCGGCCTTGATAGACCTCGGCTGGCTGGATGACCAGCGCCTTCAATCTGCTCTGGAGTGGCAGGCACGAATGATTACGGGAACAGGAATTGCTGATTCCAAGAGCAAGGGTACTCTGGAACGATACTATGCGTATACCCCCGGCCCGCTGTTCGCCTGCGGTCCCAACGGGGGCCTGCCATGTGCCTGGGGCGGAGTCAAAGCAATGCTCGCTCTGAGCAAAGTCCCTCCTTCGCTCCGCACCAAAACCATAAATTCATCGATTGACCAGGGTCTGGAGTTTCTATTGAGCCATGACCCGGCAGTTGCTGACTACCCGTTCGGCTTCGGTGACAAACCAAGCTCCAGCTGGTTCAAATTCGGTTATCCAATAGGCTACGTCACGGATGTACTGCAAAATTTGGAGGTGCTGGTTGCTCTGGGACAGGCTAACCATCCACAATTAGCCCACGCCGTAGAAATGGTGGAGAGCAAACAGGACTCTCAGGGACGCTGGAAAATGGAGTACAGCCTTAACGGCAAGATGTGGGCTGATATTGAAAAGAAAGGACAACCGAGCAAATGGGTCACTCTCCGGGCGGTGAGAGTCTTAAAAGCCGCCTCCCCAGAACCGGTATAGCATCCCATATTTTCCCTTTTTCAGACCCGTGACGCTTCAATTCAGCAATCCCTGAGCGGCGACATCACTCCACCAGCGGTGCGACGCGCGAGCGGAACCATTGAGCTACACAATCTGGGTTACCGCTTTAATCAGGTCTTCCTCGTCTGGCATCCAGAATTTCTCCAGAACCGGGCTGAAGGGAACGGGTGTGTCCGGGGCACAGACCCTTTTTACCGGCGCATCGAGGAAGTCGAAGGCTTCCTCAGCCGCCACAGCGGCCACTTCAGCGGCGAAGCTCCCCGTCCAAGGCTCTTCGCTGAAAACAACCAGCCGACCGGTCTTTTTAACCGATTCTATGATGGTCTGCTTATCAAGAGGTACCAGGGTCCGGGGGTCAACAAGCTCAATACTAATGCCTTTCTCCTGAAGCTTCTCGGCAGCGGCAAGAGCACGACGGACCATGAGTGCGGTAGCCACAACAGTAACATCACTTCCCTCTCTCTTGATATCCGCCTCTCCCAGAGGTATGAGATATTCTTCATCAGGTACCTGGCTGGTGCGACGTCCGCCCAGCATCTTGTGGGTAAGGAAAATGACCGGGTTATCATCCCTGATTGCCGACTTAAGCAGACCCCTCGCATCATAAGGAGTGGAAGGCACCACTATTTTAAGTCCCTTAATAGCCATCAACCAGCCGTAGATACTCTTGGAGTGCTGGGCGGCAGCAGATGCACCAGCACCAATGCTGGCCAGAATGGTTAGCGGGAGTTTTAACTTGCCACCGAACATGTATCTCATTTGAAGCTGATTTAACAGTTCGTCACCGCAGACACCCAGGAAGTCGGCGAACATCATGGCGGCGATTGGCCTCATACCGGTAGCGGCGGCACCGATAGCCGCCCCCAGTATTGCCGTCTCCGAGATTGGGGTTTCCCTTATCCGCCGGGCTCCGTATTTCTCGAACAAGCCTTGAAACTGGCCGAAGGGTCCACCCCAGTGTTCTCCTATGTCCTCCCCGATTATGAATACCGTCGGGTCTCTATCCATTTCTTCATGGAATACCTCATTCAAAGCCTGGTTAAAGGTTATCTCCCTCACTGCTCATACCTCCTTAGACGAAGACGTCCTCCAGGGTCTCTTCAGGGCTGGGAAAGGGGCTTTCTTCGGCAAACTGCACCGCTTTTTCAATCTCGTCATCTATCTCTTTTTCGATTTCAACGGCATCCTCTTCCGTTAGTACTCCCATCTCAATAAGACGAGTCCTGAATGCGGGGATGGGGTCTTTCTTCTTCCACTCCTTGACCTCGTCATCCGGCTTGTAGGTCTGGGGGTCACCTTCATAGTGTCCGTGCCAGCGGTAGGTCTTACACTCTACCAGGGTAGGGCCTTCACCCCTTTTTGCCCGGGCAATAGCCTCTCCGACGGCTTCATATACCGCTATTACATCGTTGCCGTCAACGGTTACATCGGGAATGCCGTATGCTGACGCCCTGTCGGCAAGATTGGTCACCCTGGACGTATCGGAAATATGCGTCTTCTCGGCGTACAGGTTGTTTTCGATAAGGTAGACCACCGGCAGGTTCCAGCAGGCGGCCAGATTTACCGCTTCATGGAAAGTACCCCGATTGCTGGCGCCATCGCCAAGGAAGCAGATAACCACCCGGTCTGTCTCTCCCATCTGTGCGGAAAGAGCCGCCCCGCCAGCAATTGTTATCCCGCCACCGACAATTCCATTAGCCCCGAGGATACCGATGTCAGCATCAGCGATGTGCATGGAGCCACCCTTGCCCTTACAGTAACCGGTCTTCCTGCCAAAAAGCTCGGCCATCATCAGATCTGTTCTGCCACCTTTGGCTATGAGGTGACCATGCCCCCGGTGGGTGCTGGTGATGTAATCGTCAGGTCTCAGATTGGCACAGGCACCAGTAGCCGTTGCTTCCTCGCCGATGTAGAGGTGAACGAAACCGGGAATCTTCCCGGCGGCGAACTCTCTGGAAACCCTTTCCTCGAAAGTCCGGATACGAACCATCGTCCGGAACATATCAATCAGCTTTTCTCTGGCAATTTCCATAGTATTACCTCCCACCCTGCTATTTGTGCTTTATTTGGCTTCAATAATAACATGAAGGTTCCAGTACCTGGCAATGGCTAAGTTAAAGGCTACTAAATGGCGGCTCTGGACAGATAGCTCTTCCAGCGGG
>Ga0209427_10010323_pt1 | contig 10359 bp, 4 predicted proteins | sample DeeMarSWOR136_30_FD_187465 | JGI IMG/M metagenome (GOLD analysis project Ga0209427, IMG submission 187465) | Marine sediment microbial communities from White Oak River estuary, North Carolina - WOR-1-36_30 (SPAdes) (version 2) | ecosystem: Environmental > Aquatic > Marine > Intertidal zone >...
GCGGAGCGAAGCGGAGTCGAGGAATCTTTATATCATGATAAATTTGTGGGTTAACCAGATTTCTCCCTTCGGTCGAAATGACAAAAACAGGACTTTTCGTTCAGGCACTAATTAAATTTTGATTCAACATTGTAGCAATCAATTCACAACTGAAAAGGTTTCTAATCTATTGAGAGTTAAATCTTCTTTTATTTTCAAATCAAGAAATAATTCGATCCTCTTTTAATATTGATTCAATGTCTTTTTTAAGCTGATGCTGAATATTCTCAGAGTACCCGACATGGGTATAACGAATTTTTCCCGAAGGATCAATTACAACATGAGTGGGAAATCCAATCACATTAAACAATTTTTTAACCTCGTATCCCGAATGAAAGAGATGATAGTGAAATGGTTTACTGGTGATAAACTTATTTATCGAGATCGGTGCTTCTACTGAAATTGCCCAAAACGCAACAAGGGGATTGTCCTTGAATTCATTGACTAATGTATTTAATTGAGGAATCTCTTTTTGACATGCTGAACTCCAGCTATCCCAAAAAGTCAATACGACGACGTTGCCTTTTTGCTCTGAAAGTCTATACAAACCTCCATCAATATCAATCAAATCAAAATCTGGAGCTGATTTTGCCGCAGACCTCAATTCTTTATAAATCTCACCTTGTAAATAAGCGTTAAAACCAACTGTAGTTTTATTTTTAATGTGGTACAGAAAGTGTAATTTTTGAATCGCATCTTCCTGGGCAGTATTGATACTGACTGCTTTAACATAAGCTTTTTGCGCACTATCTAATTTCCCTGATTGAAAATAAAGATCTCCAATTTTTGTCCACTCATAAGCAGGAAATAATGTACCTAATTTAACCACCTGCTTTCGATTATGAATAGCTAATTGGTACTTTTTGAGTGCGGTTTCCAATGTAGCTTGAGTAGACAGTATTTGACATTGATTTAAATTTAACTGATTCCGCCGTTGCTGAGGATCTTCCCAGGGATGTAATTGAAAATAGATGTGTTCAGTATTATTGAAACGAGCTTGATCTATCATCTGTTGAGCCAGTTCATAATTTTGACTCCGCATAAATAAGTTTGCCAGATTGAGCCGGATTTCAAGGTCATCGGGTGCCAGTTCAATATACTTTTGAAAATATTTTATCGCCTCGTTAAGCTCTTGATTTTTTTGAAAGGCTAAACCTAACTGGTAATAAGCATTCTTTAATAATGTGGTAGTTTGCGCATGATTATTGAATTGAATTAATTCTTTCTTGATTGCTTCTTTATTTTCGCCATACATCATAAAAATCATTGAATATTCAATTTCTTCTTTTATCGGGTGATTTTCATATTTTGATAAAATTAATTCTCCATATTGTATTGCAGATTTTTGATCCTTTAACAATTTCCAATAAGTATTATGTGCCAAAGCAATTAAATCAACATTACTTTTAGAATTTGTTAACAGACTATCTAATTGAAATTTGACTCGATCTATTTGCTGGTTCGACCAGTTAAACTTGTTTAGCTTTAAACTCCAGAGATCATACCAAACTTTAAAGTTATCAGGGAATAGTAATAGCTCCTGGTTAAATGCTGAGCATGCTTGATCATACTCAGGAATATAACCAGTGCCCAGCTCCTGACTAAATATTACGCCCATCGTATAATGTGTATTTTTTACGGTGTTACCGTCACTATTTCGTATTTTTATATTCCATCCAAAACCATTATTATCCTCCACACGATCGATCTCATCTTCAAATTTCAATCGAACTAGATATGTTCCAGGTTCGGTTTTAATACTTGCCCGCCAATATTGTTTTTTAGGAGTCATGGGGATTCGGGAAGTCTTAATCGTTTGATCCTGTATAAGCTGATAAACCATAAATATTTTTAAGTCTTCTTGCCCAGATTTTATTAAGCGTTGAGGTTTAAAAAAAATTGTAACCTTATCCCCATCTCTTGCCTGCTCCGGCTTCCACGCTACCACCTCATCCATTTGCTTTGAACATCCTGCAATAACGGTTATTCCTATTAGCAACAGACAGATTTTTCTAATCATTGAAAAATTCCTCCTTAACAGTTAAATCGGCTTTGATATACTTTTGCGGCTTGAAAAAAATTTTATGTTTTTGAATCCAATCTCTTTTAATAAAGTAATCGCTTCTTGAAAATAACTCCCAACATCATGCGGTGAATGAGCATCTGAGCCGAGTGTAATCGGAATTTGCATTTCATTCGCCAGGCTAAGTAATTTACTACCAGGAAAAGGTTCTTCAACATTTCTGGTACGAAAACCAGATGTATTAATCTCAAGACATAAATCATACTTCTTTATTACTTCCAACACTCGAACGGCGTAACCATGACTCATATCATCTAAATCCCCCCAAAATCTCCTGGGAAGATCAAAATGCCCAATAATATCGAATAAGCCTGTGCGTATTGCTTTTTCCAGTGATTCAAAATACTTATGAAACAATTCAGCTTTTTCATCACAATGCAAATCATTTAAATAGATCAAGTGCTGTGAACTATCAAAATTTAAATAATGGACGCTTCCGATGATATAATCAAATTTATTTTCTTCCACAAATCTTTCAAGAAAATCGATCGCGCTCTCAATATAATCAAGTTCAATGCCGACTTTTATATTGATGTGTGGGAATTCATTTTTTAAATCGTCTATAATATTTAAATAAGTCTGCAGCTCTTCAGGAAGCATGCGATAATTATTATTAAAATGGGCAGGTAACGGATTATGATCTGCAAAGCCCATTTCACTTAAACCTGCGTCACTAGCATGTTTCACATAATCTTTCATCGTTCCATTGGCGTGATTGCAGAAGGAGGTGTGGATGTGATAATCCGCCAATTTATCGACCATTTTCTAATCCTTTTTCATTCAAAAATGTTATTAATTCATTGTATTTTTCATCAGGAATTTTATCAATAACCGATTTCAAATTCATCAAAATTTTTCCGTGTAATTGATATAAGGATTTATAGGCTGGAAATTTTTTTGATAATATTCCAACGTGCTTTTTAATCGTCCCGATATCACCTCGGGAAATTGGACCTGTTAATGCCCCTTCTATTTCACGACACTTTAAATTTGTTAATGTAGTTAACAATAACGGATGAATGATCTCCAGAGTTTCGTGTTCTGAAAAATTCAATTGTTTAAATAAATCGGTTACCGGAATCATTAAGGAAATCATGTAATTTGAAGCTATGGTACAGGCGAGGTGGTAGAGACTCTTATGTTGTTTGGGGATATAGATCTTATGACCCTTAATTGCCTTGATTATCTCAGAGGCTTTTTCAATAGCTGTCGGATTACCTTCTACACCAAAATAGATATTTTGAAATTTCCTCCAATCACATTTTTCCCCAGTAAAAGCTTGAATTGGATGCAAACTGGCACCAACAACATCAAACTCTATCAACGGATCAAAGACATCGCTGGTTAAAGCACCTGATGTATGAAACACAAATTTTGCCACTTGTTTTCGTTTAAAACATCCAGTTAAATCAGATACAACTGAATTAATTTCATCATCCGGTACCGCGATAAAAATAATATCACTTTCTGCTAAATCTAAGATTTTGTTGGAAAATATTTCACTCCCAACTAATTTCGCTACATTTTTGGCTAATGAAAAGCTATGATCAATCAATCCGACAATAGCATAATGATTTTTGTACAGCGCATTAGCTAATGCCGAGCCAAGCCGTCCAACACCAATAATTGATATTTTATCCTTGAATTGACACATATCCTAATGAAACGATTTGAAAGGGTAGCTATTTTTTACAATTGAAACAATAATCATTTTTTAATTTTAATGTAATAAATTTATTATACAATTCAAAGCAAAATATCATTCATAACTATTTTTAATTTTGGATGGATACAATATCATATTCTGCGAAACTAATTTCTTTGGTAAACCTTTGGTTAAATCCTTTTGATAAAACATAAGGGACATTCGCTATGAATGATAATAGACAGGATTTTTACATTGAAGCTGGTAGGTTGCAATTAAGGATATAATAGAAAAGGAGAGAAGTATTTTTCTCTCCTTTTCTAATCTTGAGGTAATTAATAAATTAATTAATAAATTAATTCTTTCCCCTCCACTGATCGCCAAAGAACCAAATTACGTTGGTTATTCTAGCTGAGTTGTGTCTGGTGCTACAGTGTCAACTGGAGCTGGAGTCGTCTCAGCCGGGGCTTCTTCCATTTGCTCAGTTTGGGTTTCAGCTTCAGGTTCCTCTTTTTCAGCACATCCAACAATGAACATCAAAGGAATAGATAAGCAAAGGATTAATACTAGCAACAACAGGAATCGTTTCATTCTTACTCACCTCCTTTGGCTCTTTTGGGGGTAGCGTCCAATTAGTACAGTTATTAAGATTTACACTTTGCTTAAGCATCTGAACTAAGATAGCCTATAATATAAAAAATTATTATTATTTGTCAAGAAAAAAATGATTAAATTTATTTTTTATCGAAAATCTCCAGTAATATTAAATGCTGCCCAATAAACTGGATGGACATTGATTTGGGTTCTAACCAGATTGATCGCTTTTTGCAAAGCCCTGGCTCTTGAATTGCCCTCGTTAAGATAACGGAAAAATCGTTTAATCATAACTGCTGTCGTCAGATCGTCCACTTTCCAGAGACTGGATAGAAGCGAGGAACTGCCCGCATAGATAAAACTACGAGAAAGTCCAATCACTTCATCACCAACGCTAACCTCTGCCAATCCTGTTTCACAAGCACTCATTGCAACCAGATAGGTATTCATGTCTAATCCGAATATTTCATGCGCTGTCAAACGTCCATCATTTTCATCATCTGCTGTCAATAATAAAGATGAAAACAGGGGATTCGATGCATCAAATTCTCCGTGACATGAAAGAAGAATCATGTTAGGTGTCTCGCAAGAATGTTTAAATCTAGTTTCAGTAGCCTGGTTATTTATATAGGATGTTATGGGGGAATAAATAAGCTGAATACTTTCAATTTCTTTTTCAGCAAATGGTAATTCAAATTGTGGACTTTTTAAATCTGGATTACCCAGAGCAAGAATCTGCGGCATCCATTCCTCATTCGATATAAAACGCTGCCCCTTGTCCATACAGATACTTAGTACAGTTGCACCTGGCGCAATAGAGATTGAATATTTTTCAATTAAAAATTTTTGATCATTATCCATTAAAGCTGCAAAAGGCAGATAATGAAGAATGCCATACGGTATGATGACGATATGGTTTTGATGTGCAATCTCCGACTTAAAAGGTTCAATCAACAAATTGTACAATTCCTTTGAAATGTTGAAAATAGGTTGCTGCTCTTGAAGCGCGCCTCTAAACGATTCAACCTGCCTTATCAATTCGTTAGCCTGAAAATTCCTCTGTTTTGCGCCGATATAATTATTCGTAACCACCCAGGTATACAATTTATTTTTTGTATAAAAATATTCCAGCATAATAACACTATCTGGAAGAACATTCGCTAATGAATCTATATTCTGGGGTGCAACAGTAACCATCTCAGCTAGTTCAGCATTCTGCTCCTTTAATGCTATTAAATATTCCCGGTATTGCTTCTTTAATTCTTGCAATTGAAGATTTAAACGATTTAATCGATCTTTTTCAGAACCCGTAATATTAGCACCTTTTACAATTAAACCAGAAATTTCATTCTGGACACGACGAATTTCATTTTGTAATAGTTTACCATGATTCAATATTTCTTCATTGACGTTACCGCTAAATTTTATATCCCGGTTTGCAAGAAGATCAATGAAATTTCTTGACCTGGCACGTTCGACAATTTCAAGAGCTTTATCGGGTTGTTTGAGTTGAAGATACAGATCAACCAGGTCATAATAGACATCCAATTTGTCATCGATAAAACCAGATTTGTATTCTTCGACTTTGATTTGTGATCGCATGGTCTCGATGATCACGAGCGCTTCATGGTAAGCAGCTTTGCTTTGTTCCAGATCATTGGTTTCTCGATAAAGCCGTCCAATCAAGCGACGACTTCTCCATTCAACTTCAGGAATGAACAGCGTCCTAGCCTTATCGGCTGCCAGAGTTAAAGTATCCAATGCTGTTTTCATATTTTCAAGGAATAAATATGTCTTTCCGATTTCGTACAGACATTGAATCTCATTGCGACCGTCAAAAATTTCTTTACTTATTTTCAATCCTTTATGAAAGTAGTTCAGTGCCTCACTAATTCTTCCCTGTAGCAAATATATGCTTCCGGCATCACGATAGCCATATCCCAAACCACGTTTAGAATCGATTGCTTCGTCAATTTTAATCGCCTGCTGGAATTGTTCCAGTGCAGCATCCCATTTGTTTTGAGCCCGATACACCAAGCCCAAATTTTTATGAATATTTGCCATATCCTGGCGTGCATTGATTTCTCGTGCCAGTTCCAATGCCTGTTGTTCTTTTACAATTGCCTCTTCAAGATTACCCAGGCTCATTAGAATAAGCCCCTCAGTTGTCAAACCAACTGATTGTAATTTCAAGTTGTTGAGTTCTCTAAAAATTTGCAGAGCTTGCTTCTCGTGCCGCCATGCTTGTTCATAATTACCCATCTTCCAGGAAACATTGGCAAGTAAATGCTTTGCTAGCGCAATCCAATATGAATTCTCCAATTGTTCTGCTAATTGAAGTACCTGTGATTGATAATTTAATGCAACTTGATAGTTTGCTAATCGTTCGTGACTTAATCCTAAATTTTGTAAAACTTCAATTGAGCCTTCAATGTTTTGCTGTGCCTGAAAAATTTTCAGTGCCTGTTCTTGATTTTCTATAGCTCTCGAATAATTATCCAGATTCATTAAATAAATTCTGCCACGATCTTTTAAACAACTAGCAACATTCGTACTATCGCCTAGTTCTCGATAAATTTCAATCGCTTTCGAAAAATTATTTATTGCTTTCTCATAATTTACTCCTCTTTCATAGACCAAGCCCAGGCTGCGATAGGAGTTTGCCACATCAGGTTTTAGATCATATTTTTCTGCTAAGTTAAGATATTCATTTTGATAAAATATTGCCCGTTCAAAATTTTTATTTTCAGTATAGAAATAAACTAAATAAACATAACTATCAGCTAGTCTTTGAATATCGTTATTGTTTTTAGCTAATCCTAACACCTCCAGTTGATAAGCAATTGCTTGGTCATAAAAACCTCCACTGGCTGAGCTTTCGATCAAATATTGATATAGATTATGGATTGCTTCAATATCACCTTTCTTTTTTGCCATGATTAAAGCCTGATCGTAGTTAGCGATCGCATCCGCCCATTTATGTTCTGCAACATATCTATTCCCAATTCTAACCGTTGACTCAAATCGATTTTCGGCAAATGCCACCTCCTGTTCATCATCCATTCCCTCAAATCCAATTAATTGATAACCAGCAAATAAAGCAGGATCAAATCCAGCTTTGCTCATCTCTATTTGGGCATGGAGAAATGCGTCAGAAACAGAATTCTCCAATAGAGCATCAAAAAAATATTCCCAAAATGTTCTATCACCAGATTCCCATAAAGAAATGATCAAACTTGGTGTACCAGCATACAATAAAGCTTTTTGTAGAGCCTGAAGAGATGAGATCCCTTCTGGTTTAACTCCATTCACAATTATTAATGAAGATTGTAAATCAAAATTAAAAATTTCTCTTATCTGAAAAGATGGAAAATTTTGAGGTAATTGTAATACTACTGAAGATATTAATGGATCACTGCTATTCGAGTTAAACTTTATATCTAAATAGATCACATTAGCATTTTGTAAATCATCTTTAACGTCAGTTTTGGATAAATTCCGAACATTATTTTCAGCAGTCAAATTTTCAGTATCATATCCTAAAGCTCCGATCTCGTTTGAAAAACTACCACCTGCCAAAAGAATTTTCTTGCCTCTTATTGTTCTCTTTTGATAACTGTAATAATAGTTTGACAAACCAGGCGCCATTACTATCCTTTTGAATTTGTGCCTTTCAAAAAAAGAAAAATTAACCAGGTAAGAAAATGGTATACAGCCAATCGAACCATCGGGGATAATAATAATGTTTGTGAAGGAATCAATTTTACTTTCAATTGGTTGAATTAAAACTCGCCACATTGTTTGAGTTAATTGCTCAGAAATAGAATTAGTTGCAAGGGTGGAAACATAAGTATCAATTTGTTTCTCCAATGCCTTTTTTTGAACAGATATTTCAAAAAATTTTACTGAATCAGAGGTAATTGTCCAGAGATACAATTTTTCATTAGATATAAAATAATCAACTACCAGCGAACTTTTGTCTAAAATATTTTGAATTTGAACGAAAGTAACTGGCTCGACATGAATAAACGATTCTAATTCGGGATCCTCTTCTTTCAATTCTTCCAATAATTTTGAATATTCATGTTGTAGTTTTTGTTTTTCCTGTTTTAAAGATGAAATCTCTGAATCATTATTTTTTTGTTCCTTTGCAATTCTAATTTTATTGTCTAAATTATTTATCTCTTTAACAAAAAACCTGGCATTACCAAGAAAAAGTTTATGCCGCTCTTTCTTTAATTCGAGCTTATGGCTCCCAATCATATCTAAATATTGCTTGCCACGATATTGCTCTGCCAATCTTAATGCTGCGATAAATTTTCCCTGGGAAATATTGTAATCAATTGCTGTTTGAAAGAGCATTCTAATCTGGAATAGATAAAATGGCGTTAAACGAAAGGTCTGCAAGTAGAATGCATTTTGTTCTACAACTGTAATCGCTTCATCAAAATAGAAATCGGCATTTCGGTTCGATGGCATTTTGTTTAATGAATCACCTTGGACATCAAGAACCTGCCCCAGTGCCAGATCTATCCGCCATAGCCAGGATGTTAAATTTTGATTAATTGCTAAGCCGCGAGCTTTATTAAATTGATCCAGCGCATCAGTTACATCCCCTAATGCCAAAGATAAATAACCTAGATTTTGAAGTACAACAACTTGATCAATGTTAAAATTATTCTGTTTTGCAAGTTCATAAGCAGTCTGAAAGCAGCTATCCGCGACAGCCAGGTCTTGTATTCTTTTAATTTGGTGTTGCATAACAGCGACTTGATTTATTCTCAATGAATCGGGTAAATAGGCATTTTTCAAATAGTGCATATTACCTAACAAATTATAAATCTGCACCTTCTCATGAAAAAATCCAATCGATTCATTTTCCCAAAGCGACAGTCCATATTGCAAGTGTTCCAGACTCGAAGTTAAATACACGGAAGATTGGTTGAAAAAATTTTGTTGAGAAGAATCGACCAAAGAATTAATCTGCAACAAATTCATCTTATTTAAGATGATACCAAGACTGGCAAGATTTAAAATATTGACCAATATTCCAGGATTATTTTGTTCCTTTTTGCACATTTTCAAAGATCTTTCAAAATAATCCCAGGCTTTGGCATAATTTAAATCCCAATAGTAGAGATAGCCAATATTGTTCAAGAAAATTGCTTCGGCCACCCTGTCTTTTTTGTTCCGATAAATTTCAATTTTTTTGTTAAGAAAATTGATAGCTTCTGGAATAGATCTTTTTTCGAGGACTACCTGCCCCATTATGGAATAGAGAAAAGCTTTTTCTTCATCCGTAGTAAATCCCTCCGCAGCCGTAGAAGCACCGGCCCCGATTTGACCGAGATTCCACACCGGGAATTCAATGCCGAGAATGCCGATCTTAATCCAATTTGGTTTCGCTTTCACCTCTTGAACTTTCCCGCTGCGGATCAACTGAAGCGCCTTTTGAGCATAGCGCATTGCCTCCTCATCATCATTCAACATTTGATAATTGTAAGCAATGCTTCTGTAAGCAGATGCTTGTTGATTAATTCTTTGTTTCTTTTTATCCTGTTCAGCAGCTATCTTAAAATATTCTGCGGATTGATCATAATCGCCAGCCAACTGGTAAAGTAAAGCTAATCTTTTAATATTTAACAACCAATTTTCAGTGTCATCTAGATCTTCATACAACTTTATCGCACGTTTTAAATACACTGGACCCTGGTCAAAATCTTCCACAACCAATGCACAACGTCCCATTCGTTTGAACACATCTGCTGCCAATCTTGTACTCGTAAATGTTGAATCATACTTTAGCTTAATATGATAATAGTTGTAAGCCTGCTCAAAACCAAATTCGCCAAGATTATAATAATTCCCTGCCAGATTCAGGGCTAACTCACTTTCCAGTATTGGATTCTGTTGTTCATCATTTAAAGCAATAGCCGTTATCAGCGCATCAATTGCCTGCTCATACCATTGTTCGGAAGTTTTTTCTTTTCGGAAGGTT
>Ga0209427_10010325_pt1 | contig 10357 bp, 7 predicted proteins | sample DeeMarSWOR136_30_FD_187465 | JGI IMG/M metagenome (GOLD analysis project Ga0209427, IMG submission 187465) | Marine sediment microbial communities from White Oak River estuary, North Carolina - WOR-1-36_30 (SPAdes) (version 2) | ecosystem: Environmental > Aquatic > Marine > Intertidal zone >...
CCTTTTACGTGCTCAAATAAGAGGGCTTCGCCCTTTCATCCTCAACTCTCTTTGCCTTAAACATTGTCCTTTCTAATGTGCCGTGCTCTACCAACTCTAGCCCTGGGGTTACCTCTAATTCCTCCCGGAAGGCCCTCTTGACCGTATTCTTGAAATCCTCGTTATCCACCTCTTTGCTTTCATATTCGGCTATTACCGTAATGACATCGATACCTGTTTTTTCATCTGTGGACAATCTTATCCTGAACTCATCACCGAGCTCTGAAAAGCTTCGTATCACCTTTTCGACCTGGGCAGGATAGAAGTTGGCTCCCTTGTAAATAATCATATCATCTGCTCGACCCAAAATCCCACCTTCTGATCGTGCATGGGTGCGCCCGCAGGCGCACTTCTCGGTAGTTAGCCGAGCCAGATCATTTGTCCAATAGCGAAGCATTGGTCCAGCCTCTTTGGTGAGGTGCGTTATAACCAATACCCCGATCTCACCTGGCTTACACCTTTGTTTTGTGTCTGGATCAACTATTTCAACCAAGAGATGATCTTCAGCCCAATGGATGCCTGACTTTTCTATACATTCCGATGCACAGGTAGGGCCGATCTCTGCTAGGCCGTAATAGTCATAGGCTTCTATCCCTAATCTGGTTTCGATCTTCTCTCTGGTAGACGCTATCTCAGCCCCTGCTTCACCCCCAAAACACCCTATTCTCAAAGGAATTTCTGACGGATCTATGCCTCTCTGGCTCATCCTTTCAGCAATATAGAGGGCGAACGAGGGGGTAGAGAGTAATACCGTGGAGCCCGGATCAAGCAGATAATCGACCTGCCTTTCAGCCATCGAGGCTCCGATCGGCAAAACGAAGCATCCCATAGCCTTGGCCGCATAATGCGTGGACATACCCGCGACCCACAGTCCATAGCTGAAACCATTTTGGACTATGTCTCCAGGACGGGTGCCGAAACTCCACATGGTTCTTATGGTCCACTGGGTAATGTTTTCTACATCCCTTTCCGTCCAAATTGTGTTTACAGGCGTACCAGTTGTCCCCGTGGATGGATGCAGTTCTCTCCAGTCTTTTTGGGGAGCAACCACATACCTTCCAAACGGGGGATGAGACAACTGCTCTTCTCTGAGCTCTTGCTTGGTAACCGGAGGGATCTTAATGATATCGTCAAGGGAGTTGATATCCCCAGGCTTAAGATCAGCTTTATCGAAGCGCTCTCTATAAAACCCAGAGGATTCATAACATCGCTTTACCTGCCATTTCAGCCTCTCAAGCTGAAGCATTTCCAATCTCTCTCGACTCACAGTCTCGATATCTCTGTCATAGAAGCGAGGGTGTTCAGATGGTTTTGAAGAAGACATACGCACCTCCATAAAGTTGGGTTTCAGTAATCAGTCCGGCATAAGCAGACCATTGAAAAATCTCATCAGAATACCCTTATTCATTCTTTCTATTGCATCGTTCGAATATCGATGTAACCAAATCAGAAATTTGCAGAGGCAAATTAACATTAAAATAAAGAATAAGCCAGAAGAACGTCTGGCCGATACCGGTTTGCAGCTAACCCTTCATAAGCGTTTCACTGCTATTGAAACTCAGCGGCTCTCTTTGTCATAATATAGATGTTACTGTTCTTGATTGAAAACTAATAGGAATCATCATAATATTGATCCCGCAAATGGGAAACCAGCATCCCTTACCAGCCCCGGCATCATTCACAAGTCATGAGTGAAATCATAGCCTAACCAACCATGCCTTGTAGCTTTTTTCTTGACAAAGCCTATATGTTCGTATATTTGCGAAAACACGAGTCCTTATCAACCCACATAAGGGTTCGTGCACCTGTTGGTTGAGCTCAGGCCAGAAATGGTGCGCACGATCCACGGGGAGGGCGTCGCCGTCTTGCTGATGGAGCAGAACATGGAAATGGCCCTCAGCATCTCACTCCGAACCTACGTTATTGATGAGGGACGGATTCAGACCTTCGGACCCGCCAAAGATATCCTAGCAGATGAAGAGATTCAACGCCCTTACCTATCCGTCTAATCGTATGGATTGATATCACAAAGGAGAGTAACCTGAGAGAAAATCTGACGTTTCGAACCAGGTGCGATGGGAGCCTTTTTAGAAAGACGTTCTTTTCAGTCCATGGGGAAAGGAGGTGATTCTAGACTTCTCGGAAAAAGATCAAAGGGAGCTCGAACGTAAAACACAAAAACACTTAAGGAGGTAAAAATGGGTATAGATGCTCTTCATACAAAATATTCCACTTATGACGCCGCGGCCAGAATGAAGAAATTCGCTGAGACCTTTAAACCTGCAGATACGCCTATGGCTTTTGAATATCCTGTGATTCCTGGCTATTATGGGTATCGGGGAGCCGGGACCCAAGGGGTGGATTTTGATGACAGGATAAACTTTGCAAGAATGAGGAATTATCGTGTCGAACGCACCAAGGAACAGCTCAAGGCATTTGATGTGGGCGCGATCCTATCCATTCAAGAGTGGAATACGCGCTACATTACAGGAACATGGACACCCGCCTGGACCACACCTTCGTCGGGATTGCGTTATTGCATGTTGCCTGCCACGGCTGACGCTCCCATATTGTACGAGCAAGGAGAGATCGGATATCACACCCGTCAGATGGCTCCTTGGCTTGACAAAGTGAAGGTGGCCATTACGGGTGCGGGGTGGAGCAGCATTATCATGGGCAAATCGGCCCACCAAGCGCAAAGGGACAAACTTGTGACGCAGATTATTGATGACATGAAGGCTTACGGCGTAGGCAAAGAAACCCTGGCCATCGATATTTGGGATCCTGGTCTGATCGAGGGCTTTAAAGACAAGGGTGTTAAGGTGATCCCTGCCACAGAGCTCATGTTTCAGGCGCGCAAGATCAAAAACCAAGATGAGGTGGAGTGCCTGAGGATCGCTTCAGCAATTGGGGATTCCCAACATCAAACCCTTAAGGATATGTTGAAACCAGGGGTGAAGGAGTCTGAGATTATGGGTGCCATGCACAAGACGGCATACGACCTAGGAGGGGAGGTTTACTCTGGTATGCTCGTCACTTCGGGCCCCTTCAGTTGGCCCAATTCTCGATACATGACGGATCGTATCATTCGCCCCCATGACATTGTTTACGCCGACGTGTACAACACCACTTACAATGGCTACCATATCTGTTATTATCGCACGTTCAGTGTGGGCAAACCCCCTCAACAGCTTGTTGATGCCTACGCTGTGGCTTTGGAATGGCTTTACAGAAGCATAGAGGTCATAAAACCGGGTGTAACGACCAAAGAAGTGGCTGAAAAATGGCCTCCCTGCGAGAAAGATTGGAGCGACATACTGGTGGCCTATGAGGATCAAACGGCTGGGAGCAATTGGGCCCATGGTATCGGGCTATCTCTATATGAGCTTCCCCTGATCTGGCGTGGATGTTCGCTGGATTATCCCATGCCCCTTGAGCAAGGGATGACCTTTGCCATTGAAACCCAGCATGGTGTACCCGGGATAGGCGGTGTTAGGATAGAAGAGATGATCCACGTCACTGAGGACGGTGTGGAACTATTGAGCCAGTATCCTGTTGACGAAATAACGGTTGTTGATTTCTGATCACTGAAAGGCAGACGGGCAGGAAGGCTAAACACGGCCTTCCGGCCTTTTCGCTCTTGGGACCATTATCTCCTGGTGAGCATACAGGAAGCTCTTCACACAAGTAGGTTCAACCATTATCAATTTTGTTGCGTCCGGGATTTTGAGGATTCCCTTTTAATGCCAGCCATTTCTTCCAGCACGGCACATACTGCAGCAGTGTCCTGCTTGGCAAGACCTTTGGCCAGGGCTGCGGTGTAAATCTGGGCTGCGGTGGACAACAGCGGGGTGGGGCAATTCAACTTCCTGGCAAAGTCGCTGATGATGTTGATATCTTTTTGATGCATATCCACCTTCATGGTGGCTTCATCATACTTTGCAGCCGCCATTAGCGGACCGCGGACTTCGAACATTCGGGAGGTGCCGCCCCCATCACTGATGGCTTTGATCATGATTTCTGGTTCCAGCCCGGCTTTCATTCCCAGCACCAATGCTTCGGCCGCTGAAACATTGTGGATGGTCACCAGCAGATTGGCAACAAACTTCATCTTGGTGCCCATGCCGAATTTTCCGACATAATAACTGGCGCGGGAGAATCCATTGAAAATCGGATTACAATCCTCACATGCCTTACGGTTACCGCTGGCATAAACCACGATATCCTTTTTAACGGCCTGGGCGCCGGTACCGCTGAGGGGGCAGTCCAGAAGATCTCCGCCGGAGGTTTTCAAAGCGTTATGGGCTTGGTGTTTATCTTCCAGGGTGAGCGTACTGGTTTCTATTACGACCAGGCCTTTACGGGCACAGTGCACCAGCCCATCTTTGCCTTTAACCACGTTTAGCAGGGCCTCCCCGCTGGGAAGCGAGGTGATGACCACATCCGTCTGTTCGGCAACTTCTCGACAGGAGCCTGCCCCGCTTCCGCCTTTGCGAACAAGCGCATCGACTTGCTGTGAATCAATATCGTAGCCGGTGACCTTATATCCTGCGTTTATCAGGTTGGCGGCCATGGCTGATCCCATAATGCCGACACCAATTATGCCTATTTTTTGATACATGCGTTACTCCCGCCCTTTTTCGCGCGATACCGAACCACGACGACTTTTTAACCTATGGGTATTTTTCTTGCGACATGATCACTTACCCTGAATCGTTTTTGACTCTGGAATTAATGGATGGTCCACCCTCCGTCCACCATTAAAACGTGACCGACGACCATGTCGGATAGCGAACTGCATAAAAACAAGGTTGCACCGATAAGGTCTTCGGGCCGGGCCCAGCGTCCGATCGGAAGCATTTGTCCGGTTGCCCATTCCTTGTAGCCCGGACGCTCAAACAGTTCGCGACGCGTCGGTGTTTCCGTAATACAGGGAGCAACGGCGTTGACGTTAATCCCTTTGGCGGCCCACTCTAAGGCGAGCGCACGGGTGAGGTGGTGAACGCCGGCCTTGGCTGCTCCATAAACCGAACGGCTGGCAAAGGCGGTCTGGCCCAAGGTTGATCCGATGTTGACGATCTTGCCGCGGCCTTGTTGAATCATTATCTTGGCAACCGATTGGCAGGTAAAGAAAACTGCCTTCAGGCTGGTATCCAGGGTCTGATTCCATTCCTCTTCAGTGGCCTCCAGCGCTTCTACCGTTGCCGTCCAGGCGGCGTTGTTGATCAGAATATCAATCTTGCCGAAGGTCGCGTGCGCCTGGGCAACCAACTCACGGATCTGGGCCACTTCCCGCAGGTCGGCAGGAATGACCAGAGCTTTGCGGCCCAGGGTTTCAATGTCTTTGGCGACATCTTCCAAAGCCGATCGGGTACGACTGACCAGGGCGACATCCACGCCGGCCTGTGCCAGCGCCGTTGCCAGTGTCCGCCCGATTCCCTGGGAGGCCCCTGTGACGATGGCAATTTGATCCTTAAGGCCAAAACTGGCCCAATCTCTGTTCATCGGCTATCCTTTATTATCCGACGGCTTCTTCCATATGTTCCATCAAAGTGAAGACCACTGGTCCGTCTGCCGAAACCAGCACGTCTTCCTCCAGTCGGCAGGTCTGCGGCAATCCGGGATGACCGGCAAAGGTTTCGGCCGCAAAATACATGTTCTCCTTAATTTCGGCCGGATGGTCCAAAGAATAGGCCCGGGAAACCCACATGCCCTCGTAAAGGGTAATCCCGATGCTGTGGGCAAACTGCTGCAAGGTGACGGTGCCATATTTGTCGTCATCGTATTTCGGAAATGCTGCGGCCACATCTGCTGTGGTGTTGCCCGGTTTCAGTTGCGCAATGCCGGCATACATCGAATCGTAAACCTCGCGGTAAAGGTCGATCTCCTGCTGGGTCATCTTGCTGGCACATTTGAAACAGCGCACGAAATCCACAAAATAGCCGGAAGGTCCCACGGCATTGATATCAACGATTATCAGATCGCCCTGGCGGATCATTTTATCGGTGGCCCAGCGTCGATAAGGGCTGGTGTTGCCACCGGAGGCGACAATAATATCATAGATGATCTCGGCACCGCGCTCGAGCATAAACTCATGCACCTTGGCTTCGATCTCACGCTCACGCACACCCGGCTTGAGCCATTCGTATTTAATCTTCCACATGGCCGCATCGCCGATGGCAGCGGCCTGCTTGAGCAGCTCGATTTCATCAGGAGTTTTTATCGTCCGGGCAGCCGACAGGGCCGGCCAACCGTTTACTATGTTGATTTTGCGTTCCTGATAGGCCTGCAAAGACGGCATATCCAGATTGTCAATCCCGATTCTTTCTTTTTCAACTCCGTGTTCCTTTAAAACCTCAACAACGCTGTCGGCCATTCTGCCGGCCATGAAAGGAACGGCACCTTCGGCCCACTGCCAGGTGATCGCCGGGCGGATACGGTCTGCCATCCAGGGCAGATCGATGCGGGCACAATGCATATCGGATCCGGCGGTTTCAAACAGAGTGGGCTCACCGCCGTTAGGCAAGACCACATAGCGGATGTTGATATTATACTTCCAGTTGCCCTGATAGGAGCCGGTTACATAACGGATATTGGCCCCTGCATAAAGGACCAGGGCGCCTAAATCCATGGCATCCATTTGCTCCCGGGTGCGCTGCAGGCGATCCTTGCGCAGCCGTTCGAAATCAACACGGTATTGCCAGTCGGCACCGGTCTGGCTGTAAAGACGACGGGGACTTGCCTCATGCCGTTTTTCAATAAAATAGGTATCTAAATCGTATCCCATGGCATCCTCCTTCTAAAATAATTTGCTTTGTTGGTATAGATTGTCGGAACCTAAATAAAGGCGTTGTAGAAATGCCCCTTTATTCGAGCACTGGCTGGGGGCGTTGGACAAGATGTCGCATCTAGATGATCGCCGTGGCAAACCCGGCAGGATGCTATCTGATGCAATTAACAATGAGAAAACTTGATGTCAAGAGAAATTGTTTTTTTCGGAAAGGATTCAAAAGCCCTGCCGACACATAAGACCTCTGGCCGTAAAAGGGTGGTTCAAAACTATAAAAACTAACATGTATGTTAGGAAACGTTCTATCACATTGTAGCTACCTTATATAAACAATTAATTGATGATTGCCCCTTTTGGTAGAAAACAAGAAAAGGAACTTGACGGAACTGTGGATTTATGTTTTGTATGCTCAACACAATTTTTCATATTATGAAAATCGGAGATTTTTGCATGCCAGATACCATGCTTCAATTAGGGAAACGAATCCGGAATGAAAGACAGCAGCGCCAGTGGACCCTGGAATCATTCATATGTCCATATGTGAAAGAATAGCCAAACTAACTGTATGTTGTAGCTTTTTTTGTAGTTTTTTTCTTGACACAAAAGTCTCTATCTTCCTAGATTTAAAAAATAAGGGGAGTTCCACTAATCAATTCTAAAGGAGGGTCAAATGAAAACTAAGAGATCACTGTCGTTAGTTGTCCGTGTATTATTCCTTCTACCACTGGTAATGTTGGCCTTTACCACGGTATATCCTCAATCAGCATCTTGGTCGCAAACAAAATCCCCGATAAAAATTGGGTGGATTGGTTGCCTAAGTGGCCCGATCGCTGAGGGAGCCATAGCAATGCTTCGCGGTACAAAACTGGCCTTTAAGGAGGCAAATTGGGAAGTCGCCGGCCGTAAAATAGAGATGTCGGTGGAAGATGATATGCTTAATCCTGGTGTGACCTTAAGTAAGGTTAAAAAATATCTCTTTAGTGACAAGATAAATTTGCTAATAGGTCCTTATACGGGCTCTTCCGGCTTGGCTATTATCGATTTCATCGATGCTAATAAGCTCGTTACGGTAAGTGGTCAGGCTGCACTTGCTACTCTTACACAGGAAAAATTCACTCCCTACTTCTTCCGTACTTCGTTTAATGATGCCGGGCAAGCAACGCCCTTCGAGGGTTGGTTGGCTTACCATATGGGTCACAGAAATGTAGCCTGTATTTCCATCGATAGTGCTTACGGGCATGCCTGTCTTGATGGATTTAAGAGGATATTTACAAAGGTGGGGGGCAATGTAACCCAGGAAATATATGTTCCTCAGGGAACAGCAATAGATTTGTCTCCTTACCTGGCCAAGATTGATACCAGCAAGATTGACTTGGTGTATTCGTGGTTGACTGGAAGCGATGCCCTGCGTTTCGTAAAACAATACTCAGAATATGGGTATAAGGAGATGCCGCTATTTGGCGCCAACATGATTGGTGAGACATACCTGCCGGAATTACGTGATGCGGCTTTAGGGATTCAAGGCGTTCTCCATTATGTTCAGTCTCTGCCAAATCAGGAGAATCAGAAGTTCTTGAAAATATATGAGAATGAGTACGGATCCGAGCTTACCAAGAAGATCGCAGCCTTTGATGTTCAGGGCTATGAGTGCGGGAAGCTGATCTTAATGGGGCTTGAGGCAGTCAATGGGAAGGTCGAGGACTCGAGCGCGTTAATTAAAGCTCTGGAGAAGGTGCAATTCGAATCGCCAAGGGGCCCCTTCAAACTGGATGACCACCACAACCCCGTCTACCTGGAATACCTCTTTCGCGTCGAAAAGGTTGGAGGCAAGTATCAGAATACCGTGTTGAAAGCCTATGGCCCCATCTATCAGGGGTGGTTTGAGGCAGGATTCCAGCCCCCTGAGGTACCGGTTCCAGGTAAGAAGTAGCAAATCTCTTCAATAAAATCGGTGTTTCAATATGCTTGACCTTGGTTCGTTGCTCAATCTAGCAATGAGCGGAATCACCTTCGGCATGATCCTGTTTCTATTGGCTGCGGGATTCGAGCTGATGTTCGGGGTCATGGGAATTATCAATATGGCCCACGGTTCGTTTTTTATGCTGGGGGCATACGTAGGCATAAATATAGCCAGACAGACCGGCAGTTTTCTTTTCGGTATCCTGATGGGCGCGGTCAGCGGCGCCATTGTCGGGCTGTTTACCGAGCGTTTTTTGTTTCGCCGTCTTCCAGAGCATTTGCAACAAGTGTATGTGACATTTGGCATCATTTATATCCTTGCGGATTTAAGCAAAATGCTCTGGGGGACAAACCCGTATGTGCTCTCTGCTCCGGCCCTTCTGGCCGGCTCGGTTGCCATAATGGAAAAGCTTTTCCCTGTATACCGCCTTGTACTTCTCGGTGTAGGGCTGTTGATAGCTTTAGGCTTATGGCTGTTTCAGGAAAAGACGCGCCTGGGATCAATTGTACGGGCAGGCGTGGACGACAGAGAAATGGTGGGCGTCATAGGCATCAATATCAAGCTACTTTCTACCTTAGTTTTCACCGGGGGTGCCCTCCTAGCTGGCTTTGCCGGGGTCATGGCGTCTCCCATAATACCGGTTCTTCCTGGTATTGATTGGGACGTTTTGACTCTGGCATTGGTTGTTGTCGTAGTAGGAGGTCTGGGAAGTTTGCGCGGCGCCCTGCTCGGCGCTCTCTTAATTGGGTTAGCGGATACGTTCGGAAAGTTTCTATTACCTCAGGTTGCCATAGTCTTGGTTTTTGTTGTTCTGGCCGTGGTCATAATCATTAAGCCCTCCGGCATTTTTGGAGGAGCTTAGGGTGAAGGGTGTATTCTCAAGAGCTGAGCGAATGACCTACCGCGGTTACTGGCCGCTAGCGCTGATTCTTTTTGTGCTTCTTATTGTATTTCCCCAGGTTTCGTCTCTTTACAGTGTGATCTTGGTAACCGAGGTCCTTATCTACGCCATTTTTGCCACGAGCCTTAATTTGGAGTTGGGGTATACAGGACTTCCATCGCTGGGGCATGCTGCCTTTTTTGGCGTAGGAGGGTACATGGTGAGTATTCTCATTGTAAAGGGCGGTATTCACAATTTTTGGTTTTGTATAATAGCAGCGCTCCTGGCTGCAGCGGTTGTGAGTTTGCTTTTCGGCTTTTTCGCAATTCGAAGTTCAGGTGTCTTTTTCTTAATGCTCACGTTCGCCCTTGCGCAGTTCGTTTGGGGGGTTACCTGGTCCTGGCGGTCACTTACAGGGGGAGATGATGGAATCTCAGGTGTTGTCCGGCCCTCACTTGGGCTCCCTATATCAATGTCAAATGAAGTAAATTTCTATTACTTGATCCTGGTATTCTTTGCTGTAGCTATATTCCTTTTATACCGCATTTGCCGGTCTCCTTTCGGCCACACTTTACAGGGGATCCGCGAGAGCGAAATGCGAATGCAAGTCCTGGGCTACAATACCTGGAAATATAAGTACGCTGCCTTCATTGTAGCTGGTATATTTGCTGGCTTGGCAGGAGTATTG
>Ga0209427_10010327_pt1 | contig 10352 bp, 8 predicted proteins | sample DeeMarSWOR136_30_FD_187465 | JGI IMG/M metagenome (GOLD analysis project Ga0209427, IMG submission 187465) | Marine sediment microbial communities from White Oak River estuary, North Carolina - WOR-1-36_30 (SPAdes) (version 2) | ecosystem: Environmental > Aquatic > Marine > Intertidal zone >...
TAAAGGTTGTGGCAAAAGTTAGTGATATTTAATGAGAATTTAGGATGGTTTATTGTGATTTGTCAAGATATTCTTGTTTTTCTTCTTATGGCACCCGGCGCCGGTTCGGACTACAGACAGTAACTTTCACTTTGGCCAAAGTATAGACTACCCAGGTCATCATTCGGGCGATATGTCTTTTTGGAAATGCATAGCGAGCGCATTCTTCCCGCCTGTAGGGCGGGAACATAGCAAGCGAATTACAATAATAAACAAACTTCCTTACATTTGGGAGATCCCCTGCCGGCTTGGCGGCGTCTAGCGGCCTGAACTGCCATAGGCCATGAGCCATGCCGAATGGAGTTTGCCGAAGTGGAGATCCCGCCTAATAGGGGAGGGGCTGCAGGGATCTTCAAATCTCCTAGATTTTGCAAAAATCCAACCAAATCCGTCTCTTTTTAATGCAAAGTTAGCATCAAATACTTTTCCGTCTTTATCAATTGCCAGCTTCACACCAAACCCTTTGTCTTTCATTTTGTCGTACCAGTTCTCTTTGTGATCCCCTGCCTCTCTGATTTCATCAGACCAATCTTCGAGGCATAAAAAATATAAATTTTGATGCTCTTCAGTTAGATCGATGATTTGCATTTTCTCTCTCCACAATAGTTAGATATTTATGGGACCTGTTAATATTCTTCTTTTGACGTACAATGCTCCCCAGGGTTGTTCAATTCTAACAGATTACGTCAGAGAATTAATCTAAAAAATTGTTCAAAATATAGAAAATTAATTCAATAGAGTCAAGACATTATTGAAATGTTAACACAGTGGTGAGTATTATTATTGTGGAAATATTTTGTTCGAGAATTTCACTCCCTTTATCCATAAAAAGTAACAGGGTATTCCCAATAAAACAGTAATAACCGCTGCTGTGGATTCCATTGGCCTATTGATATATGCAACTGTCATTAAAATCAAACTGGTTAACAGATAAAATATTGGGATAACTGGATATCCCCATACTTTAGCTGCCGAAGCTTCTCCAATCTGCTTTTTTCTTGCAATGAATAATCCTGCAATAGCTAACCAGGGAAATATACCAAGTGCAAAGCCAATATAGATCAGCAGTTGTTCGAAAGAGCCAATCACTACCATCATGATTGCTATGACACCTTGAATCAAAATCGATTTGCCAGGGACTCGGTACCTTGAATGGACCTTTGCAGCAAAGGGAAAAAATAGTCGGTCTTGAGCCATTGCAAAATATACTCGTGGACCAATCAAAATGAACGCGCTCGTAGACGAAAGCAGTGCGATCGATACTAACAAACTGAGCCCATTTCCCATCCAATCGCCAAATGCTTTAACCGAAGCTAATTCCACAACCGCTTTGACATTTTTTAAAGCTGAATAAGGAACAGCTTGAAAAATAAACAGATTGATAGCAAGGTAAAGAATGATTACAATCAATGTTCCAATAATTAAAGATACCGGCAATGTCTTGCGTGGATTTTTTAATTCGCCAGCAATATAAGCGCTGGCATTCCAGCCGCTGTATGAGAATATCACCAACATCATAGCAGTGCCAGCAGCGATACCACCTAACGAATCATTTGTTTGAAATGTTATGTCAGTCCAATTACCGCTACTAATTATCAAGCCGGTGGAGGCTAATCCCAAAATAATAACGATTTTTAATGCGGTTAAAATATTTTGAACCCGTGATCCAAGTTTCACGCCAAGGTAATGTATAAAGGTAAAAGTCAGAATAATTAAGGCAGCTACCATTTTTTTATAAAAAATAATCGGTAAACCAGTCCCAGTTGCTGATTCAATATTGAATCCAGCAAAAATATATAAGGCAAAACTAAATGAAGACGCGGCGATAGGAGCTGAAAAACCAACAAAGAAACTGGTCCAGCCAGTTAAAAACCCGAGAACTGGATGATAGAGCTTTTTTAGATAAACATATTCACCGCCCTCTTCAGGCATACGGGTGGCTAATTCAGCATAGCATAGTGCACCGGAAATAGCGATTAATCCTCCGAATAGCCAGCATAATAACACCCAACCTGGACCGGGTAAATTTGCTGCCATGATACCGGATGTTGTGAAAATACCCGTGCCAATCATATTTGCTACTACAATGGCAGTAGCAGTCGTCAGGCTGATTCGTCGTTTGAGTTGATTCGTTTGAATCATTGAATTCATTTTTACCTCACAACTTGTAGGACAAAACGGCATTTTGCCCTACTTTTTTAACCGAAAAATATAAATATTATCCTTTGGCAAAAACGTTTCGATGCGCGCCAATTCAAAATTCGCCTGTTTCACTGTTTTTAAAATATCATCCTTTGTCATAAAATGTCCCCAACCACCATTGACTTTTTCAGGATCACGATCGATGATTACCAATGGGGCATCCGGCTTCATACTCGGTTTGACATTTTCCAGCCACTCGACTTTTTTTGTAAAATCATGAAATGCCATCATCATTACCACCATATCTAATTCCCCCTTAGGAAAGAGTGGATCGGCCAGTTTGCCGATAATTGTTGTAATATTGGTAACTCCTTCTCGCTTATATCGCTGCTCAATTTTTCGAAGAACTCTCTTATTAATATCATTGGCGTAAATTTTACCTTTTTCCCCCACTCGTTTCGACAACCAGAATGTGAAATAACCCTCACCAGCGCCAGCTTCACCAATGACCATGCCTTCTTTCACCCCAATGGTATCCATAATCGCCTCGGGTTTCTGCCAGGTATCTCGGTACTTATTCTGACTGATGGCTGTGGTAAATGCTATGATCAGCGAGCAAAATAAAACAAGCAGTATTACTCGTTGTTTCTTCATTTTCTACATCCCTGATTTGATCAATAGTTATTAATTAAAATAATGGCAACATAATTAAAAGAAACATCCTTAATTATGATTTATGACTTTATTGAATACGGTCTACTTTTATTTTTTGTTACATTAAAAAATAATCTGGCCCCATTCAGACACTAAATATATGAATGGCTACAAATATTGATCAAAACTATTCTTAAAATGTTTTCCCTTTATGAAGATGCTTACACAAAAAGATGTTGCATCTTAGTAAGATTTTGTATAACTTGTAATGCAAATACTATTTGTATGATAGATGAAAGGGGGAGTGATAGTCATGGGAAGAAATGCTAGTATAATCAGTTTACCAGAAGAACTAAATTCAAAAGTGAATTCGATTGCGCCGAAGCATAACGACCGCGATCAAAATCACTTTGAGCTGAGTATAAAAATCACGGTAATAATAGCTATCGTCGAATTTATCGAGGCGTCTTATATAATGATGAAACAGAAAAACAAAATTGCTATATTAATAATGCTTGCACTGACTTTATTGTTTTGTTGCAAAAATAGCTATTCGCAATCTAAACATTCTTTGCTAAGCAGAATCTATCCATCATCCAGATTAAACAACATATTAAATCCCCGGCATGACTTCCATCCTTTTCCAACCTGGCAAGACCGTGAATCCTGGAAGGCGTTGCCTGGTGAAGTTCGGCAGGAACTTATTTCGAGGGGTGAGAGATATTTAAACTTCCAGTGGCCAGCTTTACCAGCTACGCTTTTCCTAGAATTTGCCAGAACGGGCAATCGTGAAAATTTTCAAAAATTACGAAGCGCTCGACGGGAAGCATTGTGCAGTTTGGTTTTGGCTGAATGTGTTGAAGGCTCCCGTCGTTTTATGGATGACATCGTGAATGGTATCTGGATGATCTGCGAAGAAACTTATTGGGGAGTACCTGCTCATATTGGCATGCAGGCAAAGGGAATTGGTCTGCCCGATATTTCCGAACCGACTGTTGATCTATTTGCTGGTGAAACAGGCAGCTTATTGGCGTGGACGAGTTACTTACTTGGAGATCAACTCGACGAAGTCTCCCCTCTCATTCAACAGCGCATTCAACTGGAACTGGAAAGAAAGATACTGATACCATGCCTTGAGCGAGATGATTTTTGGTGGATGGGATTTGAACCGGGTGTAGTCGTGAATAATTGGAATCCCTGGGTGAATTCCAACTGGCTGACAGTTGTGCTATTAAATGAAAAGGATGAGCCCAAACGAATCGCTGCCATTGAAAAAATATTGAGGAGTCTCGATGTTTTTATTGACAGCTATCCCCCTGATGGAGGCTGTGATGAAGGACCAGGCTACTGGAACCGGGCAGCAGCTTCGCTGTTTGATTGTCTTGAATTGATGTACAGCGCTACAGATGGAGCCATTAATATTTACAATGAACCTTTGATCCAGGAAATGGGACGCTATATCTATCGCGCTCATATTGCCGATCGATATTTTATTAATTTTGCAGATGCCTCGGCAAAAGTCACGTTAGAAGCCGATTTGACCTATCGTTATGGCAAACGTATTGGAGACGAGAAGTTAGCTTCGTTTGGTGCTTACATGGTTTCATTGCAGCGCCAAGGTGGCGTGCCTTTCCAGGGCAGCATAGGACGTCAATTGCCAGGCATTTTAAATTTCACCGAAATTATGAATGCGAAAAAAGCACAACCGCTATTACGAGACATCTGGATGGAAGGTAACCAGGTAATGGCAGCGCGCTCGCAAGCGGGGTCTGAGAAAGGACTTTATGTAGCTGCCAAAGGCGGACACAACGCTGAAAGCCATAATCACAATGATATCGGAAATTTCATCGTATACATGGATGGGCAGCCCATGATTATTGATGTCGGCGTGGAAACGTATACAAGGAAAACTTTTAGTGCACAGCGATACGATATCTGGACCATGCAGTCTGCCTATCATAATTTACCCACCATTGATGGTGTGATGCAAAAAGAGGGTCGTAAATTTGTCGCAAGAGAAGTTGTTTATACTTCTGATGATTCTTTTGCCCAGTTGAGATTGGATATCGCTGGCGCCTATCCTCCAGCAGCAGGTATTAATCAATGGGTTCGGACGATTCGATTGAATCGAGGTGAGAATATTCTGGTCACTGATGCTTTCGATTTGAATAAAGAAGCCCAGGAAATTGCCCTTTCTTTGATGACGGCATGTGAAGTTAGTTTGGATGAGTCTGGAAAAATTATATTACAACGGGTCAGTGAAGAATCGGGCAATACACTGGCTTCATTAAATTTATTTTATAATGTTGAAAAGTTGACAGCAAAATTAGAAAATTTACCGATTGAAGATAATCTATTGAAGTCTGTTTGGGGAGATCGTATCACGAGAATTCTCTTGAGATCGAAGAATCCAACCATGAGAGATTCGTGGATGTTGAGAATTGTTCCATAAGTAAATTTTTCATCTTTAAAACCAATCGATCACATGAATAAAAGACTACCCAATTGTGCCCGATGTCCCTATGAAATGGCTGAACGCATCTGCCGTAAACAAGACGGCAATTCTCCGAAGTCATGTCCCACAACCAACAAAAACGAATTGATAAAAGAGACGATCAAAGCATACGAAAAGCCCGATTTGAGGGAATTTGCCAGACTTGCTTCGATACAGGAAGGAGAAGGTTACGCCGACAGAGAGCTGGGATATGCTTTTGTCAAGCCAATTAAGCCCCGCATCCTTGAAATCATTGAGTTTGCTAATAGGATGAACTACAAACGTTTGGGACTTGCTTTCTGTTCGGGACTTGCTCGTGAAGCCAAAGTTGTCGAAAAAATTCTTTCAGGTAAGGGCTTTGAAATCGTATCTGTTATTTGTAAAGTGGGGCGCATTCCCAAAGAAACGATCGATGTTCATGATCATGAAAAAATCGCCATCGGAGAATTTGAACCGATGTGCAACCCGATTCTGCAAGCCATGGTTCTCAATGATGAAAAGACTGAGTTCAATATTATGCTGGGATTATGTGTTGGACATGACTCTTTGTTTTTTAAATATGCCGAAGCGCCGTGTACAGTTTTAGCTGCCAAAGATCGTGTGTTAGGGCATAATCCTTTAGCAGCGATTTATAATATTGATAGTTACTATCGAGCTCTGAAATGAAATTATTTTATTTTAGGAGATTAACTATGAAAAGATTTTTTACGGTTAAGTTTTTCTCTATCCTTTTTTGAATCATTTTTTTTATAAATCCGATCTATTCACAACACCGGTATTTCGATGCTGCAGCAGCGAGTTCTGAACAAATCACACTAACAATTCTTTATCCATCAATGGGCAGTGTCCGATCCCTGGTTATGCTTAGAGAAAAAGGATTAATTAAACTTGAGAATCTGCTTGTTGTCGGTGTTTACCATGAAAAAGAGAAAACAGACTATCAAAAAACAATCGACTTTGTAATGGAGGATAGTCTTGATTGGATAAGATTCCATCAATTAACTGATGATATCGATAAAGATGTTGTTTTTCAAAAGAATGCTCTTTCTGACGATTTCGAAAAAATTTTCAAAAATTCAGACGGCATCATTTTTTTCGGTTGGGCTGATATTCCACCTTATATTTATAATAACAAGACCAACCTGCTTAGTTCAATCAATACACCTTATCGAAGTTTTTTGGAGACATCATTTATATTCCATCTCTTAGGTGGTTCTCAGGATAAAAATTTTAAAGCGTTATTAGAATCCCGACCAGAATTTCCTGTACTGGGCATCTGTCTCGGTTGCCAGAGTTTAAATGTAGGAACCGGGGGGACATTAATTCAGGATATCTGGTCCGAGAAGTATGGTAAAAAATATTTAGAGGACATAATTGCATTGAGTAAAGATAAGTGGCACGCCAATCCCTTTGCCAAACTTTATCCAGAGGAAAAACTTATCCCTTACAACATGCATCCACTAAAGCTTTTAAAAACCGGCAAATTCCTGAACGAGTTTGGTTTTACAAAGGAGGACAAACCATTTATCATCAGTGCGCATCACCAGATGGTCGGAAAGCTGGGAAAGGATATGAAGGTCATCGCCACTTTATTTAGATGGAAAAGTCGTCGAAGCAATCGAACATAAAAAATTTCCCCATGTACTGGGTGTGCAATTTCATCCCGAATTTCCAATTCTGTACGATCGAACGAGGATTTTCCGGTTTACTCCGCAGGACAGGGAAGAAATGTGTTTGTTAACAATACTGGAAAATAATCCACCGAGCTATGAATTTCATGAAAAGATTTGGGAGTGGTTTAGTAAGGGATTAAAAGAATATCACAGTAGTAAAAATTAAATTTATGAGCCCAGTCTAAAAAGTCGATATACCGATTCCATAGCTTTTATAACCTATTGTTTTTATGTAATGAATTTGTATTATTTGAGTGATAGAATCGGTTTTTAGACTACACTCATTTATAAAAAGAAAATAGAGAGGTCAACAAGTCATGTCAGAAAAATACATCATTTCCCACGATATGGGAACCAGTAGTGATAAAGCTATTCTGATTACTATCTATGGAGATATCATCGATTCGGCAAAACAGGATTATCCCATGTATCATCCTGAATTTGGATATGCCGAGCAAGATCCTTATGATTGGTGGACTGCAGTTTGTAATACGACCCAGGCTGTATTGAAAAAAACAAACATAAATGCGAAAGATGTCGTGGGCATGACCTTTTCGTCCCAGATGCAAAATTTAATCCCTGTAACCAACGACGGTAAACCGTTAATGCGTTCCATGACCTGGCTTGATGGTCGTGCTGCCGATGTTTTGCGGGAAAAGTTATGGATACGGCCAAGAATTCTCGGTTACAATATTTTTCATCTCATCAAATTTTTAATAATAACTGGCGGCAGTCCTGGTCATACTGGCAAAGATCAGATCGGGAAAATTTTGTGGCTTCAAAAATATGAGCCAGAATTATTTTCAAAAACTTATAAGTTTTTAGATGCCAAGGATTTTATTATATATCAACTTACGGGAAGCATGGTAACTTCGGTGGATGTAGCAGTAATCTGGTGGTTTCTCGATACACGAAGAAATCGGAATCAGTGGCACCCAAAATTGTGTAAATTGGCAGGCATCTCTAGCGACAAATTACCTGAGGTCAAAGAGAGCGCGGCAATTGTTGGCAAAGTCACTCAAACGGCTGCGGAAAAAACTGGACTTCTTGCTGGTACTCCTATCATTAATGGTGCGGGTGATTTGGGCGCCGCTGCTCTTGGCTCTGGTGCTATTGATGAGGGGGAACTTCATATTAGCCTGGGCACCAGTGGCTGGGTCGCAGGTCATTTTACCAAACGGAAAATCGATATCCCTCATTACACCGGTTGTATCGGAAGCACTAATCCACAAAAGTATTATTTGGCAATGGCGCATCAAGAGACTGCTGGTGTATGTTTAGAATGGCTGAAAAATAAAGTACTCTATCATGAAGAGCAACTAAAGGAGGAACGGAAGGTCGCTGAGATTTATCAAATTCTGGACCAATTAGCTGAACAGGCAGGCGCGGGAGCAGAGGGACTGGTTTTTACGCCCTGGATGTTTGGTGAACGTTGTCCTCTTGATGACGAGTACGTTCGAGCCGGGCTGGTTAATATCGGACTCAATCATTCTCGTGAACATATTATTCGAGCTGTATTTGAGGGGATTGCATTCAATACCCGCTGGGCAATGGAAACGCTGGAAAAACTCTATTCAGAAGTTGATGAACTGAATATTATCGGTGGTGGCGCAAAAAGCGATGTCTGGTGTCAAATTATAGCTGATATTACTAATCGGAAAATCAAACGAGTCAAAGATCCACAGCAAGCTGGCGCGAAAGGAATGGCATTGTTGGCAAGCATGACCCTTGGATATATTCACTCCTTCGAGGATATAAAAAGTTATATCAAAATTGACAACAGTTTTTATCCCAATCCGCAGCATCGCCACCTTTACGATAAACTATTTAAAGAATTTAAAAATATTTATAAGCAGAATAAAAAATGGTATAAACGGATGAATGGGTAATCTGGTAATTGGATTATGAGGTAAATAAGCAACCTGGTAATTGGGGAAAGGTTGATTGGTAAAAAGAGATAATTGCTTCAAACCTTATTCATTGAATTGTCTCGTGTATGGCATGCAACCATACAAGGTTTATTGAATCTTCCTGTTCTATAGTGTGTTTTTAATCCCAAATATTACAGTTAAAAATAATATCTGAACCACTAAGGCACCAAGAACACGAAGAATCACAAAGTTAAAGGTTGAGGAAAAAAGTGAACCAGTAATATAAAATTTCATCCTTTATCCCTACAAAAACTAAAACTTTGTGTCTTAGTGCCTTTGTGGTTATTGAAAAATTTGGATCAATAAATAATAAAACTGAAAGATTACAGCTAAAAGCTAACAGCCAGGAGCTTAATAACTTTCGAGGTTAAAAATGGAAGACTTATCTCAGTACTGTGCTACAGGCTCTATATACAAAGAAGAACTGATCCCTATAAACGAAAATGTTACGCTGAGAATCATTTCTTTTATACCTGCTGAAGATCGCCACAATCCATCAATTATATTCGTCGCTGGTTGGATTACTCTCATATCTGCCTGGAAAAAAGTGCTTCGAGAAATGACAAAAGATTTTACAATATATTATATCGAAACCAGGGAGAAAATTTCATCACAGGTAACGGGGAAGGTTGAATATGGGGTTACAGACATTAGCAAAGACATTGTTACCTTAATCTCTCATTTCAATATGAAAGATAAAAGATACGTACTTTTTGGCAGTTCATTGGGAGCTTCGGCAATCCTGGATTGTTGTCGATTTCTTGACCGGGATCCGCTATGCCTGGTTCTGATTGGACCGAACGCGGTCTTTCGTGTCCCCAGGTTTGGAAAGGTCGCAATATATCTTTTCCCACCGCCGCTGTACTTAATCATCAAACCAGTTGTCAAATGGTATTTAAAAACGTTTCGCCTGGACATCGAAAGTGATTATGAACAGTATGAAAAATACTGCGGCAATTTGGATGCTGCTGATCCCTGGAAATTAAAAAAAGCAGTGATGAACCTGTGGAATTGGGAAGCCTGGGATTTGCTGAAAGATATTTACTATCCAACGCTGATCGCTGGGGCTTCCAAAGATTCATTGCATGAGCCTGAAAATCTAAAGAAGATGATTTCTATGATGCCGAATGCAACTTATATTGATCTGGAAACGAATAAAAAAACGCACAGTGCGGAAATAGTAGAGGAGATGAGAAACTATATTTCTGGTTTATAAATTGTTGACAAAATAATCCAGGACAAAATTATTGGAATTTGAAAAATATTTGGTTGCATTTAATTAGTACTACTTAGTCAGATTATCAAAATTGATAAAATTAGCCTGTCATTTCGACGAACGAAGTGAGGAGAAATCTGTACTTCGAACAAAAATATTAATTTCTATTAGCATGTTGGACTAACAGATTCCTCCCTTCGGTC
>Ga0209427_10010330_pt1 | contig 10351 bp, 18 predicted proteins | sample DeeMarSWOR136_30_FD_187465 | JGI IMG/M metagenome (GOLD analysis project Ga0209427, IMG submission 187465) | Marine sediment microbial communities from White Oak River estuary, North Carolina - WOR-1-36_30 (SPAdes) (version 2) | ecosystem: Environmental > Aquatic > Marine > Intertidal zone >...
AGCCAAAAAATAGTCAGCATAGAACCATATAAAACAACCTCTATTATTAGGAATATGATTCCAGAAAACCAGATTTGAGAAATAAGAGTAAGCAAAAACCCTAAACCAATCCACAATAAGATTTTTTGTCTTCCCATCCTTTCATTCTCATTTCTTTTTTCTCTTGTTTATGTAATACCATTTTGAATGTTTTTTCTTACATGGCATTTATTTACCTCTAAAATCCTGTATAAATACCAAGATATTTTTCCTTTCCTCTTCTTCTGCTTATTTTCTTTTTTGGTGTAGATGGAAGTGTCCAAATACCAACATCCAATTCATCTTTCTTTTTCTTCTTCCTATGCCTGACTTTCTTTATGATGTCTGGTATCGGTCTTATCTCCAATCCAGAAGTGAACTCCTTGTTGATGTCTTTTACTTTTTTCCTTATGTCATACTCTATTGCGAATATCGAAGGAGTATAACCAAATTCCATCGGCTCTGATTTTCCCCTTCCCTTTCCTTCCCTAGTGAACAATGCTATGTTCCTGTCCCAAGAAGGTATCTCTATTTTAGGGATGAATATCTCTATCGGTATCTCTATCGGTATGTGAGGAGGTATGTGAGCTAGAAGGGTTTCATACTCATAAATCTGTTCCTGTGCCTGCTCTTGGACTTGGATTTGCTTCTGTATATGCTCTTGGATTCTTTCTACTTCTTCTATCTGCCCAACATCCTGCAACTGTTTCTGTATATGTTCTGACAGTTCCTCGAACTTCTGGCTCTGATCTTGCAATGGCTTCTGTATATGCTCCAACATTTTCTTCTCTTCCTGTTTGAGCAAAGCCCTTTCCTCCATTATTCCAGAATAAGAATCCTGCAAGTCTTGGAATCGTTTTTCTTCCTGCTTAGTCAGTATTTCCAGCTGCTGGTTTATATTGGCAGTAACAGCTCTAGTTTCTACTGGTTTTGTTTCCACTGTTTTTGTGGGCAATATCACTGGTGTTATGATTTTGGTTTCTATTTTGGGTATATTCTCAGCTATTACATCTCCTATATTTTCTATCAAAGGTTTTGTTGCAGTCTTTATCAAAGGTTTTGTTGCAGTCTTGGTTATGATTCTAGTCATTGAAGAGATGTCTGGCTCTCCACCGAGTTCCATTGGCTTGAACCTTCTTATGCTTTCTGTGGAGTAAGCCCCGTGAAGCTCATCGCTTATAGAGTTCTGTCCAGCAAAGCCTTCGACAAATATCTTGTCCCCGCTCTGAATGTTCAATGTGATATCCTTCATCATGATGGAATTCTTTGCATCAAGGTTCTCCATTATGTTATCTATCTGTCCTATCCTTCTCGAAGCCCCGACCGATACTTCACCCTTGAACTCTTCGTTAGAAATCTGCTCTATAATCTTGAGCTTGTTCAGGTAAGTGCTGTCGGATTCCTTTAGAGTCACAGTTGTCTCCCCTTTTTGTAAGAAATCAGAAATGGCTTTATTGTATGACTCGAATGTTATAGGCTTGCCTTCCATCAATGCTTGAAGTTGTTCCTGCGTCAAGGACACTTCAGTCTCCTGCAGAATCCTTCCAGAAATCTTGTCCCCTATCGAATAATCAACCCCAGCCAAAGCCCTTATGTCTCCCTGCCCAGCCATAGCAACTAATTTACCAGTCCCTGTTATCGTCATCTTCTCCAATAGCTTGAAGTTCCTGTCAAGGATCACATCGAGTTTTGACCTGCCGTAAACCCTTCCAATAAGTTCTATCTCCCCAGCCTCGAAACCGACTTCCCCAGATTTCAATAATACTTCTCTGGTCTTCGGAGTCAGATAAGCCTTTGCCTCGACTATGGAAGTCAAGTCCTTATAAATATTGTAAGCCCCCCCAAGTAACATAGCTGAAGAAATAATACTAGTGGCTATAGCCTCTGGTTTACCTTCTAACGCTGAAGGTAAATTTCTATATAAACCAATACCACCAAAACTAACACCCAAAAGACTTAAGGTAGTTTTACCTATAGCTATGGATCTTATAAATGGGGCTGTAAAAAATAATCCAGTCTGAATACTAGCCATTATCCTTTCTTGAGTAGTGACAAATTCATCAGGAGCAAACATCTTCGGAATTGTGACAGTAGGTAAAGCAGAAGAAACTTGATAAATTAATTCTTGAGCAACTTGTTCACTTAACGGTTTTTCCTTTTGTAATCTTTCTAGTTCTTCCATGTTCTTGTCCAGTTCAGTCCTAAATCTAAAGGATGGATTTATATTCCCCAATTCTGTATATGGAAGGTTCATCTGCTGTATTATCCTTTCACCTTCTGGAGTCGTTTCTCTTGTTTCGCTTATCAGTATCTTTTCTGGGGGGTAAAATATTTGGGTTTCTCTCAAAGGCACATAAGACAAAAGTTCAAATTCCCTTTGCGTCCTTTCTATTATCTTTTCCTGCTCTGGCGATATGGTTGAAGTCTGGATTGTTTGCTTTTCTTTTATGAATTCCCCTTCCCTCAATTTTTGCTGTATGTATTCGTTGAGTTTTTCTCCTTCCTGCTGTTGTTTCAATGCCTCTGCCCTTGCCTTGTCTTGCTCGATTATCTGTGCATTCCTCTCCTCGATTCTTTTCTGGATGAAGGCTTGGACTTCTTCCGATGTGGCTTTCCTCACTCCCTCTGGGGTCTGCACCACGAATATTGTTGGGACTAAAGGCGACAGCTTGAAACTTATTCCCCTTTCCTTTTCTGCAACCGTCAATTTGGACTCTGGATAATGCCTAAGATGTTCCTGCAAAGCCTCTTGTTGGGATGCTGAAACATCGTATCCGCTTTCCTTTGCTTTTTCTATTTCCTTTTCTAATTGAGATGTAGTCTCGAGATAGGATTCTTCCCTTGCAGTCAATGGCTTTCCAGATTCCTCTTTTCTGGCAAGTTCGGTCTTCTCGGCTTCAGTAGTCTTTCCCAAAGAATATTGCACATCCCTCAAGTCTGATTGGAATGATGATTTCTGTTCTGGTGTCAGATTTTCTCTTTGTATAGCTTCCTTCAAGAAAGTTTCCTGTCTTTCCAATTCTTTTTTTGAAACCATCTCAACCAAACCCATAACTCTTGAACACATTGGGTTTTGAATACTGGAATATCGCTATGACCGTAGAGAATACGAGCAATATTGTTGGCATGTTTGTAATCAATCTTTTAGTCCATCCGAACTGGTCGAAGATTGTCTGGAAGGATGCATTTGACAACAGGAATTCCTCGAACACATTGTAATAAATCCATGAGAAGAATATCAGACCGAATGATGCCACCATGAAGAACACATAGAACACCAGATGCGACCTGACAAAAAATGCCAAAATCACAGAGCCAGTTATGAAAGATATGTAACTCATGAGAAAGACATAATCTATATATGACCATGTCTCATCCATTGCGGATATGTATCCAGAAACATTCGGGTCTCCAGTGATTGTTATCAATTGGCCAGTAACTTCATCATAGCTATATTTTACCGACACTAGTATGAACGCAAAGGCAAAGGCAAATATCACCCATAACACTAAATCGGTGTATGACATACAATTTTAATTTAAATTATTTAATAAATATGTTTTTCTATACTGTTGTTGTCAATGTTGTCAATGTTCCCAAACCTTTATTATTACCCAAAACATCCTTTAGAATAGTGATACAATGGTAAGTGGTGGAGAACAAGCTATAGAATGGATAATGGTTGTATTCTTAGCAGGGATAATCGGTGGTGCATTGATATTTACGATGTGGAGCTTTGTAGATGCTACAAGTTATGCTTGTGCTGGTTCAGACCCAGCAGTATTAAACATGACTTGCATCGAAGGCAATACTTCAGCATGGATTACAACGATGGATACAGTATTGGACTTGATACCTACATGGATAAAAATTATAATGATCATGGGTTTCACCACAGTAATCGCACTTTTGGGATTGACTATCTATAGTGTTTTGAAATCCAGATCGCAACAGAATTTATGAGGTTAAAAAAATGCCAAGTGGTGGAGAACAGGCAATCGAATGGATAATGGTTATCTTCCTAGCTGGTGTGCTAGGGGGAGCATTAGTCTACACGATGTGGCAATTCAATTCAGCGGCTAGCAATGGAAATGTGACTGCATGGATAGTAGCGATGGATACAGTGATTGACTTAATCCCGACATGGATTAAGATTATAATGATAATGGGTTTCACGACCGTTATCGCTTTGTTGGGATTGACAATCTATTCGGTTCTCAAATCACGGGCTGCTGGAGGTATGTAGCATGCCAAGTGGTGGAGAACAGGCAATCGAATGGATAATGATAATCTTTTTGGCAGGGGTACTTGGTGGTGCATTGGTTTACACAATGTGGTCATTTGCTGATGCAGCTAATGACGCAAATGTGACTGCATGGATAACAAGCATGGACACCGTTATCGATCTTATACCTACATGGATTAAGATTATAATGATAATGGGTTTCACAACAGTGATAGCTTTATTGGGACTAACCATTTATTCAGTATTGAAATCGAGAGCTGGTGGCGGCGGAAATATATAGTCTAGCGATAGACTAGGATATTTCAATGGCTTACTTTTTTCTTTTTCTTTTTTATAAAAAATTCTAAGAGGAATAATTTTATCTTGAGTCAATTCTCTATGTCGGAAATATGTTCAGGAATCCTGATTTTGGAACTGTCGTAGCTGTTGTAGTCTCTACCGCACTCACTGGCACATAACCGCTAGTCTCGTTACGCACTGCGAATATCTGGAACTTTGAAATCATCCCTCCAGCCTTTTCCATTCCTTCCAATGCAAATCTGCTTCCGAAGTCCCAGCAGATATAAACTACCGCTATAGTCATCACGAAGAACATCACAACCATGACCACGTTTATGTTCCTTCCCCACCAGCTCAATGACTTTTCATGCAACCTTTTCAACTGCAAAAGATAATAAGACCTTATAGCCATCGGGATTGAACACATCTTCAATACTATGTTGTTCAATTCTGCATCTTCTGCTTTATTATCTTCCTTAATTTCTTCTGGATCTATGAGTTCATCGGCTTTCTTAATCGAATCCCTTAGTTTCAAATCGTCATCGGTGATATTGGATTCCCTTTTCTTTTTAAAACATAGGAATCCCTTCTCTGCAACTATGTTGGCTTTCTGCAAAGTCAGCTTGGCTTTTCCTATCGAGTCTATGTTCACTATCTTGAACTCTATTGTCTTTATCGGGATGAATGAGTTCTCGTAATTGACAACCGATAGAACATTGTTTATTATATAGTCATGTTTCACTGGAACTTTATTGTTCTTGTATTCCGCATAGTATGAATCAATCGACTTGTCGTATTTCGTATTAGCTTTCCCCATAGCCCTTGGGAAGATTGTATTGGTGTTCTTGTCAAAACCGTATTCCATTATTTGAATCTTCATTATATATCAATCTCCTTTAATTCTTCATTCAATTTGTCTTTTTTTATGGACTTTCTTAACTTTAATTTTTTAAAAATAAGTTTGGCAGAAGCAAACCCTATGATGAAACCAATCATCAGACCAAAGAACAATTCAAGCCATAAGACAATTATCATACTATCTTCTCCCCCTCCCTAACTCCAATCCTCTCTACCAGATGCTGTATGGTCTTCAGGTAGTTCAATGTAACTCCCTCCCTTCCCCTGCTCAATGCAATCTCGCTCATGTTCTCCACAGTGCTTCTTATCTTTTCCAGTGTTCCCAAGTCATCTATTGCATAATAGTCGAAGTTTATAATCAAATCATCCAATATGGCAATCATGTGATCGACAAGTATTGCCAATGCCTCTTTTTCTTTCAAGTTAGATAGGAATGTGTTCTTATTTACAATCTTGAATAAGTTTTGAATAAGAGATATGACTCCTTCCTTGTTCAATAAAGGATTATCAACCAATGGTGCAACAGTTAATGTTGTAGTCTTGTCTGGCTTCTGCTCTATATTCATGTACCAGCCCAACGCCTCGGTCATCTGCTTTATTATATCTATGCTTTCCAGCTGCCATCTGCTCATTATCTCCAATTGTTGCTTGACTCCCATGATATCTTGAATCTTCTGGTATGACATTGGCGAAACTGTCTCTGATACTTCTACCATCTATATCTCACCCTCGATAGATATTGGAAGTTTCTTGTCCATGAACCTATTTAACTCTTCCAATTTATAAAATGCCAGAGCCAACCTTTGATTATCCGTCAATGGAGAATTGCCATCTATTCCCAACATATCTTTTTTGAACTTTTGGATGTTTTTATCATAGTCAGTCTTTTCCAGTTTGACTTTCAATGTAGATTCTATCCATGCTATGAGGTTTATAAAATTCTGGGTGTTGCCTTCCTTCAATGCCTCTCCAGACTTGAACAGATATATCGAAGCCCTGTCATAGACTGATTGAGCTTTGACTACCTCTATGCTTTCTATGTCGAATTCCTTTTCTTTTTCAAACACTTTCTCCATTTTCCCTACCTTGTTCATCTAATTTTTCATTAATTAATCTAGAAATGGTCTGGGCTTTTCTATGAGTCAATCCATAACTTTCTTTGACATCATCGGCAAAGACATGAGATTTGAATCCATATTGTTTAGAAGTCTTTATCAAATGTTTTTTATTGAGAAAAAAATCATCGATATACCATTGAAATGACCTTGTATCTTTTTCCATATTTTTTATCTCCAATCTTATCTTTTTCTTATAAGGCAATACCCTCTCTTCATATTGCTTGTACAATTCTTCCTTTGGCAGATTGACTTTGAACTTCTCGATTATAGCCACTCTTTGTATTGCCCTGTCATACACTTTAATCTTATGCCTGTAATATTTCTTAGCATCCTCCTTCCAAGCAAGTGTGAAATTCTTTGCAAAGACAGTGACCTTGCGGCTTGACACCACAGTCTTTCTAACAGTGAACAAATGTGAAACATACCATCTGATGAACTTGTCCAATATCATCGTCTCAGGTGTGCAGAATATTGCCATACTTCTCAAGTTCCTGAAAGTCATGACACAATCGCCAATGCTTTTGTTTATGAAGCTGTACCACTTCTTGCTGTTCACTAGAATCCCAGCCTCATCTATTGATATCACTTGATGCGGTTTGTTTATCGTTTCTATCTCATCCATGGCATCGACAAAATCAGAAGGAGTGAAAACCACTTTGTCTATGTTGAAATTCTTGTCTATCTTTTCTCCTATCTTCATTGCTAGATAAGACTTTCCCATACCGCTCTTTATATAAGTACCAGATTGTATTGCCACTATCAGTCCTATCTTCAAGCCATTTAAGAAGTAGTCATAATAGTCCTCAATGAAATGCTTGCTATCCCTTATTGCTATATACATTCAACATACACATATTACTATATAAATGGTGTAATAAAAAGAATTTCTATACTGTTTTCCCCCTTTTCTTGACTAAATAGGTTATTCAGTAAACTATTTATAGCAGAGCCATCAAATATATATTGGGTGATTTTTGATGGCAAAAGAAGTTATAAGATTAGCCCATGATGTGGCTTATTGTGTGGACTGCAAGGAGAAACTAAACGTGAACTGCGATGTCTGCAAGGCAAGACATAAGGATCATACTGTGGTTGCATCGGAGTAGATATAAAATGACTTCAGAGTCAGACCAAAACATCAACATAAGTATAAAGAAATCGGATTTGAAAAGACTTGCGATAGCTTGGTTCATTGGATGGATATGCGGGATGATAACGGTGATGTTTCTATGAGTTATTGGTTGAATACAAAGAAAATAATAATTAAGAATATAGAGAAACCATGCCATAAATTAGGATATTGCCCTTATGGTCAGTTGGTTGAGGAATTCCCATTACATAAGAAAGCAGAGAAATATGCAATCAAGCACAACAAGTTTGTCAAAACAATAAAAGGTAAAGGATGGGTCAGCTGTAGCAAGAATGATAAAGGGGCAACTCCAGATTTGAATTGGGCATGTAAAAAAGTCAAAGAACCATTTAGTTGCAAAACATTCGGTCACGACTGCCCAGTGTTCTATCATGCAGAAAATATAGTTGAATAGTATGAAATCCTATTTCGATTCAATACCATCCATGCACAACCCGACCCAGTTCCTGTCAGAGGGACAGATAAACGATATACTAGAAAGCATGGAAAACCCAAGGGACAAAGTGCTGTTCACGTTTCTGGCATATACTGGAAGAAGGATATCGGAAGTCGTGAGATGCTTGAAACCGAGAGACATATATTCAGAGGAGAAGATGATCAACACAACATTCCTTAAAAAGAGAAAGCCCTTCAAGGACTTGCTGCCTATCAACGAGAAAGCATTCGATATGCTTTTGAGCTGGATAAACAACCAAGGCATAGGAAGAGACGATTATATTTTCCCCATATCAAGGCAGCAAGTGGATAGGATATTCAAGCGTTATTGTTACAAGCTGGATATAATGACTATCGGTGATGGGGAGAGAAATATGCCCCATGTCCATTTACTAAGGCATAGCTTCGCAATAATGATAGCGAAGAGGTGCAGGACACTAGAGGATATATATTCACTCCAGAGGCTTATGGGACATTCAAAGCTTGAACAGACCATGTGGTACATAAATCATTTCAACCCGACTGCACAGAGGGAACTATTGAAAAGGATGTAGCTATCCCAAAGTCAGATTCAAAGGTATGTTTTCAATAGGGATTTTAGTCCTGTTGCAGAACTTATTGTACATACTGATATTCCTGCAAATCAGCTGATGCTCCTTCTCTATCGAACCGATGTGCATTGCCATATTAAAATATGCGGCCAACAACACAAACAACACTGCAATCCAAATCAGATTAAGATACAGCTGCTTCATCAAATCACTCCCTTATCCTTTCCAATATCAACAAAATCTTGTTGTTCAAATCATCCTCATTGTTATAATCAAGAAAATCCTTTCTTAAACTCTTCCCATTGATTTTAGTTGCAAACAACAGTTTGGCTTTGCATCTGAAAGATGAGCTGTTGTTTTTCCTAGATATCTTTATGTTGAATTCAGATCCTATGTTATCCATGTAAAATTTGAACTTGAGAAACCCATATCTCTTCAAAGCGGTAAACAACCTGTCATCAAACCTATCATCATCGGATTTGAACAACAGCTGGTTTTCAGTCATTCAATCATCTTATATTTTCTTATAGAATCCATCAAAAAAACCAGATAGCATACCGCATAAATACCACATATTATTTCCATAATCCTTATATAATTGTTTGTCTCCACCCAGTAAAATTTGTAGTCTGGGGGGGACATCAAAAACAATGCCACTATGCCGATTATGGTATAAGAAAGCAATGTTCCCATCGCAAAAGAAAACAACAATAGATTCATTGTTCCTTTGATTTTTGATTTGATATTCATCTTATCAGTATATAGACTATAGCCAGAATGATTATTATCACAACCAAAAGTGCTATTATTATCTTAAGGAAATTGAACACGAAAGAGGAAAATTCCTTAAGCATATACCACAGTCTCGATAAAGGCTTGAATGGATTGAATCTGATATAATCCGCCTGTTCATTGACTGAATATGTTCTGCTCATCTACATACAGATAAATTATGCTTATAATCACGAGTATGATCAACCTGAAGTATGCCGTATAGCTTATCAAAGTGCTAGCAAAGAAACCAGTTCCCACAACGAAAGGAAGGAATGATGCCACGGCAACCCTCTTGGAAAACCTGTTGTAAATCTGTAATTCCCCAGTGGCAAATATTATTATGACTATCATGCCATACAAGAAAGCCTCGAACCAGTAACCAGTCACATTTGCACCTTGTATTATGGCATTAGGACTAGTCATGTTCTGCGTCAGATTCATTATCTCGGCAAGTGCCATTTTCCTACCTTTAGATATTATTTTTCATTTTATTTAAAAATATTTATAATGAATTATAGTAGTATTCCTTCTTCGGGTTCTTCTTGCATTCCTTGCACAATCTCAATACACGCCTGTCGGCTATGCTCTTGCCTTCTATCCTTCCGACTTCCTTTATGGGCTTGTTGCAGCCTTCGCAGAAATGCTTCACTTTTCAACGCACTCCCATACCTGACCGATATAGAAACGATATTTTCCTGTTCCAGTAATATCCTTCAAAGTCCAGTTGCCTTTCCCGAACTTATTATTGCATTCCTTTTCCCATTTTTCTTGATAGTTAATTGTCACTTCCACGCCAATCATCAGTGCAATAATCATTATTAAGATAGCTGCCAGTATGCCTATGATTCTTTCCTTGGTTTCTTTTTTCATACTTTATCAAGGATTAGACTATTTCTCGGAGAGTTTCTTCAACAGATTTACT
>Ga0209427_10010331_pt1 | contig 10351 bp, 7 predicted proteins | sample DeeMarSWOR136_30_FD_187465 | JGI IMG/M metagenome (GOLD analysis project Ga0209427, IMG submission 187465) | Marine sediment microbial communities from White Oak River estuary, North Carolina - WOR-1-36_30 (SPAdes) (version 2) | ecosystem: Environmental > Aquatic > Marine > Intertidal zone >...
CTCCCCCCTTCTCTTCTTTTCGACTCGTTCAGGCCGAGTGGCCTCCACCTTTTTGATCAGTTCTTTCAATTCTTGTGTGTAGGGCATGGTTCCTCCGGACAATTTAGCCATTTATTGAAATGGCTAAATTGCAATGCAAAATGTAAAATTAGCAATGCAAATTGCAAAATGTTTCAAATCTCCTTAAATTTGCATTTTTCATTTTTCAATTTACAATTTGCAATGATCTTTAAAGGTACGTTTTATCCTTTGGTGTCCAATCTTCATCCGCCTGTTCCGGCTCAATCTCCCTTTCGTTGTAGAGCTTCTTTAATGTTTCTTCATCCGTGTCCATCAACTGCCGGAGCATCTGCTCATACTTGCCTTTTCCGACCTCCTGGACCATGGCATCCAAATGCTCTGCCTTAGGGGCAACATATTTTCCGTAAAGCCTTCTTCCCAGAATCGCTATGTTATATTGACAGATCTCTGCCGGGCATCGAGATGTACAGAGGCCGCACATCACACAGTCAAAGGAAAGTTCTGCCATCCGGGTAACATCTCCCCTCATCGCCGCCGCAATGTAATCCATGACCTCAATTTCCATTGGGCACGACTTCGTACAGGTGTTACACTGGAGACATCGCAGGAGTTCGGGGTATGCCTTGACCAAGGTTTCTATCGTGGGTTTTACCTTCTCTATGTCGTAGGTGCTTTTGGTTGCAGGGAAGAATGGAATTTGTGTGAGATACATGTTGGGCTGAACAACGGTCTGACACGCTAGCCCCACCTCAATCTTATAACTTCCCGGAAATCGATAGACCGTTCCGCAGGCCCCACAGATTCCTCCCCGACATCCGCATCCTCGAATCAATTGATACCCTGCGTATTCCATCGCCTTCTGGATCGTGAGAGAGGCAGGAACTTCATATCGCTTCCCCATGATAAAGATGGGAACCAACTCTTCCTTCTTCTCTTTCTCAACTTCCATCTCGAACCTCCCAATGCACGCTCAGGGCAAAGGACGAAATTAAGAGTTACTCGGTTTGTTGAGTTTATTGAGTTTGTTGGGTTAACCCAATGAACCCGATAAACCCAAGAAACTAATTAACCTTGCCTTTCTCTATGCCCTGTGCTCTCTGCTGTCTTATAGAGATCCTGATTCAATCTTCAGTTCATCCTCTTTAAAGGTTGCCACAGGGGGAACTTCCTTCATATCCCTCCCCGGAACATAGTTGAACATCTTTTGAATTCTATCCCCCACACTCCTGAAAAGGGTGGCCACGGGTAATTTATTCGGACAGGCGCTGTCACAAAGTCCGCAGCCGATACAGGATGTCACCATATGAGACAACCGGATGATGTGGAAGATTAGCGTATCGGTGGGCATCCGAATTCCACCTTTTCGATCCGCCCATCTCAGGAATTGGTCACCATCATGTTCAAAGATCGCGGTCCTGAAGACGCACTCCTTACAGTAACAAATAGGGCAGGCCACCATGCAGTTGTGACACCGGATACAGGTGGAGAATCGGTCCATAAAGGTGTGGAGGTCTTTTACCACTCCTTTGAATTCATCAAACAGGGCATCCCGCTTCTTCGTCCTTTCGGCGACAACTTTGGTGACCACATCTTTTCTGGCGGCTGGCTCATTCTCCGTGTAAGTCAGGATCCCCTTCTCTGCGATCTCCTTTTCTAATCTTTCCCCTATTTCAACACCGACCTCTTGATTGACTGAATAACCAAAGAGCCTAAAAACGATATCCGCTTTGGGAACAGGATATTCGCACATCTGGCAGGCCGTCCGGAAGGTATATCCTGAAGGGGGCGAAGCCTCTCCTTTCTCCACGCCTTTTAGAAGTTCCTCCGTCAATGTTTCATTCCCTTTACCCTCTTGTGCCATCTTCGCATAATCGGCCACTTCAAACGTCCCAGGACAATCGATGCCGATTAAATAGAGGTTATCCAGTTTGACCTGGAGAAACTTTGTCAACTCGACGATTGCCCGAATTTCACACGCTTTCAGTACGGCGCCAACCCTTTTCCCCAGGTTTTTAATCGTTAGATTAGAAACAACCCTGGCAGATTGCACTGGCATGGTGGGAGAAAGGACACATACTCCATCGAACATCTGCGGATCGCGGATCAGCGTTTGAACAAATCCATCCTTTGAGGGAAGTGCCTTCGGAAGGATGAGATCTTCAATGACTCCCTTTTCCAAAAGGGTCTTCAGGATTTGAATGATCGCTTCCTCTGTTCTTCCCTCACTCACTTTAACCGCTGCATGCTTCGCCATCTTCAGTAAATCTCCTTTCATCTATTGCTAAATCCCTCCCCCCTCCCTTTAACAAAGGGAGGAGACATTCAACCCCCCCTTCCGTAAAGCCTGCCTGCCGGTAGGCAGGGGGAAGATGAGGGGGGATTTGGCTATGCGTTCCAGAGTTGTTTCATGGGATTGGGACCCATCTTCTTTAAATCCTCAACCATCTTGGTGACGGTATCAGCGAAGAGCTTTCCTTCGCTGGCGCTGATCCATCGAAGCCAGATGCGATTCTCTGTAAATCCCATCTGCTGCAGGATGCCCTTGAGGATAGCTACCCTTCTCCGGGCCTTATAATTTCCTGTTTGATAATGACAGTCTCCTGGGTGGCATCCTCCGATCAATACTCCGTCTGCTCCATCGATGAGAGCTTTGAGCACATAGATGGAATCGACAGCCCCCGAGCACATCAGATGGATAATGCGAATGTTAGGAGGATACTGCTGTCGGGTTGTTCCCGCAAGATCTGCTCCAGTGTAGGTACACCAGTGGCAAAGAAAGGCTACAATCCTTGGTTCAAACTCAGCCATTTTATACCTCCCTCTTACTCAAGAATTGCAAAGGGCACAGAGCATAGGGCACAGGGAAAAACGCTTCTTATAAAAACAATTAAAAGAGTCTTATTTTATGACGCTATGCCCTTTGCTCTATGCGCTATGCGCTTCTTATCAATCAAGCGCCGCGTCGAGGACGGCTAGATTCAGTTCTTTTTCAAAATTTTTCTGTTGTGAGGCTCCATTCCGGCAGGCGATGACACAAGAGCCACATCCCTGACATAGATCTGTCATCACCTCTGCCTTCCATTCCTCCTCATTCAAGACCCTTGCCTCGTAGGGACAAACTGAAACACAGAGGCCACACCCGCAGCAAAGTCTTTTGATGACGTACGCAAGGGTTGCCTTTTCTTCTATGACGTCTTGGGACAAGAGGGCAGCGGCCCTGGCTGCGGCCCCGTTTGCCTGGGAAATCACGTCTTCAATAGAATTGGGCGAATGGCAAAGACCCACGAAGAATTTTCCCCGATCCACTCCATCGAGAGGGGCTGACTTTGGATTGGCCTCCATAAAGAAACCATCCGGGTTCAGGTCCACATCAAAAATCTTAGCAAGGTCCTGATGCTCGTTCGGCTCAATCCCTGCGCTTAAAACAACGCGATCTGCCCCAAGGTCAACACGACCGAGCATCGCCGGGTCAAACACTGACACCTGAAGACTCCCATTCTTGCGGGTCACTTCTGGCTTATGATCCAGATCGTATCGAATAAAAATAATCCCCTTCCCTCTGGCCTCGTGATAATAGGTTTCATAAAACCCGTACGTCCTGACATCCCTGTAAAGGACATAAACATTGACGCGAGGATTCATCTCTTTTAATTTGAGGGCATTTTTCACTGCATGGTTGCAGCAAATTCGGCTGCAATAGGGATGTTCTTCGTCCCTGGAACCCACACACTGAATCATCACCACGGAGCGGATGTCTTTTAGCCTTTCATCCTTCAGGTGAATCATTTTCTCCAATTGTCTCTGGGTCATTACCCGATCATTTTCTCCGTAGAGGTAGTCCTTGGGAACGACTTCTTTTCCTCCCGTGGCAAGGATGAGGGCTCCGTGATTGAGGAACTTTTCTTCATTCTCATGACGGATTTTCGTTCGGTAATATCCATTCTTCCTTTCAAACCCCAGGACTCCTGCCTCCGTATAGAGATGAATCGATCCGTTGTTCCTAACTTTCTGAACCAAATCTTGCAGGAGGGTCTGGGGATTAGACCCCTTCAATGTATAAAGAGTCTCTTTCAAATTCCCTCCCAATTCCTTTTCTTTCTCAACCAAGTAGACTTCAAATCCTTGTTCAGCCAATCGTAGAGAAGCCGTCATGCCGGAGAGCCCTCCGCCCACGACCAGTCCCTTCTTCTCGACCTTTCGCTTTTCCTTGCGTATAGGCTGGAGCCTCCTGGCCCTCTCCACCGCCATCCGAATGAGGGCCATCGCTTTCTCCGTCGCTGATTCTGGATGCTCTTCGTGGACGAAGGCACATTGCTCACGGATATTGGCATATTCAATCAGATGAGGATTGAATCCAATTCCCTTGGCCATCTCCTCCATGGTCTTCCGAATCTCTCGCTGCGAACAGCCCGCGATCACAATTCGATTGAGACCCTGCTCTCCAATTCTTCTCTTAACGAGCTCCATATCATCCGGAAGGCAAGGCAATCCCACCTCTTCAACATGAACTACCTCTCTCAGGTCCTTGGTTCCATTCGCAAGATCTGGAATAGAGAGCCTTTTCTTTAACTCCTCCCCACAATGGCAGAGAAAAACCCCCACTTTTGGGACCTCTTCACCCAAAGCCCCCTCAGCAGGATACTCTCTCCTCTGCTGAGGAGGACCCTTGGGGGAAAGGAACGAGGCAACCATGGCTGCGGCGCTTGAGCCTTCCACCACGCTCTCCGGAATGTCCTTCGGACTCCTGAAGGCTCCTCCCACGAAAATCCCATTGACCGATGTCTGGGTTGGATCGAATTCTTCGGTCTGACAGAATCCTTGCGGATTCAATTGGACCCCAATCCTCTTTGCCAGATCTTGGATCGCCGGAGGCGGTGTGAAACCCACCGACAGGATGACCGCATCGAATTCTTTCTCCTCGAATTTTCCATCCTCTGTCACATAGGTGACCATCAGATTTTTTGTCTGTTGAAGTTCTTTGACAGAGGAAATGGCACATCGCTTAAATTCAATCCCATACTGCGATTTTGCCTTTTCGTAGTATCGCTCGTAGTCCTTTCCGATCGGCCGAATATCCATATAGAAAAGAGTCATACCGAGGTCAGGAGACCGATCTTTTGCAATCATGGCCTGTTTCATAGCGTACATGCAGCAGATGGTCGAGCACTGATCCTGACCACACGAAGGATCCCGTGATCCAACGCACTGGACGAAAGCAATCCTCTTCATCTTCTTTCCATCGGAGAGGCGGACTGGCAATCCCTGGCTGGGACTCGATGTGGAGAGCAATCTCTCAAACTGAATGCTTGTCAGGACATTCTCATATCTGCCAAAACCATATTCCCCTTTTCTTTGAGCCCAGAAAGGTTCGAATCCAAACCCCAGCACGATGGCTCCGGTCTCAATCGTTTCCTGCTCCTCTTTCATATCGAGATCGATCGCACTTGGAGTGCAGACCTTGACACACTCCCCGCATCGGGTGCAGGTCTTCGGATCGATGACGAGACTATGAGGGATCGCCTGAGGATAAGGAAGATAGATGGCCTTCCGTTTCTCCAATCCCCCACCGAATTCCCTCTCAACTTCCACCGGACAAACCTTGATACAAGCCTCGCAGAGGGTACAACGGTTCGGATCGACGAACCGAGGTTTTTTAACAATGGAAACTTTAAAATCTTCTCCCTCTCTTTCAATTCCAGAAACCTCTGAATACGGGAGCAGTTCGATGTTGTCATGCAGGTGACATTCATAGATTGGACAGAAGGCAGGAGGGGTTGGGCTCATGAAGCAAACGCCGCAGGAATTGGTGGGAAACGTCTTATCCAAAAGGGGAAAATACCCACCAATGGCCGGCTCCTGTTCCAGAAGGAATACCTTTCTCCCCATCTCCGCCAATAGAAGCGCAGACTGCATTCCTGAAATGCCTGCACCCACCACCATCGCCGATCCTTTGTCACCCCTCATCTTTCCTCCATCCATTTTCGTCCTGGTCTCTCTCAGCTCCTTATCTCTCGAGCTCAACTCCACGAAATCCCAAGCACCAAATCCCAAGCTCCAAATAAATTCCAATCACCAATTACCCAAACGATGTTCCGGTCATTGGAATTTGGAACTTGGTTATTAATTGGTGATTGTTGCTTGGTCATTGGTTATTGAAAACCTATCCCAATCCCAGTTCCTTCAACAATCCCTTCGGAGGAATCACATGTTTGCTCCACCACTTCTCTCTCCCTTCGACATCAAAAGCCGCTCCCATCAATTCGGTGAAATAAAAGATCGGAAGGCCCGCCTCCTGTCTCATTTCTAAGTTTGCCTGACATAGGCCACAAGAGGTCACCATACATTGGGCGCCTGCTTCTCCTGCCATGGAAACAATCCTTCCGACCAATTTCTTAACCACATCCGCGTAGGTAAGAGCCAGATCTGCGCCGCAACAGTCTATTTTATAAGACCACTCCACCGGCTCCGCGCCAAGCGCGGCCATCAAACGATCCAGGTATTGCGGATTCTCCGGATCATCCAACTGGGTGACCTTTGGATGTCGGACCAAAGCACAACCATAGTAACAGGCCACCTTTAACCCTTTTAAGGGTCTCTTCACTTTCTCCTGAATCTTCTCCAGTCCGATTCGATTGACAACCACATCCATCAACGCCAGAATTTCTAAAGTCGATTGATATTTGAAACCAACGATCTCCTCAATCTCTTTTCGTTTTGCCTCATCGTTCTTCAGAGCATATTCAGCCCGCTTCGTCATATTGAAACACCCCGCACAGGGAATGACCAAAGAGCCGGCCTGTGAAGACTGGGCAATGGCGATATTCCTCGCAGGCAAACAGAGGGAAAGGAGATGATTGAGGCTATGCGTCGCAGCAGCGCCGCAGCAGTTCCAATCATTAATCTCCACAAGATCGACACCTAGCGTTTTGAAAACGGCATGGGTGGATAATCCGTATTCCAAGGAGGTCGAGTGTTCTGTGCAACCTGGATAATAAGAAAATTTCATTTGATTCCTCCAAAAATCCGAATAAATCGAATGACAGCGAATGACACGAACATATTTTATTCGCTAGACTCGCTAGCATTCGGGTAATTCGTTTATTTTTCTTTTGTGCACTTCTCAAAAATCCTTTTGATCTCCTCTTTCCCTTTGATGAAATCAGGGAAAAGGGGGATTTTCCCTTTTAGAAAGAGTTTCATTCCAGGGACGAGGTCAGTGAAGAAGTCTTTACTTCTCAGTTTGTAGTCCATCAACATCGTCGCCTCATGGATTCTCCCTCCCCGCCTGATGCTCTGAATAAAAGCCTCGTGGAGAAGATGAATATTTTTCTCCTTCGCCTTCACCCCTTCCTCAACTGCCATCTCCCTCAAGGCATCCATCAGGACGCCGATGTCAATTTTATTCGGACACCGGGTTCCGCAGGTCTCACAGGATACACAGAGCCAGATGGCGCTGCTTCCCAAGACCTCTTCTTTCATTCCCATCTGGATCATCCGAATGATATTGTTGGGCCGGATATCCATATAAGGAGCCGTAGGGCAGCCTGCCGTGCATTTTAGACATTGATAACAGAGGTCTAAATCTTCCCCACTCCTCTTCTTAGCGTCCTCCAGAAAAGAGGAATCGATTGTCCCAGTGTCAGTCATAGATTTCAATTTTGACTCATTCATCGCCATATCTCCATTAATCCCCCCTCTCCCCCCTTTATGGAAGAACGCAAGGAGCAGAGGGCATAGCGTACCCCCCTTAAACTCAACCTCAACCTTAGCCTTAACCTTAACCTAAAGCTTTATTCCACAAACGTATCCACCATTCCAAGGACCTGACCGGCGCGGGTATTTCGCAATTCACAGGCATTGTTGGGACAAGCGGCAATACATGCTCCGCATCCTTGGCAAAGGGCGCTGTGGACGATTGAAATCCCTTTACGTGAATCCATCTCCCTCGCCTCATAGGGACAGACCTCTACACAGATCCCGCATCCGCTGCAGATTTGTTCATCTACATAGGCAATTAAAGGATCCTGAAGGAGTCTATCTGTGGAGAGCAGAGCCTGGATCTTGCTCGCTGTGGCCGAAGCCTGAGACACCGTATCCGAAATATCCTTGGGTCCCTGCCCACACCCCGCAAGATAGATTCCCTTCGTGGAACTTTCTACGGGATAGAGTTTGATATGGGCTTCTGTCAGAAAACCATGTTTATCCACCGTGGCCCTCAATTTGGCAGCCAGATCCTTCACTCCCTGACTCGGAACCATGGCTGTCGCAAGGACAACCATATCTGCGGCCACCTCGACCATTCTTCCTGTCAGGGTGTCCACGCCCAAGATCCTCACTTTTCCATCGTCCTGGAAGACTCGAGAAACCCGTCCCCGAAGGTAGAGGAGCCCTTTCTCTTCGATGGTCTTCTGAAGGAACTCTTCATATCCCTTACAGTCTGACCGGATATCCATGTAGAAGATATAAGGTTGCCCATCCGGAACCTGTTCTTTGTAAATCTTGGCCTGCTTGGCCGTGTACATGCAACAAACACGTGAACAGTAAGGCATATATCGATCCGGATCCCTTGAGGCCACACACTGGATAAAAACCATTTCTTTGGGCACCCTCCCATCAGAGGGCCGACGGATCTTCCCTTTTGTCGGGCCCTCAGAGGAGAGCATTCTTTCAAAAGTGAGACCATCGATCACATCCGGAATGTCTCCGTATCCATACTCACCCAACTGCTCCATGGGATAAAGTTCATACCCTGTGGCGACGACAATGGCTCCCACCTTCTGCGCTATCCGCTCTTCTTCTTGGTTGAAACGAATGGCCTTCTCAGGACAGACCTCCTCACACTTTCGACAACTTCCATCGATGAAATGCCGGCAAACCTCCTTTCTGATCACCGGCCTGTTGGGAACGCTCTGAGGATAAAATTTATCAATCGCCTTCCGCATCCCCAAGCCTCTCTCGAAGGTTGAGACAAATTCCACAGGACAATGCTCGATGCAGAGGCCACACCCGTTACACTTCTCCCGGTCCACACAAGTTGCTTTCTGGTTGATCACCAGATCAAAATTTCCAACATAGCCTTTCACATCTTCCAACTCCGAATGGCAGTAGAGATGGATCTTCGGATGTTTCTCCACCTCCAAGGTTTTTATAAGGAGACTCGATAGGGCGGGATCGAGTTCCGGAAAGGTCTTCGACAGCTGAGCCATATGCCCCCCCAGAGCCGACTCTCTCTCAACGAGAACGACTTCGAATCCTCCATCCGCCAGATCAAGCGCAGCAGTAATCCCTGCAATCCCTCCCCCCATCACCAAAACCCTCCGGTTGATCGCCACGGAAATCGCCTCCAGCTGCTCGTTCTTTCTAACCTTTTCGAGGGTCGCTGAAATGATCTCTTCTGCTTTTTGAGTCGCCTTCTCCTTTTCCTTCTGATGAACCCAGCTGCACTGTTCCCGTATATTCGCGATCTCGCAAAGATAGGGATTCATCCCCTGAGATTTGACCGCCTTCCGGAAAGTGTTCTCATGCATGCTGGGTGAGCAGCAGGCGACCACCACGCCCTCCAGTCCCTTTTCCTGGATGGCGTCCCGGATGAGTTGCTGCCCCGGATCAGAACACATATAGATGTAATCGGTGCTATGGGCCACATCCTCCACCCTGCCCATCTTTTCAGCCACCGATTTGACATCCACAGAGCCAGCGATATTGACGCCACAATGGCAGATAAAGACTCCCAGCTTTTTCATATTTCACGATTCGCAAATCCCCCCTTCTCCCCCCTTTACTAAAGGGGGGGTGGGGGGATTAATTTCTTGCAAACAGCCCTTGGACTTTGCTGGCGGCTGCGTTGGCATGGGCCACCGCATCGGCAATATCCTTCGGGCCCTGAGCACAGCCTGCGATATAGATACCCTCCACATTCGACTCGACAGGCCTTAACTTTCTCTGTGCTTCTGTCAAAAACCCATAGTCGTCGACCGCAATCCCAAGTTTTTCGGCCAACTCTTTTGTACTATTCTGGGGGATCAACGCGGTCGCCAGAACCACCATATCGGCAGAGACTTCTATCTTCTTCCCGGTCAATGTATCCGCCCCCCAGACGATCACCTTATCTCCCTCTCGAAAAAGCCGCGAGACCCTTCCCCTCAAATAAAGGATTCCCTCTTCTTCCATGCCCTGCTGAATGAATTCCTCATATCCCTTCCCCGTGGAGCGGATGTCCATGTAAAAGATGTAAACCTGCCCATCGTGGACCTTGTGCTTGTAGAGCCTGGCATGCTTTGCGGTATACATACAGCATACCCGGGAGCAGTAAGGCATATACCGTTCAGGA
>Ga0209427_10010332_pt1 | contig 10350 bp, 10 predicted proteins | sample DeeMarSWOR136_30_FD_187465 | JGI IMG/M metagenome (GOLD analysis project Ga0209427, IMG submission 187465) | Marine sediment microbial communities from White Oak River estuary, North Carolina - WOR-1-36_30 (SPAdes) (version 2) | ecosystem: Environmental > Aquatic > Marine > Intertidal zone >...
TTTTCAGCTCAACCAGGAAAGGGATGGCAGAAAAATTCTGTTTGACTCTTGGCAGTGTCGCTGGATCAATCGGCTTGCCTGGGCTAAGCGTTATCCCGAAGTGATAAATTGAGTTTTATTATCATGCCTTTCTAGGCTCCTCTCTTTTTTTATTTTAGTGAAACCATGCATGTCATCCTCGCCGGTTATAATGTTGACAGGGAGGTTATCGAAGAGCTTAAGAAAAACTCCCCGCCTCGAGAGGACGTTACTCCTGAAACCCTTTCTGCTTCTTATGCCCGTATTTCAAGAGATCCTCGTCCAGCAAACGAACTGCGAGCCGTAGCCAGAGCTGAGGTAGAAAAAGCGAGGAGATCCAACAAGAACATTATTTTCAAAATGGGCCATCACTCTGTTGCCGAACATGCTGTTTTCAATTTTGATATCATCGGAGTGAGCAGACTGGCCTTAGAAGAAATAGAAAAATTTCGTCTCTGTTCTTATACAGAAAAGTCTCAGCGTTACATCGCCTTAGAGGATGACCTTTTCATTCCAGAGGAGATTAAAAACTCCGGGAAGCAAAGTGTTTTTGTAAAAACAATCAAAGCCCAAAATTCTCTTTACAGCAAGCTCTATAAAAAGTTAAGCGCATATTTCTTAGAAAAGAACAAAGAAGTTGCCAGCAACTCTAAGAAGCATTTTATGTTGGAGGGATGGGCCAAGGAAGATGCTCGTTATGTAGTGAGCTTGGCCACCAAAGGTCAGCTTGGCATGACTGTTAATGCCCGTAATCTGGAATTTTTGATCCGACGATTTGCCTCTCAGAAATTGGAAGAACTAAAAGAGTTCAATCAAAAGATTTATGCCCGGGCTAAAGAAGTGGCTCCTTCAATTATTCTTTTTACTGAAGCTAATGATTTCGATTCTAAGACATACCCCGAGATTGAGGAAAAAGCTCAGTCCTTGTTGGAGTCTTCGAGGAAAAGTAAGGAGCTGGTTTGTCTCGTCGATTTTACAGCCGAGGCAGATGCTAAATTGGTTGCTTCTCTTTTGCATACCTCTTCGTCTCTGCCTTACGAGGGATGCTTCAAGAAGGCTAAAAATCTTAGCCCGGAAGAAAAGAAAGAATTTCTGAAGTCAGCTTTCAAATATATGGAATTTTATGATACTCCTCTGCGTGAATTCGAATACGTGAACCTTACTTATGATCTAATCATCTCTGCCTCATGTTATGCCCAGCTCAAACGACACCGCATGGCTACTCTGACGGCTCAAAAATACGATCTTGAGTTAGGAGTGACTGTTCCGCCTTCAATAGAGGATATTGGATCAAAGAAGGAATTCATGGAGATGATGGGGGAGACTAACCATGTTTACTCACTCTTGAAAGAAAATATGGATCAGGGAGCAGAGTATGTTCTGACCAATGCCCATCGAAGAAGAGTCTTACTGAAGGTTAGTGCCAGAGAATTGTATCATATCTCCAGACTGAGAGAGGATGCCACTGCCCAGTGGGATATTCGGAGAACAGCTGGAGCTATGTCCAGGTTGGCAAAAGAAGTTATGCCTCTGACCTGCCTTCTTATCGGAGGTAAAGACTCTTATCCTGAAGTATACAAAGGTATATTCGGCAAACCCCCCAAACTTTCCCCTCCGGAATAATAATCTGTCTTTAGGCTTTCTTTTTTACGATTCTATAGAATTTTCTCTTGCCAATTTTAAGGATTAAATCGCTCTTTTTGCTCAAATCTATTTTGAAAGCGACATCTTCGATCCTTTGGTCATCGAGATATACTCCTCCTTGGCGGATAACTCTTTTTGCCTCTTTTCTTGAAGGAAAAATGTTTCGCTCAACCAGCAGATCCATAAGAGTAATAACTGTTACCTCGACCTCAGCTTTAGTTTTGTCTTCAGTTTTACTTTTGAGCCCTGCTTTTTCTTTAACTTTTATTTCTATCTTTTCAATTTCTGCAGGAAGTTCTTTTTTTTTGAATACTCTTTCGAATTCCTGTGCTGCTCCTTTTGCCTTTTCCTTTCCCCAAAAATCAGACGTGATGGACATGGACAATCTTGACTTGAGGTCCTTGGGATTGATTTTTTCTTCCTTGACCTCTCTTTTCCATTTTTCAACCTGGGAGAGGGATTCGTCTGTTAGAAGTTCGTAGTAGCGATACATCAAAGGATCTGAGATGGACATGATTTTTCCGTAAATTTCCGAAGGAGGCTCGGTAATTCCCACATAATTGTTTAGAGTTTTGCTCATTTTCTCCACGCCATCCAAGCCTTCCAACAGGGGAGTGGTCATGATCACCTGGGGTTCTTGGCGGAATTCTCTCTGTATTTCACGGCCGACGAGGAGGTTGAATTTTTGATCTGTTCCGCCGAGTTCCACGTCTGCTTTTAAGGCGACAGAATCATAAGCCTGCATAAGAGGGTAGAGAATTTCATGGACAGATATGGGTTTGCTATTTTTCAGGCGGTTGGTAAAATCATCCCTTTCCAGTATTCGGGCCACTGTGTATTTAGAGGTAAGGTTAATAATATCAAAGCTGGTCAGTTTTTCCAGCCATCGAGAATTAAAATCGATTATCGTTTTTTCAGGATCGAGAATCTTGAATATCTGCTTCTTGTAGGTTTCAGCATTTTTATTGATCTCTTCTCTAGTCATCGGAGGGCGGGTTGAAGATCTCCCCGAGGGATCGCCGATTAGCCCGGTAAAGTCTCCGATGAGAAAGATCACATCATGGCCTAAGTCCTGAAAGTGTTTCATCTTGCGCAAGAGCACAATGTGGCCTAGATGAATATCCGGAGCCGTGGGATCAAATCCAGCTTTAACTTTTAAAGGCTTATTTTTCTTGAGAGAACGGGCCAGTTTGGCTTTTAGCTCTTCTTCCTGAATAATATCCACACAGCCTTTTTTTAGGTATTCAAATTGTTCTTCAACTGATTCCATTGTCTTTTCCTTCTTGTTCATCTTCTATTCTCGATGCCACTGTTTGTAGTTTATGACCTGCCTTTTTCCCCTCCAGCCAGATAGGAGATAATCCCAGAGAGTGCTCAATCTTATCTTGCTTTTTCGCTTGAATAATTGATCAACCATACGAGTGCTTCTCTATTTTATAAATACTCTTCTTCCCCTCACTTCGAGCCTTCCTTCAAAATAGAGCCTTACCGCTTCGGAATAGATTTTATGTTCCTCCTTTAGGATTCTATCGCTCAGAGTTTCCTCTGTATCATCCTGAATGACGGGCACTACTGCCTGTACGATGATCGGGCCCATGTCCACATCGTCGGTAACAAAGTGGACAGTGGCTCCTGAGTATCTGACTCCCCAATCAATTGCTTTCTTTTGAACATGGAGGCCGGGAAAGGAGGGGAGAAGGGCCGGATGAATATTAATGATAGCGTTGTTAAACTCGCGACAAAGGGAGGGGCCTAAAATTTTCATATAGCCAGCTAAGCAGATCAGATCCACATCCCTCTTCCTGAGTTCCTTTATAATTTCTTTCTCATAATCTTCGCGGCTAGAGTAGGCTTTTGGGTCGAGGAAGAGAGTTTCAAGATTTCGGTCTTGGGCTGTCTTAAGTCCTGGCGCATCTTTTTTGTTGCTGAAGACGAGGGCGATCTCGCAATTTAATTTTCCGGCAAGGATGGAATCGTGAATGGCTCTAAAATTTGAGCCCCGGCCAGAGATAAAAACCGCAATTTTTCCCTTTTTTTTGGGGCTAAAAAAAACCTCTTCTGACATCTTATTTTCCTTAAATCTAATTAAAATTTTTCCTTCGGTCCATTACACAGTTACTCAGTTTATCTTTTATCAAAAAAACTTTCAATTTTATTTGATCTGGAAAATATCAGGAATAGCTTCTTTCCAAGCTTTATAGGCTTCGTCAACAGGCATATCGATAATTTTCTTATTAGAATGATAAATAATAATCCTATCCCCACCAGTCTTTCCTAGAACAGTTGCTTTCACTTTTCTTTTTTTTGCTAGATTAAGTAATTTTTTAAATTTTTTGTTGCTGGATGAAACTAGTATTCTGGATTGAGTTTCTCCAAACAGGAGTGCATCTCGACGTATATCATCTTGAAGATCAAGGCTAAAACCGATTTTTTGAGGACTTAGAAATGAACATTCTGCAAGGGCGATACTAAGACCTCCTTCCGAGACATCATGGGCAGATTTTACGAGGCTCATAGAAATCGCTTCCAAGCAGAATTCCTGGATCCTCTTTTCTTCTTTTAAATCGATTTGCGGAGGCATGCCCTTTTCCATATCAAAAACACACTTGAGGTATTCAGAGCCACCCAGTTCTTCTTTGTTTTCTCCCAGAAGAATCACTGAATCTCCTTCTTTTTTGAATCCAGGACTTACTGCTTTGCTCACATCATCCACAATCCCGACCACGCCGAGCACAGGAGAAGGATAGACCGAGATTCCTTCAGTGTCATTGTAAAAGCTTACGTTTCCTCCGGTTACAGGAATATTAAAAGCCTTGCAGGCCTGAGCTACTCCTTCGACAACCTCCTTGAATTGCCACATTATTTCTGGTTTTTCCGGATTGCCAAAGTTCAAACAGTTGGTAACCCCAACAGGCCTTGCTCCTACACAGGCTAAATTCCGGCAGGCCTCTGCTACGGCTATTTTTCCTCCAGTTCGGGGATCCAGGTAAGAATAGAGGGAGTTTCCATCAAGAGTGAGGGCCAAAGCTTTCTTTGTATTTTTAATCCTTAAAACAGAAGCATCGGCTCCAGGAAGGAAAGCAGTGTTAACCTGGACCGTATGATCATATTGACGGTAGACCCATTCTTTTTCTGTAACAGTGGGTGAAGAGAGAAGTTTGAGAAGAGTTTTGTTATAATTTTCTGGCGAGGGGAGGGGCTTGATAGTAGTTTCTGATTTGAGGTACGAGGGAGTTTTGCTCTCTCTATTGTAAACAGGACAGAGGTTGATGATGGCATCAACCGGAAGATCCACGACAATTTTTCCTTCAAATTTGACCTTGAGCCTGCCTCCCTCAGTAACATGACCGATGATAACGGCGTCTAAATCCCATTTTGAAAAAATTTGCTGCACTTCTTTGACTTTATCTTTCTTGGCCACGATGAGCATTCTTTCCTGAGACTCAGAGATCATCATCTCATAGGGAGTCATCCCTTCTTCTCTTTGGGGAACGAGGTCGAGGTTGATTTCGATGCCTGCGCCAGATTTAGCTGCCATCTCAGTAGTAGAGCAGGTAAGACCTGCGGCTCCCATATCTTGAATTCCGACGATAATGTCTTTGGCCATGACTTCTAAGCAGGCCTCGACCAAAAGCTTTTCTTTGAAGGGATCTCCGACTTGGACATTTGGTCTCTTCTTTTCTGAATCCTGGTCGAATTCAGCTGAGGCCATGGTGGCGCCATGAATGCCGTCTCGCCCGGTTTTTGACCCGACATACAACACCGGATTCCCTATTCCCTCGGCTTTTGCGTAGAAAATCTTATCCTTTTCCGCTATTCCCAGGGCAAACACGTTGACCAACGGGTTGAGCGAGTAGCAGTTGTTGAAATAAATATCGCCTCCCACCGTCGGAACTCCAATGGAGTTTCCGTAACCCGCTATCCCTGAGACCACTCCTTCCATGATGGATTTGTTTTTGGGTTTGGAAAGAGGCCCGAAGCGAAGAGAATCCAGGAGAGCGATAGGCCTGGCCCCCATGGTGAATATATCTCTGAGAATTCCTCCAATTCCTGTCGCAGCGCCCTGATAGGGCTCGATATAAGAGGGATGATTGTGGGATTCGATCTTAAAAACTGCTGCTAAACCGTCCCCGATATCGATAATCCCTGCATTTTCACCTGGTCCCTGGATGACATTTTTTCCTGTTACTGGCAATTTTTTGAGATGGATTTTTGAGCTTTTATAGCTGCAGTGTTCTGACCACATGAGCGAGAAGATCCCGAGCTCTGTGATGTTGGGTTCTCGCCCGATAAGCTCGACAATTTTTTTGTATTCTTCCTGCGTGAGGTTGTGTTCTTCGATAATCTTCTTATCAATCATGTTATGTGCTCCGCTTTTCCTAGAAAAGCTATTTCAGTTTCGCAATTATTGATTCAAAAATAACTCGGCCATCTTCGCTGCCTAGGAGTGCTTCAGAAGCTCTTTCAGGATGAGGCATCATTCCCAGGACATTACCTGCTTTGTTGATAAGACCTGCTATACTCTCCGCAGATCCGTTGACGTTGGCTTCTTCATTGATATGTCCTTCAGCGTCTGAATAGCGGAAGACAATCTGGCTGTTCTTTCTTAATATTAGTATTGTTTCAGGAGAAGCGAAATAATTCCCGTCAAAGTGAGCGATAGGAATCTTCAGAATTTGTCCTTTCTTTGCCAGGTGCGAAAAACGAGTTTTATCGTTTTCTACTCTAATGTGTACGAACTGGCAGAGGAATTTCAAGTTTTTGTTCCTGAGCATAGCTCCTGGAAGAAGTCCCAATTCCAAAAGAACCTGGAATCCGTTGCATATTCCGAGTACAAGCCCTCCTTTTTGGGCAAATTCTTTCAGTTCCTGCATTAAAGGGGAAAAGGAGGCGATAGAGCCTGACCTTAAATAATCTCCGTAGGAAAATCCTCCTGGAAGGACGACGCAATCGACGTTTTTCAGGTCATGTTCTTTGTGCCAGAGAAATATCGTTTTTTGCTTACAGACGTCTTTTAGAGCATAGTATGTATCATAATCACAATTGGATCCCGGGAAAATTACGACTCCAAATTTCAATTTAGCCATTTGTGGGCGGGAGTTGGCATCCCCAGTTTTTCTTAAGATTTCAGCCTTTTTCTAAAATTTGCCAGGAGAATTTTTCGATGATGGGATTTGCTAATACTCTGTCAGAAATTTCAGGAATGATCTTTTCAGCTTCTTTCTCAGAAATCCCTTCCAGTTCAAGCTCAAAGACTTTACCCTGCCTTACATCTTTTATGGAACCGTAGCCAAGAGTATGAAGAGCATTTTTAACTGTCTGACCTTGAGGGTCTAGAACACTGTCTTTAAGAGAGACGAGTATTCTAACTTTCATCACCAAAAACCCTGTCGAAGATATAATCTATTTTTTCTAAATAAGGCTGGATAGAAAAACAAGAATTGATTTCTTCCTTGGTTAAGATTTTTCTTGTTTCCTTATCAGATTGCATAAGTTCTTTAAAATCAAGGCGTTCTTTCCAGGCTTTAAGGCTGTTCCTCTGGACAATCCGAAAGGCTTGCTCCCGAGATATTCCTTTTTTGGTGAGAGTAAGAAGAACACTCTGAGAAAAAATGAGACCTCGAGTAAGGTCGACATTTTCTTTCATCCTGTCAACATTGACTTTCCAATTTTTTATGATATCGACTGTCTCAGCCAAGATAAAATCTGTGAGAATAAAAGAGTCAGGAATAATTATTCTTTCAGCTGAGGAATGAGAAATATCTCTCTCATGCCAGAGAGATATGTTTTCCAAGGCGGCCTGGAGATTGGATCTGACGATGCGGGCGAGACCTGAGATTCTTTCGGTGCGAACAGGATTCATTTTGTGCGGCATCGAGGATGAGCCTTTTTGACCTTTGGTGAAAGGTTCCTCCACTTCCAGAACCTCTGTCCTCTGGAGATGGCGTATTTCCACTGCGAATTTATCCAGGGATGAGGCGATAAGCGCTAGCACAGAGAGGACTTCGGCGTGTCTGTCGCGCTGAAGGACTTGGGTGGAAATCCGTGCGGGCTTAAGACCTAATTTTTTTAAGGCATAGAGCTCAATTTTCGGGTCGAGATGAATGTAGGTCCCGACTGAGCCAGAAATTCTGCCGTAGCTAATAACCTCAAGTGCATTTTCCAGGCGAAGAAGCTGGCGCTTTATTTCTTCATACCAGACGAGGAGTTTAACTCCAAAGGTGATCGGCTCTGCATGAACTCCATGAGTCCTGCCCATCATCACTGTTTTTTTATAGCGCAAAGCTTCATCTTTAAGAGTATCTTTAAGCGCAGTGACATCTTTCCGGATTTTTTCCAAAGCTTCCTTGATAAGAAGAGAGAGAGCTGTGTCAACAACATCGTAGGATGTCAGGCCAAGATGAATAAAACGGGAGTCTTTACCTACTTTTTCTGCCACAGAAGTGAGGAAAGCAATCACATCATGTTTCACAACTTTTTCAATCTCTTCGATTCTCTTTATGGAAAAGCCAGCTTTTTCTTTAATCCTTTTAAGAGCTTGAGAAGGAATTTCACCTGCTTTTGCCCAGGCTTCACAGACAGCCAGTTCAACATCAAGCCATTTCTGGTATTTGTTTTCTTCGGTCCAGATGGCGCCCATTTCGGGACGTGTGTATCGTTCAATCATGGAGATAAACCTCGAAAATTAGGTAAAAGAATAACAGTAAGCTTCTCTCTTGTCAACGTTTTGGGAACTTGTCTAGACTTTTGATATTGTTAAGTTGAAACTGCCTGTTGATTCTCTCCATAAGATGATTAATTGTCCAAAATCAAAGCTTGATCCCTAGCAAGAGAATTCAAATTTTCGAAGTACAATCCCAAAAGACAAAGGATTATGTATAATAGGTGTCTAAATAAATGAATGGAAATATGGCAGATTTTGCCGATGACCATCTGGTCAGACAGGCAAAGCAAGGTGATATTGATGCTTTCGCTGAGTTGGTGCGTCGTTTCCAGGAAAAGATTTATCATACAATACATTCTTTGACCAGGAATCAGCAGGATGCTTATGATCTAGCCCAGGAGACTTTCATGCATGCCTATAAATCCTTGAGTAATTTTAAACAGCGTTCTACATTCTACACATGGATTTACAGGATTGCTGTGAATTTGACTTTGAATTTTCTAAAAAGAAGGAAAAGGGATGAAAAAAGAGAAGTTCAGCTTGAAGATTATTCTCTGGATGTGAAGTCAGCAGCTTCGGCGCTATCTCCAGAGGGATATTCTATGAAGAAAGAACTCTCAGAAAAATTGAATGAAGCGATAGATTCCTTACCGTTAGCCTATAGAGTTTCCTTTGTTTTGGTTGTTTCTCAAGGATTAACCCATACCCAGGCTGCAAATGTCCTTCGTTGTTCGGAAAATACAATATCATGGAGAATGCACAAGGCGAGAAAAATGCTCCAACAAAAATTAAGGCCATATTTAGAAGGAGAATAGGATGAGACACAAAAAAATCGAAAAATTGCTGTCCAATAATATTGATGGTGAACTTCCAGAGAAAAAGAAGAAGGTCCTCGAAACGCATCTCAGGAAGTGCTCATCGTGCAGTTCATACGCAGAAAATATACAGAGAATCCATAACGAAGCCAAAAGCCTGGAAAAGCTTGAGGTTTCTCCCGTTCATTGGGAGGAATTTACATCCCGAATCAAAACAGAAATTTCCTTTGCTAAAAAAGAGAAGCTGGAAGGCGCGCCTCCGTTCTTGAGATGGAAATGGGCCTGGGCGGGCGCGGCATTGTTATTTGTCATTGTTGTCGGATTATTCTTATACATTATTCAAAGCAAAACGCCTCAGGAGGTATATGTCTTTTCCTTCGAGAATTCTCTGGCGAAAATATATCAAGAGATCGGAAGTGACCAAGAATTGGAGGAGTTGTTCAATTCAGTCGTCTTGGCCTCTATAGGTGAAACCCTAGAAGATTCAGGATGGGGCGATCGCCCTGATTTTTATGAAAATCTTATTCTCTGGGAGAGTCTAACAGAAGAAGAAATGAGATTTCTTGAGTCTGAGATAAAAAAAGACACTAAATTATAGGAGGGCTTCTATGAAAACAAAATATATTCTTTCAATTCTACTATGTTTGCTTCTTCTGAGTTCAATCTTATCAGCTGCTATTCAAGATGATCAGCCCCAGAATAGAAGGAGAGCAAGGGAGAATATGAGAACACTATGGTTATTAAGAATGACCCGTGTCCTGGAGCTTACTGAGGAACAGACGGCAAAGATTTTTCCGATTGTATCCCGAATCGAAAAGGAAAAAAGTGAAATATACGAACAGATTGGAAAACAAGTAGGAGAGCTTAGATTGACCTTAAGAGAAGAAGAGCCGGACCAGAAAGAGCTCAAAAACAAAATTAATAAAATAAAAGAGTTAAGAAATCTTATCAAGAAAAAGGATGAAGAACTGGAAGCTCGTATGGAGGAGAACCTGACTCTGGTCCAGCGGGCAAAATACCTGATGTTTGCTGCCAATTTTTACAGGGAGCTAAGGGATAACCTGGAAAGGGCAAGAATTCAGAGGGAGCGACAGCGGCAGAAAATTAAATAATAAAAAGGGGACAGGTGTACTAGCTCAATAATTCAGTAACGCTTTTATAATGTCATTGCGAACGGAGTGAAGCAATCTCATAAAAAGAGAGGCATTT
>Ga0209427_10010333_pt1 | contig 10350 bp, 5 predicted proteins | sample DeeMarSWOR136_30_FD_187465 | JGI IMG/M metagenome (GOLD analysis project Ga0209427, IMG submission 187465) | Marine sediment microbial communities from White Oak River estuary, North Carolina - WOR-1-36_30 (SPAdes) (version 2) | ecosystem: Environmental > Aquatic > Marine > Intertidal zone >...
CGACTTTATCCGCCAATTCAACTACAGACAGATTTTTACCATTTCTCAAAGACTTAACATTATTACTCAATAAGTCGTCGTCAGGTCGTATTTTAGTTAAAACATAAGATATAAAGTTATCAAACGCGAGCTCTTGGGGCTTGAATACTTTATCTTCCAAGCCAGATGGCAACACATTGTACTTATCTAACATTTGTTTCAACTGTTTTTCGAAAGTATATGGGTCTTTTAAACCGGGCATATACCCTTCAGGCTTCCCTATTCCTTGAGCGGCTTTCCCGACGCCAGCAGCACCAGCAGTTTCAATCATTATGGTATAAAGGTTAAATAGACGATCGAAAACGCCGTTCACGATATTAATATTTTGCACCCGCGAGTATGGAATCGTAGCCTTCTTCTTCGTCCAAATTCCGTGTTTAATAAGAATATGGGATTCCGTGAGACTATACGAGAAATTTTTGACATAATATAACCAATATAAAAGTTCTATTACAATCAACGCCACACAAGGTATGACAATAATGAAAAACACCAGAGAAACTGTCAACCATTCATAAACTTCAACAAACCAATCTGCCTCGGGATCAAGACGAATAGCCCACAATATTGCAATTGTAGTGAAATATGTTGCTATCGTGATTGCGAGACTTCCAATAGCCATTTTAAGAGTTCCTTTAGCAATAATATTTTTACCAATGGTTTTCTCTTCCATGTCAATTTTTTCCATTTTTTATATATCCTCCAATTTTTTTATTTTCTAATAGATCGGTTTTTTGTAAATTATTTTGGAATGTCAAATTTATTTGACATTTCCTTAATTTAATTAATAGAAAACTTGCATATTTAAATGTTTCGATCCGAGGATAAATTCAAATAAAATGAAAGTAATAATAGTATGTCATGAAAAAAGCGTATTATGCTATTATTATTGTAGCGATTATTGTCCCTATTCCTTTTATTTTAGGTCTAATTTCTAGTTTATTTCGGCCTCAACTTCCAATAACTCAGAGAGATTTCAAAGTTGGCATCGCTGGTTTTATACCGAGAAATTTTCCTAATTCGGAATCGAGCGATTGGGAAAGCTTTTATAAAGAAATCCCTCAGATGGGAGAGGTTTTTGGAGCATATCCTGTGTGGAATGATGATACCGATACCGATGGAATTCCAGATCTGGTAAAAGTAGCAATTGGTATTGAATCTCAATATGGTGTTACCCCCGTTATTGCGATATCATTTGACATAAATGTAGTTACAGACACATATTTCAGCGAGAATAAAGAAGCGTATAAGGCAGCCTTGATTGATACGGTTGGGACTTATAATTTAACTTATTTATCGATTGGCAACGAAGTAAACTCCTTATATGCTCATGTTTCTCCAGCTGCGTTTAACGATTTTGTTGGATTTTATAAGGAAGCGTACGATGAAATCAAGATAAAGAGTCCGAACACGAAAGTTTTCACCATTTTTCAGTTGGAACACTTGAAGGGTGCCGCATATTTAACGGGATTGGAACTTTCTGAGTCTTGGGATTTAATTGATCAATTTGGCGAAAAGCTTGACCTCGTCGGATTCACTGCGTATCCACTACTAGAATATAGCAATGTCAACCAAATTCCAGAAGATTACTTCTTAGAAATTGCCAACTATGTAGATAAGCCCGTTGCCTTCACTGAAATGGGGTGGCCAAGCGTTAATGTAGAATCTTCGGGGATTAGAATTATTAATAGCAACCAATTATCACAAGTTGAATTCTTTTTACAAATATTAAATGCTACGAATACCTTAGATGTCGAGCTATTTATCCATCCATTTCTCCACGATTTTGTTTATTCTGAAGAAAATCCGCTTTTCAACAATATTGCTTTAAAAAAGAACGATGGAACTCCAAAAGAGATTTTCAATTATTGGCAAGCGCTCGCATCATTGCCATATAATAGCTAATTACATAAAATAATAAGTAACAGTACTTTATATTTTTAAAAAAACAGATTCATGATTTTCCTTGAATAGAAAAATAATCTATTTGATTTGCTATATTTTTATTTTAGGAGTTATTGGGATAGGTCCAAATTTCTTGCCACCAACGATTAACGACTATTCTTGGGAGAGATGGGATGGTATCGATTTATCAGAAAACATCACTGGGAACGAGAGTTATTTTTCAGAAACTTTTACTCAACTATCTCAGCCATCAGTATTATATGTGTATGATTTAAGAGATAAATCTCATCAAGTTCAAACTGCTCTCACTGTTCTTCAAGGACTTGTAAATAGAGAAGCGGTAGATCTATTTTTAATTTATCAAAGCGCAGACGAATTCTGGCTACAGCAATTAGAGGAATATCACGGTATAAATCATGTCTTGCTCAATTATTCGTCTCATATGGAAGTATTCGATCGATATAAGCATTATATCGATGGTTTAATCATTTATGACCATAACCTATTGGATTCGATTAATGTTGCAACATTTTTAGCGGGTGTAAACAATTGTGTAGTCATTCACGAGAATATGGTCGAGGATTTTCGAAATTTAGGAATAACTGAGATAAGATTCGATTTACGCAATCAATTTATTTCAAAAACAGAACTCTATTCTTGGGCGTGGGATAATTTTAAGCAGTACGCAAATATGAATATGATGGCTTCCTTGAATCCAAGCAATGCTTTTTTTAGAGATTACGCTGTTGCGTCTAATATTTTTTGTTTTTTTCTAACGCCCGGTCCGTTAGGTCCAACTGATGAAATTAATCTATTCAAAGTAATTGTAAGCGAATATCCCGATAATGTACCCGTTTTTGGTTGGTATTACGATCCCGCCGGAGCACTTGGAGAGTACGAAGCAGTGAAAATTTTATCAAAATCTGGTAAATATTCCTTCTGTGCCGCGATTCCGGATTTTACAGTATTCAGCTCTATTAATGAGATTGATCATAAACAGAAATTGGTCAACTTTAATTCGTCAAAGTATAAAGTTGGTAATAAAGTAAAGAATAAAATATATATTACTTGCGTTGTAAGCGATGGAGATAATGTGGTATACGATTATAGGACTCTTCAGAGTTATTGGCAAAATCCTGACCGAGGTTCCGTTCCCATTGGCATTACGCTTGAGCCATCCATGTTTAAAATATTTCCTACGGGACTAAAATATTATTACGAGACGGCAACTGAGAACGAATATTTTCTTGCTGGACCATCGGGCGCCGGGTATTGTTATGTAGATTTAAATCCAGCGTTCCCTCAATTTCTTAACCACTCAAAATACGCAATGGATCGTGCGGATATGGACCAAGTGTGGATTTTAAACGGGTACGAGGGATTCCAACTCCAAATTTCAGACGAGGTTCTCGACGCTTATGCTTCAAATTCTTGCGATTTTTCGGGAATTTACATTAATTATCACGATTATCCTGCGGAATTAAATGAAATACGGAACGGCGTTCCTATTATGCAATCGTTCTTCGTCGAGAGAGAGAATGAACTCGTAGGAAAGCTCGAGTCGATATATTCAGCGAGTACAACGGGAAATGCTGGAGAACCAAGCGCCCCAATTTTTGTTTTTATTGGATTTTGGGCTTGGGATTTCTCGTTTACAAAGCTAAAAAGCGCAATATCTCAATTAGATAGCGATACCTTTGTATTTTTAAGACCGGACCACTTCTCTCAGTTGTTTATTGAATCGCAACAAACCCAGCATACTGAATCGGAAATTGAATTGATTATTTTTCTATTCTTAGGACTAATACCAGTAATCTCACTAATTGGCGCGTTAATTGTTATTAACATAAAAAATCAAATCAATGAGAGAAAATATCAAGAAAATCTTTCTTTTCTCGAAACCTTCACTAATCGCGCTTTTTTCTTTATGATCAATTTCTTATTTTTGTTGATGATTAGGTTTTGCTTGTACTCTACGATTTTAAATTTAGTTGCGTTATTTTTTTTAATTTTATCAACAATTATGGGGATTTTCCTGAAAAAAATCGTTGATAAGGCAATTGGCGTAAAAGCCAATCTTCAAATATCGATAATCTCGCTTTCTCTGGGGAGTCTTTTGGTATTCATTGATCCGAAGTTTATAATACTTCCCGGATTTTCAATTGGAATGTTATTCTCTCATCAAACGAAGCTCAATTCCTCCCTACTTGGTTCTAAATCAACTAATAAGCGAATTCTACTGTATAACATAGTGTTTGCAACTGCTTTAATACTTTTATGCCCACCAGAATCTCTTTCGTATTTACTTTTTATTGCAGTGATCGCGACGCATTTTATTAGTGGGCTTAGTATTTACTATGTAATTAATAAAAAATTTACGGACGATAGTCAATATTTCCTTTCTAAAGGTATTAATCACTGGTATATCGATGGCGTAGTTGGAGGGTTTTTACTATTTTTCCTATTAATTCCCAGCTTCTCTGCAGAGCGCGTTTATTTTCACATATTCTGGGGTGTTGCTTATTCACCTTCTCGATTGACAATCTCGTTCAGTATAGCTGCTCTTTATATTGCTAGCATTATTTTGTGCGAACAAATAAAATTTAGCAACGGTAAAAGGTACAAGAAATTCTCGATACTAATAGGTCTTTTATGTGGTTCTGCGTATATTATTGGATTTATTTTTCTAACGGGTTTGTTTTTCTTTATATTGTTAAATCTTATCTTCATTTATGGAATCCTTAATTGTTGTATCTATCTCGTAGAAAAACAACCAAGAGTTTTAAGGAATATGTCCCGTGATTTTCTCGTAAAAGAAAAGTTCACAGTCGGTGGTTTTCCATCTCAGCTTGTATTTTGGCTAGTGCTAGGACTTGTGTTGATATTTGTACCGCCTGCCATTATTATGGTTGATAGTCAAGAGATATTTGCGCAAATTGGGATACCAGCGATAAGTAGAATTAATTGGGCGTCGCTAATGTGGCAAATGTTCTATCTACCAAGCGTTTACGCTTTTATAACGATTATATTTGTTTTTCTTGTATTAATATATGGAATCCTTTCTACGCTGCTCTAATTTAAATACTTCTTGATCCCCATTAGAAGGAGTAGAAGGTAGAAAGGGGATAAAACGCCCGCCTCCTACTTTATCATTTTCGTCAATACGAAGGTTAGGTGCAATTTATGAGAAAATGATAGATAATAACTTCTTCTAATTCTTTTTAAATCCATTAGGGACAAAATTTAACGGTATTTAAATAAAAAATCGGATTAATTTTAAAATTTAATCGTATTTTTTTGGATTGTATTTCTTAGGGAAAAGTAAGTAAATAATGGTTTCTTTAATTAGTCGGTATAAATCCCTATAAGCTTGAGTCTTTATAAATCTCCTCAAAGTTTTTCCTAATGAAAACTCTGCTAAGCCGCTTCTTATCGGTATTTCGTTACCAAGAGATAAATTTACAATATTCATTAGATCTAAAACCTTAATTCTATGACCTAATTTTTTTTGTAGTCTCTTCGCTCCTGTTCTAAAAGTTAATACGCATCCGTTACAAGGTGTGAGTAATGTATCAGATCCTTTGTCGAGCATGTTTTTAAACAATTTATAATGTACTCTTCCCACATGTGATTTAGCTCCAAAAGTTAGTGGAAGGCTGGCAACCCCTCCGCAGCAAAACGCGTTATCTCGATTATAATCGGATTCAACTAAATTTAATCCTGGAATGCTTTTTAACATTTCTCGCGGTTCTTCGTAGATTGAATGACCCATGAATTTTACTCTTCTCCCAATAGAACAGTTATCGTTGTAAGTAACAGTTAGCGGTACGGATTCTGTTGGCTTAATTTTTCCTTCTTTTATCAAACTGAGAGTGTATTCGGAAACATGTTCCATTTCGATTCCGTTGGGCATTTTACGCAAATAATCAAGTGGGAGCGTGATTCCGTATTTCGCCATATCAAACATATGAATGGTAGTACACCCTGGACAATGAAGTAATAGCTTTTTAGGCCTTGGCTTCATCTTTAAGTAGTTTTGCATTACTCTGTATGTTTGATCGAGCCATACATCTAAAAAACCTAATAAAATAAACATTACCCCGCAACAAAATTCTGGGTTACCTATTGTTATATAATCTACACCTGCTTGTTCTAAAACAGAAATCATTTGATAAACCACATCTGGTATCGCCCAAGTGTGCCCACATCCTCCAAAAAAGCAAATTTCGGCTCCTTTTTCCGGAAATTTTCTTCCCTTTTCTATAGCTATCCTAATTTTGGGATATAACGGATTTGCATCACTATACCATTCTGGGACATTTATTTTTGCTACCAAAGGCCAAAGGTACTTTAATATAGGTGTGTCTTTATCTCGAAATAGAATTCCGGCTAGTTTCACGAGAAGAGGTGCTTCTCCTTTTCTGACTAAAATAGCTCTTAACATCGAGATCCAAACAGACCGCGAAAATTGTTGGTCTCGAGGTAAAGAACAAGAATTGAGGCAATGTTCGCAAATACCACAGCTCCAAATGTAGGTCTTTGCTTTCCTACTTAATTTTTTGGAGAAATTTTTGCTAAAAACAAATTCCTTGATTTCGCCCATAATGTTTCTCGCTTGTTTTTTCGAGAAATCGTAAAATACGCAATTTTCAAGGCATTGACCGCAAGTAATACAGGATTCCATCATTTTTCTTAAAGCGTGAACTGTCTTTTTTTTCTCTTTTTCAATGTCGTAATTTGAAAGCTCTGGTAAGGGATTCACATTCTGCATTATAATCTTCTCTTTTCTCAAAAAAAATCTTGTATAGAATTTAATGCTATGTAAAAATAATCTTAACTCTTAATATTTAAAAAAATTCTACTTACATAGGAAATCAAGTTCTTAATGAACTCTTGTTTCGTCGATTTTTCTAAAAATTCCAAAGAGAGTAGTCTCAGGAACATCGTCATACACTTTATTCATCGCGATTGCATCCTCGGGGCAGTGATGAGCACATAAACCGCATCCAATACATAAATGCTCTTTAATTTCAATAAAATTGTCCGATAAATCCTCTTTATGAGGCATATGGTGCCACATTGCTTTCATTGGACAAATCTCTACGCATTTTTTACACATTTTACATAACTCCCTATTAATCTCGGGTCTAAAATTTGATTTCGCAAATGCGCGTGGATTGTTGAATTTTGTCAATCCTCTCAGGATCGTGCAGTGGCACGTACAACAACTGCAAATCAACATTGGTGCATCTGGCCCAGAAGCGTTAACGATGGTGTGAACTAAGCCGTGGTCTTCGGCCATTTTTACGATTTCTAAGGCTTCTTCTTTTGAAATATCCTTTCCTTTACCGCATGCTTCAATAGCTTCGCTAGCTATATTTACTGCGATGCAAACATCTACGGGTTTTTCACATTTATCTCCTAAATAAGCCCCAATAGTACGACAAGTACAATTAACAAGAGTAATTCTATTTGCTAAATTAATGTATTTTTCGACATCTTCGTATACTAAAATTTCGTGTTGTACGGGAATGCTCTCATTCACTTCAACAAGTTTTATTTTTTCTTGAATGCTTGAATCGGGTAAAAGCCTAAAAAACGGATACTCTGAATTATACCACTCGTCCATAAGACCATCGTTAAGTAATTCGTGGAGTAGTTTTGCGGCTTTTTTCAAGTTTTCTTCGGAATCGTTCCCACTAATAAAATAAAATTCAAATAATCCCGGGAGTATAGGTAAAAGGCCGTAATATTCTCCAATCTTCAAAATAACTCCTTTCTTTGCCATATTTTGGCAAATTTCGGTGACTTTCTCAACTGAAATATTGATCAATTTCGAAATATCTTGGACGCTTTTTAAATCTACAAATGGGTATTCAAAAATCGAGATAACTTGTGCTTCTTCTAAATTAAACACTATCTTTAGATAATCCGTAACTTTTTTGCGTTTTGGAAGTTGTAAGGGCCAGCCCTTATTCATATTTAATCTAATCGTCTCGTAAATATCGTCTTTCAGTAGTATTACCCTATTTTCGCTTTATCTTTTTCAATAAGTTAAACAAAAATTATCTATATATAAGTATCTCTTATTGACTTCAATTTATTTACCTAGAAATATGTCAAACCTACCACAAGTTTAAAAAAAAAAATTGGTTATATGAATGTTAAAGGTAAATGTTTAAGAATCCGTTATCTTCTTACTAATTTTTAAAAACATAGGGGTAATTTAAAAAATGCTCTCTTTATTAGGATGGTTAGATGGTCTATCAGCTCTAATTACAGTTGTTTCTGGTTGTATATTTGGAGCGTTCTTCATATATAAAGGTAGACAATTGAAAGCAACCCTCCTATCTGTAGCCGGTTGCGTTCTAATCTCTGCAGGTCTCATGTTTCTTGGTTACATGGTCGATTTTATAACAATTCTCATAACATCGCACAATCTAGATAACTCAAATGGATTGGTTGATATTTTAAACTTCATGTGGTTAGCTCCCTTATTAATCTTTACAATGTACGTTAGCTCTGAATTGCTCGCACCGGAAAAAAAATGGATTTTTTTCGGGGTATTTTTCGCGGTAGGTGTCATCTACGAAATAACTCTATTTATGTTTCCAACGGTATCTTTTTATGGAGTACCTCCAATAGACGGAGAAGAGTTATACGATAACTATATCGATCTACTTTCCCCGGCAGGATTTTGCTTTTTGATCGCATTGGTATGTTCCGTGATTTTTACCGGATTCGGATTCGTAAGGAAAAGTATCGTATCGTCTGGTGTAATTAGAAAGAAATTCCTATATTTATCGATAGGAGTGTGGTTTTGGTGTGGTTTTGGTTTCGTTGAAATCTTCTTAGACGCAGGATATTTCGTATTTCTCGTTAGAATCGGAATGGTAACGGCCCTCTTATTTCTATACAGGGGATTAAAACCCGTTACTTTTTAAATTAATCAAAAATCTCCTTTTTTTTTTTTTTTTAAGTGTTAATGTAATTTTACCATTGTGTACTCAAAAGAACCTTTATATTGGTACTCATCCAATATAAAAAACATCAAAAAATAAGAAGTATTAATAAAATTTAGGTGGAAATTTTGGTTGCTTCAAATACCAGTACATTTCTTAAGAGTTTAGAGGATGCAATTGGTTCTGATTACGTATCTTCTGATCCAGCAATTCTTATATGCTATTCTAGAGATCAATCGCCAAAACAAGCTACAAATCCCTCGTGTGTTGTTTTACCAGGGTCTAGTGAAGAAGTCCAAGCGGTAGTTAAAATTGCGAACGAGTACAAAATTCCGTTAATTCCGCGGTCAACGGGAGTAAATGCGGCAGGTTGGTGTATACCAACACAAGAAGGGGAGATCTTAATTGATTTGAATAGAATGGATAAAATCATAGAAATAGACGAAAAAAATATGACAGCCACGATTGAACCTGGCGTTTTAATGGCCCAGTTACAAGCTGAGGCTTATAAAAAGGGGCTTAAATTGATTGTACCAAGCGCTCCAGGCTCAGTATCTGTGATTTCAAACTATATTGCCGCTAGAGGAACGAGTATTGCTTCAGTTAAATACGGAGTGGGAGATAACCACCTTGTTGGTTTTGAGTGGGTTTTACCTAATGGCGAGGTATTGGAATTAGGAGGGTGCGTTTATCAGAATGGATGGCAAACGGGTTGCATTGGACATTCTCCCGGACCAGATATAATGGGTTTATTCTTAGAAGCTGGTGGAGGTCTTGGAATATGTACGAAAGCAAAAATTAAACTTTATCCGAAACCAGAGGTAAGAGATGACCGTTTAGCAATGTACTCAAACCGCGACGACCTTCTTGAGGCGCTGAGGAAGGTACAAAAAACTGGTATTGCAAGGGCGGGATATGTACATCTGCCCTCTACATATTCTTGTCATTTTTTCACGCTTAACAATGAAACTGCGAAAATGGTAAGTAAACTACTACCTCCTTATGGGCTTTTGGTATTTATTGAAGGAACTAAGAGGCAAGTTGAATATGAAGATAAGGTTTTTAACGAAATATTAGATCAAACCGAAGGCGCACTCGTAGATTTAGGCGAACTCGTTTCAATGTTTGGTGGAGCCGAAATGGGGTTAGATCCTAAACCCCCTGATACTGGAATTGTCCGTCAAGCGGATTATATGACGATCACAGTAAGGATAATGCGACCCAAAGGTGCGTTCGGAATTACTGTTTTTTTGCATTCTATTGATGATTCTTTCAAATTATTCGATACATTTGACGAAGTTTGTAAAAAAAATGGATACGAGGATATTTGTACATATTACATTCAACCGATTGACGATTATCATTATGCGTTTATTGAGATGGATGTCGTTTACGATCACGGTCAAGCCGATGATAGAGAGCTTGCAGCGAGAATATTAGAAGA
>Ga0209427_10010334_pt1 | contig 10350 bp, 10 predicted proteins | sample DeeMarSWOR136_30_FD_187465 | JGI IMG/M metagenome (GOLD analysis project Ga0209427, IMG submission 187465) | Marine sediment microbial communities from White Oak River estuary, North Carolina - WOR-1-36_30 (SPAdes) (version 2) | ecosystem: Environmental > Aquatic > Marine > Intertidal zone >...
TCAGGAGAAGCACTCGCATCAGTGACAGATCCTCTAGGGAGGGTGACCACCTATTTGTATGACCAGAGGAATAACTGGTTATTAACACGAATTTCTTACCCTTCGGGTGGTTACACTGATTACACCTACTCATACTTCTCACAGGAAGTTGAACCTCCTGACCCTTTTGGCTGTTACGAGTACAGAAAGTACCACATAACAGATCAGGCAGTGTATTCACCAGGTCTGGTTAATCATACCACATATACGTATGAAGGAGATTATGATTGTATTACCACAACAATAGCAAAGATTTTTAACAGTCAAAATATACTTCAAAGTATGCATGAACACTGTATCAATTCAAATGGATTGGTAGACCAGCATGTGATAAAGAATGCGGGTGGTACCCAACTACGAAGGATAGACTACACCTACTCTGCCAGAAAAGAAGTGATCCAAGGAGAGGTATACATGGGTACTTCTTATGCGTACACACAAAAATACCTTCATGATTCGTGGGGGAATATAATCTACAGAGAGAACGGTGAAGGTGAAAAGATATATTATTCCTACGCTCATACAGATTCTGAAAAGATATTCAGGAATTCTGAGGGGATCATTCCTGAATTCAGCAATCAATTCTTTGAGGTTACTGTTCCATCTACCATTCATGCTGCTTTGTTAGGTTCTGTTCAAATACAGGATGATCGTGTCATAGAAACCTACTGTGATTATGACTCTACTGGGCATTTAATTGAGATTCGCCAGCTATTCCAGGAATCTGCTGATTATTCTATGTTTTCAGGTGTATTTGATGAGGATGGCCAGACAACGTTTCCTGTAGATTTAACAGGTGTTACCCTCCAAGGAGATGCCATCTTAAAGGTTACAGGATTACCAACTCCCAATGAAATTACAAAGACAGAGACACACTCAGAATACAAGTACTGTACCTGGTTAAACCAGGGATACTGGCAGCAAAATAAATTCTATGCAAAATACGTTGAGAAGAGACCACCGTATGACACAGGATATGAACCTGTGGGTCCTTTTCTGCACTATCCGGGAACTCCTGGCTACAAAAACTATACGACATGGGTTTCTGGTTATCACCAGTATGTGAAAACTACTTATGCTGAACTAGAAGATAAATACCCTGAACAGGTAGAATACAATCTGGATGGTGCCTGGAACAGTATCACCACCAATCTGGAAGATAGGACTGTTTATTACAGTATTCCAGTAGGAGAGTTAATAAGTGGCCAGAACACCTTACAATTTCAAGAATCTTCCTCGTGGACAACAAAATTCAACTGGGAATTGTATGTGCCCCATGCTGTTCAACCTGTAGAGGAGGTATCTACAGCATTTGTGTATGATACCTATGGGAACCTTGTAACTGTAACTGATGCTTTGGGGAATACTACTACATTCGGATATGATACCCAATCCCATACCTATTTAACCTCTATTACCAATGCATTGAATCACACTGTGACTGCTACCTACGATTCTAACAGAGGATTTTTAACTTCTATCACAGATGCAAAAGGTAATACCACTTTCTTCGAATATGATATTCTAGGGAGAATAACCAAAAAGGTTAATGCAGATTTAACAGAAAAAGAAGCAGTATATAACGATCAGGATAATACAGTGACCATCTATGATGAACTAGATCATAAAACAGTTCAGTATTACGATGGCATTGGTAGGTTAACAAAGAGTGAATGGTACATTACCGATATTGTCAAGCTGACAGAAACCTATACCCTCAATTACTTAGACAAAGTGAAAACCAAGACAGATCCAGGAGGACACACCTACTCTTATGAATATGATCTGTTGGGCAGACTCACAAAAATATTTAATCCAGATTCCACCTTCATAGAAGCACAGTACACTGATGCTGTAAACACAGTTTTTGTCTTCGATGAGAACCAGCACAAAAGAGAATACCACCGCAACTGGGTTGGTCAGTTACTACAGGTGAAAGAGTATACAGATTCACAAAATTACTATCTCACCCAGTATACCTATGATAACCTAGGACATTTAACCTCTCTCACCGATGCTAATCAAAATACTACTTCCTACAGTTATGACTCCATGTTTGGTGTCACACAAGTTGTATACCCTGATTCAACAACAGAAAAATTCTCTTACGATGCTTCCGGCAATGTACTGCAAAGCACAAATGCTTCCGGTATTACTACGCTCACGTACGATGCAGTCTATCAGTTAATTGGAATACAGTATCCAGATTTATCTTCTACTACCTTTGGATATGATGCAAATGGTAATCGCATTTCAATGACAGATTCTGAAGGCCAAAGCTCATACACGTATAATAACAGAAATTGCCTCACTTCTGAAACGAGAACAATTGAAGGAGAACCATATACTGTGAGCTACCAATATGATAGTGCTTCACAGATAGTTTCCATCACCTATCCAGATCAGAGTATCATCACCTACGAGTATGATTCCCTCAATCGATTGACCACTATACCAGGATATGCACAGTTTTCCTATAATAATTCACTCCTTGCAGATATGACCTACAGCAATGGCGTAATAACAACCTACCACTATGACAGCCGGTTAAGACCTGTGACTCTTTCTGCCCAGAAAGGTGGTACAGATCTTCTGGTTATGAATTACCAGTACGATCCAGCAAATAATATTCAGCAATTAGAATACAACAGGAGATTACCGGATCAGCAGTGGTTACAGTCAGTGGAGACCTTTGAATATGACTGGTTGAACAGGTTGGTATGTGCTGAAGGTGATTATGGGTTACAGTCCTATTCGTATGATGCTGTGGGAAATCGTCTATCCCTGAATGATTTGACCTACACCTACAATAACATGAATGAATTACTCTCTGTTAATGATGGCACTGCGTTTACGTATGACGATCGAGGGAATACTCTGACAAAGACTGAGAGTGCAGACACCTGGACATACATCCACGACACACAGAATGAGTTGACCCAGGTTTTAAAGAATGAAAAAATTACTACTCAGTACACCTACGATGGAGATGGACGAAGAATCAAAAAGACTGAATGGGTAGAATCTTTGCAGGAATACTCTACCACAGTCTATGTATATTCTGGGTTAAAAGTACTCTATGAAAAGAACCTTGATACCTCCCAAGAGGCCACCTACGTTTATGGTCCAACAGGGAGGATCGCTAAAAATGTTTCCGGATTAACAGACTACTACCACCGTGATCATTTAGGATCTACCCGGTTAGTAACAGATGAATCAGGAAGTCCAGTAAGTGAAGTGAGCTACAACCCCTTTGGGCAGGCCGAAAAAACTGGTGGAGATGGAGAAACCTGTCTGTACACTGAAAAAGATGATGATTCAACTGGATTATACTATTTTGGTGCCAGATATTATGATCCTGAAACGGGGAGATGGATTGAACGAGATCCCAAAGGCGGTAGTGTTGAACATCCTGCGAGTTTGAACCGCTATGTATACTGTTATAATAACCCGCTCTTGTATGTAGACCCTGATGGATGTGATCCAGAAGTGAAAAATATCTCAATGGACCTGGCGCTTGCATTCACCGTATCTAGTGGGCTCATAGTGGGTGCTCTGGGAACACCTCTTGCAGGTGGAATCTGGGGGGGTGCATGCTTTGCTTACAGGTATTGGCTGAGTAGAAACTTTCAGGCCGAGACAAAGTTGAATGAAGAAGGGGAACCTATCATAAATATTTATGCTAAGGGGAATACTCTCGGTACAGAAGCTTACTTCGCATCCATCGTTGTCAAAGAAGGTGACAAGGGCGATTACAAAGGGTATATCAGGAATGCATCCACTACCCTGGTGTCTGTTTCAGCAGCCCACGATGGATTAGGAACACTCGATCTGTTCCTGAGTGGCAGTGGCCCCATACTGCTTGCACTGGCAGGAAGTGGCAATATGAATATCCATATTACAGATTGCACAGGATTGGTGACATTAAATATTATGGGAACAGGAATAGTCACAATTTACGTACCCATAGGACAGGAATCTCCCCAGATAATGGGGGGCGGACAATATATTATCGTGTACTACGACCCTGAAGAAGGTGAGAAAGATGAATCGTGAAAGCCCTCTGAGAAGCACATTTCTAGGCAAAGTCTCATTATTTACCATGATTGTAACTTTCATAGTTATGGCTTTGGCCTACAGTTATGTTTTTGGGATAAATATCCTTTCCCGAATTTTTCCCAGTATACCAGATCCATCTCCACTACATCTTTCTTCTCCAGTCTTTTTTTCTACTATAGTTGTACCCATTTTTGTCTTTGTGGGTTCTCTAGCTTTTATCTGGTTATCTTTGAAAGATGTGCGTGCTCAGAAATATTCTTATAGTGTTAGACCAGAGACTGTTCTGATTGCTATTTCATTCTTGGTAACAGGGTTCACATTACAATTGCTGGCACCGAGAATTCAGCCAGCTGGGACTATCAACGAAATCCTTGAGCTGGCAGCTTTGGTCCTTGGATTGTCATGTGTAGGAATTCTTGTTATTGCTCTTTTCTACAGAAATTTTTTAGATAGAGACCACTCCTGAGACTGAAATGGATATTCGTACTTTCATCTACTATTCATACTGCTTTGTTAGGTTCAGTTTCAATACAAGATGATCGTGTCATAGAGGATTACTGTGGTTATGGCTCTACTGAGCATAAATCCATATTTTTTTCCTTTTTTTGGGTTGAATCTGCATCCTAATCGGAAAATTTGAGCAGATAAATAATTTTTTAGGCATTTACGATTTATTGTTACAATAATATGTTTCTTCAGGTAGTGTTTCACTTTACCTCTCCTTTTAAACCGTCTTTTTGAGGGTTCCCTTTTATAACCTTGTAACCACATCTTTCATAATGGTTCTGACTTGACCTGGATGTATCTCATTTAATTCAGATGGAGACAAACAGGTTGATGTGGGTTCTTGCTGGTGACAGAAAAGGTTAATAAGATAGATGAGGAGAAAACCTATGGAAGAGAGAAAGGATTTACTCGCCTATTGTGGGTTTTATTGTGGTGATTGTCTGGGTTATACAGGAGTGATTGCTGATTCAGCACAAGATTTCAAGGAGGTACTTGAGAAATATAAATTTGATCGAACTGTAAAGAGTGTGTTTCCTGAAAAGCTCAAAGACTATGATAGATTTTTTGAAATGCTTGAGTTCATGACTGGCTTGAAGTGCGGGAAGATTTGCAGGGAAAGGAAAGATAGTGAGACAACGTGTGAGATCAGGAAATGTTGCATAGACAAGAATTTTTTTGCTTGTTTCGAATGTAATGATTTTGAGATATGTGAGAACCTTAAATCAACCCATGATGGACTTCATTATGATTCTTCTTTGATGAATCTGAAAGCTATAAGAGAAATAGGGCTCAGAAATTGGATAATTCGGGGTAAGCGACAGTTTTACTGGAATGAGGGGGAAGAATAAAAACTAATCGAAGAACTTACTTTCTGGCACAGTATTCGCCCTGGTGTGTCTCCATTTTCTCTTAACTGGATCTTTGGAAATTCCGGAAGCCTCTGTTCACTGCAGGATACTACTGTATCGTTCCAGGTTAGGGGTTGTCACCCATGGTACCTAAGAGTGCGGAGGACCTGCAGAGGAAACGAAGGAGGAAAAATCCCCGGATAGTATGTCAATATAGTGCAGACCCTCCGCGGTGGCAATGTGGGCAGCCTTGGTGTGCTGTAATATAATGGAAACAGAGGGCCTAGAGGAGAGGAGGAAGAGGGAGTGAGAGACTTGGGTGTTTTATCTTCTTTCTTCCAATTTCTAGACCCTCTGCGCGTGAGGAACCAGCCCCGACAGTAATAGTTATATGCAAATCCAGAAAACCTTCACATACACTGATGAGGTTAACACTCTCCAATGCGTATCCATTGTTTCATCAAAGTGGTACAATAATTCAAAATCGTTGGTTTTACAAACTGATACTAAAGCATCGAATACGGAATAGTGGCTTTCCTGGAAAATATCCGGTCTGGACTGAACAAATAGGGAAGTATCAACGTTATGATAATTTCCATCTATTAATATCCTGTTCCCAAGTTCTTCTGTAGTTTTATAGATGAACTCTGATTCAAATGATGGACTCGGCTGGCTTTCAATCCTGATCAGTAAAAATCCAGTCAGTATGGTAAGTACAGTTATAATGGATAGAACCCATGCCATCTTTCTATCATACACGACCAGCCGTGTCCTCAATTTCTTCTCACTCTTGTGGTCTGTAGTATGTTCCTCTTCCATAGTACTCCCGGTTCTGCACATCATATAAATTTTGAGGGGGATGTTTGTCCCTCGTTGCATTTCTTGAGATGCAGACTTAACAGATATCGGCGGAATTATCAGGTACGTAAAGTAATGTCCAGAACTGTCCAAAATGTAAGAGAAAGTTGTCTGTAACCAAGATCAACCCCCATAATAACTGTTATAATTTTCTTACTCTAGCTGTATTGGAGTGCTTCAATTTTTCTAAGACTCATGTGCAAAAACTGATGTGAGCGATTGGTGCAACCCATAATTCCTTTGGTCACCACAAGGGTTGTTTCTAAATTATCCACCGAATTTTGAAGGAAATCAGAACAAAAGGAATTAATTTTTGTCTCTTTGTTGAATCTGCATCTTCTCATCCTATTTCAAGCATCAGAATTTTCTATTCTGAAAGGATCACCTGAACAACACCTGTTAATCCGTCCATTTCAACTGTCTGCCCATCCTCCAACAATGAGGCCACGTTCTCAATACCTGCTACACAGGGTTTTCCATATTCACGAGCCACTAGTGCACCATGCTGGAGTGATCCACCTACCTCTAAAATGATGCCAGCCGCATTGACAAACAGGGGGGTCCACCCCGGATCAGTGGCGCGTGCTACTAAAATGTCCCCGGGTAGAACAGGTTTTTCATCTGGTGTGTGTAAAACCTTCACTGTACCACAGACTACTCCCGGGGATATGGGCTGTCCTATCAACACATTTTCTGTAACCTCTTTTTTGGGAGGGTACAAGATCTTTCCGCGAGAATCTATGACCCGGGGAAAATCACGGATATTTTTGATCTTTTTGAGGAATTTAGTATTCTTTTCTGCTAAAAACCGTAAATCAAGCGATTGATCTTTCATTGCTTTATCTAAATCATCAACAGTGAGATCAAACACTTGTTCAATACTATCAAGACGCCCGTTTTCAACCAGAACGTGAGCAGCAGCTAAAGCACGCTGTCTGAACACATCGAAAACCTTGATAAAGTAGTACTTGTGTATCTCCCTGTACGCACCAAATGCAACCAACACGTGGTAGAACCATTGAAATAACCTGGATGCCAAAAATCCCTTTTTTCGTGCCCTTTTTAAAAGTTCTTCGTACGTTTCTTCCCGTTCTTTCTTTGATGTGTCATAAATTACCTGCGGATCTAATGCAGCATCTGTACTTAATGCCATGGTGCGCAATTGTTCAAAATCATAGAATTTTTGCACACTTAAAAGAAGAAGACCACGATGCGTACCCAGACACAAAAAAGGATACACGCACTCTTCAATTTTATTTCTATGTGCACAAACTTACCCAAACCTTTTTAACAAATTCATAGTATACTCAACAGAGGTGAAGATGAATGAATTATTTGAAAGGTTGGCCCTTTGAACCAATGGATGGACTCCCAGATATCCCATGCGGAAGTGGAGAGTCTGGTGGAGGAAGTCCAGGCTAAGGTATATCGGGTTTCCAATGATAGATCGGGCGAGAACTCCAAAAACGATCAATCAATCCTAAATCTGCCATCCTAGAGCACATCATGAAAAATCTTTCACTCATATCTTCTCCTTTTTCAATACTCACGTACACAATTACAGCATCTCCCGCTTTGGTTATTGACGTATGACATGGTAAATAACTAAACAATTCACACAAAAACTCCTCATAATCAGACCAGAATATAAAGAAATACTGAGAATACAATCGGAATCCTTTAGGGTAATACGGCAGCAATTTAGTTGACACATTCAATAAGTATTCCAGTCCACTATGAAACGAATCAAAAGAAATATGTAATTTCTTCACTATCCTGGTATATCCAGTCTTCAAATCGTATTTAACATAAGGGAATATCATCTTCCCATAGTAGGGGTTCCCTATATCAAGAGGTTCCTCAAGGTATTCGAGTGGCATTTTCGATGGTGAATAATCTTGTTCCAGCAAACGTTCCATACGCCCTAAAGCATTCTTATAACTATGATTTGGTATATCCGGATATATGTAATTACCTCTGTTCCCATGAAATATTGTTCTATCCGGTAAAACATCTAAAGGTTTTTCTGTTTGCAGTAAAATATCAAATTTTCCAGATGCATAGACAATATAGACCACACCGGATTGTTCTTGGAAATAATCATATAATTTTCTTGGGGAATCAGTCTGTACCAAATAAATGTATTCTTTTCTATTCTTATACATCTTTGGACGTATTTGGGGAGGAAAAAAGATCAAATCTTTTAATCCTTGTCTCCAATATGTTGAAACAGTATTCCGACACGCACCACATTTTTTGGCTGCATCATCATAATACAGTCTCGGCTCTTCTAAAAATGTCCGGTACATAGCATGCCGAAGTCTGAATTCATCCTCTTCTTTGTAGATGCACATTTCTTCCACCAGCAAGCTCATATATAACGGATGTGTTTATAAAGCTATCGTAGAGATTCTGTAGACCCGTATCTGTGAGAAACCACTACAGAAATGAAAAAGGAAGTGACACCATGAGAGAAGAAATCTTGAATTAATTGGAGAAAAAACCAGATAAATCGGAGAAAGAAGGCAAAAAGAAGCCTAAAGAATACCATGACGCTGATGTACCCGGATAATCATGATTATGAGAGCATCCCGCTCTTATATTCACCTCCCTATAGAGGAGCCAGATATTTGTGGGACCGGCTGTGGAATAGCGATCAATCTGGCTCCTCTGCCAGAGAGCCCACCCATGGCTGACATGACCATTTCTCATCTCCTTTTTCTTTTTTCGGGGCTCTCTGGCTCACTATCACATAAACAAAGTAAAAAAAGGTGATAACCTGGAAGAAACGAGAGAAATCGCAAAACTATTAGTACTAAAAGGAACAGTAGACATTCTAAAAATAGTAAGCAAAGGAAAAACCCAATACAAAGGCCTTATAATGGCAGTAGATATAGCTATTTCAACTTTGAATACCAGGCTAAAGCAATTATTACATTCAAAGCTCATTACCCACCATATTATCCGAGACCCAGAAAGGAACGAGTACTATGAGTTAACAGAAAGGGGAGAAAAAATATTAAAGGCTTTCCTGGATTTTGAAGGCGTTTTAAGTAAAATATGAATTATTGAGAGGATAAATGCTTTTTTTGGATTCTATTATGCTCACCAGTCCGAGAAAGGCAGTCTATATCTCAAAGGAGGTGATAAAATGGAAAAAAGGAATCTTTCAGAAAAAGAAAAACAAGAACTTGAAATAAAGTTATTAAAGGAAAACGAGCGTCTCATAGGAACAATAGTATCACTAGGAGTAATTGGCTATTTAATAGCCTTTGCAATCCCTACAGCAAATCCAGATATAGCAATACCACTATATGTAATACCGATTTTAGGAGTATTCACATATTAGCGGGGTCGTTTGCACATGTATCAAGCGATCATAGAAACTCCGTCTTCTTGGAAGATTCTAGGATATATTTACACAATGGGGTTTTTAGTTGACCTTAATGGTATTTTTACTGGATTTGAAAACCACGTAAGAATTGTAGTGACATTTTTCTTCGCTGGAATAGGGTGGGGAGTTATTTTCCGCTTAATCGGGCATTTCTATCCTAAATTTTACGCTTTATACGAAAACTACCATACTTTTGATACCGGTTAACCAACCCAAATACTACATAAGCAGGAAGCCCTACTATTATTAAGAGTACTGGAACTGTCATTCCTAGAAATTCCGATACAAATTTGAGCAGTGTGGAAATCTCAACAATTAGAAGAAAGCCCGCATACAAGATCGGAAATTTATGGGTTTTTTTGAAGACTTTCTTTTCCATCCAATAGGCAATAAAACCCAGTCCTATTGCAATCAAAGGAAAATAAAGCGCGTCCTTGTGATATAGCAATTCAGAACCTTTGAAATCTTCAAGTGCCATAGATTGTGCAAGGGGCAAGATTTCTTCAAACAACGAGAGCACAAGTAATACAAGCAACCCTGTGGCAAGGTATGTGCAAGTTTCAAAATCTGAATCAAAGTCAAATCGGTTCACATATATGGCCCTGTAGATCACAACTGCAATCGCAATCGGAACTATGAACGAAA
>Ga0209427_10010336_pt1 | contig 10348 bp, 6 predicted proteins | sample DeeMarSWOR136_30_FD_187465 | JGI IMG/M metagenome (GOLD analysis project Ga0209427, IMG submission 187465) | Marine sediment microbial communities from White Oak River estuary, North Carolina - WOR-1-36_30 (SPAdes) (version 2) | ecosystem: Environmental > Aquatic > Marine > Intertidal zone >...
TGGAATGGGAGAAACTTCCTTTTGTTCTGGACGTAGAGGACGCCTTAAAGCCCGATGCACCGCTCACGTGGCCTGAGGAGTTTCCAAAAAGCAATCTTGAGGTGGAGCATGTGGAAGGGCACGGGGACACAGAAAAAGGTTTTGCGGAGGCGGATCGGATGATTGAATTCATCGTAAAAAGACGTCTTCACACCTATGTTTCACCAGAACGTCCTTGTGGCGTGGTCAGGTGGAACGGTGATTATCCAGAGTTTTGGCAAAAACATCAGCGCCCTCACGAGGCCAAACGAGCTATTCAGTCGTGGTTCGGCCATATACCAATGAATAGAATTCAATTGTATTTTCTCTATCAGGGGGCAACCTTTGGAGGGTGGACCCAATTTTATTGGAAGCAGGGACCTGACTACTGTGCTGCACTCTTAGCCAAACGCACTGGAAGGCCTGTAAAATATGCATTTACTAGGAGAGACGACTTCTATGGCGGCTCCATGGATGAAGGGGTTTACTTTTTGAAGGTGGGGTTCAAGAATGATGGGACCATCACCACTGTAAGAGCTGAAGGCCATTTTCCCAATGCCCAGTGGGAGGGTTTTGGTCCTGGCACCCATTTTGAGGATAATACTGCTATCCCTAATCTTCATGCCCCAAGAAAGGTCGTAAAGATAAATAAAGGTCCTAATACAGCAGTCCGGTGTGAACAACTTCCAAATACGTTGGCTTTTACGTTGGTATTTGATCGTGTTGCCGCCGAGTTGAGCATGGATCCCGTAGAGGTTGCGCTCAAGAATGATGGTGCCAAAGGATACAATATGGATTGGGTCAGGGAGCGAAAGAAAGAAATGGGGTTTACCCCGAGAAATAGCCTGAGGGAATGTATAGAGGAAGGTAAGGGGGCCATAGACTGGGATAACAAGTGGCACCAACCGGGCACGAAAGAACTTCCCAATGGCAGAATGCATGGAATCGCTTTTACCTGGACCCATGAATGGGACGATTCTTGCGGATCAGGAGAGATTGCCATGCGAGTTGAACGTGATGACGGTACCATCAATATTTTGGGTCAACGGTGTGACAACGGCGTGAATTCGGACACAAGCTACTGCCAAATTACAGCAGACGAAATCGGGATGCGTATCGAGGATGTGTTCTATCGCCAACATAGAGATGTACCTTTTTATCCGATGTGTCCAGATTCCTCCACCAACATGAGCGTCAATGGCTGGGCTGTTAGACACTGCGCCAGGTTATTGAAAGCGAAGATCTTGAAAGCGGCTACTAGCCCGAGGGCTGTCACTCAGCGAGGGAGTTATCCTCCTTTTTTTCCGGACTGTGCGCCTGAAGACCTGGACATAAAGGACAGTGTCATTTATGTAAAAAAAGATCCTTCAAAAACATTGCGCGTTGCAGAACTTGTTGGGCCTTCGGGCGAAGCAGGCCCCTTAGCCTTTCATGAACTGTACGGCGCCCAAAGACACCCATTTAGTGCTCCGCTTTTCGCGCACAGTTACCAGGTCCAGATAGGATGCTACGCTGGCTTTCGTCCCAAATGGTGTAGACAGGCGCATTTCATGGAGGTTGAAGTGGATACCGAGACAGGCCAGATATTCGTGACGGATGTAGTGAATGTCAATGATGTTGGTAAAGTGGTAAGCCCTGAGACATGTGCAGGGCAGCAATATGGTGGCACCTATATGGGCGTGGGCAGGGCCTTAACCGAGGAAGTCATCCATGATCCAGTGACTGGAGTCATGCTGAACGGCAATCTTCTCGACTATAAGATTGCCACAATGGCTGATGTGGGACCCATCGATACACACCTAGTTGAGACCAGGCAAGGATACGGCCCCTATGGCATAGTCGGCATTGGTGAAGATATCGCTACCGTGGTTCCTGCTCTCATGTCACCCGCCGTCTATAACGCTATCGGCGTGTGGATCTATGATTTCCCCATCACTCCAGATAAGGTCCTTAAAGCGCTCGGGAAGATATAGGATGGAATTAAGAAGAAGGTAAAACGCTAGCTCTTTGAAAAATTATGCTGCCAGTTCAAGGTGTTGTTCTGGTACTATCTTTTTTTTAGTAGATACTTTAGTATGAAACAAAACGGTCTCAAAAGCCCTTCATTTCCCGGAGTTCAGCGGTTCCGAAACGCATTCATCAATATAGCTTGAGTTTTGCTCGCCCGTTCTGATCGATTCTGCTGAGATACCTGTTTCTGGTAAGCACTGGTTTTCGCATCAGTTCCCTGGCATGATTATTATAGCGCTGGCTTTTTATATTCCAGGAGGGTGAACAGTTTATTCTTATGGCGCTTCAGCCTCTTGCTGAGCCCCTACCATCTTTAATGTTGTAGTTGGCCTGCCTTAGGTTACACTTGATGATCTGTCTGATTGCAGCTTCATCACGAGGGGATACTGCCGGCATTTCAGCCTCTATCCGATGAAAACAGAGGGGTCTGATTTGGAACTTGGTAACGTTATTCTTCTTTCAGGTGGGCAAAACCACCAGCTCAAAAACACCGGCAGGGAGCCACTAGTCTTTGTATGTGTAATTCCTTCCGTTGCGCTTGAACTCTGGCTTTCGGTTTTCCCTGCTGCTTTCTAATTGACAGCGGGAAAAGGTTTGGTATCTAATATATTAGATTTCAAATCACACATGCGAGAAGCTACCATGCCACAGGATATTCCAATTTTTCATAGTATCAGCGTTCCACCCTCTCTAAAACAGATAGCTTATGGGGCCATTAAGGATTCCGTGATCGCCAATAAGCTTAGGCAAAAGGCCGTCTATAGCGAGCAGGCAATAGCTCGAGAGCTGGGGATCTCAAAAACACCGGTTCGAGAGGCCCTTATTAGCCTGGCCTCAAAGGGATTTGTGACGATCCTTCCCAGGAAAGGCTTCAAAGTAAACTCCCTCACTGAGCAACACATCCGGGAAATATTCCAATTCAGGCGCGCGTTGGAAAGGGCCGTGGTGCTGCATATCACCCCTACCGTATCCGAACAATCTATCCATGCCATTGAAGCCATAAATCATGAGGCCGCTGCAACCCGTGATCAAAAGGCCTTCATCAAGCTCGATAGGCAATTTCATCGATCCCTTTCCTCCCACACTGATAATAGATACATAACCGATTCGCTTGAAAACCTATGGGATCTCTGTGAATGGGTGGCTACCGTGGTGTACCAGCTCAAGGGTCGTCCGTTTGAAGCAGTGCAAGAGCATAAGGCCATTACCGAAAAGATCAAAGCCCACGATGCGGAGGGTGCGGCAGCAGCTATGGAGCAGCACCTTCAGATTACCGAAAAGAGGTTCCTCTCTCACCTGGCCTCAGAACATGGTGAACTGTAAAAGCAATCCTCCAAACAGAGAACAACTCATAGCTGAAGGCAAGAATTCTTCACCTCAGCAATGAGATACAGATGGAAAGGGAAAACGTAAGAGATGGGAAAAGGAGAGCTGAGCATGAACTCCACTTTGGTTCGTGAACTTAACCTGCCCTGGATGAAGATAATCCACCAGCATTTCGATATGCCATCTTCCGTTGATGTGTCGGCCGAACTCGATCGTGAATGGAATCGGCTGAAGGATCGCCTCAATCTCTCTCCAGGAATGAATATTGCCGTGTGCGTGGGAAGCCGCGACATTAGCAGTCTAACAACCGTGGTCCGTGCGGCGGTGACCATGTTACAGGAGGCAGGCTGCAATCCCTTCATCACCACGGCTATGGGCTCACATGGGGGGGCCACACTGGAAGGTCAGACGGAGGTACTTGCCACCCGAGGCATCACCGAAGAGAGCGTCGGCGCACCCATTCGTGCAACAATGGATGTTGTCCCTATGGGCGAGATCGACAGCATTCCCCTCTTTCTTGATCGCCTCGCTTATGAGGCAGATGGCATCGTGCTCGTGAACCGGATCAAACCTCATACCAATTTTATTGGCCCCACCGAGAGCGGTTGGATCAAGATGATCGCTATCGGCCTTGGCAATCAGATCGGGGCCGAGCATTACCATCGTCTATCTCTCATTCGAGATCAGTACCACATCATCAGCACAGCGGGAAAGGAGTTGATCAAACGCTCTAAGGTGCTCTTCGGTGTAGGACTGGTCGAGAATCAGGAGCATGAAACAGCGATTCTGAAGATGGCCTCCGCCGATGAAATAGAGGCCGTGGAAACCGAACTCTGCGCTAAGGCACGCTCGTATATGCCCAGATTGCCCCTGAATGAGATCGACCTGCTCATTGTCGATGAGATGGGAAAGGATATTAGTGGAGAGGGTATTGATCCCAACGTGGTTGGCCGAGATGTTTGCTCCTATGGTGCTAGTAGGCCTTCGCCCGCCATTACCCGCATCTTTGTCCGCGATCTAACTAAGGGAACGGAAGGCAGTGCCATTGGCGTCGGCCAGGCGGATTTCACCACCCAGCGGTTGGTAGATAAGATCGACTTTCAGGTTACCGCGATCAATTGCCTGACCTCCTGCTGCCCGGAATCCGGAAGGATACCCCTGGCGTATCCGAATGACCAAGAGGCCCTTGCGGCGGCTATGATGACGCTCAGGCCCTGCTCGACAGAAGACGTACGGATCGTCCATATCAAAAACACCATGGACCTCAAGAAGCTGGTAGTCTCCCACGGCTGTGTGGCTGATCTGGAGGGTAGGCCTGGTATAGAGATCGAGGACAAGGATGTGGAGCTGCAATTCGACCGGAAAGGCAACCTGATCTCGAACCTGATGGGCTAGATTGCCAACAGAACATTTCGACCGCCGAGAGATTGCACATCTTCTTGCAACCAAACGAGTAAATCTTGGATGAAACAATAAAGTAGGCGCTTATCGGTTTCGTAGGTGAAAAAACGGCATCGATAGTCTGGTCGATATGGTCTGCTGCGCAAAGGACGCCTCGGAGTTTAAGCACCGGCCTGATGCAGTGTTGTGGACAACGAGTACTCAGCAGGTTTCGGCAATCCTCAAGCTCGCCAATAAGGAGAAATTCCCCGTAACTGCCTTTGGTGCGGGAACCTCTCTGTCCGGTCTGAGCGTGCCTGAACAAGGCGGTGTTGTCCTTGAATTGCGGCCTATGAACAACATTATCAGAACAAGCATTGAGGATCGCCTGGCCGTGGTCAAGCCCGGCGTAGTGTATGCCTCAAATGAGAAGGGCTCCGGTTCCGTATGATTTCTTTCTCCCGTCTGAACCTATGTGGTAGGCAATCAATCTCGCCGAGATCGAAAAGGCCTGAATCTGGGCCACCACCTTTGCCAGGGTACAGGGCTTTTGTATGGCAATTTGTTTTAGAAGAAGATCTTATCTGGGTTCATCAATCCCTTAGGGTCCACCAGGTACTTGATAGCCTTCATGAGTTCATAGCTCTGGCCGTGCTCTAGTTTCATGAATTTTCTCTTGCCAATGCCAACGCCGTGCTCCCCCGTACAGGTACCTCCTAATTCTACGGCCCTGGTTACAACTCGTTCATTAATATCTTCTATCACGGACCACTCTCCTAAGTCATTGGGATTGCCAGGCATCACCATGTGTATGTTGCCATCGCCTGCATGGCCAAATATGTATCCAACAACACCCCGCTCCTTTAAGAGCTCTTGGCAATACATGACCATATCCGGATATCGGGAAATGGGAATAGCCGCATCAACCGTCAGGGTTTCCTTGCCTTGATGGGCTCGGTGTATTGTCTCCCAAGCCTCATGTCTCGCACGCCAAAGATCGTCCCGCTCTCTCTCTTCTATACCAAACCGAAAGCTCGTTGAATCACAGCTTTGGCTCAGCTCCTGAGCAAGGCTCGACGTTTCAAGCAACGCATCCTTGCTGATCCCATGGAATTCGCAGAAGAGGCTGGGAACCTCCTGCATGCTCAGTCCTGTTTCCCTATTCATTAGTTTGATTAGCTCAGGGGTCAACAGCTCCAACGCAGCAGGTTCCAGGCCCGACCCTATTATCAGGGCAACCGCCCTGGCTGCGCTCTCGAGATCATCAAAGGTGATAGTGATGGCAAGATGGTGTGAGGGGATGCCGGTTAATCGCAAAGTGGCCTCGGTCACAACTCCAAGCGTACCCTCCGATCCAACGAATAGGCGGGTGAGATCATAGCCTGATGAGGATTTGCCGGCCTTACACCCCGTATGGATTACCTTGCCCTGCGGTAGCACTACGGTCATCTTCATTACGCAATCCTTTGTAGCGCCATATTTAACCGTTTGCACTCCAGATGCATTGTTGGCGATCATGCCCCCGATGCTCGCATCTGCTCCCGGATCAACGGGGAAAAATAGGCCGTATTTCCCTGCGTCCTGGAGGAAGACCTATTAAGTAGGGTGAGTACCTGAGGTAAGGTAGAGAAACCCGCAACGATAAGAGAATCCCCGTAGGCAATTATCCCTAAGAGTGCTCTTTATCAAGCACGAGAACGTATTTAATTTCCTTCAAAATAAGAAACAATTTTACGCACAAATTCAAGAGAAGACACCAGGTTGGAAACATAGTTACTCGTGAAACGCCTTTCCCGATCCATAAAGACGAAGTCGATATTCCAGGTCGTTAATAAGGCTTTTATCTCCTTTTGCTCTGGCCAGATTCAAAGATCGTTGTGCCGTTTGTACGGCCTGGTCAAAACGGCCCGCCTCTGCATAGGCAGCGGCGAGGGTATCTAAGTATTCGGGATTCTCCCAGCCTTCGCCCTTACAGGCAAGCAGTGCCCAATGTACGGCCTCATCTCCGTTTCGCATACTTTCGATTATATCCGTAGCCAGGATCCAAGCCAGTGAGTTGGCCGGAGTTCTCCAATCCGGTTTTATTTGCAAAACCCTCTTGTACTGCTTTACCGCTGCCATAGAATTGCCCGACGCCCATAGGGCCACTCCCAAATTGTAGAGTGCCTCAAGGTGTTCAGGATAAATTTCAAGGGCATGTCGGAAGTATCTGATTGCCTCTTCGTATTTATGCTGTTCCAGGATACACAGACCAAGATTATTATAGACATTTGGATTATTTGATTCGAACTCTAGCGCCCTGAGAAACATATTTTCGGCAGCAAATAGCTTGCCTTCATTTCTCATAATCAGGCCTAAATAGAAATGTGCTTCACCATTTTCTGGATCCAAGTCCAGTGTGTTCCTAAAGGAATCTCGGGCCGGTTCCAACTGGCTGAGCATAAGCCACGCTTTACCAACGGCAAGATGAACCTTTGGGTTCCAGGGATCGAGTTCCATGGCCCGATGGAAATACTTGTCCAAGGCCTTCTTGATCTTACGCTCTGCAATTGCCTTCTCCCCGAGAACGAGAAGTTGCTCTGTATCGTAGCACAACTCCTCAAGGGCATCGACCCAGGGATCTGGAGCAGGAACGAATCGTGTGCATCGACCCGCCGCTTCGAGTGACTCCTGAGCTTTCCGAGTACGAAAAAAGTGCTCGTGAACCGTAGAAAGGAGTCGATGCGCATCACCAAATCCGGGATCCGATTCAATTGCTCTTTCCAGGTATCCCTGGGCTTCATCCCACTGTGATTTGGCGAGGGCAATCCGGGCCAGCCCCAACAAAGCATAGGGATCACCAGGTAATAGGGCCAATCTAAGCGAATAGCTTCCCTTGGCTTGGTCTTTTCCCCCCGTCTTGAAAAAGCTGTCCGCCAGTTTGAGCAATGCAGGGGAATAATCTGGCGCCAGTTTAAGCGTGCGCTCCAATAGTACCCTTACGGATTCGTTTTGCCCCCTCTGCTGGTAAACAGACGCCAACAGATAGGACCAAAGCGGTTCTTCAGGATCGAGTTCTATAGCCAGGCGGTAGCAGGGGATGGCCTGGTCGTAGAAATGATTTGCCTGATAAAACCTTCCCAGCTCTCCAGCTTTACGTCCGAATTGTTTATATGGTTTTCCTTCCCGAACAGTTCTCCTTGTGATCTGGTCTGCATCAATGAGCTTTTGTCTCAGTACCTCGGCGTTCTCTGCCAGAGCAGGCATATCCGGCAGACGACTCAAAACGGCCTCTCTATTTGTCCTTTTCACCAAGAAAGAAATGCCCATGGCAATACCAAGAGCCAAGACAGATACGCCAACAACGAGCAGAAGATGTATCCTTGATCGAGCCATTTTTAGCGAAATCCTTTTGCGGCCCCCTGGTTTGATACGTAGTTCCAAGCTATATGGCCAACCCGGGTTTTGTTAGGCGCACGCCCCCGCAGAGGATTCAATCTACAATCTCGCGCTCCGGCCAGATATTTCTCCACAGCAGAACCCGGCTCATTCTATCATAGGGTGGGTAAGCATAAAACCCGCCTGTCACAAAGTCCACCCAGCCATCCTCGTCCATGTCCGCAGTATCAAGCACAAGGAGGTGGGTAGGATTTGAGGTAAGATCATGCTGCATGAATTCCATGGATCCTGTATTCTCAAACCAGATCATCGATTGGGCCTCGGAGCTCTCCCACTTATTGAAGCAGCTCACAACCGCCACATCTAGGTCTCCATCGTGATCCACATCGACTGCTTCGGCCGAATAGGCGCCCGGAAAATCGCCTATACGGTGGTATTCAAAGTCCCAGTTGCCTTTGTTCTCAAGCCACTGAACGCCATGCCAAGGCCGAGGGCCGGGTGGGATGTAGTCAAAGGCGTCGCCATTGCTGTAGAGCATATCCAGATCTCCATCCAGGTCCAGATCCACCAGGGAAATCCCGCTACTCCCAAAGTCTTCATTGGTTGAACCGTAGATCAACCTGACCCTGAAATTAGCCTCACCGTCATTCTCGAAAACATAGATTTCTTCCCATTCCTGGGAAACCAAGGCCACAATGTCAAGATCGCCGTCTTCATCAATGTCTTTGACAGGGACATAAATTGTACCGGAAAGCGTCAATAGCATGTGACTTCTGAATTTCCAGTTCCCTAAGTTCTCCAGCCAACGTATTTCCCCATCGTCATAGCCGAATTGCCCCACAGCAAGGTCTATGTCCCCATCGCTATCAAAGTCACCCGGCTCAATATCAGTGACACGGGCAATATTTTCAACCAGCGTGTGCTTCGTAAAATGACTTCTGCCATCATTTTCAAGGACCACAACAGCACCGATCCTGTCGTTGTTCGGAAATATCATACCCATTTTCGCCACCAAAAGGTCCAGGTCTCCATCAAGGTCGATATCGCAGGGAGTCACGTGGGCCGGAGCCCGGATCGGTGTGCCGACCGAAATTTCACGGTATTCATTGATGGGACCTTGTTTGATCCACCTTATTTGGTTGACCCGCGCGTCACATACCAGGATGTCCTTCAGCCCATCCTGATCAAGATCGACTATAGTCAGGTAGGCGATCCAGGGTTTGCTGTCTCCCATGGGATCACCAATCGCTTTTTTCTGGAGAAAACGGATTGTTTTGCCGGTTACGGTCTTTTGTGAAGACGATGCCGGGCATTCCGGGCTTTCCTCCCCCATCTTGCCAACTGCCCTTTTTAGATAGGCCCCCAGTGGTTGCCCCGTACGCCGGGCTTCGTGATAGATCACACCAAAAGGCATGCCGATCAGGATAACTACGAGTGCCACCAGTGATACAACGGTATACTTTGAGACACGCAACTTCTCTCTATGCTCCCTTCTTGCGCTGGATTCGTTAATCTGACCTAGTCATGATTTGGAACACACCCTCTTCGCCCCCGAGATATTCGTGTTTCCCCCTTCTGTTCGGCTTGTCCATTCATTATTCGTCAGAGCCTAATAGTTTGTGAAATAGATCAACATCCCCCCTGCCAGTAGTATGAAGATCAGCGCCGTCGGCCCGAATCCTCGCAGCGCGGTTTTCGCATTTTTGGTAAGTCCCCACCATGCTTCATATCCCTTCTTCAGGCTGAAGCCAAGTCCAAATAGAATGAGGGCGGACTGGACCCAGGGAATACCGCTTGGCCAGAGCTGAATCCAGGGCATACCTGCTGTACCAAACAGGTTCCATCCCCATCCAAAGGGGTCTGAAAGGCTTAGCAGAATGAAACTGAAGTTGACCATGAAAGTGGCAAAGAAAAAGGAGCCCCACAGGCTTATACCGAGAGGCAGCAGGGAAGGCATGGTTTTCTTGAAGGCAGTGCCCATACTTAACTCAAATGAATGAGTGCCCCTTGAATGGGCCGAATCTTCTTTGTATATATGGGCTTTCCTTTCCCGCATGAGTCGCAGGCCTATACCTGTCGCCGCCCAAAAAAGCAAGGGGAAAACAACAAGGGCCAATGCCCAAAGGGAAGCTGCGTAAAGTCCGAATTCCGGCCAGGTCGCCTTGTCGATGACGTTAACTATATCTCGAAAGGCAGGCCATGGTGAGTGCACGGTCAAGGAATAGACCATTGCGAG
>Ga0209427_10010338_pt1 | contig 10348 bp, 8 predicted proteins | sample DeeMarSWOR136_30_FD_187465 | JGI IMG/M metagenome (GOLD analysis project Ga0209427, IMG submission 187465) | Marine sediment microbial communities from White Oak River estuary, North Carolina - WOR-1-36_30 (SPAdes) (version 2) | ecosystem: Environmental > Aquatic > Marine > Intertidal zone >...
CAGCCGGGAAACGATGCCAATCAGGATTCCGGCAATAAAACTGCCCGGGACGCTGCCCAGTCCTCCCAGGACGACCACAACGAGGGCGATTACGGTATTTTCAAAGCCTATGTATGTGCTAATCGGGCTCCTCCAGCTTATCAGTATGCCGCCAATGCCAGCCAGCAAGGTACCCAGCCCAAAACAGAAAGCCAGGATCATGGTGGTATTTACCCCCATCAGTCCGGTCGTAGCCGGGTCTCCAGCCGTGGCCCTGATGGCCCTTCCCAGCCGGGTGCGGCTCAAGAAGAGATACACGGCCACGCCTATAGCCACGGCAATTACACAGGCTATTATCTGGTTGAGGCCAAACGACGTCCCTAAAAAGCTCACTCTATCGGTTAGATAAGTATTTGTGTAGGCAATGGCACCCCAACTTATCCGGGCCACGAAGCTGATGATGTAAAAGAGACCAAAGGTGACCAGCAGAGCGCTGCCCTCAAAGACGGGCGGCGACGGCGTCCGTGCTCTGAGGGTCCTGAATAGGGTTATTTGCAGTAGATAACCTATTACGAACAAAAAGGGACCGATGATAGCCACTGCCAGCAGCGGGCTTATCCCAAAGACTGTGGACAACATCAAGGTCAGCATCGCCCCCAGCATAACGAATTCGCCATGTGAGATGTTTAGCACCTGGCAGATGCCGTACTGGAGAGTCAAGCCCATGGCCAGCAAGCCGTAGATGCTGCCCGTCATTATGCCGGTAATGATTAACCGCGGAAGTGCCTCAATCATGACGCCGACCTCTTGTTCCTTATTTTTTCTTTAGGTTGACACGTAAGGACAGGCTGCCTCGAAAGACATCTCATGGCGACTTTCCCGCTAATCCTCCCAGACAGCCTGCCCTCTATTTCTAGACTCCTTGCATTTATATGTCTAGTCTAGTCCTCCTCCTCACGGTAGCCAGTTCCACTGGTCCGTCATGGGGTATATGAACGGGGCGGTAACATCGTACTTCGGGATGTCGTCCGTGATGCCGTCGTATCCTATGACTTCAACATACCCGTCTTGCCACTGGCCAACCTGTCCGGGCATGGCTTGGTAGTCGATGACTCCACCACCCAGGCCGTCTCCAAGTACATAATACCAGCCGTTTCCTATGACCGTTGTAGCTGGATCCTGCTCCGTGAAGCTGGCCAAGGCGTTTCTCACCTCGGCTGAGTAGCCAGCATCAAGGTGTCCGACCGTCTCTACAGCCTCCTTCCACATCTCCAGACCTGCCCAGATGATAGGGTGGCCCCAGACGCCCCAGTTGAAATCGGGAGGAAATCCTTCTGGCCCTTGTGGCTTGATTAAGTCCCACATCTCAGTAAGCGTCATCGTCGTCGGCTCGGTGATCTCCGTCTTGGTATTGGCAACTGCGAAGGCCATTACTCCTTCCAACTTGTCACCATACGTCAGAAGGTAGGCCCCTCCTTCGGCGCCCGGCCCCATACACATGGCCGGTGGGTTGAAGTCGAGGGCATCGGCTGCTGTCAATATGTAACCGAGATGCGGATCATAGGTAAACCCGCAGAAGACATCATACGGTGTGGTAGTCAGAGCAGCTGCAGCTTCAAAGACCAGGTCTTCTATGTCGTCTGTAGTGGCAAGAAAAGGATCATGTCCAGCGGCAATGACGTTCTCGGCACCGAATACACTTATGGTGACATCGCGATATTCATGGCCGAATTCGCTATCATTATAGATCACATATGCCTTCGGTTCACTTATACCCTGGGCCTTGAGTATCCCGTACAGGACCGGTATCTGGTACCAGTCGGAAAAGCTCAGGTTGATCCACGTGTAAGGCCAGCTAGCCAATTTGTCCGGGTCCGCCATCATGTCGGTAGCGCCACCCTCGAGGGTCATCAGTACCATGCCATAGGCATCGGCGATCGGGGCCTGTGGGTAAATAGTAGAGGTGCCCGGCCCGCCCCACAGGAAGTGAACTTTGTCCTGGGTTATCAATGCTTCCGTTTGTGTTGTTAGGTCTCCTGGTGTCATGGGGTCATAGTTGCGAATCACCAGTTCTATCTCCTTCTTCTCGGCGTATTCACTCATATAGATTCCGCCCTCGTCGTTGACCAATTTTGTGAATGCCCTGTAAACTGGCCCAGCAGCAAACATGTCATAAAAGGCAAGAACCCCGTCAAGGTCTCTGACCAGACCAACTTTGATTTTTTCTGGCCCCGTCGGCGGCAGCTCCTCGCCCCCACAGCCGATGAGACCCACGCTGAGAGCTAGCACAACTGCTAACGAGATAAAAAGTATTTTTTTCACTGTTTTTCCTCCTTTATTAAAGTTTTCAAAGCTGCATCACTTCTTTTCGTCATAAAACCATACACATCCCTCCTTTAGTTTATAATCTGGTCTGCTACTTTGGATAAGCTTCCTGTAGTAAAATGCGCTTCATCACCTCCTTCCGCTTCATTTATCTTTATGTCTTTATAATATGCTACTTAATATTAAAATCCTGTTAATTTAAGTGTATGTTACAATTTCCTGATTTTCCGTTCGATTTTGGGGATTCCTAGAAAGCATCGTCTTACATCCCGCCTGTGCTGCCTCCTCTGGGTGGGGAATAAATGACTGCCCCACATTATTTTTGAGTCCAATTTAAATTTTATCACCTCCCCCTATACGGGTCAAGCCTTCGAGTAGGCATAAGGAACACCAGGGTGTTTTTCCAGGCCCTGAATTGTATTATTCCCACGTAGTTAATAATCTATGACTACTTCACAATTATTTTCAATTACACACCTAATAGTATATGCCTAACAGATATTGACAACATATGTATTACGGTAATACAATATTAAAATTGACGCAGACAAGAGAGGATTAAAAATCAGAGATTAATAATCATGACGCCGGTCGTCAATGTATGTATTATCAAATGGAAGGTGGGGAGAGCGACATAATCTATAACACCCATAACGTGGTGTACCGTGGTAGGTTAGTCTAGTAAAAGATTAAAAGGATATTCAGAATTTATAAAGGAAGTACAGTCAAATACTGAGAAGGCTTTTATTAATTTCTTTATGTGTTATCTTGCTATGAGGAGTGCCTCTCAGTAGTTGTACCCAAGAAGTGTCGTTACCAGAAACAGCGCTCGGAGACCCGCTGAAGATAGATTCCGGCTATATCTCTGGCACGATAGTTGGTGAGCCTGGCGAAGAGGTGCGTGTTTATCGTGGGATACCATATGGTGCTCCTCCCACGGGCAACCGGCGCTGGAAGCCTCCCCAGCCCGTTGCTTCCTGGTCAGGGGTCCGCGAATGTACCACTCCCGGTACTCAAGCCCCGCAGGCACCCGGACCACTTCCTTGGACGGTTGAAACAAGCGAAGACTGCCTTTGGCTGAGCGTCCTGACGCCGGCAAAGAATACCACGGACAAATTACCGGTAATGGTCTGGATGCACGGCGGTGCCTACAGAATAGATACTGCAGCCAATCCAACCTATAATAACTTCCAACTGCCCCAGCACGGTGTAGTTCAAGTAAATGTCAACATGCGGCTTGGCATAATGGGCTTATTAGCCCACCCCTCACTTTCCAAGGAATCTCCCAAGGGTGTTTCCGGGAACTACATGTTCCTGGATATGATTGCAGCCCTGAAGTGGGTGCAGAAGAACATCGCTGCCTTCAGCGGTGACCCGGACAATGTCACCATATGGGGTTATTCCGGTGGTTCTGCGAAAGTTATCTGCCTGATGGCTTCACCTTTGGCCAAAGGGCTTTTCCACAAGGCTATTTGCGAAAGCGGAACTCCCACCACAGATATCTTTATGCCCCGCCCGATGAAGGAAACAGAAGCGCTGGGTGAGAAGGTGTTTGCTAAGCTCGGCGTGGATAAGGCAGCCGACCCACTGGCCGCAGCCCGCGCCCTCCCCTGGGAGAAAATCATCGAAGCTGATTCGGCACTAGCCGCAGAGGGCGGCGGTTCTCAAGCAATTTGGGGTTACTGGGACATATCGTTGGATGGCTGGTTTATGCCGGATTCACCGTTAAATATCTTCCAGGTTGGCAAACAGAACGCAGTTCCTTTCATCATGGGTGGAAACTTGGGTGAAGTAACAGGCCCGGGCATGATACTGTTGCCTGGAATCATTCCAGACTATGTGAAAATGCTTCCGAGTGCGAGCAAGGTCGGTGTCAAGTCGTATGCCTATATATTCGACCACGTGCCCAGTAAATGGAGACAAGAAGGCTGCATATCCACCCACGCTATGCAGACTGCCTACGTTTTTGGTAATGTGGATGTCCCACGTGAATGGGCTCTGCTTTATTTCCTCGCCAGCCAGTCCGGCGCTAAATCAGAAGACCCCGGGGTGACGGATGTGGATAGAAAGGTCTCCGAGGAAATGATGAGCATGTGGACTCAGTTTGCCAAGACAGGAGACCCAAATATCAAAGGCTTAATTACCTGGCCGGCTTATGAAGCATCTAGTGACCAGTATCTCTATATAGCTGACCCATTACAAGTAAAATCCGGGTTTTCGATGATTGGACAATAGCAACTAATTTGGGGAGGGGTGTCTGTCAGAAGGATAGACTCCTCCCCACCTTCTTTTTTCGCAGGCTTTCTCGTCCTGAACTTGGATATAGTTGAGCTACTGAGTCAGGTCGGGGATGGCTACTGCTGGCTATTTTAATATTCATAATCGTCTGACGATAATAGAACTCTACTAGCGGGCTTTGCCAGGCACTCGCTTCCACGACCTAAAGCACACCTTCGCCAGTTTAATGCTGTTGTCAGCTATTCTAATTCTAGGCACGGATGTATGATATTTATTAGAAAAAAAGCAGAAGTCTATTTTACCTATTCTAAAATTTTCTCAACTAGATAGGCTTTATAATCTTACTTTCTCTTGCCAAGAAAAGGGCATAAAATAGTGTAAAATTAAAAGTTTAGCGGTTATGCGAGCCATAAAATAGAATATAAACTAGCACACAGAGCAGATAAAGCTAACTTTCCATTGCTCATCTGGCAGATGCACGGTTGCCGAAACTTCCGCTACCGAAGCAGGAAGAATCAGGCTGAGGGCCAGAAAGATAGCGAGCAGGGCTGGTAGGAGCATCTTTCTATTTTTCATTGCTGCCTCCTATTATCCAGAGAGGCTGTTTAAATTCGATTTCCCGTTTAAATTTGGGTATTTTGTAGTTGCCCGATTTATCAGGCCCTGCCCAATAAATTCTCACCCCACCCAACTATTTCAAAATGCAAAAATAAGTGCAAAATGACAGAGCAAAGGTCAAAAGTTTTGCGTTTTGAGTTGTCATTTTGATTTTTAGCCTTTGACTTTTGAATTTCTATACGGAAAAATCTTACTACCTCGCCGCCCCGTGGGGTGGCATATCACACCGCTCAAGCTACAGTCCTAAATAGGCTTTCTTTACCTGTTCGTCTTGGAGAAGGTCTTCGCCTTTTCCCTCTAAGACAATCCGCCCGTTTTCCAGCACATAAGCCCGGTCGGCTGTCTCAAGGGTAAGTCGAACACTTTGCTCAATAAGCAAGATGGTAATTCCCTGCTCACGCAGGTGCTTTATGACCTCGAGAACTTCCGAGAATAATTTGGGTGCCAGACCATACGACGGCTCATCAAACATGCACAGCATTGGATTGGACATTAAGCCCCGACCGATGGCTAACATCTGCCCTTCACCGCCGCTTAATTTTCTAGCTAGCTGCCTTCCCCTTTCTCTTAGCACCGGGAAGGTTTGATAAACCTGCTCCAGCGTTTCCCTCCTCCGCTTCCATGCTTCAGAGGTATACGCCCCCATGTCCAGGTTTTCAGACACTGTCATGTCAGTAAAGAGCTTTCTACCCTCGGGTATCTGACAAATACCTAGTTTCACAATCTTATGAGGTGCTAGGCTTTCTATTCTTTGACCAAGAAACTCCACACTGCCTGAAGCTGGACGCAGTAGACCAGATATAGTATTAAGCAGCGTCGTTTTACCGGCGCCATTAGCGCCAACCAAAGCCACTATTTCCTTCTCATTGACTTTTAACGAAACGTCCCGTAACGCTTGAGACTTGCCATAAAAAACATTCAGGTTGCTAACTTCCAGCATGAGTTTCCTCCCCCAGGTAGATCTCGATAACTTTCTTATTGGCGGCAATCTCCTGTGGTGTTCCTTCGGCAATCTTTTCACCATGATGGAGCACCATAATCCGCTCGCATATGCCCATGATTGCCTTCATGACATGCTCAACCATAAAAATGGTAATCTTTGTATCCCGAATCTTTTTTACCAGCTCCATAGCCTCGCTTATCTCCGTGGAGTTTAGACCGGCCATCAGCTCGTCAAGCAACAGCAGTTCCGGCTTGGTGGCGAGCGCTCTGGCTACTTCAACTCGCTTCTGGTTGACCAAGGTCAAGTCCTTAGCTGGCACCGCGCTCATTGCTGACAATCCGACAAACTCTAATGCCTGGGTAGCTTCTCTGGCGGCATCTGACCCAGACATACGTGCTGGCGTCCCGAAAAATGCCCCCACCAGTACATTCTGAAAAACTGGCATATCGGCGAAGATTTTAACCTGCTGAAAGGTCCTGGATATCCCCATTCTACAGATTTGATGGGGCTTCAGGCCGTTGAGCTTCTCGCCTTTAAATCTTATTTCCCCTGATTTAAGAGGAAAAGCTGCCGATATTAAGTTAAACAGTGTTGTTTTGCCAGCTCCATTGGGACCAATCAGACCCACAATTTCGCCCTGGTCAACATGGAAGTCAACATGGGATACCGCTGCTAATCCCCCAAAATACTTGGTCACATCTCGGCCCTCAAGTATTCGCATGTTGCTCCGCTTCACCTCCTTTCCATAACTTCGATATCGGTCCCCTCAGTCTATTCCACAACCTTGGTATCAGTCCCGCCAGTCCGCCGGGCAGGTACAAGATAACGAGTATTAATATAATACCAAAAGAGAGCATATAATAATAGGGAAACTCGAGTCTTAGCGCTCGTTCTGTATAGGCAAAAATAACTGCACCTATTATCGGGCCATAAAACTGTCCCATGCCGCCAAAGACAGCCATCAAGACCGGCATGAAAGAATAGAACACATTAAAGGCGACTACGGGGTCGACATATATCCATTTAGTCGCCATGATCGCCCCGGCTGCCCCCATGAAGACAGAGCTGATGGCAAAGCTGAGGATCTTCACCCTGGTTGTATTTACCCCCATGTGAGCTGCCGCTTCCTCGTTCCCACCGATGCTCTGCATGGCTAAGCCCAACCTGGAGCGCCTGATAAAATAGACGGTAAGCAATGTCGCCACCGTGATGCCGAGCATTACGTAGTAAACAGTATCGCCACTGACCGGGATAACATGCTGACCCCGTCTGCCTACTATGTGAAGCTCCCAGAATACGAAAAGCTGACTAATGAGCAAAACGAGTCCGAAGGTGAAGAAAGCGAAATATGTGCCCTTCAGCCTCAGGGTCACGAGGCCAACGAGAAGAGCAAGTACGAAGCTGACGACACCTGCAATAATGATAACGGCAGGCAGGGGTAACAATGCCCACTTTTCTGAATACAAGAGGGCTGAAGTATATATGCCAACCCCCAAAAATGCCGCCGGTGCTAACGATAAGTAGCCTGTGGAACCAGAAAACATGGCCCAGCTCACCGTAAGGATGACATACATGAGGATGATGGTCACCACGAAGACATCAGAACGTGAACCATGGAGGGGAAAGGTAGCTAAAAAGATCAGGAGCAAAAGGATTAACCCCGCGACCAACAAGAACCTTCTGGATGTCAACTTGGTAATATCCATCTCACCTCTTCCCTAGAATGCCTGCTGGTCTCACCAGAAGCAGGAACACGAAAATTGCATAGTAAGCAGCCATGGACAAAGCGGGCTGCCACTGAGTGACTATGCTGCCGACGAGACCAAGTATAAGCCCACCGATAAAACTGCCGGGGATACTGCCCAGCCCACCCAGGGCGACAACAATGAGGGCGATTATGGTATATCTCAACCCCATGCTTGTGGAAATGGGGTAGCACATGCTTGTCAGTAAGCCGGCAACACAAGCCATGAAGGCACCAAGCCCGAAGCATAAAGGCAACACCCAGTTGATGTTTACGCCCATCAGTCCGGCAGTCGCTGGGTCTTGAGCCGCTGCCCTGATTGCTTTTCCCAGGTGGGAACGGGCCACAAAGACATAGAAGCCCACACCCAGACCTACAGCAATCCCAAGGGCTATCACGTTATTGACAACAAACGTCACTCCAAAAATTTCGACCCCATAGAACAAATAGTAATATGCCCGCGGTTGACCACCCCATATTAGTAAGGCTATATTATTAATGACGAAGAAGAGACCAAAAGCGACTAACAAAGAGTTCCCCTCAAAAACAGCCGGTGACGGTGCCCTGTTCCTGAGGCTTGTGAACAGGGTTCTATGAAGTAGAAAACCGATTCCGAGCATAAGAGGACCGCTAATAGCCACGGAAAGCAGCGGGTTAATTCCAAAGCCTGTATACAGCGTCCAGGTGAGAAAAGCCGCGAACATAATAAATTCGCCATGAGAGAGGTTTATCACCCGGGCAACACCATACTGTAGACTCAAGCCCATAGCAATCAGGGCATAGATGCCACCGTTCAGTAGGCCGGAAACGACTACCCATACAACTGTCTCGTTCATAATACTGAGTTGTTATCCTCGGCAATCACACATAGGCAGGCTGCCCAGAAAGACACCTCTCTGGGGTACTTACCTCCCCCATGTCTTCCTAGACAGCCTGCTTACTATTCTAGACTCCTGATCTAAGTATTAGCGTCTAGTTCTATCCCCCTTATCCTCCATTACCCCGCTGGGAAGGCTGGCTTGGGATATATGAATGGGGCAGTCACCACGTAGTTGGCTAGGTCATATGGGTCTGCCGCGGTCCCGATTCCTTCATATCCCACAATTTCAACATATCCACTTTGCCACTGGCCAACCTCACCGGTGTGGCATTTATAGTTCAAAAGACCGCCACTGGCGTCAGGAACCGGCCAGTTCAAATCGGGTCCATCCACATACCAGGTCTCTCCAAAGCAGGTAGTAAACTTGTTGGTGCGGAGGTAATCTCTGTACTCGTCCTGGTCAATTATGAACCCGCTGGCCAGGACTTCACCAGTAGCCTCAGCAGCCTCCGCCCACATCTGCAGTGCTGCATAGTAGCAAGGATGGCCCCAGAAATCTAGGCCTGGAAAACCAACTACGGGTTCCATAATGTCGTTGAACAACTCTTCCATCGCCGGGGATGTCTTGGCATTGCCAGTCGCAAAAGTCATGCATCCATCTGCTAAGTCCCCGACTACAATTGCACCCCAAACCCCGAAGCAGGCACCCGGGCCACATAGAATAGCCTTCGGGTCATAGCCCATCCCGGCTGCTGTCTGCACAGTGCCAAAGACATGCTCGGGATAGGCAAAAGCGCAGAGAATGTCGGAATCAGCGGCAGCAGCCGCGGCTATTAGACCCCCGTTGGCCGTGGTGTCTCCGCTATCCATAGGAAACAGGCCGTCGATAACAATTCCCTCTTGAGCGAAGTATTCGCTAGCCACACCACTGTACTCTAAGCCGTGGTCGTCATTCTGATAGCCTATGTACGCGTGGGGAGTGTCCCCCGGGAATGCGGCTTCATGGGCTTCTGCCAGCAACTTAGCCAGAACCGGTATCTGGAACCAGTCCGAAAAACTCAGGTTGATAAACGAGTACTCGTAGTCGCCCATTTCGGGTATGAGGGAAGTGGCGCCACCCTCGCACGTCATCTGTACCACATGCGCCGCAGCGCAGAGAGGTGCTTGCGCCTCAAGGAAGGCGGTACAGGTCGGGCCGAACAAGAAGTGGGACGTGCCAGCCTCTATGTTAGCTATGATGGCTTCCGTGTTGTCCAACATGTTCGCCATACTACTGGCATCGTCTCTGGCATCTGTCTCTACATCAAAAGTCACGCCCCCAATGGTTAAGGTATCGACCATATCAAAATATACAGGATAGATTGACCCGAATGCGAAATCATGAATATCCTTTAACACGCCAGTCTTAGATACTGAGAAACTGACAACGATTTTGTCTGATGGCTCAGGCCCCTCATCCTCCGCCGGCGCACAGCCGATAAGACCCAAACTCACAGCCAGAACCACCGCTAACGAGATAAAAAGTATTCTATTTTTCACTGTTTCTCCTCCTTTCTAAAAATTTTCAAAACTATATCACATCTTTTTTCTGTCATCAAACCATACACATCCCTCCTTTCATTCATAATTTGATTCTGCTACCTTAAATAAGCTTCCCGTCGTAAAATTGCGCCTCATCACC
>Ga0209427_10010340_pt1 | contig 10347 bp, 7 predicted proteins | sample DeeMarSWOR136_30_FD_187465 | JGI IMG/M metagenome (GOLD analysis project Ga0209427, IMG submission 187465) | Marine sediment microbial communities from White Oak River estuary, North Carolina - WOR-1-36_30 (SPAdes) (version 2) | ecosystem: Environmental > Aquatic > Marine > Intertidal zone >...
ACCCCACCACACAGGGGAATAATTTATTAATTTCAAAATATTAATGGTTGAATGGGACAAATAACACTTATAAAATGAAAACTGTTTTAATCGGTTCGGGAGATTCCGGACTGGAATGTGCAAAGAATTTATGCGGCGAAGTCCTCTGGATTTCAAAAAATAATTACATGACCAAAAAATGGCTTATGTCATCAATGGTCGCGGGATATTCCGAAAAGAAAAAGGAGAAGATTATTATTGATATACCTCGTTATATAGAAAAAAATAATATGAATATTAATTTTGTTGTTGATGAGGTAATAAACATTGATACTGAAAAAAAGGAAGTCCTCTGTTCAAAAGAGAGTTACATTTACGATAAGCTGATAATTGCCACAGGTTCGGTACCAAAAATGCCGAGGGTTGAAATATTGGATAAAGAAAAGGTAACTACCTTTGATACCTACCCTGATTTCGTGAGTGCCGCAGAGAAACTGAAATCGGCAAAGAAAGTATCCGTCATTGGTGCGGGACCCATAGGATTTGAGCTGTCCCTGCGGCTTTCTTTTAAGTATGATGTCTCCCTTGTTGAATACGACCATGATATTTTGATGCAGCTGCTTACAAACTATCCTCTTTACCGTTATATGGTGAAGAAAATGATTGAATTAATGGGGATTAAATTACATCTTTCCACAAACGCATGCAGTGTGAGAGAAGATTATGTATTCTGCAAAACATTAAATGAAGATGAATTTTTTGTTGATTCCGATGTTGTGATATTTGCAGCGGGCGTGCGGCAGAATGTGCCTGTGATAGACGGCGAGGATTTCCACAAGGATAGGGTTCTCTTTTGCGACGATTTCGGAAAAGCGTTTGTTCATGAGAGAGGAGGTATAAGAAAAAGGTTAAATGATGTTTACGCGATAGGTGATGCAACATTTTACCTGACAAAGAAAAATTATCCTGCATCGGCAATATTTGCGGAAAAATCAGCAAGGGTTGTTGCTTTCAATGTGATGAACGGGGATAAAGAGAGGATTGTGTTTCGCCCGTCAATTTATTATAAATTTATTGATATGATTTTGAGAAGAATTATCAGTTAAACTCAAAATAGAATTGAAATTTCTTTATAAAACCAGGTGAAAGTTAAAACCATTCAAGGAATAAAAAATTATACAATAGATTTATCAAAAATATAATTAAAATGATTGGTACAATACAGAAGGAAATCTTAAAAACATTGATTGAATTGTATGAAGAAAAAAAGGATGTTATTGGATGTGTGAGTATTGCAAAAAAATTAAATCGCTCGCCAGGAACAATAAGAAACCAGATGCAGACCCTTCGTGTCATGGGGTATGTGGATGGTGTTCCTGGTCCCCATGGAGGTTATCGTCCAAACATGAAAGTATATGAATTACTAAATTTAAAAACTTATGAAATGCCGGTTGATATTCATATCTACAGAAACAATGAAAAAATTGAAGGCATCTATGTTCAAAAGATTACATTTACTAAAATCCCACATCCTGAAGAATGCAGTTCCATAGTAAATGTTACTGGCGACACAACAAAACTAAATGATGGAGATATTATAAAAATTGGTCCAACACCCCTTAACCACATTATTCTTAAAGGCAGGGTTGTTGGAAGGGATGATGTTCACGGCGAAATATTGATTGAAACTGATTGCATAACCTCTGTTCCACGACTGGAGATCTCTGAATTTGCAAAAAAATTAATAATCCTGAAATCAGGAATGGGAATAAAAGAGTGTGAAAAACTTTTTGTAGAAAACAAGATTGACGGCGCACCTGTTGTTGAAAATAATAGATTAAGCGGACTTGTGACTGTATGGGAAATTGTAGGGGCATTTGCAAAGGAAAATTACAATGCCACTGCCGGAGATGTTGCAATAAAAAATGTACTGACAATTAAAAAGGATGCACAGCTCATTGAAGCCGTAGGACTTATGAACAAACATAAAGTTGGGCGGCTTATAATAATGGATAATGAGAAGCCGATTGGTATAATAACAAGAACGGATGTTATTTCAATGATGATAGAGTGATTATCACAATATTTTAATAAATTCATGATTTAAAAAAATATTTATAAAGGATAAAACTTATAATTATAATATAATCTCTATTAGATAGGGAAAGTAATAAAAATAAAAATGTCAATATTTGAAAGACCACACATCGGGAATCTATTTGGGAAAACACCGTTTGAGCCGCTCCATAAGCACATACTCCAGGTCAAGGAATGTGCAGACCATCTAAAACCCCTGACCGACGCATTTATCTCAGGAGATTATGGAAAAGTTGAAGAGATTGCAAATAATATATCTCATTTAGAGCATTTAGCAGATAAAACAACTACAGACATAAGAATTCATTTTCCAAGGAACTTGTTTATGCCTGTTGATCGGGGCGACATTTTAAGTTTCCTGAAAAAACAGGATACAATCGCTGATAAGGCGGAAGATACGGCACGCTTAATCCAGATAAGAAAAACTCGCGTTCCTGAAGAAATAGCGGATGATCTGCGGGAATTTGTTAATTCAGTAGTTGCATCGGTTGATGCCCTTGAAAAAGCATACTCTGAAATAGATAAATTAATGGAGGGTGGCTTTGAGGATAAAGAAAGAAAGATAATGCTTGATTTAATCAAAAAGGTTGATTATCATGAATGGAAAGCCGATGAGTTACAATTAAAGATGACAAGGAAGTTATTTGAAATTGAAGATAAATTAGACCCGATGACGATATTCTTTTTAATGAGAATCATCAATGAAATGGACGCGGTTGCAGATTACGCAGAGGACTCGGGAGATCAGTTGAGGACAATGTTTGCAAAGTAATTCCCTTTATACCCTTTATATAATAACATATATTTAATAATTTAGATATTTAATAATAACCATATTTAATAATTTAAATATCTAAAAATAGTTATTAACAGATAAAAGTATTAATAAAAAATAAATTTAAATAAAAAACCGAAAAATGGTGTACGAACAATTAAGAGAGGACATCCTCTCATGGGAAGGGATAACAACAACAGTAGTTGTTATAGTTTTTATAGTAATGATTTTGAACTCCGGATGTATTGGCAGTGAATCCAAAACAATTAAGGTTTCAGGAGCGTATGCCCTGTACCCTATGATGACTGTATGGGCGGAAGAATATCAAAAACTGCGCCCGGATGTTAAAATAGAGGTTTCCGGCGGGGGTGCGGGTAAGGGTATGGCTGATGCATTAGCGGGATTGGTTAATATAGGTATGGTTTCAAGAGATATTTATCCTGAAGAGATTGATAAAGGTGCATTTCATGTTTCTGTTGCTAAGGATGCTGTGGTTGTAACAATAAATTCTGGCAATCCCGTGTTAGATGAACTTATGGTAAGGGGCGTTACAAGGGATGAATTTGTAAAAATATTCATCACGGGCGAAATAAAAACCTGGGGTGAACTTGCCGGCAAACCCGAGATTACGGATGAAATTAAGGTCTATACAAGAGCAGATGCATGCGGTGCTGCTAAAACATGGGCTGAGTATCTTGGAAATTATACACAGGAAGACCTTACAAGGGGAGCCGATGCAGGGATTATGTACGATCCGGATTTAGCGGAAGCGGTTAAAAACGATAAATATGCAATCGGTTACAATAATGTAAACTTTGGTTACGATGTCAAAACAGAAAAACCGGTTGAAGGTATAAGGGTCGTGCCAATAGACCTCAATGAAAATGGAAAAATAGATGAAAATGAAAATTTTTATAACACAAGGGGCGAGATTCTTAAGGCAATAGGCGATAACATATATCCATCTCCGCCAGCAAGAGATTTGCATCTCGTCACCAAAGATAATTTCAAAGGCGAAACCAAAGAGTTTGTGAGATGGATACTAACCGATGGACAAAAATATGTTCCTGATAATGGTTATATTCAATTACCTCCCGAAAAGATTAAAGCCGGGTTGGATGTTCTGGAGTCGGGTGAGCGAGATTAATTAATAATCTTGAATAGGGAGTAATGCGATGAAAACATTAAAGAGGTTTATCCGCATGGATTCCAGAAAGAGAAAGGTATTTATCAGCACCAAACTTATGTTTGCAGCGTCAGTTCTTGTTTGTGCATTACTATTCCTGATTGTTATAATCTTATTTTCCAGTTCCGCCCCATTATTAAAACAACACCCCATAACGGATTTACTTTTCTCTTCATTATGGAATCCCGAAAGGGGGGACTTTGGATTTTATCCCATAATAATTGGCACGGTATATGTGACAGCCATAGCCATGCTCTTTTCTGTTCCGGTAGCAGTGCTCAGCTCTATTTATATTGCCGAATACACAAAGGGAAGGGTGATGCAAATTATAAAACCTTTTATAGATATTCTTGCAGGAATTCCTTCGGTTGTTTATGGAATGTGTGCGATAATTGTCTTAGTGCCATTGGTTAGAGACCACATCGCACCGTTTTTTGGTGCAAGTTCTACAGGGTTTTGCGTGCTTACCGCGGGGATGATTTTATCAGTAATGATTTTTCCAATAATAATTTCAATCTGTGTGGAGGTGTTTCGTGCTGTTCCCGATGAAGTCAGAGAGGTATCTTATGCAATCGGTGCTACAAAATGGGAGACAATAAAACATGTTGTTTTCCGTGCTGCTTTCCCGGGTGTTTCTTCGGCAGTATTACTTGGATTTGGCAGGGCATTTGGTGAAACAATAGCGGTTTGCATGGTGGTGGGAAACATTCCACAAGTGGCGTCATCTGTATTTGAGCCAGGCACGACTCTTGCCGCATTCATAGCCAGCAATTTTGGTGAAATGATGTCTGTCCCGTTTTATTATTCGGCAATGATGCTGATGGCTCTGGTGTTGATCTTAATTGTATTAATATTCAACATTCTGGCAAAAATAATTATAAGAAGATCTTATGGGGGTGGTAAAACATGAATTTTAGAAAAATAGAAGAATATATATTTAAAATTTTGATGCTCACATCCCTGATTATAGTATTGGGTTCACTTATAGGGATTATTGCGGTAGTTCTCATAAAGGGTGGAGCGGCTATCAACTGGGAGATGCTTACGACAACTCCAAAAGGTGGTTTTTATATGGGCGGAGGAGGAGGGATATTGAACGCCATAGTCGGCTCCATCTATTTAGCTTCAGGTGCAACGGTTTTAGCATTCTTTATAAGCATCGGAATAGCAATATATCTCCAGAGAGAATTCACAAGTGATGGGGCAGCAGGAATCATTCGCGCATCACTTGACATCCTCTGGGGGATACCCTCAATTGTCTATGGCGTTTTTTGTTTCATTATTATGATGTACCTGGGAGTAGGCACCTGTCTGCTTGCGGGAATCGTTGCTTTAACAATGCTTGAGATACCCATAATGACTCGCGGCATGGATGAAGCCATTAAAATGGTACCCTCCGAACTAAAAGAATCTACTTATGTATTGGGATCAAACAGAATAGAGACCGCGGTAAAAGTGGTATTAAGGCAGGGACTTCCCGGGATAACATCAGGGATTTTACTTGCCTTTGGAAGAGGAATAGGTGATGCGGCATCAATCCTATTCACCGCGGGATTCTCGGATCATATTGCAACATCATTATTTGATTCTGCTGCTGCTCTTCCTACAATGATATTCTTCCTTTCTACTTCTCCAATTCCTGAGGTTAGAGATAGAGCGTATGCCGCCGCATTTGTACTGTTAAGCATTGTCCTGTTAATCAGCATAATTTCACGATTATTAACAAATAAATTTTCAAAATATATAATAAAATAAAAAATGAAAATATCGGCACCTCAAATAGTTACAAAGGATTTAAATGTATGGATTGGAAAAAAGCACATATTGAAGAACATTAACATAGAAATCCCGGAGAAAAAGATTACGGCAATTATAGGACCTTCCGGCTGCGGGAAAACCACATTACTTAAATGCTTTAACCGGCTGATTGACCTAACGGATAATGTGCGGGTAAAGGGTAAGGTGATAGTTGACAAAGAGAATATATTTGACCCCCATATTGATGTAATTGATCTTCCTAATATTCGGAAAAAAATGGGGCTCCTGTCTCAAAAACCATACCCGTTACCTATGTCAATCTATGATAATGTTGCTTATGGACCAAAAATTCATGGTAAATCAAATAAAGAAGACCTGAATAAAAAGGTAAAGCATTATTTAGAATCCGCGGGCTTATGGAATGAAGTTAAAGACCGTCTCAAGGACCCTGCCACCAGTTTATCAATCGGTCAGCAGCAGCGGCTTTGCCTTGCAAGGGGGCTGGCTGTTGAGCCGGAGGTGATACTCTGCGATGAGCCCACATCCGCACTTGACCCAAATGCCACAAGAAAAATAGAAAAATTAATTATGAAATTGAAAAAGGACTATACGATAATACTTGTCACGCATACCCTGCGGCAGGCAAAAAAAATTGCGGATTATGCAGGATTCATATATTTCGGGGAACTTATTGAGCAGGGTCCGGCAGGCGAAGTACTTGTAAAACCAAAAGAAAAACTTACAATGGAGTATATTGAAGGCGAGTTTGATTAGCATTATTACAGAATAGGTAAGTAAAGCTAAATTAAATCAATCCTAAAATTCAATTTTTCATAAAATTCCAAACATCTCGGCACTCATAAAAAACATAAACACCGCCAGGACAAGAAACAGAATTGCAGTCAATATTTTAATTGTTGAAACATTTTTTGCAAAAATTTCTGAAATTTTCTTTGATGTCGTTCCGAAGTATGCGGCAAGAAATATAATGATGAGCGGCAGGATGAAAAGCAAATTATAAATAATCAGATAAAATACTGCCTTTGATTTTAATTCGGGAATTCCCATTATATATATTATCGTCGGGAGATAGACCTGTCCCGTGCAGAGAAATTCAAACAGTGAAACAAGAAACCCTGTTGTAAATGCAGCGGCAGCAAAATACCTCATCCTGACCTGCTTTCTTATAATCTTGTGAATAATTTTTTTAATATTTTTAGGGAGCTGTAAAGTCATTTCACCCGCCTTTCCTTCTGATGCCTTGAAGTAGTCCTTAACCGACAAATAGAAAAATATTAATGCGCAGGTTCCGGCGGCAGGGTATATGATTTTTGATATTAATGCGACTTTATCCTGGGCTGCTGTAATAAATTCAAAAATCCCCAGCCCGATTGAAAGGTATGTTAGAAAAACAGCAGACGAAAACGCGATTCCGATCAGGAGGATGTCTCTTCCTTTTCTTCCTACAAGCGAAAGATACGATATAAAGAATATCAGCGATGCCATTGCACAGGGGTTTATGCCGTCAACGAGTCCCGCAAAAATTATTGTTAAAATTCCGAATGACTTGAATTTTGAGACCCAGTAATTTTCATTATATTCATCAATTTCAGGACACGGTAGCCCGTAAATATTATTTAAAATTTCCTTTTCAAGTTCCGTGCGAACGGATTCTGCTGTTGTGAAATACTTATCCCCGATGAACACTGCAAGCGTTCCGGGGCTTATGTTATATTTCGCACTGAATTTACCGAGAAGTTCGTAATTTTTTTCCTCATTTATGTAAAACCGCAGTACTTCAAGTTGAGGATATTTCTCCTGCATTTTTTCTATGTAGCTTTCAGCAGTATGGCATTCGGCACAGACCGGACTCATAAACAGCAATAAACATATTTTTCCTCTGGCAACCGTAAGGTTGTACGCCGCCACTTCTGTTAAATTTTCAGTGATATTGATTTTAATTTCACTTGCATTACTTTCATTTATAAACCTGCATCTTACTCCAGCGCCGGTATATTTTAAAATCTCGGGTTCAAGATTTTCGTCAATTTCCACATCAATTAAATACTTATTCCCGATAAAAACCGCAGGCACGAGCCGTCTATCTGCCGGGACATTATAATTTTTAAAATATTTTACACCTTCATTGAAATTTTCAAATGTGTTGTAACTTTTGATTGTTAAATTATATTTTTCCTTTAATTCCGAAAGTAATGGCTTAACCCTGGCGCACGATAAACAATCGGGCTCATACAAATAAACGATACAAACCCCTGTGTAATTTTCTTCAAGTGGTTCTTCCTCATCTTCAACATAAATTTCAAAATTTTTTTCTCTTGCAAAAACCTCCGAATACAGGTAATATTCTGCAATTATTTTATACTTCCCGTTTTCACCCGCCCATGAAAAACCGATATTTTTCTTTTCAAAAGAAGCGAGAGTTAGATTTTCAAGTGAGACATACAGGGTTTCATTGTTCGTAAAATTCAAAATTTTAATTAAAATTTTTCCGGGAACATTTCTACCGATATCGTTGTTTACATCAATGCTAAAATTTGCGGTATAATTTTCAACTCTTGCGGATATGAAAAGATTTACGCTCGGCTTGAATGTAATTACACTCGCGGATGCTTTTTTACATTCATCATAGAATTTTTTTATATTATCTTTTTTGATTTCAGCATACATTATTTCTCCTGTTGCAGGGCAGATAAATATAGGTAAAATTCCATGTTCTTTTATTTCAACGCAGCCGATAATATCATAAGTTTTGTCTTTTGCATTATCCGCATGGTAGAAACTGTAATTTAAATTTTCCTCAAGTTCCCAGACATGTGGTTTTGCCTTGGCGCAGTGAGAACACTGCTGCGAGTAAAGAAATATTACCGTGCCTTTGTCTATCCCGTAATTTTCAAAGCACGCTGCAAACTCGGAGTATGTTTTGTTTTCGGTTAGATTTCCATAATCCCGATTGGTTGAATTGGTTGAATTATGGTTGGGATTGGAATTGTGATTGGAATTCGCATCATTAGACGGGAAAAGGCATTCGGGACTGGCGCAGTCATCGTCATCTTTTCTATTACCACTTGATTCCGAAGTCACGGTTATACTTTTTGACAGCTCATTATTTGTCTCATCCGACTCGTCAATAACATTTTCAGGGTCAATTTTAATTGTTATTTCATGAGTTCCTTTTCCGGTAAGCCATGTGAAATTTACTGCCTCATCCGTAATATTTGTTAAATTTAAAATTATTGAATTTGTATAAATATTATCAATGAATAAGGATATGTTGATGCTTAGATTAAGGTTGATGTTTCCGGAATTTTGGATTTGGGCGGTGATGTTTATTGTTTCGCCGTCTTCTGGGGTTGATTTGGAAAAAGAGATGCTCGCTACTGTTAAGTCGGGGCGGTAGCAGATGTGCGCGCAGCCCTCTCTTCCGGAATCGTTCCAGTTTCCGGAATCGCAGGTGTTGTTTGTGCCTGAAGTGTTCATCCAGTTTGGACTGTTAAAATCTGAAATATTGTTTCCACAGGCAATATTTGAATTTATGATTGAATTTGAATTTTGCGAGTAAATTCCTATGTTGTTGTTTGAAATTTCATTTCCGGGTAAGGTATTGTTTGTATTCCCATAACACCATTCCCACTCATTAAGGTCATAATAGCAGTTATTTATTGCAATTCCTATTTGGATGTTATTTAAAATTTTATTGCTTGAAATATTATTGAAATTTGAACCCCAAAAAAGATAAATTCCGTAACTATTTGAAATTAGTGTGTTGTTTGCAATGATGTTGTTATGCGAGTCTGATAAAGAAATTCCTTCGTAGTTATTTGAATTAATAGTGTTATTTATTATTCTGTTGTTGTGTGCTTGCACACCTAATGAAATTCCTTTTTCGTTTGAAGTTACAATGTTGTTTGTTAGATTATTTGAATCCGCCCATTTCAAATATAATCCTATTGTGTTTGAATTTACATTGTTGTTTGTAATGATGTTGTTTGAAGTATACTTCAAACGGATTCCTATGTCGTTTGAATTCGCTGTGTTATTTGCAAGAATGTTATAGTGTGAGGAAAAAAGCAGATAAATCCCATCCTTGCCATTTGAATTCACAGTGTTGTTTATTATAATATTATTTGAAGAATCCCATAACCGAATCCCATTAGAATCCCAAGTACCCACATTATTATTCGCCGTGTTGTTTACCAGAATGTTGTGTGAGGAATAATCTAAACGGATTCCTTCTCCATTTGAAGTTACATTATTATTTGTTATTGTATTCTGCCGTGAGTGCCATTCTAAACGAATCCCCCCCAGAGAATTATTATTCACTTTGTTTTTTGTAATAATATTGTTTGAAGAAGAATATAGACGAATTCCATAGAAATAATTCATTATATTGCAGTTCTTAATTGTTACCTTATTCTTATCCCCAAGATAAATTCCATTTCCAGAACCACTCCCGTTCAAAACCGCCCCGTTACAATCCAGCACAACACCACTTGCATTAACAATAATATGCGTATCGTTATAAACCCCCTCG
>Ga0209427_10010341_pt1 | contig 10347 bp, 11 predicted proteins | sample DeeMarSWOR136_30_FD_187465 | JGI IMG/M metagenome (GOLD analysis project Ga0209427, IMG submission 187465) | Marine sediment microbial communities from White Oak River estuary, North Carolina - WOR-1-36_30 (SPAdes) (version 2) | ecosystem: Environmental > Aquatic > Marine > Intertidal zone >...
CCAAGTTTGAGATGCATAAGAAGTGCAAGAGCCGCATCTTGAAGACCTCCGAGCATTGCCATAAAGGTCGTAATCGCTTGGAAGGTCACTCGAAAGAACAGGATAGCTGGAATGGCTACAATATCCGAGATATACCCAGCGATCATACCTGTTTCACACATGGCCCTGGCAGTGAAGTATGCGGATACCATTGCTAGAGGCGACCCTAGTACAAAGAGTAGCCAACTTATGCGAAGCTGCGGAAATGGTGTCAAAAACCAGAATATGATGATGCCAGTCAGGATGAATAGACCAAGAGAAGCAAAGGCTACCCATGCTGGTAGCTGCCCTCTTCTACTTCGAAGATAAGCCCGAGGGTTTTCAACAATCTCTCGAATCTCCTCTTTCATCATCTCGATCGAGAATATTTCCTCTTTTACTCTCATCAGTCTGGGAATCTCTCCAGTTTTATGCGGCCTATCGATGAGAAATTGGCTATCCTCCTTTTCTTCCGTACCATCGATTTTTTTCTCGAGCAGCCTACTGAACTCATCAGGATTCAACTCATCGTCCCTGCTTGAAAGAATGTCTTTGACAATGACTGCCGCGAATATACCAAGGACCATGTATATAATCTCAGCACGATGAAGATGGTCACCGTATTGGATGGGAGCAGCCCCTTCTAATAGAATCCAGACAAGGAGAGAAATCACCGAGCCTCCTGTTATGATGAGCACTCTTCTCCAACCAACAAAAAATCCGACTCCTGCAATGAGCGGAGAGTTTGAAACTCCTATCCACTCCGGCACAGCTCCTGCAGCAGGAATTGCAGGAGCGAGAGCGTTGGGCAAAGCCTCAAGACTAGCTCCAGTGACTTCCTCGGCAATCTTTGTCACTCCCATCCATGCTCCAGAGGCAGCCATCCCCGTAAGAACCGCTTTTTTTGATGATGGATCTGAGCCCAAGGCTAGAATGGTTTCAGCCTGTGGTTGAACCTGGGGCCATCGTTCTTGCTCGAATGTGTCACGCCATGGCAGAAGAAGAACTATTCCAAAAATCCCGCTCACCGCAATTACAATCATGATGAACGGAATCGTGATGATCTGGTCCACAAGCACGGTCAAAGCGGGGTCTATGCTAGGTAGCCAGATAGCAATTGCTGGAAAAGTGACTAGAACACCGACTGAGATTAAGCCCGAGCTATTGGCAATTGCAACAACTATTGTGTTTTCTTCTGGTGTATATCTTCCCATAGTACCAAGAATAATAGCTCCAAGCATCTCAGCACCTATGAAGTACACAACGCCAATCTTCAGATTGAGGTAAATTCCTAGAAACGTGATGATGGTCCCTACCACTATACCTGTGACCATTGCTCGTTTTGTCAATGGGAATTTCGGCTCACTCATACCAAAGGCATACAGAGCCATTCCTCCAATGGCCATTATGACCATCTCGGTGAACGCGCCAAGAAGCATCGTGGTTAGCAAAATGCCAAGTATTCCTACACTAATATACATCAGTCCCTTTTTGTCAATGGGATTTCGGAAGATGGCACCCAGTATCAATACAATCTCTACAGCAATCGCAATGAGAACATCCAGGTCTGCCAAGCGACCCTCGGCCGCTACAACAAGAGCATAGAACAAGCCAGCCCCAAAAAGGCCCCCAAGAAGGCTTCTTGTTGCTCTGGGAATTCTGTTCAATGGCAGTCCTCCATATAGCGGTCATAGACTACTGAGTATGAGCATGATGTGCCAATAGAATGAGCCAAGATTCCTTCTAGTATTAATCGTTTGCGAACTCAACGATACGTAACTTTATGGGTCAAACGCTTGAGTCTGTGAGCTTAAAGAGGGCACTCTTTACATCTCCAATTGTCTTTCCCTTGATGACTAGCGTCTTCTCTCTTGACTTATGACCTGAAATCAGTCTTATATCTCCTGTTGAAATGCCCAGGACTTTGGAGAGGCGTTTCAGTAGTTCCGTGTTTGCCTTTCCTTCTCTTGCTGGAGACCTAAGGTTCACGACCAATGCGTAGTCAGAAACACCAGCAACAAACTCCTTCGAGGTCGATTTAGGCTTGACGAGCACTCTAAGATGAGTGCCTTCTTCCGTTTCCCAGAGTGCATCCTTATGCATGGATGGAATTGTGTCAACCTGCCATATGAGTGTGCCTCATGCGTGGAATGAGAGCTATCAAGAATTCCTTTTTATGGAATCATTTCCCCATCTCTTCCTTGAAACCGCGATAAACACAGGGTGAATGATCATGTCAGATCCAGTCATGGATGCATACACACAGGCGTACAATAGTAGTGGGAAGATGGTTCAGGCATTTGGAGTGATAACTGCCAGCGGACAGGTTCTCTGGCAGAGTAACAATTGGGATCTTCAAGCTGACGCAGCTGAGCTCGGAAGAGCAGTCAGTTCTGGCGCAACTTCAGTTACCCAGAATCAAATCAAGTACTCCACAATAAGAACCACACCAGACAGTCTTGTGGCTCGAAATGTAGGAGGCAACGGGACTCTTGTTCTGGCCAAAATTGAAGGTGACAAGTTTGTGGTTGCCTGGGCTGCCGCAGAGGCTGCTCCGGACGGCATTTATGTCGACGTCGACCGCGCGGCAAAGTCACTCAAAGGTAAAATCTAGCTGAATCCTCGATGGACTTGGGGATTTCACCCCCAGTCCCTCCAACGACTACTTCTTAACGACCAATGAGAATATTCTGGTGATTGTGAGATGGATATGACGATAGACAACGAATGGAATTTACTGTACTCATACAATCCCAAGATACAGGCATTTGCAATTCTAAAGAATGGCGAGATCATCTGGCAAACAAGTAATTGGGATTGCGTTCCAGCTGTTGCTGAACTCTCAGTCGCTCCAGCCTCAGCAAGTGAGAGTGTGGAGGTTGGTGGAGTCAAATACAAGAGAGTCACATCAAGTAAGGAGTCATATGTCGCCACTGCAGACAAAAACCAGGGTCATCTGTTGATGTCACGTATTGAGGTGGGCATTTGGGCAATAGCATGGGCAACACATGACTCGATTCCCGAGCTGACCCTTATTGACCTCTCCAAGACAGCAGTCCAGCTCATGCGCAGACTCTGACGTTTCGGAAAGGATAAGTGGGGCCTGCAGTCTGTTTTCCAGTTCCCTAAGAGGTGCTAATCAATGATTACGGCGTTCATTATGGTCAAAGTCGAAGGCATGACTAACAGGGAAGTTCTTTCAGCAATCATGGCTTTGGATGAGACAGAAGAAGCCTACATCATCTTCGGGGCCTTTGACATTATCGTGAAAGCTATTTTCAAGACTAACGAAGACATGAGTGTCTATGTAGTTGAGAAACTAAGGGACATTGATGGTGTTGGTGAAACCCAGACAAACGTCTGTGCTACATGTGATTAGATGAAGTGTAGCTCTTATAGGCTTCCTGGGATTAAGACCTCGCGCATCTTTTTCTGAATCTTTAACCATTCATCATCGCCTAGAGCATAAAGCCTTACAAGGTCTTCATACATGCTGAGGACTTCCTTATCAGCAACATCTCCCTTAATCAGCTGACCGATTTTTGAGCGCCCTTGGTGCTCTATTCTCATTGACTCTGCTATGAGCCGCATGAGATTATCCTCATCAGCATCTGAGAGTTTGATATCAAACACCCTTGTGTATAGGTCGATATAGTGTTGGGTCTTTTTCTTCATTAGTTTACTATCAATTCCAAACTCGCCAACCGTCAATACAAAACCTTTGGCAGTGCGACGATAATAATCAGTGGTCCTTTTTCCTGTTGTCACAGTTCCAAACTTAACGACGTAACCCCCCTCGATCAGCTTGGGGAGATGATGATAGACTTGGTTCTTTGTGATATTGTCAATGTCATCATGCGATTCTGACATCCTGACAATCTCGACCACTGACATGGAATATCTCTTCACATCTCGCTGGCGGATTATTCGCTCGCCGGTTTCGCTGTCAACATCCCTTGTGGTGCATGTATCATCCATACCCCGTCTGAGAACCTGAATAATCATGTACCTTACTTGGTCGTCAAGTATCTCTGCTCTCTCAGGATCGTTAACAAAAACAATCTCGTTCATTGGTTCCGGAAACTTGCCAGTTTCCTCAGGGGCTTCAATCCCCGCTAAAGCGTCAGTAATCTCGTCTGTCGTCAATGTATCACCCGAATTCGTTTTGTTCTTGTTCAAATCCCGATTTTATTTGACATCTTGACATATTTTAACGTTTTGCTCTTATACCATGTCGATTATATCAGTATAATTGTTGTACCTAATTAGTCTTAATAGAGTGAATAATTAACCGTAAATAACAGAATGGTTTGGTTCGCAAACCTTTATATACAATTAAGTGTGTCTCATACATGGTATCAAACCAATGACTCATGACAGGACTGAACACGAGTGCTCTGGTCATGGGCCTGACACACATGAGTCGCTTTACTACGACTACTGTGCTCGGAGGTAACAAAGGTTGGCTGTGGCTGAGATCACTAGGAATCAATCAGTGAAGAAGAACGCGAAGATGGTGCAGGTCATGTCGACCCAATTCATCGGATTTGCCTACACATATAGGAGGTAAGCAACAAATGGCTCTAGCAAAGAAAGGTATCAAGAAGAAGAAGCTTCGAAGGAAGATCTCTACAAGGGCAATCGCCCACTCATATCTGTACAGGTAGATGACCATGGCTCACAGGAAAAAGGCCACAGATGTCAACTGTAAGCAGTACAGTTCACACGATGACCAGGCCAAGAGTCGTCGAATCACACGTGAAGAAGTGCTCATGTGGGAAGCCACATGAGTTACTCTTCATATGCTCGCCTAAATCACACTTCGATTTCTAAAACACCAGTCATTTCCTAAACACTATTTGGTAGAATGTCCCATTGAGGATGTAATCTATCTCAACATTCTTTGCTTTGTCTGGAATATGCTCAAGAGGGGGTCTTGCTGCGAAGAGGGAATTTGCATCAATGATGGCTTTCCCCATCTCGGTCTCCCTCATCTCTGGTGACAGTCCCTCATCGTTCGCAATAACAACCCCGCCAGGTGATGCTACTCTCAACATCTCACTAAATGCCAAGCCTATTTCCGAAAAAGTATTGATTCCGCCGCTATGGTTGACGATGTCGAAAGCCTTGTCCTTGTAGGGAATGTTAAAGACGCTCCCATGAACAAGGCTGACATCAACTCCAAGAGGAGTCATTTTTCTTTTTGATACATTGAGCATTCCGAGAGAAAGGTCCAGCCCATGGAATTTGAAGCGGTCCATTTGTTTGCCTTCGAATGCATTGTACAGTGCTACGAAATTGGCTGCTGTGCCAACACTGACATCCAATAGCCTCACTGGTCCTTCAATAGGTATGAACTGAGCCAGTTTCTCTCTTTCTTTCATTAGTTCAATACCGAGCCATTCGTCATATTTCTTGACGAGATCGTCATAGTTCTCTGCCATCTCATCATATTCTGCAATCCATTTCGCATCATCTTCAGTTATGGCTGGAAAGATAAGAGAGGGAATACCGTTCTTTACTGCCCAAGTGTGTCCCTTTTCACATCCTAAGGTGGTATTCTCTATTTCACCATCCTCAGAATCATTCTCCGTAATGAACAAGCCTTTGCGGCACTTTGGGCATCTCAGGAGTTTCAGCAGCGATTTCTTCATCACATATACTCCATTGAATGACTGACAAGCTGCCTCAGGCGCGTTCTAGTTATCAATCTAATCTCGAGGACATCATAGGATAGGTTGACCTATGACTTGTCTAATCGTGTGCGTCGAGAAACTGCAAGACCTGTGCGAGAACAGCGGAAATCACTTGTCTTTGTAGAATTGCTATTAGTGGGACCTTTACAACAAGCGCCCAAGGCCTGGCTTGATTAGGATGGCCTCCAAACATACCGCAGCTATCCCTGTTGTCTGCAATTATGATTCCCATTTGTGTCGGGTTCCAGTCATCAATGATTGCATCATTCTGTACAACCTTGCTCAACTGCTCAGCGAGGCCTGGAGGGCTTATGCCGCCAACATCCATCATACTCACGTAATGCGCAAACTCAGGCCATTCTTCAATGAATGTCCGTGATGTGACCAGCTTGATATCAACGCCACGTTTCTTTGCATCCGCCAGAGATGGACGGACGGCACTGAGTATTTTAGGGTCAAACGTGGCGATGAATATCTCCTTCTCCGCCCCGTTTATGATTCCTCGCATCTCCATCTTGATCTGGTCATCACCCTCGACTGTATAGACATACTCTCTCCTCTCCAAATTCCTGGAGCTTTCAATGTTTTCAAGGGCCGTCTGAACCAAAGAGCCTGACTGCTGTATTTTCTCGAGAAGAAGTGGGATTGCTTCCTTGGGAGGATATGCTCGGAACTCTGTAGGGTCGCTTCCTAAGACCTTTCGAACAAGACCTTGGTCTTCAAGAGAGTAAAGGACGTCGTATACCTTGCTCCGAGGAACCCCGGAGAGGTCTGCCACACGTCTTGCAGTGCTTTGCCCCAAGGCTACAAGCGCCTTGTATGCCTTTGCTTCATTGAGATGTAAGCCAATTTTCATCATGTCTGATATGATTGCATCGCCTGACAAGGTTGCACCCATGAAAGTGATGAGCTCCTAATCTTTTCAATCCCTTGTCACTTTTAAGGTGACAGAATTCGTTATTCTCGGTATTCTGATTCAAGAATCTCCTGAGCCTCAATGAGTCGACTCACTACCTCCTGCCCCTTATAGGTCAATGCAAGATATGGACTACCTTTTCCTCCCTTGAGCTGATAAACTAGGCCCATATCAGTCAACCGTTTCTTTATTTCCTTAAATCTGTCTAGGCTTCCTTTGACTTCGGTTACCTTCGCTTGAAGATCCCGATCAAACCGGTCTCCCCAACTCAGTTCTTTCAATATGGCCCATACTTCTGCCTGAAGGAGAAATTCTAGGTTCAATCTATCCTCCCTTGAACAATTACATTTGTAGGATATGAATCCCGCGCTGTAACACCTGATGTGACACGAATTTCATATCTCCACAATGACATGTATCAGATGGTGGTTAGGCTGCCGTCGATGATACAAATCTCTAATCTCACCCATATCTATGGCGGAACGGTGAAAGCACTGGACAACCTCTCGTTTACTGTTGAGCAAGGAGAAGTTGTGGGCCTCTTAGGTCCGAACGGTGCAGGGAAATCAACAACCGTGAAGATGATGACTGGTATTCTACGACCCACCAATGGCAGTGTCAGGATTGCGGGATACGAGGTTTCAGAGAATCTGGAAGAGGTTCGCAAGCGCATTGGGTTCATGCCACAAGAAACTGCTCTATATCAAGACCTCACAGCGCAGGAAGCGTTGGAGTACCATGCAGACCTGTATGGAGTGCCAAAGAATGAAGTAGCTGACAGAGTGGCATCCATGCTGGAACTGGCTGGTCTTACTCATCGCAAGGATGACCTGGTTAAGACCTATTCCGGGGGGATGAAGCGCCGTCTAGCCCTGGTACGCTCAATCCTTCATGACTCGGAACTACTGATATTTGATGAGATGTCCCTTGGCGTAGACGTCCATAGTCGCAATCTGATATGGAATCAGGTTCGTAAGATGAAGACTGAGGGACGCACTGTCCTCTTCTGCACCAACTACATGGACGAGGCCGAGGCTCTAGCAGACCGTGTCATTATCATAGATAATGGAAGATTAGTCGCTGAAGGAACGCCCGGAGATTTAAAGCGCGAACACATCGGCGATTACTTGATTGAAGTACAGATAGAGGGGATGGATTCAGCTCAAGATTCCAAATGGTTGACCGCTAAGGTCAATCTAGAAGTTGAGAAAATATCAGATCCATTGAATGGAGGACCCCGTACAGCGTGGATCAAGAGCCAAACTGGTCATTCAGACCTTCCAAGAGTCATTGAGAAACTGACAGAACTGGGTCTGAAGGTCAAGCAGGCGGCTCTAAGAGAGCCATCTCTGGGAGATGTCTTCCTCGCCATTACGGGTTCAAAGTTGAGGGATTAGGAATGTTGCGTGAGATAATTGCAGTGGTAAGAAAGGACCTAAAGCAAGCAAAGCGTGACCCTCGTTTCATTGCACCAAGTCTGATTGTACCCTTTGTGCTGGCACTGGTATATACAATAATGTGGGCGCAGGTTGGTGGTGGAGAGTCCTTCGTCTGTGGTCTAGTGGTGGAAGACCAATCATCTCAAGCTGATGAAATGGCTGACATTCTGGAGAATATGGTTTCCACCACAAACTTCACATGGTTCAAGATGACAAGATATGACTCCGAATCCGCGTCTGGGCTGTTTCAAAGTGGGGACCTGATAGCCTACATTTTAATTCCTGAAGGCTTTGGCGCAAATGTAACAACAGGTTTGAAAGCCACGATAACGATTTACATTGCGAATCTAAATGACGATGTCGTCAAGAACTATGTGCATAGGATAGAGGCGGGAGTTCTTCTCCACAATCAGAGGGCCCTTTACCCAGACTTCAATCAGTCGGATGCAAGAATTGCCCTTGAGGAAACACTGAACTTGCAGGAAACCCCCTCAAACGTTTCGTACATGTATGCAGTAGGAATCATCCTATCAATGATTGTCTGTTCAGTTGCGGGTCAAGCAATGGCAACTGCAGCTGATTTCGAAACACAGGCCATCTATGACACGATGAATTCTCCAGCAAGCAGGCTGGCTATTGTCATCGGTCACACCGTTGCAGCCATCCCTCGTTCACTAGTCATATTGGCTATCACAATCCCTGTACTCTTGTTGGGAACCGAAACTCTACCTGCTGGAAATATAGCTGTACTTGGACTAATCTTGCTTCTCACCATTCTAGCGTTGGTTCCGATAGGAGAACTCATAGGCATAAGGACAAAACAGAGAGAGCAGGCCATTCTCTTTTCGGTCTTGTTTGCTGTAGTTGGATTTCTAGCGGGAGGTGGTCTTGCTCCGATTGGGCTTATGCCAACAGAGATGAGGGCAATCGTATTGCTGCTGCCAACAACTCACTCCATTGCTATGTGGACTCGAGTCTTTTTCCAAGACACGATGCTAGGTCTACTCCCTGGAGCTGTTTCTCTTCTGGCAGTCTGGATTCTGCTGTCGTTGCTAACTGCACAACTGTTGAAACGGGAGGTTGAGCATGCATGAGCGGGTTCATCAGAGTCTTTCGAGCTGGTTTCGTAAAGGAATTGAAAGTGTGGCTTCGTAACAAGAGAAGACTTGGTTTTATTGTCATTTTCCCTATTCTCTATTACTCTGCTTTTGTGCTCCTTATGGGTGGAGTTTATGCGGGCCCCGGAGTCGACACTGCTCTGGTCATTGAGGAGCAAAATCCTGGCGTCTATACGAATGGGTTGATACAGATACTTGAAGAGCGTGACCCAATTCCACCAAACCTCCGACTTATTGAGATGAATGCAGAAGAAGCTGACAATCTGTTTGAGAATGGTGAGATTCTCATTGTTATGACAATTCCTGAAGGATTTGAGCAAGCCATCACAAACAATGCTTCCACTAGCATTCACATTCGAGTGAATAATGCACACGAAGACATGACAAAGAATCTACGAATGCCAGTAATTCGTAAGCTCGACCTATTTTATCAGATTTACTTGCCAGATGCCGTAGTTTCCGATTTTGAAATCGAACTACTCAATGACTTTACTCCGCCCAGGCTCGCATATATGGCTTGGACAATCATAATCTACGGAGTCGTCTTTGGGGGACTGTTCTTGTCAGGGTCAGCAATAAGTTACGAATTCGAGCAAGAAACCTTAGACGAGCTACTGATGTCCAATCAATCGATCCACGCCATATACATAGGGAAGATGCTTAGTGGCGTCATTCTGAGCTTTATCTCTGTTCCAGCAGTGCTTCTCATGGGGTGGGGTCTCTATGGGCTCTGGCCACAAGGAAATCTACCAGTATTCTTTGCATTTGCTTTGCCCCTATCTCTCTACTCGGCAGGACTAGGTGTCATCATAGGAGCCATTACAAGAAACTCTGTCTATATTGTGCCTCTATCTGCATTAGGTGCTCTATTTTATTGGCTAGTAGGTGGTGGCGTAGCTCCCCTTTCAATTGTAGGAATGGGATTCGGAGCGTTCAACGAGTATATCCCATTCTCCAATGTCTACCGTACAATGATTGAGATGTTTGTTCAAGGGACCTATACTTACCTCTTAATCGACATGTTGGTAATCTGGTCATTCGCTGTTGTGTTTCTCGTGATATCACCAATACTTGCTGATAAGGCATCAAGAGTTGACATCGGGATGAGAATCGACAAACTTCGTCAGAAGCGTGGAAGAAAAACTAGCCTCGCATAGGGG
>Ga0209427_10010342_pt1 | contig 10346 bp, 11 predicted proteins | sample DeeMarSWOR136_30_FD_187465 | JGI IMG/M metagenome (GOLD analysis project Ga0209427, IMG submission 187465) | Marine sediment microbial communities from White Oak River estuary, North Carolina - WOR-1-36_30 (SPAdes) (version 2) | ecosystem: Environmental > Aquatic > Marine > Intertidal zone >...
CCCTCCGTGAGCTCCTCCACCATCCTGCGGCGGAGCTCGTCGGCCTGCATCTCCATCTCGGAGACGCTCATGTAGGATCGCTTACATTTATCGGGGTCGCATTCGGCCGCCGCCTCCACCATCTCGTAGAGGCTGTTCACCGCCTTCTGGGTCAGCTCCAGGTGATCCTCCACCATCTCCAGCACCTTGTGCCCTCTCTTGGGAGCGAACCAGCCGAATATTCTCCTTGACAAGTTAAGCCAACAAATCTGTGTAATACTATACTATATACTTTCCTTCCTCATTTTGGCTAGGTCAAATAATAGTATAGGATAACAGCGGTAGGAATAATGTGGAACAACGCTGCTATAACGAGTGTCGTCCTCGGTGAAGAGGAGACAACGACAGCCACCCGCCTCACAAGCCTTGAAAACGGTTTAAGTAGGGGCATGAAGATCAGCGCCCCCACAACATTAATCGTAAGGTGCACCAGCCACACCCCTAGACTTATCGGGTTACCCGTGGCCAGCGCCGCTATCATCACATCGAAAACGGTTCCGATGTTAGCGCCGAGGATGTAAGGCAGAATATAGTAGTCGGCCCTAATGACGCCGCTGGAGGCCAGTGGAACCAGAAGTGAGACCATCACAGTGGTGCTGGGCACCAGAACCGTGAAAAGGAAGCCGGCGACAAATGCCCTCAACGGCCTCGTGAAGGTCATCCTTATCAAGTTCCAGCTTCGAGGCATACTGAACATCGCCGTCATGTATTTTTCCACGGCCCCCAACGCAAGCACCAGCGTCAGCCCCCCCAACACTAAGCCGGCCCAAGGAGGAATGATCTCTAGAAGAGGATCTACCCAAGGAGTAGCCACGTCCAAGAGATCAGGGATGGCGTTCAGCCATGACGCCCTGACGAAGATGGAGCTACCAAGCCACGCGATCTTCGTGAAGACGCCGAAAAAAAGCTCAGCCGGGTAAAAGATGGCTAAAGTGAACAGGTTGTAGAGCACGTGGCTCATAGTCACGTTGAACGAGGCCTCGCTTCCTCGTTTCCCTTTCAGCCTCTCAAGGATCGAGATGAGAAACGGCGTGACGGTAGTCCCTATCTCCGCGCCTATTATGGTGGCTACCGCCAGCGAGATAGGCAACACGCCGCTCGAGGTAAAGGCCACTACTATAGAGTCGAAGGCTCCTGAGCTGTGCAGCAACGCTGTGGAGATCCAGCCAGCGAACACGGCGCTCGTCGTATCTCTGATCAGATGCACGATCTTCCCGGCTAGGGATTCACCCATGATGGTGGCCGACGACTTGATCAGTACAATAGCTGAGACGAAGAAGTATAGCGCCGTCAACGAGCCTACGACGTTTCTAGAGTTGGATCCCAATTGAGGTAGATTACTTAGGGTAATGGATAAAAAAATAGAGTATAGAGATTCTATAGCCTATATAGAGGGTTTAAGGGAAAATCTAGAAGGTTCTTATCGCGATGGCTCTGGCGATGTCAGCCGTGTTCTCGCACCAGTCCGCCACCGTTTCGACGGCGTCCATGAACTCGTTTAAAAGGATCGACGCGCCGCGGGTCATGCCCATGTCATCGATCCCAGCCATTATCTGCCTCGACTCCGCGTAGAGATCGTCCACGTCCTCCTCAAATAGCTCCACCTGATCCGCGAGTTCCAGCGCCTTCTTCGGGTTCCCCGAAAGCGCGTGGATACACTCGGCCAAGACCTTGACGCAGCTGTAGTTCTCCCGGCACATGTTCTCTATCGAATGCCTCAGCTCCTCTGGGAGCCTCTCGAACGGGATTATGACGAGTATCCTGCCGGCCTCTCTGGCCCAGTCGGCTATCCAGTCCACGGCACGAACAAGCTCCATGAGGTCGTCCCTCTCGGTAGGGTAAAGGTCCCTCTGCGATAGCTCTGTGACCATGTCGCGCCGGATCTGGTCGGCCTTCATCTCCATCTCTGAGATTCTCTCGTAGAACTCTTTCTTGGACTCGGGTGCGTCGCCGACGTTCTTTACCATCTCGTAAAGTTCTCTGACTGCCTGAGTGGTCAAGTCCAGGTGGTTGTGGGTCATCTCTAGGACAGTGACGTTTCTCCTGTCACCGAACCACCTAAGTATCCTTTCACTCAAGCCCAGCCCTCCATCATCATCTTCAACATCTCATCACCTAAAATAAGTAGATCACCAGAATCGGTACCACGAAGAACACCGCCACTACCCAAGCCAGAAGAGCGTAAGCCGCGTTCTGGTTCTGCGCTATCCTATCTCCAAGCCACTCGGCTATCTTCACAGGCACGAACCTGAGAGGAGATATCAACCATATCGTCAAAGCCATGATGTTCAGCATGACATGGGCCGAACCCAGGATCATGCCGACCACGCCGCCTGCGACGTATCCGTAGATCTGGCTGAGGTCAACCGTCGTCGCCATGTTGCATCCCACGAGGTACGGGTACGCCTTCTTCAGGTCCACCACCTTCGTCGCCAGGAACGGGATCACGAGGGACGACCCTATGCTGCTGCTTCCCACGAGGAACGTTATGCCGAAACCCGTGGCGAAGCCCCTGTACGGGTTTTCGAAGGCTGCCTTCACCTTGTCTTCCCACTCCATCTCTATGATCTTCTCAAGCCCCTTAGTTATCATGCCCATTGTGACGATTATGACGACGAACCACACGAGGAATAGGAGTACGCCGCTGAACCTGTCGCCCAGTAACCTGACGGCCAAAGCTTTCGTGGGCTTGATCAGGGGCTCCTCGATTATTATGTCGATTATGGTCTTGTCGAAGGCGGCGAAAAAATCCTCCATTTTAAGCACCTCTGTGTAGAAATTACCAAGCCGGATAACAGTCCCACTTATAAAACCTGTCGAGAGCTCGAGGATGAAGAAGATGGTGATGGTCAACGCCTCGTAGACGTCGTCTACGATCACTCCCGGGATGGTGTCCTTGAACTCCTTCATGGTCATCCCCCGCTGGACCCCGAACGCGACTATCGTGTTAGTCACCGTGGTCCCTATGTTGGCCCCCAGCACCATGGGTACACCGAACTGTATCGCAGCTTCAAGCGGCAGACCGCTCGCTACCATCCCCGACATGGAGACCATGGTCGCCGCCACGACGGCGCTGCTGCTCTGGACGAGCGCCGTGCTCAGCATCCCCAAGGCAAGCCCCGTCATAGGCGCCGTATTCGAGGTTACCATGCCTAGGATGCTGGTCTGCCACTCTGCGAAGATAAGCTTGAAGCCGCTCTTGACGCCTTCGAGGCTGGCGATGAAGAGATAAATACTGAGAGCCAAGTTTAATGCGAGTCGCACCCTGTCGTTCTTCAGTATAGAAATGCTTTCGATGAAAGCCTCTTTCTCAGCCAAAAACACTTCTCCATTTTCCACGATAGCTCATGCGCCCTATGATGGGGGGGGTTTCATGATCGCATACCACCACAAGGGCCCCAAATAAAAGGTTAAGCGCTATAGAATATATTGAGAAATATAGACGCTATAGTATAAATATTTAGACAATATTTAGAGTGGATGACTGCTTTAGAGCTATTTAGATGCAATACAGCTGCATTCGTCTACTCGATGAGAGAGAAAGGGTCATGGCCCATGCCACGCATCATCTTCCACAGCAGCGACAACGGCAGACCTACGACGTTATGGAAGCACCCAGCCACCCTCTCGACGAAGACAGCGCCCATCCCCTGAATGGCGTATGCACCCGCCTTCCCCATAGGTTCACCCGTCTTGACATAGCTACCAATCTCCTCGGCCGACAGCCTCATCATGTGTACCTGAGTCTCCTCACATCTAACATCCACACGCCCACTCTCCGCGTCTATCATGGCTAAGCCTGTGAACACCGTGTGGACTCGACCGGACAGGGTCGCCATCATCATGCGTGCCTCGTCCTCCGACGACGGCTTACCGAGTATCATCTCGTCAATGTACACCACCGTGTCGGCTCCCACCACGAGTCCCTCCTCCACGTCGTCGAGCACGCTTCTCGCCTTCGCGAGCGCGTTCTCCATCACCCTCTCCTTCGGGTCGGGGTTGACGCTGTCCTCATCCTCCACCGGTGCGACCACGGTAAACATCATGCCTATCTGGCGTAGGAGACTGATCCTCCTCGGCGACGTCGACGCCAACACTATTTTAAGCTTTGAGCCCAATGATCATTCCCCAGCTCAACGTATGATAGGTGGGGTCATGGAGAAAATATATTATTGTAACATAGAGACACCGATGGGGGACGTCTGGTCAGCCACGAGCGCCAAGGGGCTCCTCAGGCTTAACCTACCATGCAAGGAGACGACATTTTTAGAGGAGCTTGGGAGACAGATCGACGTCGAGCCCGAATACCGCCCAGGGAAGCTGGACGAGGTGAGCCTGTGGCTCGACGACTACTTCGAAAGAGGAAAGTCCACTTACACCGACCCCCTCGACATGCGGGGCACAGCGTTCCAGAGGAGGGTCTGGAAGGAGATATGTAAGATACCGTACGGTAAGCTCACGTCCTACGGTCTGATAGCAAAGAGCATCGGCAAATCCAACGCCTCCAGGGCGGTTGGTAACGCCGTGGGGCAGAACCCCCTCTCCATAGTGGTCCCGTGCCACCGCGTCGTCTGGAGCAGCGGCGGCATCGGGGGATTCGGCGGCGGCCTAGACAGGAAACGTTTCCTACTCAACTTGGAGGGTGTCCTGCCGAGCGCTGACGACAGGGTGGAGAGAGGCATCGACCTGTCCAAGTACTTCTACAACCGTTAACGTTATTCCGGCACGAGGCAACGTTATCTCAGTGGTCAAATTGCGTATTGTAACAGGGACCATATCCCACGAGACCAACGTCCTCTCCAACATCAGGACGGACCTTGAAGAGTTCAGGAAGAGGCGGCTACTGTACGGAGACGAGGTGTTCGAGCGTTTCGACGGGACGAGGACCCCGGCCGGCGGCATAATCGATGGCTGCAGGCTAAACGGCTACGAGCTGATACCCACCTTGTTCGCGTCGGCCACCCCGTCCGGGGCCGTCACCGCGGACGCGTTCGACACGCTTCTAGGAGACATGCTTGACGGCGTCAGGGCCGCGGGGGACTACGACGCAGCGGTGCTGCACCTCCACGGTGCAGGTGTGAGCGAGGAGTACCCGGACATCGAGGGGAAGGTGCTGAGCGAGGTGAGGAGGCTCGTAGGCTCGAAGCCCTTGGTGGCGACGTTCGACCTCCACGCCAACTACACGGAGACGATGGTGGAGAACGCCGACATCCTCATCGGCTACGACACCTACCCCCACGTGGACGGTTACGAGAGAGGCGTCGAGGCAGTCAACCTCACACGGAAAATGCTGGAAGGAACCCTCAAACCCGCGAAGGCGTTCACCCAGCCTCCCATGCTCCCGGCGCTACAGGTACAGTTCACCGGCAGATACCCCATGAGGAGGCTCATCGAGGAGGCCCACAGGATGGAGGAAATATCTGGCGTGGAGACCATCACCGTGGCCGCGGGCTTCCCCTGGAGCGACATCCCGGAGGCCGGCATGAGCTTCATAGTGACCACCGACGACGACCAGAAGCAGGCCGATAGCCTCGCGGAGAAGCTCCACGACCTGGCCTGGTCCATGAGGAGAGACTTCCTCGTCAAGCCCACACCTGTAAGAGAGGCCATGAGGCACGTGATGAAGGCAGAGGAGGGCCCGCTGGTGCTCGCGGACATCGGGGACAACCCCGGCGGCGGAGCGCCTGAGGACGGAACCGTGGTGCTAAAGACCATCTTGGAGGAAGGGTTGAAGGGCGGCGTAGTCGCCGTCATCTGGGACCCAGAGGCAGTGCAGAAGGCGGTAAAGGCTGGTGTGGGTAAAACGCTGCAGCTCAGCCTCGGCGGCCACACAGATGAGATGCACGGCGAGCCCCTGAGCGTCACCGGGATGGTGAAAAACATCACGGACGGCAAGTTCATCAACGAAGGCCCCATGGGCACCGGCTCAGAGTCGGACATGGGTCCAACGGCAGTCATGGAGATCGGCGACAACGACGTCATAGTCACCACGAAGCGCCTCCAACCCCTGGACTTGCAGCTTTACAAGAGCCAAGACATAGACCCATCCGGGAAGAGGTTCATCGTCGTCAAGAGCAGCGTCCACTACAGGGCGTCCCACGAGCCCATAGCCAAGGAGGTCATCGAGCTGGACACCCCCGGCCTCACCAGCCCACGGCTAGCCGGTTTCGGGTTCAAGAACATCAGGCGACCCATCTTCCCCCTGGACGTGGAGACGCTGGGCATCACCGAGCTCAAGTCCATGGAGGACGAGTAGCCTATCTACTCCGTAGGCTCTCGTAGATCTCCACGTGACGATCTATCACTCTTTTCTTCTCATGCACCCCCGACACGTAACTGAACCCCTTCTCTCCTCTCTCACGCCACCTCTCGCCCTCTAGAAGCCAACGCAAACCATCGACGTAGTCCCCGGTGGCCACGTGGTAACCGAAACTGGTCGCGAACCCGTCCGGGTCATGAGGGCTCAGTATCGCGCACCTATGGGCCGCAGCCTCGAGGAACGAGACGGGGAGACACTCGTGGACACTGGTGTTGACGAGAACCCACGACTCCTCAAGCACCCTAGCCTTATCCCCGCCCGTCAAGAAGCCAGCCAGCTCAAGGTTAGATGCGCCGCCGTACCGCTCCCTAAGCCTTCTGTCCCTAGCTGGGTCGTGGGCACGCCCCACGGTTATGAATCTGACTCCGGGGAAGCTCTCCGCCAGAGAGAAGAACGTCTCTGGGCTCTTCTCGCCGTCGAGCCTGCCAAGGAAACATACGGCTGGGGTAGTGCTCTTTCGTGGGCTCCTCCTAGGTATCTCGACTGGGTTAGGCAGGAACCCAGGGTCCGACCTCAGCCCATAAAGCTCCCTAGTCTTGCGCGTGACGTAACTTGCCTGACAGAACACTGCATCAGCATTCCGTATCGAGGCCTCGACGCCCGGTTGGATAAACAGGTTATACAGCCTCCTCCTCAGGGGGTAAAACCCTTGGACTCGTCTCCAGTCTTCCCCTGTTCTGGGGTTCTGCGCTGTGACGACGTGCACCGATCCCTCCACAGAGTTCATTGCATGGAGCGTCCCCCAGCTCGGTTCCTCTGAGTGGTAGATATCCGCGTCGATCTCCCTGTAGATTCGCCCGGAGAACGGGTATTCGCAGAGAGTGTGGCTTTGGACGGTCACGCCGTCGAGTTCCTCGACTCGTCTCTGGCCTCTCCCCCGGGGAACCACGGCGTGGACCTCGAAGCCCCTCTCGGCAACCCCCGACGCGATGTCTCTCGTCGCCTTTCCGATGCCACCGTATCTGCCCCACGCGAAGAACTCGGTGGCGACGTAGCAGACCCGGGGAGGCATAACGATAAATTAAACTGAAACTAAATATTTGTGCTTTGAGGGTGCTCGTATTCACCCCGAGCTACCCAAGGTACAGCGGGGACTACCACGGCTCCTTCATAAGGGACCTCTGCACCAGGCTCGCCAGGCACGTAGACCTGACGGTGCTTGCGCCGCGGAGCAGGACCATGGAGGCATCGACAGACGGCTTCCCCGTCCACAGATACCCGTATCTACCTTGGAGGGGCGCGGAGCTGGTGGCTGAAAGCACCCTTGTGGGCGCCCCAGCCATCCACATCGCCCAGCTTCCCATGTACCTCGCCTCGGCCTACCTCCACTTAGTGAAGGAGGGCTTCGACGTGGTGCACACCCATATAGCAATACCTCAGGGGCTCTTGGCTGTCCACAGCCCACGCAAGACACAGAACCTTGTGACGTGTCACGGGAGCGACTGCACCCTCCCAGTCATTTACCCTATCCTCCGTCCCCTGACGGGCAGGGCGCTAAGGGGAGCCCACAGGGTAACAGCGGTGTCAGACCACGTGAGAAGCCTCGCCGTCTCCTTGGGTGCGGACAGCGAGAACACGAAGACTGTCTACATGGGCGTCGACACTAAACACTTCAAGCCGGGGCCAGGTACGAGAGACGGCGACAAGGTAACCGTGGGAACCTTGGGCCGCCTCGTCTCTGAAAAGAACGTCGGGGACATCCTGCACGCGCTGAAGGCTGTTGAGTACAACATAGATGTCAGGCTCCTGGTTGGGGGAGACGGGCCTCGCCTAGACCATCTGAGGAGTCTGGCGCAAAAGCTTCGGCTGAAGGACGTCGAGTTCATGGGCAGGGTAAACGATCCAGCCGGTTTCCACCGTGGATGCGACGTATTCGTCCTCGCCTCGACCCGGGAGGGGCTCTCGGTGTCGCTTCAGGAGGCCATGTCCTCAGGCTGCGTCCCGATAGCGGTGAATGGCCATGGTTGCAGGGAGCTGATAATGCATGGGAGAAACGGGCTGCTGTTCGAGCCTAGGAACGTGGACGACTTGGCGTCCAAGATAGTGGAGGCGGCTAACAGCCCTAGGATGGGGGCGCAGGCGAGGAAGACCATACTGAAAAGGTTCAACATAGACAGGAACCACAGGCGCTACCTAGAGATATACCGAGAGATGACGTCCTAGACGAGAGCCTTAATAGGGGTACCCAAACAAGACTTTGCCATGAGGGTCGCCGGAGTCGATGAGGCGGGGAGAGGATGCGTCATAGGGCCCCTGGTCGTAGCCGGCGCGGTCTTCGACGAGGAGGACCTGCCCCTCCTAACAGAGATGGGGGTCAAGGACTCCAAGAGGCTCACCTCTAGGAGGAGGCTGGCACTCGCAGACAAGATAAGGGACCTGGCCCTGGACGTTTCATACTTCGAGCTGCCTCCCCGGGTCATCGACAAGGTGGTGTTCAGGAGCAAGCCCCTCAGGAGGCTGAACTACCTTGAGACCATGGTCATGGCAAAGGTTCTCAGAGACCTTAAGCCTGATGCAGCCTACGTCGACACATGTGACGTGGACAACAGGCGCTGCGGCGAGCAGATGAGAAGCGTACTACTCTTCGAAGTGGATGTCGTATGCGAGCCTAAGGCGGACACCGTCTATCCCGTGACCGGCGCGGCCTCGATCCTTGCCAAGGTGAGGAGGGACCAAGTGGTGGCGGAGCTCAGAGAGTTGCATGGCGACTTCAACTCCGGTTACCCCAGCGACAGGAAGACCTCGGAGTTCATAGAAGGCTGGTTCAGGGAGCACAGCGAGTGCCCGCCGTGGATGAGAGCCTCATGGGCCACAGTGAGACAGCATACTGGGTTTAAGCAAACTCGGCTAACGCCATTGCGTGGTCCTTCTCGTAGGGATCCAGCTCGATGAGCTCACGCACTTTTAGGCCGTCGCCCTCCAACGCCTCCGCCTGGGCGTCGTACACGTCTCTGGGCTTCTGTTTGACGTCGACGCTCCTAGACTTTATGGAGAGCATGGCCCATCCGCCTCTATTCAGGAAGATGGACGCATTCTTGACCACTATCTCGGCTTGGTTGGGCTGGGCCACGTCGGCGAACACGGCGTCCACCTTGGGCACCAGGGAGGAGTATTCCATTGGCTTGTTAGCGTCGCCCAAGATGGGTGAGACGTTTGAACGGTACCTTACCACCTTATCGATTAGGTCCCTCAGTGCCCTCGGCGCGAAGTCCAGCCCCCAGACGTGGCCAGTCCCCCCTAGGATGTCGGAGACGTGGCTCACGGTGGTGCCGGATGCCGCGCCTAGGTAGAGAACCTTTGCTCCGGGCCTGACCGGCATGTGCCTTATCCCCTTCATTATGGCGGCGGCGAGCTTGCTTCGGGTGGGGTTCCAGCTCCTGTACTCGACGGCGTCCACCTGGTAGGTGGGCTCGCCGTAATAGGTTCTCCCCGGCGTCATGTTCCTGGTGACGAGAAGCGTGATACCGTCGACTCGCAGCTTGTATATCTCTGGATATAATTGTTCTAGGCTCTCAGGCAATGGGATCGCTTCAGAAGTGCGACGGCGCGGATTTAAGTCTGTGTAGCCTCGATGTTCGTGGTCATCATCTTGGCCTGATCCACCGCCAGCTTCTGCAGCCACGTGAGGGGCGTCTTCAGGTCCCCCATCCTCTTGGCGAAGTGGTGGCAGTTCAGATAGCCCGGCGTCTTGCAGACCCTGGTGAAGAAGTCCTTCGTGACGGGTACGCCGCAGTCCTGTAGGAACGGGCAATCTTTCTTATTGAACTTTTCCTGCAGCGCCTCGGATAGAGTCGACACCGCTTTCCTCACCTAGAACATTAATACATATCGGTGATATATAGAGGTAATCCCTGATAACCTGCAGGATCGCAAATATGGATGTTACATCCATTGTCTTCTACAGTGTAAACACCCAGATTTCATTCATCATTTTTTAACTTTAATATGTACTATATATTGACGAGTGTTTATCCATTGTATATTGTTT
>Ga0209427_10010344_pt1 | contig 10344 bp, 11 predicted proteins | sample DeeMarSWOR136_30_FD_187465 | JGI IMG/M metagenome (GOLD analysis project Ga0209427, IMG submission 187465) | Marine sediment microbial communities from White Oak River estuary, North Carolina - WOR-1-36_30 (SPAdes) (version 2) | ecosystem: Environmental > Aquatic > Marine > Intertidal zone >...
CATCGAGGCGCTCGACAGGGCCATCGCCCAGGCCGACGCCGTCATCGTGGCCGACCAGGTGGAAGCGGACCGCTTTCTGTTGGCCAGCCGTGAGAATCAAAACCTGTCTGCCCTGCTGTCAGGGGAACTCGGATACCAGCTTCAAGCCGAGTTCAAATTCAAACTACACGACTGGTTCTTCCCAGATATGTTCTACGGACAAAACCCACGTATCCTGATCTTCAAACGCGTCCCGCGCAAGTGACGACGGTGCGAGACCGCAAGAAGTTCTTTACATGGTCCCGAACGGTGGAAGACTGTATGGTGATAGCTGGTGCGTCAGAGTTGGACAAGCTGAATCGACTCTGCTGGTGCCTTGAAGATCTCCTGGCAAAGGGGCCAGTGTATCCTTATAACTATGGCCGGTGGCGGTCCCTCGGCTGGTGGCGAGGGATAAAGGACGCTTTTTCCTCACTTATTCCCAATTCTGCTGCTAATTGCATAAAATTCATAAATATAGTAGTATTCATCTGATCCATAGTAGCATCTGCAAGTGCTGCTTCTGTAACAGCATGCATTAATGCTATCTCTAACTGCTCTCTTTCAATACCAATTCCAGCCCATCCTAGTTTTTCTTCAACTGCTGCTCTAAGAGTAGCTAAATCTAATTGTCCCTGTTGATATGCATGAGTAATATCAAGAGCTTTATCACCAAGGAAAAAGTCAGTTGCAAGTTTAATTTTATCCAGATGTCTCTGTAGTCCAGTGTACATTATCTCATTATATGCATCTCTTAATGCTCGTTCTCTTTGAACATCATATGCTACTTTATACTGACCTAATGCACTGCTATAGCCGTATCCTTCTGCTGCCATTATTGACTGAGCTTCATTCCATCCCTCATCAAATGCTCTGTTAATCTCATCTTTCTGAGTATTCCAGTATCTCATCTCAACATCAAACTCATCATCACCCATAATCATATCTCTGTATTTTGTCCAATCCTCAGTACCTTGAACTTCTGGTGGTTCATATGGTGTTATTATATCAGGTTCACATGCCTGTGCTATTGCATTCCAATGCTCACCAGCAGGACATTGTTTTCCTCCTCCATCAGCCTCACCACCATCTTCTCCATCTCCTCCATCTACTAATGTTGTCTGTCCACCAGGAATATAACCAGTTACATCAGAGCAATGATCAGGAGTCCCACCTGCTGCTATGCAGTCATTATATGCCTGCTCATTAGAGACAGTTCCTGATGGATATATAGCTTCTCTAGGAACACATTTAACTCCATTCCAATAATATCCTTCAGGACAGGTTGTTAATGCTCCTGACTTAATACATCTACCAAGTACTCTTGACCATCTATATCCTTCTGGACATGACTCAAATTGACCTCCTCTTTCAGTTTCACCAATAGGAACACATCTCCTTGTTAGCTGGTTAAATACATATCCCTCTGGACACTTACCACCTAAAGGAGGATTCTCAGGAACACATCGTCCTAGAGTAGGATTCCAAGTTTGTCCTTCTGGACATGATGTTTTAGGTGTAGTAGGTGTAGATGGTGTCTCACCTAATGCTCTTCGTGCAGTTGATCCATTACCATCACCAGTCTTAATACTAATATTTAATCCCTGGGGTAAATCCCCTCCTAACAAATCTGCTATTGACATTTTCATTATCTCCTTTTAATGCTTTCTGTGCAGATGATTCAAATCTTTTCTTCCAATATTCTGGAATCTTTCCGTAATTAAGCCCACCAGATAACCATCTTTTGTTATCGTCACAGCATGCCATAGTTTAGTCCTTAAATATAAATTCTGATCCTATTTGAGCACCAGTTCTTACTAATGCTTTGAGTCCTCGTACAATTTCATGTCCAATAGCGTAACATATTCCTCTTGTTTCTCCCTTATATGCTCCTGACTTACAGACACCAGGGAATAAGGTATTCAATACCATTACACCAAGCCATTCCTCTCCTGGTCCAACTGTTACCTCACTGTAATTCTTCTTATATAATTCCTGTCCTAACTCAAATGCATTATCAAAATCTCTATATTTTGTTACAACTATTCCATTCTCTTCTGCTAACTTATCCCATTTAGTCTTTTCCTCTTCTGGTTTTGTGATATATGTAGCTGGCCCATAACCACCTTCTTCTGTTTCAGGAACACCTGCCATTCCTGTTTCAAGCAGGTTACCATATTTTGACTGAGCCTGAGCCATGTAATCAGGAGGCGGGGTTTCTAACATTCCACGAACACCACCCATTGCAACTGCTCCTAGATTTCGTGCTTCTGGGAATCCTTCATATTTATGACGAGCAATCTCATTCCTGAGATAGTTCATTAACTCTCTGGTAAGGTCTTTAGAATATTCATACCAGTCTCGTTTCTGCCATTTAAGTGGGTCTCGTTTTTGTTTATCACCACCACCAAATAAACCACTAATTCCACCTATTAGCTGACCAACACCACCAGTTACAGTACCTATTGTTCCCCAATCCCATCCACCACCACTTAAATCTCCTCCACCATCTCCACCTCCACTACTTCCACCTCCACTCTCATAACAAACAGGTATCATCCAATCCATAAACCATTGAGGAAACCAAAACCATTTCCTTAACATTTTTTATACCCTCCCCACAGGTTCATAACCAATAGTTATTCCCCTAATTGTATATGATTCATATATTGTAGAATTACTCCATCTTAATTTAATTGATTCACCAATTCTATTCATATATCGGGTAACTGTCTTAACTACTTTTGTAGAGCTTGCTAAGCTAATTGATGGAAGAGTAGTCCATGTTGAATCATAATTAGTTCTTACTTCCATTGATAGGGTAGATGAGCCATGAACATCTAAGAGTAATTCAATATACCGATACCAGCATTTCCCTTCCTCATCTGGTCTAATCCATCCTGATTCCCTCCATGTATTAATAGCAGATTCATCATCTCTGTAAACCCATCCTAATCTGTAAATATTTCCATCATAATCACCTGCATAGAACTCTGGCAATGCTGGTTTAAGCTGTAGATCATTAATGGTCATTCCAGCAAAATCATTAATCTTCATTCCAGCAAAATTATCAATTGTATTAGCTTCATCTGAAGTACATGATCCTATTACATTATAAGCACAATCCCATTTATCATACAGTCCTGCTTTAAGATTATAAGCAATAACACCATCTTTATCTTCATCTCCACTTCTAGGATAAGAAATAAGAGCTTTTCGTTCATGTTCTAATATAGTTCCATGACAGTTCTTCCAATATTTGTTTCTTGATTCAAATATCTTCTTTGCCTTTCCGTATGGTTCAACCATCTCAACACCAGATGTACCAACTTTAAGAAACCCTTCAGTTGATAATATCCAGTGAGAATCTCCCCATGGAACTATTGCATTACCACTTGGAATCTCTAATCCTTCACTTATAGTATTAAATGTAAATGGTGCAGCAGAACTACCAGTTGCAGTAACTGCTACAACTGACCCATCATCCTTATATACCATAAGAACATCTCTGCTAAATGGAAGAAGTTTAACAATAGCTCCTGCTTCTCTGGTATCAAGAAGTAACCATCCACTACCAGTTAAAACAGCATCATCATCATATTCTCTCCATTCCCTGATATTTCTAGGTGGACACCATTGAATCTTATAAGGACTGTTTTGGAATGTAGTTTTATAAAGAATCCTGATCTTTATGTTATTATCTGCACCTGCTTTATCATTAAATACTCCAATATAGAGTTTTCTATCAGTTGTATAAAAATCAACTGCTAGATTCATATCACGCCAGCCCTTATCAGTTATATTAGATTGAGAAAAGATATGATGAGGAGAGTTCATTGGATACTGATTTGAAGTTGTATTAGTATTCCAGCCTAACGGTGGAGTATCAAATATATGAACATCAAAATCAGGACTGTCAGTTGATGTTTCTGTTACGATTCCAACTATAGTTCCACTTACCCATTCTACATCCAGTTCTGTAACAGCCGAATAATTATCCTGTGCAATATTTCCAATTGCCTGATCACCAGAATCATATACCATAGATGAAGGAACTGTAAGATTTCCTAATATAAAATATGATCTGAATGCAGTTCCGCATTTTGCAATAGGACATGCTTCTGGTAACTGTTCTGGTGCTCCAATTCCATCCCACCATAAAGGTCTGTTTACTCCGTCCATTAACACAAATATTCCACCATATGCATCATCCATAAAGGTTGCTACATTAACATAATCATGCTTATCACCATCAAATCCATCATAGATTTCTGTAAATGTTGATGGTGGAGTAAATTTATAAATCTTTCCGCCTGCAACTACTATCCTTCTCTTCTCCCATGCCTTTCCTTCCCAAATACACCTTATTGGATAACCTAATGATCCAATATTAAGTGCTCCTTTTCTCTTTGATGCAGTACCAAGATTAAGAGAAGAGTCCTCATTCAATGAATCCCATGCCTGTGATGGATCAATCAGTTCAGATACAACATCGTTTCTAATACCACCACCAAGATGAGGAATATTAATTGTTTTTAAATCAGGCATTATATAGTCCTATTTTAGTGTTCAAAAAATGAACACAATGTTATGTTCCTAATGCTAATGATTCGTAAAGGATTCTAACTTTCACTTTGCAAGTATCTGCATTCTGATTACCATAGGCAAGATACAGTTTCTTAGCAACTGTTGAATCATTGTTCATAAAATACCTTGCAGTATCATCTATTTCGCCTACAGCATCACAGGCAATTGATGCTATATGACCAGTAGTCCACATAGGAGCTTGACCAGTTGCATCATCCGTATCAACATCCCAACTTCCATTAGTTTCTGAAAAAATATAAACTGTTCCTGTTACAGCCGCAGCATCAGTTACTTCAATGATTACCTTAATGATCTTTGCACCATAATCATTTATAGTAACCTCTTCAAGCTCACTCATCTTATTTTCAGCTATAACAGCACCAGCAGTATAAGTAAGTTCTATATCACCAGTATCATATATCTTTGACATTTAACCCTCCTATTTAATCTTTGGATCATATTCACAATGAATATGATTTCCTTCATCTATTACATCAAAATCTTCATCTAATCTTTCTTTAAGCCTTCTAATTTTTCTTTCACGATCTTTCCGAGGAGGTAAGACATCAATCGCCTCACCAAAGTAATGTTTGCTATAAGGAAGATGAGCACCTTCATCAGTAGACGTAACATAGATATCCTCCTGCCATATCTGAGCTAATATTTTTACTATATATCTTACTGGATATTGTAAACAGCCAAGTACTCCATGAGTACAATCTATCTTAATCCATATATTCATTTATTTTATCCCTATTCTGAATACTTTAGTTATCGTTACACCACAGATAAGACAAATTGCACCAACTGCAAGAGAAAAGCACTTGCCATCAACACCTTTCCATGTAGCCAGTCCTTCAAGGATTGTTATACATATAATGCCAACTATTAAAACAACAGCAGGAAGCTTTACTAAATTAATATTATTATTCATAATCACTCCATCATCATTATTCTTCTTACAGTAGTTGTAGTTGTTGAACTGACTCCCGTTGTGGTAGTTGAGCTGGAACTGGAACTTGACGTTCCTGCTTCTGTATAAGTTATTAAGAGATACGGATTATCACCACTCTCGCTTTCAGATGAATAAAACTGGGCATAATAGTCATTAGTTGGAGTAGTATCTGTAACATCATTGTATTCTCTTACTCCAAGTAATGTCCATGAAGTTTTACTTATCCAGCCTATTCCAGTTGCATTTAAGGTAAAATGCTCCCATCCAATTGACCATATTCCAATAGGATCATCTGACCCATAAGTCGGATTATCAAGATCACCGCATTCATCAAAATCACCAGTTGTCAATTCAGTTGGTGATGCCTGGCTTGATTGAACTAAATATTGCTGACCACCACCACTGATAGAATTATAATAAAGGTACAGCTTGGCATCAGTTATAGTACAATCATCTGGCAATGCCGATGTATCAATTGGAACAAATGCTCTTGCACAACTATACCAGCTAAGATATTTATAAGCCACTGGTTCTATTACAGGGTCTTCATAATCATATGCAGTACCATCAGGATTATCTCTTACTTTTGCCCATGTTGTTTTAAGATATCTTCCAACCTCACCATCACCACTTCCACTATAAAGTGTGGTTTCAGTTGCACATGCCACAGATACCATCCCAGGGATTACTCGCTGTATCCACATCTGAGGTTTTACATAATCAATTGATAATGCATGTGTCTCCCATCCCTGAACTGTTATCATTTCATTTGCAGTACGATACCATTTACGGGTTTTTCTATTGAGATAAAATGGCTCACCAACATGGAACTTTCCAATCCTTTTGCCATCTTGGATAAAGAATTGAGCATTCTTTGTTCTCTTTTCTATTAATTCATCTTTCTCTACTGGTACTTCTTCATTAGTTCTATAAAGATAATACATATGTTCTGGTATTATCACTTCTCGGAATCCTATATCTTCTATGAACTCATAACTTGTTTTCTGTGCTATATATTTACTGAATAAAACTGCTTTTTTCTCACATTTTAAAGTTGAAGGAATTTCTTTTACAACAGGTTCAAGTGATTGAGCCAAGCAAAATGATGGTAGCAATAAAAGAATAATTAAAATAATCATTAATCATCCCATGTAAAAGTGACACATACAGTAACATGTCCTGGTGTTCCTGTAACTGTTCCTATATCTAATCTTAACCAATCAGTTGCATCAATAGCACCATTTGAAAAACTACCATCATCTTCTGCACCATCTACATCACAGGTAATAGTTGCATCAACTGTTGCACAATTATCACCTGCTGAATCACATTCCTGAACATCAATTACTACACTAGTTGCATCCTCGCAGATACAGTTAATATCTGTTATGGTAATAGCTGTTTTAGCATAAAACATGATGAAATTATCAGCATCAGTTGGTGTTTCTACTATGATGCATTTTGTATCTGTATAAAGTTCAGCATCAGCATCAACTTCATCATTTGTTGCATCCCAAGTCATTGAACGACCACAATTAATTGTATCTATTTCATCTGCCTGAACACTATCATCTGCCAAGTCACCTTCATCATTAAGATAATCAATATCAGCCCAGTTAATATGCTCATTATCAATAGAATCTGCGTTATAATCAGCAGAATCAATGGTATCGTCCTTAATATCAGCAGATACTATACAACTATCCGTCAGTTCTCCCTCCGCCACATTTCCCCAAGATACAGCACCATCAGTAGTTAAATCTGTCATATCAGACCAATCAATACTATCATTATCAATAGTATCATCTTTTATTTGCTCACCATCTATAGTATCTCCACTATTCCATTGAGTTGTTCCAATACGAATATCTTTACCAGTAGCAATATTAACATCATCAGTTGATGTCAATCCTGCAACTGTTAACCAACCAGTAGTAGCATCATCAGCATTGTTAAAGATAAAAACATCATCAATATCCAAATCATCATCTGTTAAAGTAATATGATCACCAGCAGTTAAATTTGTATTGTCTGATATATCAATAGTTGTCAAACAACCTGATATTTCCGAACATTCATCTTCTGCATCATGTTCAGCCTGAGTACATACATCAAAACAGCCTTCAACTGCCCCACTAGCATCAACACCTAATGGTACATTACCAGCATCACAATTCGCTCCATTTGCTGCTAGTGCTGTTGCTGTAGCTGCTAAATCTATTGTTATATCATCAGGTACGTCTGCATCACCTATAGCAGCACAAGTTAAATTACCACTTGCTACTATTGCATTAGCAAACTGGTTTGCTGCACAGTCATCAGGATTAGCAGCCAATGCTGTTGCTGTTGCAGAATTACCAGTACAACTCCCACTTGACCCAGAACAATCGCCAGTTACATTACCAATAAAATCACCAGTAATAGTTCCCGATGTCTCTATATCATGAGCACCAAAATCAAACTTTGTCTCATCCCATGTTATTGTGCCATCAGTATCAGCATTAAAAGATAGAATCTTACTGCCTGCCCCACCATCGCCTATACGAAACTCATTCTGTGCTGTTCCGTATTCATCACCAGTAACTCCTCTTGCAACTATCTGAATAGCTCCTGTTGTTTCATGTGATACTAACACTGTACCTATCTCCTGTGTAAGGGACGGTGTTATCGGTGCTGTAGTTATTGGAATCCCAGCAGTTGCATCTGAAACATATAGAATATCGCCTTCAGCTAAAGCATCGGTATTTATATTTTCTAAAAGCCCAACCTGCATTACTCTGCCATAAGCACCATTAGCAATACTTTCTATAGTTACCCCTATTGCTGGCATGGTATCTATAGAATCTGCTTTTGCTAAGTCTATTGTTGGAACATTATCTTCACTTCCTGTTGCATAGACAATCCTATTAGCAGCAATAGTTGAGCCTTTAACATTCTTTACAAGAATCATACTATCTCTTATTATTTCTCGTTTCATTCCAGTTGAATCAAGATATTTAAAGAATGAGAATCCTTTAATATCTTCAGCATATATCTTTAGAGTATTAGCTGGCGGTGTTGATGGTTCTAATATTTCCAAAAATCCTATACTGCCACCCATTGATACAACTCCAGTTAATGAAGGACTTGAACTGAATACGACACTTCCAGTTCCTGTAGTTGTTAAATCACATTCAACTGAATCACCATCACCTTCACATACAAGATTATCTGTAACTGCTCCTACCTGCGGGTCCGATTCTGTTATAGTAATATCATCAGGAACTTGTCCATCTGTCACTGCACCTTGTAAATCCTGTAAATCAACAACAGTTTCAATAGCAGATTCAGTTGTTGCATTTATAGGATTAACTGTAATGTTATCAGGAACTTCACTATCATCATCTGGATTATCATCATTCATATCATCAACTACATAATCTGTAGTTCCATCACCATCCTGATAGGTAACTGTTATTCTAGTTTCAGTATTTCCTGTAACCATTCCACCAGCAACATCTTCTATCTGTTCTTCAAGTATCTCTCCCGTTTCACTAGTACATACAATTCTATCATTATCCTCATCATAAGTGCAGTATCCACCATCTGTGAATGTTCCATCATCAGTAAGGTCAGTCCAATCTACATCATCAGTTTTATTCTTAATGCGATATCTTGCATCATGGTCTCTACATACTCCACCCCAATCTGGCATGTCTAAAAGATCAGAATGCCTCATCTGAGCTATAGCAAATGAAGGTATGAAAAGTAATAATATAAGAAATCTAATTAGCATCTGTTACTCTTTCCAATCCTTGTCTTGACTGCCAGAATACATTCATTTCAAAATTAGATGTATGAGAACCATCATCATTATAGATTCCAACATAAGCAGTCTGGCTACCCGCAGTTGATGTATCAACAAATGGAATAAGAGTATCATCTTTATACCATGATGTTGTTATTCCAACTTTCTTGTAAACCTGCTCAACATCATCGATATAGTTTTCCCATGATGATAAATCTTCCGTGAAGAAATGAACATCATAATCAACAGATGCAGATGATTCAATCATCCACCATAAGATCAGACCGCCTTTGCCAATCTGTAATTCACCAAGATCAGATGAGTAAGCATCTGTTCCTATTGATGCAAATGTTACTTTCTGACAGTAAACATAATCATCCCATGGCCATGCATAGGATGTTCCTGATATCAGCAGGATCATTAATAGTGAAATAATTAGACTCTTGATTTTCATTGCTTTGTACCTCCTTATTATTGTATTATTTCTATAAATAAATTAAATGGTGGTTCGGGTGCTAAACTCACCTGATTACTACAACTACTTTCATTTCCACCTGTATCAAGTGCAGTCATAGCAAAATAAAGACTTTCCACATCACCTTCCAATTCAAGCTGTGTTGTGTACTCTGTCATTGAAGGATCGTAAATTAATGTTGTATGTAGTGTTCCATCAGTCTTGCAATTAGTCATCATGTGGTCTGCTATATATACATTCCATCCCTTAAAATCACTTGATATATTCTGTTCCCATGATAGTTTTAGAGTTGTTGCAAAACAAGGCATACTTAAAAACAAACATAACACTATAGCTAATAATATTTTTTTCATTATTTCCTCACTCATTTGGTTGAATAATTATTAGATGTCTTAATACACTTCCTATATTCATTTCATATGCACCAATATCAGGTGCACTTCCTTTTGGAACACTATTTCCTTCATAATCCTGAGTTAATCCTACATTTGTGCCTGCATCTATACAAGGTGATGTACTTTG
>Ga0209427_10010345_pt1 | contig 10344 bp, 6 predicted proteins | sample DeeMarSWOR136_30_FD_187465 | JGI IMG/M metagenome (GOLD analysis project Ga0209427, IMG submission 187465) | Marine sediment microbial communities from White Oak River estuary, North Carolina - WOR-1-36_30 (SPAdes) (version 2) | ecosystem: Environmental > Aquatic > Marine > Intertidal zone >...
ATCCGCAGGTGTCGATCTTCCAGCAAGTATTTGTTAAACTGAGTTTTTTTATAATCCTCAAGATTAAAGGCCCGAATCACTTTTGCACCAGCCACTGTATCATGAAATTCACTGGAAAGTTGGGCATAATTTTCCCTGATACTCCTGTTTTTGTCCCTTATTTTCTTCTGAAATCTGCCATGTATAACACTATAGATGGGGATAATAGCTAAGGCAATTATTGCCAGTTTATAATTCATCGTTGTCAGCATAATCGCAACACCTGATATAATAAATAAATCTTCCAGGAGATAAATAAGTGAATTGGTTGTCATAAACTCCGTATTCATGACATCGTCGAGCATGCGATTCATGATATCGCCGGTGGTAGCTTTATCATAATAACGGAACGATAATAGCTGAAAATGATGCATTAACCTGGTGCGTAAGTCATAAATATAATGATAGCCAAAATTTAACATACGGTTATTACGCAGGATCATGGCCCCCATGCGAAATAAATACAGAATCAGAATGATTAACGATCCGTAAACCAAATCATTAAATTTTTTATTTGGTATATAATCATCAATAATGATCTTAAAGAAACGAGGTAAGGTCAATGCAACAGCTACCATGATCAGCATCATGAAAAAGGCTGCATATATATATTTCCAATAAGGCTTTGTGGAAAAAAAGTATCTCTTGAAAGCAGATTGTTGTTTAGACAAACCTTTTCTAATTCCGGATTTAAATTTAAAATTATTTTTCACCAAGCACCTGCCAATGTGCGGCTGTCATTGCATTCCAGGAATAAAATGAGATCCCGTCAGCACCCCCTGCTCGAACTCTTTTTAAAACAGCATGAAGATCCTCTGCCGGTATGCTTGGTATAAACACTCCGCTATATAGCGCCATACGATCAGAAAGTGCCATTTTCCCTTCTTTTGTTGCCTGTTCTATCCACTTCACTTCCTGATCGTAAAAATTATGATATATCATGGGAAAAACCGCATCCAAATCCCAGTTGGACCAATCTTGTCTAACATATTTTTTAGCCAGAGTTGGGGTGGCAAATACCGCCGCAGAGATCGTTTTATTCTCCTTGCGCACAATACCCGCAAACTTCGAAACCAAAGAACTAATCTTCTGCTCACGAAAGGAACGCCAGTCTAAATCGTTTTCTGGACTTTCGAGATTTAAGGGATCTTTATTTGAAATCGCTTCAAAATTCTTACGACATATATCACAATAACAGAAATCAAATTCGGGTAATTCCCTGTCCTGAACAAGACCGTATTTACCCTGCAGACGTTTAGGCAGAATAACATCGGGATAACGGATATAATCAAGCTGGATTCCCGCTAATTCAGAATACTGACACAGCTCTGTAACTATATTTTGCACAAACTGAACAACTTCAGGATGCGAGGGACATAACCAGCGATAGTAACCCACATAGGGTGGCTCAGCACATGAAGATTTCAGATCCCGGTTGATATTAAACCAATCCTGATGTGATTCAATAATTGAATCCATATTACATATGAGTGAAAAAATCCAGGCGTGAACTTCCAGGTCATGTGATTTAGCCAGGGGTAAAATCTCCTCAAGAAACCTGCTCTTCACTGGTACTACTTGGCTACCATAATAAGCATATCTACCATCATAACACAGAGCAAGAACGGCATCGATACCAGATAGCTTCAACCGGGAAAATTCTTTTTTTAACTCGTCTAAAGAAAGTTGTCCTGCGGGGCGTAACCATATCCAGTTTTTTTGCATCTCCTTCATACATGTATTTTGACTCTTTTTCTTCACATCAGTTCGATATAAATCAGGTAAAATCCATCCGATCAGGGCCAGATTGTTCAAAAATGTTCTACGTTTCATCGCTGATAATTATGCCTTTGAATCGATTTTTCCCTCAACCTCATAGGTACTGACACGTCCAACAACTGTACCATCATCTCTATCATCCCGATGCAATGTTTTCAATCTTTGGAACATAGCTTTTAAATCCTTAAAGCCACCGATGGCAAACCAAAAAACCACGATAATAGAAGCACCAATATTAATTGCCAGATAAATATACCAAAATTTCATCCAGGTTTCATCGGAAATAACTGCGGTTAAATTAAAAATCGTTCCGATTACAAATACCACAAACCAGGACAATATCCAGGTATAGGTGATATAGTATAGTATTTTATCTCCTTTGGTGAACTCTTTACCAATGCCGAGTATTCTTAATCCTCTTTGCGGCCTTACATTCACAACCTTATATTCATCTTCTATGACATATTTACCGCGATGCAATAGTTTATCCATATTAAATTCCTGTTTCTTACCCAGCAGAGAGACTAAAACATAAACAACAATTGCTGAGGCCATAGCGATGAACCAGAATACCTGACCATTTATAAAAAAGTCCTCTTCAAGTTGGTGTATAATAATACCCCCTACGGCGATAGAAGAACCCACAATCATTGCTGACCACGCTGCAGCAGTCGTGCCCCTTTTCCAGTAAAGCCCGCCTATGATCACCGATCCGGAACCGCCAGCATAGATGGCACCAGTGATGGCAAAAAATAAGAGTATGTATTCACTTTGTTTAAATAGCAGGCTGAAGAAAAAGATGAATACGGCTACACCTATGATAGATAACCGTAACACTTTAATATGTTGTTTGGGTGAAAAGGATTTTTTCCTTAAAGGGAGAATAACATCCTGAATAAAAATACTGCCCCAGGAATGCAAATACGTATCATGGGTACTAACGAAGGCTGCCAGCATCACGGCAGCGAAGGCTCCCATCAGTCCCAGTGGTAATATTTGTGTTAATACCAGAGGTACGGTTAATTGGCTCTGCAGGGCCCTCGATTCAACCCCTGCTAACACTTCGTTTACTTTACCAGCCTGGATTGCAAAATCTGCATGATTTAATACGGTATAGGCACATATAGGTATAAACAATAACAGCATAACCTGCGGGATTCCTCGCCAATTTGATAAAACAGCTCCCATTTTGGCCTCATGGGCACTCCTGGCTGAGGTATTGTATCCCTGAGTGCCCTGCCAGGAGAGTACCACATAAATTGCGCCAAATACACCGATCAGGTGAAACCATAGATTAAAATCTTTTGCCGCACTGGTTTTAAAGGGATTGATTAAAGAGGCATCTTGCGGAGCCGTCTGCAGTGCTTCAAAAATTTGCTCATAATTAAAGATTGAAACAAACAGTAGTATAATAATGACAAAAACAAAATTCACAAAAACTCCCTGGATGAAGTCTGTTACAATTACAGCAATTTGTCCACCGGTAAAAACAAAGAATAGTGCGATGCACAATAATACGATCATGGTAAAAGCAAATGTTGATATCTCAAAGCTGAATAGAAAAAATGTATCCGGTAAACCACAAAAATGAATGAAAAAATTTGCACCGACTGCTGGAAATATGCCAAAATTAATTATGCCGGCCAGGAAAGCCATAATTCCGGCAAAAACACGAAAATTTCGGCTGTAACGCATTTCAAAAAATTGTGCCATTGTCATAGCGCGGGTTTGGCGAAAGCGATAGATCACCCATCCTGAAACCGTAAGTACGAGCACCACAACCCCCATACTCAAACCCCACCAGGTCATGGGAAAAGCGGCCTGATAATTCATTTCAAAATTTGCAATAACGGTGATAGCGCCCAGCGCCGCCATCCACTGCCCAATACTTACCAGATAACGACCCGCCGATCGGCCTGCTGCAAGAAAATCTGCCACGCTGCGCATATACTTCTTGCTTATATAAATACCGCTTACCATAAAAGCGAATACAAGAACAACGACCAACCAATCAAACCAACTAAAGTTCAATATCTATTCCTCCTTGATATTACCTATGAGAAAATTATATTTGTTTTAACTATTTTCTCCAAATCCGCCCTTCTTGCGAAATGGACCAGACTTTCCTCCCATCGCTACTTTCCAGGATTGCCTCAAACAGATTCCAGCTTGTTTTTATACGTGGTGGCCAGGAATAATCCTGCATTTGATAATCTGTTAGTCCTAAATCACTGATATTCTCTGTATAATGATTGTGTTGGGAATAATATCTCTTCTGTTTGTAATATACCTGGCGTAAAGCCCACTTTGCTTGCTCTTCTTTCTTATCTTGAAATCCCTCGCTTCCCGTTCCAACCACCATTTCAGAAAATTGAACAAAACCCCACATTTCGGGATAATGCATGTTGATTAATCCCTGGGGAGACCAGACCCAGTTGTCTTCGGGATATGGTTTCCCTGTGCCGGGATTAATCTCTTTTTTATAAGTACCATTTTTTATTTCTATACGCCACTCCACGCGCGAGAAACCAACGCGCCATTGATCGCCTGGCAAAGGAGGTACTTCTTTATTGGCACACTCTCTTAAAACCTGCCAGGGATATGCTATTTCCAAACTCCATCCTTCATCCTCATCACTGGGATCGTTTAAAGTACCTCTGACATTAACAGCTGATACCAGCCCCCTTATATCCCAGAAGAACAGTGGTTTGGCTCCATCACGATAGGGCTTGTCTAAAAAAAGATCCCATTGAGTATTGAATGCATTGATTTCTAATTCATAATATTGATGCGTATCCCCATCAGGATCGATAAAAACTTCGAAATCATTGTCATAGAAGATAACCGTATCTCGTTGTTTCAATTTCGCCCATACGTGCGGTTCTTCCATCTCGGCAAAAATATAGAAATAAGTATCATCCCATAGCATCTTAACACGCGTACGATATTTTGGTCTGGGTTTTAACTCACCTTCAATATCAACAAAATCTTCGCTCCATTGTGCCCGCTCCCAAATGCTTTCATTCATCTTTCCATCAATAGTAAGCTGTTGGTCCGTACGATAGCATATATATTTTCTCGGGTCAAAATCAATTTTGGGTTCGGGGAATGATTCAGTCTTCATAGGTTTCTCCAGATACTCAAAGGCGTATGTAAATGTGAAAGACTCACCGCGCTTCCATTCCACAGCATTGGTGACCAGCTCGAGATTGAATAATTCAAAATCGGGCACCCACCAGGTTCTTAATTTTTCTATTTTATTTGTATCGTAGGTTTCTAAGACACCAAATTGAGCATCGTGATTAAAAAAGGCATATCCACCACCATCTGTAGCATCAATTAATAAATTAACATGCGGTCCTTGATCATTGATCATTCTCTCATTAAATATTACCCATTTTCCTTTATATTTCACATAAGCACTTAATATTGTATGATCATGTGCGGAAGTCGCTGTATCAAATTCAGGATGTACAATTATTTGATACATGCCCGGTGTTTTTGTCTTTTGAGTTAAGCTCGTTTTACATAATATTTTCTGAGAACCATCTCGGGGCAATTTTATTTCACGTGTATAATATGCCCCGCCTGGAAGAATTCTGGTTAAAATAATTGTATTTTTCTCCACCTGAACGTCATATCTGTAAGGTGTGGCATTTTGATCGGGATTTTTTTCCAGCCACTCCTCAAATGTACCGTACATCAGATTGTTCTTCAAAGCACCTAATATGTTTCTACCGGTTGGTTTATAAACCATTTCAACCACTTTGCCATTATTCTCATACATGACCGCTATACGCCAAAACTCATTCTCAATTTGAGCCACAGGAATACCTTTTGCGTATTCTTCCTTCAATGTTTTTTCAAATTGCTCAAAAGGGGTCCTTTCGTTAGGCATTGTCATGGCATGTTTTTTACACAATGCTATATATTTTTCAATTATATCCCCGTATTGCTCAGGGTAATTTCTTTTTAAACTTCCTTCGGAAATATCCCATTCAGCCCCTGACTCAAGAAGGGATCTGTATGCAGTAATCGATATTTTCTCAACTCGTTTTCGTACACTAACGTCTTCTGCCTTGCCCAGAGCCCGCTCGAAAAAGTCAAATATAGTTTTTGCCACATCTGAATTCAATCCCAGGGCTCGTGGTGATGCAAAACAATCGGGATGCTTGTTGTTTTTATCAGCATTGTCATGAATCATGTTTAAATATTCCAGAATTACCGGAGCTGCCTGGCCATAATGCAACTCACAGAATGTTTCAACTTCTTGCCAGGCATTGCGATCAGGTTTCCACAGACACCTGGAAATAACATAATTGCGTAAATCACTAAAATCACCTGACGTACTACCGCCATGAGCCTGCACAAATACGCCCTTAATCCCTTTTTTGGCGAAGTAGTTAATATTGGGACCGATGGCACGCAAATTAGGAAACGGTAAATCGTAATAACGGAAATCTGTGGCGTAGGTCCATACAAATATCTGATCACATATATCACACCAAGCTTCCAGGTCGGCAAGAACAGCGCGATTTTTAGGACAATTGGAATCTTCCAGCGCATGTAACCTGCACGATTCAATATCTGCGAATTGTATCTGTACATTATTTCTTGGTTTGATAGTCCGCGGGGGCTTTCGCGTATACCAATAGGACAGGGTACCGATCTTTTTATCGGGATATTTTTGTTCCACCCGCTGAGCTACTTCATTGACAAAGGCCAAATGGGCACCCATCGCTGATTCTTCCCTGGTATTGATGACCTGGCAGTTTTGACAAGTACAATATTTATCGTTGTCATTCTGGCTAACGCTATAGTTTGCTTGATCGGGATTCTGCTCAATTTCATTTAATACTGCGTTTGTTACGATGTCGATTACAGCCGGATGAGTAACACATGGTTCCGGACCCCCACCCCACATCTCAAGTATACGCTCGCCTTTAACTTCAGCGAAGTACTCGGGATTTGTTTTCCCATACTGTTGCACCGGAATTTGCCTGTGGAAGCTGTGGTTAATCAATCTCTGTGACGAGATGCCCCCTAATTTTTCGTCATTCGTTACGGTGTTAACGCGCAGGCGAGCGGCAAATTCGGGATTAAATTTGTTTTCACCATAGAAACTCCAACGAAAGATAAACGCCGGTTTATAACGGTATTGTTCACAGAGTATATCCAGGTGTGCTAATCCCGGTGGAAAATACGTATGATCTTTGGTAAGAAATCTCACACCTAAATATCTCTCGAAAAACTCGTAGACGCCATACAACGTGCCTCTTGGTTTTCCACCAGCGATAACAATATTTTCCATTGTAATCGCGATTTGAAGCTCTTCTTCACCAAAATCTAGCACCGAGAAACCAATTGTGCTCTTTTCCATGACCCGCGAATGTCCAATAAAAATATTGTGGTCCGCTGTTTCTGTATAGGTCATTATGTCCAATTGATACCCGGTTGCCTGGTTAAAAAGAGTCTGAAATTCCGTAGCAGCATATAATTCACTTTTACCAGGATTCTGGCTTACGACGATTTTCCAGTCTTTCATCATTTGCAGATTCAGCATTTTCTGGCCACATCCCGATAAACCCCAAAAAGTAATAGATAAAATTATTAAGAAATTCCTCATAGTTATCCCTCTTTATAAACTGCATTTAAGGAATAATATCTATGGACCAATAATAAGGTATTAATTTATACTTTTCTGGATCAAACCGCGTTTTATAGCTTCTCTCTTCACCGGACCCCAGAATCCAATGGGACGAGACATGGCATAGTAAGCAACCAGGTGATCCATATTTTCAGGCCTGGTTAAAAATGTCACAGGCAGATAGATGGCTGCATTTAAAATGATAAGAATCCAAAACTGTAAGTAATCGGGCAGTTCGGGTATCAGACCAAAATTTGGGAGGATCCATACCACCAGCCAGCTTAAACCCAAATTCGCTATCCAGGCACTGAGGTATCCCCAGGAATTAAAACGCCACCATATAACCTGTAAAATATTAGGCAACCATACGCCAGCCGCCATAATCCACAATGCAAATATCAACCAGGAGGTAATTTCCTCCCCTATTATCATACCAAAGATAAAAGAACCGATTAGAATAACGAATGTGGAATAACGTCCCAGTCGAACCAATTTTTTTTCACTGGCTCCTGGATTTACATAGTGATGATAAAAATCGCGTGTGGCATACATGGCACCTAAATTGAGATGGGTTGACACGGTCGACAGGTGAATGGCCAGAATTCCTGCGAACAGGAAACCTACCATACCAATCGGTAAATATTGAAAACCCACAATATACCAGCCCATTTCATAATCCCGGCTCTGGCCTAAATGGGGAAACAGGACAAAGAAAGCGATGATGGCACCCGCCCACACTGAGTTACGTAATAATACCATTGCCGATCCGGCCCAAATGCTATAGGAAGCATCTCTGACCGTTTTAGCTGATTGAATCCGCTGCGCCTCTGTATACCAATCAATGCTTGTACCCATACCAAAACCACCAAGCAATGCAATAATAAGCATGGTAATGAACCAGGCAATTGGAAATTGACCCTTGCTCCAACCCGTAAAACTAAAAGGATTGATACGCCAAGATTGACCATCAAAATGATTAACAGCAATCGCTGCCCAGGAATTACCCCCATCAACTGAGTAATCCACATTGACCAGTCTCTTAGTTTTACCCGCGCTCCATACCATATTATAGCCATAACCTGCCAACAGGGTATCTTCAGGGGTGGGAAATAAAATTTGTATTTTCTCCATATCCTGAGCACTTTTGTTGTTAATGTGATGTAAAACTCTCTCTTCCGTACGCTTAAATAAATCATCATCATGAAGTGCCATGACTTTAAATGATTGGACATTTTGTGCATGTATCGCACCTGTTTCTGGATCAGATACTCTAACCAAGACATCTTTTTCTCCTGGCAACTGAGCTGGAACCGTCCATTCACATGTGCTATTAAAGTTTCTCAGATTCTCAATGATTCTGGTGGGCCCTCCAGCGGCCACAATGCCCCAAATTGATACAATAATAATAACTAAAAAGGCAATAACACCCTGCTGGAAGTCGGCCATAACCACGCCCCAAAAGCCAGATGTCAATACATAGAAAGCGCCTAGGCTTGTGAATATTACCAAACCTATCCATAGCTCCCAGCCAAACAATAAATTGCATAGCTTACCCATGGCAATACCAACCCAACCCAAAATAAACATATTCATAAAGATCTGCCAACCTGCCAACCAGCCGCGCAACATTTCCGCGCCCAATCCACCAAAGCGCAGACTCTGCCATTCTGCCTGGCTGTAAGCGAGCGAACGGCGAAATATGCGTGTTGAGATGAAAGCACTGATGGCACACCAGGCCGCAAAAAAAGCATACCACAGGCCGGTAAATCCATATTTATATACCACACCCGCAACCCAAATCGGTGTGTCGGTTGCGGTGTGCGTGGCATAAACGGAAGATGCCGGTAACCACCAGGGAAGTCCTCTACCGGCCAAGAAGAAATCTGATTCAGAGCGTTTTCCGAGACGATAAAAATAAGCGCCAAAAAATACCATAAGCAGGATAAATAGAATTAACCAAAGCCAGTCTAAGAATGCAAACGAAATCATACGCTCTCCGATAGGATAAATTTGTTATCGTTTGGTTTAATGATTCCTGGTAAAATATTTTACCAATAAAAATGTTAATATAAAGGATAGTAAAAGTATCGAGGCTGGTAAAATCACACCAAGAATCGGATGTCCGATTCGAGTTGTTAAGATTATCATACTAAGCATCTTGCTTACCCTTTTTCAGTTTTTCGTTTTTCTTATAATAAACATAAGCAAACATCATCCCTAAGAGCGAAGCCAGGTAGGCGATCGACATTCCTATTACCACAGCCAGTCCTTGACTCATTTTGTTGCCTCCCATTTTTGAATTTCGTCCAGCTTATGCAAATAGTCTTTCTGCTTCTTTTCATATTCCGCAGATATGGTTTTTAATTTAGGATCGATAACCAGGTACATCAGGATGGTTATTATGATTCCAAATCCCAGAATGATAAAACCGGTGGTAAGCAGTAGCATCGACAGAACACTTCCCACCGTGAGGGTTAGATATGAAATTGCCGACAAAATAATTGCGATCCAGTCTTCTTTACTCCACTCATCAGCATCATGTGCCGTCCATTTTCTACGGATTAGTGGCATTTTGATACCTCAAATTTAAATGAAGATCTTTTCTGTTTTAGTGTAATTGCTTTAATTTTCAGTATAAGCCAGGCGTATCAGTTCATCGATAGTTGATATGGCTACACCCACGACCGTATCGGCAGCTCCATAATAAATAAAGACGCGACTATCCGGCCTGGCAAAACCTTCCTGGTCGTAGTCATCTACTATCATACCGCTGGGAAAGACCACGTTCGGTACCTGGCCGACCAATTCATACATTTCGCGTGGTTCCAGAATGTTGTATTTACTGCGCGCGATAACCTTACCTGGATCATTAAGATCAA
>Ga0209427_10010346_pt1 | contig 10344 bp, 7 predicted proteins | sample DeeMarSWOR136_30_FD_187465 | JGI IMG/M metagenome (GOLD analysis project Ga0209427, IMG submission 187465) | Marine sediment microbial communities from White Oak River estuary, North Carolina - WOR-1-36_30 (SPAdes) (version 2) | ecosystem: Environmental > Aquatic > Marine > Intertidal zone >...
TCGCTGGCCGGATTCTGTCAGGCCCGGGCGATGTCGTCTCGCAATGACGAACCGGCCAGGGCTTCTCGTCCGTTTGACAGAGATCGCGATGGTTTTGTCATCGGCGAGGGTGCTGCCGTCATGGTGATCGAATCGTACGAGTATGCCGTCAAACGCGGCGCCCGGATTTACGGTGAAATCCTCGGCGCCGGCATGACCGGTGACGCCTATCACATAACCGCGCCTCACCCGGAGGGCGTGGGCGCCAAACAGGCCATGCGCTTGGCCCTGGTCGACGCCGGCCTCCCGCCGGAAAAGATCGACCATATCAACACTCACGGCACAGCCACCGACCTCGGCGATATTGCCGAAACCAAGGCCATCAAGGCTGTGCTCGGGGACCACGCCTACAAGATCCCGTGTAATTCCACCAAATCTATGACCGGCCATCTGCTGGGAGCCGCCGGTGCGATGGAATTGGTGACCGTTTTCAAGGCTATCGAAACCGGCGTGGTTCACCCTACTATCAACCTGGATAATCCCGGTCCTGAGTGTGATCTCGATTACGTTCCCTACCAAGCTCGGGAGTGTAATATTAATTACGCTCTGTCTAACTCCTTTGGGTTCGGCGGTCATAACGTGTCGCTGGTGATTGGCCGCGTAAACAGCGCCGGATAAATGAGTCTCCGTACCCGGCTCAGACGGTTCTTTCGACGACTCTCCCGGGTTTCGTACGCCAAAGACCTCGGCCGCCTGGAAGATATTCTCGGCTACCGCTTTCATGACCGGGCGTTGTTGCACCGGAGCCTGGCCCACCGGTCGGTTGTGCGTGCGCGCAACGGTCTGCTTCCGTCCAATGAGCGCCTTGAGTTTCTCGGTGACTCGGTCCTCGGCCTGGTTATCGCCGATCAGTTGTACCGCGACAATCCAGGCATGTCGGAGGGTGATTTAACCAAACTCAAAGCGATGCTGGTCAACGAGGCCGCCCTCTCGCGGGTCGCTATCGACAGCGGGGTGAACAACTACATCATGTTATCGTCGGATGAAGAGAAGAGCGGCGGCCGGGAACGTTCCTCCATTGTGTCGGATGCCTTTGAAGCGCTTATCGGCGCGGTTTATCTGGACGGCGGTCTCGCGGCCGTGCGTCGCACTATTTTGCAGTGCCTGTACTCACGTCGCAACGAGATCGTCACGGATGCTTCGCAGCGCAATTACAAGGGCGAATTGCTGGAACTCGTGCAGGCCGCCGCCGGCGGGTCGCCGCAGTACGAAGTCGTCAGCGAATCGGGCCCGGATCATGACAAGACTTTCCGGGTGGTCGTCATAGTCGGCGACCAGCACCTGGGAGAAGGCAGCGGTCCCACCAAGAAAGAGGCCGAACAACGCGCCGCCGCCATGGCGCTGGAACGCCTCCAGCAGCCCGGGTCCGATTGAGTCGTCGTAGCGTCGACCCCGTTCCGTTATTACCGTCACACCACTTCAGAGAACGCGGCAACAGCGTGATCGATTGCGCGGGCCGCTGCTGACCGTTGGATTGAATCACGCGGTAACATCAAGCCGTTGCTGACGCAAAACAAATGAAGTGCACGCGTGCTCGTACGATGTGCCGCTGACACCTCTTTCATGCATGCATGTGCATGATTGCGCGATAACAATGCATTTTTATTGATTTAATTGTTGACAGTGTGCGACGCAATTCTAAATTGTTCATTAACTGTGAAGCGGTGAGGTCGATGCTGTCGACGCATAATCAGATGCGATGGTGTTTAGACAATTGACGTTACCGGTTGAGTGTTAACTAAACGAAGGAGTCACATTCAATGCGCAAAACAAAAAAGAGAAAAGTGGCCGGCAAGAGGAAAACGGCTGCCAAAAAGGTCGTGCGCAAGGTCCGCAAGGGGGCCAAGGCTTGGACCAAGGAAGAGGTCGCCGAGCTTCGCAGAATGTACCGATCCATGTCGTCGACCAAGATTGCAAAGGTCCTCAGGCGTTCGACGGCATCGGTACAGACCAAGGTGCGGGCGCTTGGACTGAAGAAGGCCAAGAAGAGAACTGCGCCGAAGAAGAAAGTTGCCAGAGCCAAGCCGGCCCGGAGGAAAGTGGTCCGCAAGAAGGTAGCTCGCAAAAAGGTGGCTCGTAAGAAGGTAGCCACCAGGCGCAAACCGGCGCGCAGAAAGACCGCCAAGGCTAAGGTCACGCGCAAGAAAACGGCTAAGGCCAAGGCGAGACCGAAGAAGAAGGCGGCCAAGAGAAAGACCGCCCGGCGCCGTCGGTAGTCCAATATCCGGCCTTTAGTTTTAGGTAGCGGCCCGCATCTCGGCGGGCCGCTGTCTTTTTGCCGGTGCTTGACACTCAGGACCCGATGCCCGATATTGCCCCGTAGTTGACAAAACACCCTGCTTGAATGGTGATATTAGAATGAATGTTATTGTGCTGGTAAAACAGGTCCCCGAGATCGCGCTGATCAAGGTTGACACGGCCGCGAACAAAGTGGTTTACCCGGAAGGGCCCGGCGTGGTGAACCCCCAGGACGAGTATGCGATCGAGGAAGGTCTGCGCATCAAGGAGAAGACGAGTGGCACGTGCGTGGTAATGTCGGTCGGCGGCGAGCGCACCGAGTCGGCTCTGCGTAACTGCCTGGCGCTGGGTGCAGACGACGCTTACCTCCTCTGCGACCCTCAATTCGAAGGATCCGATCAACAGGCCGTGGCCAAAATCCTCGCGGCCGGTATCAACAAACTGGGTGGCTCTGACCTGATTCTGGCCGGTCGCCAGGCGATTGATTCCGACGCCTCGCAGGTACCCGGAGCCGTGGCGGCTAATCTTGATCTGCCGCAGGCGATGTTCGTCAAGAAGTTCGAGAGCATCGGTGACGGCAAGGCGACCGTGTTCCGCACTACCGAAGACGGCTATGATGTTGTTGAGTTAACGCTACCGGCGGTGGTGTCGGTGGTTAAGGAGATCAACGAGCCGCGGCTGCCGTCTTTGAAAGGCAAGATGGCCGCGAAGAAGAAACCGATCACGCGGTGGTCAGCGGCCGATCTCGGTCTTGACGGCAGAGGTATCGGCGCCGATTCCCGGACCGTTCAGGTCAGCGTGGCGCCGCCGCCGCCTCGCCCCAAGGGGGAGTTGATCGAGGGTGAGACGCCCGAGGAGATCGCCGACAAGCTGTTCCAGAAGCTTCGAGAAAACCAGGTAGTATGATTCACGGCCGCCGCAAGGCGGCCTTTTTGTTGATCCACTGTGCCGTCAATGTTTGCGTCCGCGTCCGGAGGTGCCCCATGCGAATAAGGAAACTGACCGACTGTTCCGAAATCCTGGCTGGCGACCGAACCCGGCTGCGAGAACTGCTCCACCCCGACCGCGAGTACCCGTTTTCCGGCCGCTACTCGCTGGCCCGGGCGGTCGTGAATCCCGGTTTTGCCAGCATCAAGCATCGCCTTACTACCGACGAAGTCTATTATGTCCTTGAAGGCTCCGGGGTCATGCATATTAATGATGAGGTGTTCCGGGTGGAGCCGGGCGACACAGTAGAGATCCCGCCCGGTTCAGTGCAGTGGATAGAAAACCCCGGCCCGGGAGAACTCACTTTTCTGTGTATTGTCGACCCGGCCTGGCGCATCGAGGATGAAGAGATTCTCGAATAGACCGGAGGCCCCTTTGTCCGCCGGCCGAACTTGCTTCATTTCAACTTTGACAACGATTCTCAACCTCTGATATATTTGAGCATGCCAGGGAAGGATACGAGCCACGGACGAGGAGTCAGTCTTTTCCTCGTACTGTGTTCCATCGTGCTGGTGCTGTGCGGGCCGGTGCGCGGATCAGGTCCGGCCGATCGGGTCCTGACCGATCTTGAGGTCCTCTACCTGTTTGAAAACCCGCAGGCCATTGACTGGCCGACGTTGTATTACCTCAACGAGGCCTCGGCCTGCCGGATCGACCTGCTTACCGTAACCTCCAGTAACGGGTTCTATTACGAGAGCAAAGAAATCGCCGACAAAGCGATTTACTTGCGTCAGTTCTACGTCAAGCCTGAGGATACCACCCTCCTGGACTCGGTGCTGGCGGTGCGGTTCCGGCTGCGGCGCCCGGATGTGGTCATCGTCGGTGCCGTTGAGCCCGGATCGATGATGCGACGGCTGGCCGGGCTGATTGAAGCATTGCCGCCGCTCGACCATTCCATCTTCAATATTCGAAAGATCTATCTCGAGGTATCCGAAACTTCCGATGCGGCCGGGCCGTCGGTAACCGTCGGCCGTCGCGAAATGTACGAGCGGTACCAGGAGAGGATGCAGCTCGAAGTCCCGCGGTTGTATCCCTGGCTGCCGGTCGAAACTCTGTCCGATATACGTTTGATGCGCTACGATCTGACCTGGCAGGCGGGACTCCGTGGCCGCCCCGGACCGGACTTCCTCTCCGGTCTTGAACCGTTGCGTCTGCTGCCGCTGCTTGATACGGCACTGGCCGACGGTGCGGTTAAACAGTCGTTCATCAGCCGGGCCCGTCTTTTTATCACGTTCTTCGATGGCGCTCGGCGCACGGTGGGCGCCCGGCGGGTCGATAATGCCATCGCCGGATACAAGGCGCTGCTGGCCCTGAACGAGCAAGTCCAGTCCGAGCCGAGCCTGACCCGCCTTCCTGATTTTCAGCCCTACCTGGATCGGCTCTCGACGAAAGCCCAGGGGGCGGTGCTGAGTGAGATTGGCATGGACTGGGAAGGGAGAATCCTGCTCCGTGACTCGCCCCATGGTCCCAGGCTCAAGTTCCGCGCCTCGCTGTCGGTGAACGGCCCGCAGGAGATTGAGTTGTCGTACGTGCGCTTCCGACCGTACTGGGACACCACCGAGGTCATCCTTGACTCAATGTCCCGCAAGGTGCCGCCGCACCAGTCGTTTGTGCGAGAGTACCTGGTTGAAATCGAGCGCAGCCGCCTTGAAGCCACCATGCCGGAATCACTGGTGTTCGCGGCGGATATCGTCTACGGTACCGTGCCGATGACGGTCATCTCGGCCATCCCGATCTGGGAGCGGCCGGACCTTAAGATCGAATTTCACCCTGACTTCTTCTTTGTGCCGCCGGTGGCGCAGATCGATGTTGATCGGGTCGTGGCCGCCATGAACTGGAAGGCGATCATAACCAAACCGCGTTACTACCACGGCACCGTGACTTTGAACCTGGAAACCCCGCGCGGTGTGTTCGCCGGAGCCTATAAACAGACCTGGGAGCTGGAGCGGGGTCGGGTCACCGAGACGGTACGGATACCGTTCTCGATATCGAACCTGTTTGAACTGGGCATCCAGCGCCAGGCGATTACCCTGGCCGTTGACGGTCGGCTGGCGGCGGCTGATACCGGGATTATCCGTATCGCCGCCTGTGAAATCGACGACAAAGTCACCGTGGGTCTTATGCCGGATACCACGGGGTTGTTGGAAGACATTCTCAGGATGGCTCGCGCTAACTACCGGCCGTTGACCGACCGTACTTTGCAGACCGGTGATCTCGACGCCTACTCAGTTGTCGTGGTCGGCTCGGGTGCCCTGCGCGAGTACCCGTCGTTCCGTTTGATCACCGGTCGACTTGAGGATTACCTTCGACAGGGCGGCTCATTGTTCGTACTCGGCCAGCCGACCGACTGGCCGGAAGGAGCCCTGCCGGTTGCGTTTGTGCCTTCGATTGAGCGGGTGACAGCGAGTGAGTTGGTGAACCTTATTCCGCAAGCTCGCCTGACCAGTGGCCCGTACCCTATCTCCGAATCTAACCTGTTATCCTGGTTAGAGATACGCTGCAAGCTCGGTGCCGCCGTGGTCTCGCCCGCTGAGGCTGTTTACGTCACCCCGACCGGTGCCACTCTGCTGTCGGTCTCGCGGCTGGGTGACGGGCAGATCATCTTCTGCGGGCTGCCCCTGGTCGAAATGATCTCCCAGCTCAACATCGAGGCCATCCACTTGCTGGCGAATATCCTGAACTACTGACCCGGTCGGGCGTTATAATAGCTCAGTCTCCAGACCCGGGCTAAGGTTGCCAACTCATGGGTGAGTCTTCGCACAAAGATGCCGCGCACAGCCGCTTTCGTCTCATAACCAAGTATCTGGGTCGGTATCGCTGGTATCTCGTGATCGGGCTGGTTGCCGTTATCGGCTCCAACGCCCTGATGCTGGTCAATCCGTATCTGACCAAGATGGTGATCGACCGCCTGGAAAGTGCGGCCCCGATGTCCCAAGTCGGTCTGCTGGTTCTGGCTATGGTCGGCCTGTCGGTCGCCTCGGGTGTCTGCCGCTTCATCATCCGGCGGACTCTGATCTGGATGTCCCGCCATCTTGAGTACAACATTCGGGGTGAACTGGTCACCCACCTGCTGAAGCTGTCGCCGTCGTTCTACGATCGGAACCGGACCGGCGATATCATGGCGCGAGCGACCAACGATCTGGAAGCAGTCCGGATGATGATCGGCCCGGCCGTGATGCATATCGCCAACACCCTTGTGGTCGGTACCGGGGCGATCGCCATGATGGTTTACCTCTCGCCCAAGCTGACTCTCTACGCTCTGCTGCCGGCGCTGTTCTTCCCGGTCGCCATGAACAGGCTCGGCAACCTGATACACCGCAGGTTCATGAAAATCCAGGAACACTTCGCTCATATGACGGCGGTGGTCCAGGAGAACCTGGCCGGGGTGCGAGTGATCAAAGCGTACCGGCAGGAGAATCAGGAGAACGCCCACTTCGATACCCTCTCCCGCAAGTACCTCAAACTCAATCTCGATCTGGGCAAGCTGTATGCCGCCTTCTATCCGCTGTTTCAGGCGGTCGCGACCGGGTTGATGTTGATGGTGCTTTATTTCGGGGGTCGCGACGTTATCCGGGGCGACATCGAGCTGTCGACCATCGTGGCTTTCTTCCTGTATCTCGGTATGCTGACCTGGCCGCTGATCGCCATTGGCTGGGTAGTCTCGCTGTATCAGCGCGGCACGGTCTCGCTCGACCGTATCAATCGAATTCTCAACACCGAGCCTGAAATCCGAAATGCCGAGGGGCCGTTACACGAGGGACCCGTGCGGGGCAAGGTCGAATTCCGCCACCTGACGTTCGCCTACGACGGCAAGCCGGTGCTCAGTGATATTGATTTGGCGGTCGCGCCGGGCCAGTCGCTGGGTATCATCGGGCTCACCGGTTCGGGCAAGACCACGCTGGTGTCCTTACTGGCCCGCTTGTACCAGCCGTCGCGCGGTCACCTGCTGATAGACGATATTGACATCCTCGACTGGGATATCACCACGCTCCGTCGCCAGATCGGTTTCGCAATGCAGGAGCCGTTCTTGTTCTCCGCCACGGTCGAGGACAACATCCGGTTCGGCCGCGATAAGGCCGACCGCAGATCAGTCGAAGAGGTAGCGCACCTCGCGGCGCTGGCAAAAGATATCGACGAATTCCCGGCCGGTTATGACACCATGGTGGGCGAACGCGGGATAACGCTTTCGGGCGGGCAGAAACAGCGTACCGCGATCGCCCGGGCCGTGATGATCGAGCCGGCTATCCTTGTGCTCGACGACGTCACTTCATCGGTCGACACCGAAACCGAGCACGAAATCAATGTGCGCATACGCGCTCACGCCCGGAAGCTGACCACGTTGATTGTCTCGCACCGGGTGTCGTCGGTCAAGGATGCCGACCTGATCATCTTCATGGAAAACGGGCGGATCGTCGAGCGCGGCAGTCATGAGCACCTGATGGCGCTGGGCGGCCGGTACGCCGAACTGTACCACTCGCAGGTGCTGGCCGAGGAGTTGGAGAGCCTGTGACGGCCAACGACAGCTACCACGAAGAGGAAGCTCTCGGCAAGGCGTACGATGCCCGGCTGATGAAGCGGCTGCTCGGATACCTCCGACCGTATCGGATGACGGTGGTGGTCGCGGCGGCCCTGTTGCTGGTGGGTTCGCTGCTTCAGATCGCGGTCCCCTACCTGATCCAGGTGGCGATCGACGACTATATCGCGATCGCTGATATCAGCGGTCTCGGTTACATCGCCCTCCTGTTCGGGGTCGTGCTGGTCGCCGGCGCCTGGGTGCGCTACGGTCAGACCTACCTGACCATCCGACTCGGCCAGCGAGTGCTCCATGATATTCGGCGCCAGGTCTTCGGCCACTTACAGAAGCTGCACCTGACTTTCTTCGACAAAAACCCGGTCGGCCGTCTGGTCACCCGGGTAACGTCGGATGTCAATACCCTCGACGAGATCTTTTCAGCCGGGGTGGTGACAATCATCGGCGACATTTTTACTCTGGTGCTGATTGTCGGTGTTCTGCTGTACTACAACTGGCAGCTGGCCCTGATCACTTTTGCGGTGGTGCCGCTGCTGGTGGCGGCCACATTTCTTTTCCGGGCCAGGGTGCGCGGCGTCTATCGCGAAGTCCGGATCAGGGTGGCGCGGATCAACGCCTTCCTCCAGGAACATGTCACCGGCATCAAGGTGGTGCAGCTGTTCAACCTGGAGGCGAGCACTTATCGGAAGTTTGACGAGATCAACCTCAGTCTTCGTAAGGCGCATTTCCGGTCGATCTATTACTACGCTACGTTCTTCCCGACCGTGGAGTTGATCGGTACGCTCGCCATCGGGCTGGTCCTCTATTTCGGCGGTTTCCGGATAGAATCGGGTGCCCTTACGTTCGGAGAACTGGTGGCCTTCATCACGCTGGTGGAAATGTTCTACCGGCCGATTCGTGACCTCTCGGAAAAATACAACATCCTTCAGGCGTCAATGGCCTCGTCGGAGCGAATCTTCAAGCTCCTCGATACCGAGCCGGCAAGCATAGCGCTGCGCGTCCCGCAGCAGACTGCTCGTTTCCGCGGGCGAATTGATATTGAGAATCTCTGGTTCGCCTACCACGAGGGCGATTGGGTGCTGAAGGATGTATCGTTCTCGGTCGAGCCGGGGCAGAAGATAGCTGTTGTCGGGGCCACAGGCGCGGGAAAGAGTTCGCTGATTTCGCTGTTGTACCGTTTCTATGACTACCAGCGCGGGTCGATCCGCCTCGACGGCACTGAACTGCGCGACCTCGATCTGAACGAACTGCGCCGCCATCTGGCGCTGGTGCTCCAGGATGTCTTTATATTCAGCGGAGACATTGCCGGCAACGTACGTCTGCGGACCGAGCGGATTTCCGATGAGGCCGTCAGGGAGGCCCTGACACGGGTCGGCTTCGATCGCTTCATGCGCCGCTTCGACGACGACCTCCACGCCGAAATCCGCGAGCGCGGCGCCACTCTATCTACGGGACAGAAACAGTTGCTCTCGTTTGCCCGGGCGCTGGCTCACAATCCGGATATCCTGTTTCTGGACGAAGCCACCAGCTCGGTGGATAGTGAAACGGAGAGACTGATCCAGGCCGCTCTTGACGAGTTGCTCCGCGGTCGGACATCGATCATTGTGGCTCATCGTCTCTCGACTATCGAGAAGGCGGATCGGATTCTGGTCCTGCATCACGGCGAGTTGCGCGAATCCGGCACGCATGCGGAATTGCTGCAGAAACAGGGCATATACCACAAGCTGTACCAGTTGCAGTACCGTCGGCAGGCTCTGCAACCTGAGGACGTGCGATCGAGCTGACTATGACGGGACGGGAACTGAAAGCCGCCACGCGATTCGCCTGTGAGTTGTCCCGGGATGCCGGTGAGGTGCTGAAAAAGGGTTTCAGCCGCACCCGCCGAGTCACGTACAAGGGGCGGATTGATCCGGTCACGGAGTACGATCTCAAAACGGAGAAACTGATCACCGGGCGGATCGGGCGCATCTACCCGCGCCACGAGATCCTGGCCGAGGAAGGGAGTGCTACCGGCCGCCGGTCGGAATACTGCTGGGTGATCGACCCGCTCGACGGCACGGTGAACTACGCTCATGGATTTCCGGTCTATTGCGTGTCGATCGCGTTGCAGCACCACGGCGAAACCATCGCCGCAGCAGTGTGTGACCCGGAACGGGATGAGCTGTTCTGGACCTCCCGGGGATCGCGGGCCCGGCTCAACCGCGGGGCGATCACGGTCAGCCGGGAGCGACGTCTGGAACGGGCATTGCTGGCCACCGGTTTCGCCTACGACATCGGCACCGCGCGCCGAAACAACCTCGGTCTGTTTGCCCGCATGGCCAGGAAAGCCCAGGGGATAAGGCGTCCCGGCTCGGCGGCGATTGATCTGTGCTGGCTGGCCTGCGGCCGGCTGGACGGGTTTTGGGAGCTCAAACTGCATCCCTGGGACACGGCGGCCGCGGTACTCATAGTAGGAAACGCCGGCGGTCAGGTGTCACGCCTTGACGGGCAGGCTTACTCCATATTCGACAAGGATATCCTTGCGTCCAACGGCTCGATTCATCGAGCCA
>Ga0209427_10010347_pt1 | contig 10342 bp, 8 predicted proteins | sample DeeMarSWOR136_30_FD_187465 | JGI IMG/M metagenome (GOLD analysis project Ga0209427, IMG submission 187465) | Marine sediment microbial communities from White Oak River estuary, North Carolina - WOR-1-36_30 (SPAdes) (version 2) | ecosystem: Environmental > Aquatic > Marine > Intertidal zone >...
CCTCCGCAACCTCGGCCGACAAAACATCTCGCGCCTCCTCCGTCTTCGGAACCGTCGAACAACCAATCCCCGCAACCATCAGAGACACCGTTGTGATAAACAATCTTCTGTACATCACTGAAACTCCTTAATCTAACTTCCTTGCTTCCATCCCTATTATACTCTCGCCGGCCATTTAATCCACAACCTTCGCCGCCGCCGCTCCAACCCTAATTCAACTTCTCGATTTCTCCCGCCCGCCACGTCCGGTCAATCCTCGCCTCCCCTGCGTAAATGCAATCGCTCATTGTCTTCGTAAATAGCCCGCCGTTTAAATTTCGCGCATATCAGTTCAGCCACCATGCTAATACCCTCCACCGACAAAACACGATGAAAACGTTCCACTTCGCCAATCACACGTCAAAATATTCTGTTGACAGGAAAACGCTTTCTGTCCTATCACGTTTGAGCTTACTTGGTGTAAGTGCTTGCAAGCTCTGGTACCATGTAGACAGCTTGTTATAAAGTCCATTATCCAAACAGGAACCAGCCAAAGACCAACAAGAAAAATATGAGAAAAACAAAACGGGCTGATTTGTCGATATTGCGTGCCAGTCTGTCGCGTTTACTTCTGGCAAGAGTAGACGTTACGATCACTTCGACTAACGCCATGAACACCAACAGGGTGCTGCCGAGGATGAAATAATCCATTTTGGTCATGTAGGGCAAGCGGGGAAGCAGCCCCGCCAGTACGAAACGATATGCGATCAGGGTAAGTATGGAGCTTGTCGCAACCCCGATCTGAGAACCGACGTTGGTCGGGTCTATCCAGAACACGGTGCAGGACATCATGACAATCAAGACCAGGGGTATAACTACCTGCCAGAGATAATAGAGGAAGTAGCGTTTGGCTGTGAACTCAAAAATAAATCCCGGAACCCTAATCCCCGCGACGGGTTTGTAAGGCAGCGCTAAGACCTCGTATTTTACCATTTTCCAGTCTGGCAGCGACAGTAGCTTTGAAATACTCCCGCCTGTTAATTTAACGCCGTCTTCAGTCAATACCTCTTCTGGTACGAATTCCAAATCATTGGGCCGGTATCCCGCTGCCGCAAATTGAATAGTAAAACCGTGTTCATCCATGGGGAATTGTGATAACTCCAGCGGTTGGGACAGCGGTCCATAGTAACGTTGACGGTAGATCACTGTACCATCGGGCGAAACCTCAACAACCTCCGGCATAGACGTCCGTACAATACCTCCCTCGTTCACCAGCAGCATGCGGGGATTCCAGACTTCATCCAGGGGGATTTGTCGTAAAGAAGTTGTATCCTGTGCCAAGCGTTCGTCTCTCCAGCGAAGAGAGACAAAAAAATTGGCGGCAAAACTCTGGGCAGCTCCATCGATGCTGTCGATATCAATCACAAATACCAGGAAGTGAACTTTTGTGGGCCCTTTCTCTTTGTCAGGGCGTTCTTCCTTTTTTGCCGCCTTTTCGCCAGCTTCTTTAATGGCTTGTTCTGCCGCCTGCTCCACTGCCTTCTCCAGGGCCTTCTCGGCTGCCTTCTCCGCAGCCTCTTCGACAGCCTCTTCTGTTGTCGGCTCACTCGTGGGCTTGGCGCTTGTTTCCTGTGCCGTCGCCGTCGGGCCAGCCAGTCCAATGGCCGCGCCGAGTACGAATGCGGGTGATAGCGCTCCCAAGAGCAGCGCTACCATCCTTGGCCGTCCCGTTGTCAGTCGCTGCATTGTCGCATTTCCTCCTTTCTTCAATTCAGCTACATAGCGAGTTCATCGCCTTCCATGCGGCCGTCACGTGAATCACTTCACCAACTCAGGATCGCTCGGCCGCCAGGTCTTATCGATCCAGGGCTGAAGCGGACCATACATCCTCAGGGCAACAAACCAGCTCTTGCCCGGAATGGTCTGAAGCCAGTTGTTCTCCTTACCTTCGGGCGGTTTGGGAGCGAAGTAGATATCGATGGATCCGTCAGCATTCTTCTGCAGCCCCTCACGATAGCTGTCGAGCGTCGGGAACTGCTGGTCGGTCTGCAGCTGCGACCTGGTTTGAGTGTCGTACATCGTCACCGCCCAGAAGTCTTTGACCGGCACATTGGGCGGCAGATGCAGCTTGTAGGTTTTAGAACCGTCCAGCGGCCGGTGTTTCGAATCAACCGTCGCGATGCCGTAATCCGAGCCCTTTCCGGGCACCGTCACCGCCATAGCCGGGGACACGCAGATATAGCCGAAGTGGAAGAGAACACGCCCATCAAGATTACGTGCGCCATTATTCGTGAAGGTCGTGTCCTTGTTAGCGTAAGCCATAATCCAGGCGCTGTTCTTGTCATAGATGAAGTTTCCCGGATCCCGCGGGAAGTAGCTGATAGCACGGGCGGCGCCATTGCCGATCGCGGCGGCATCGGTGAGGATATTCTTCATCCGGGCACCCGGATTGAAAGGCTTGCCCTTCTCAATGCCGATGGCGGCCAGCTGCCCCTTAACTTCCGGACCGAGATAATCCTCGGGCTCTTCCTGAATGAGCGTATGCAGCTTTTCATAGAAGCTGTAGTCGTTGGGTAGCACCGTGTTCATCTCCTTGCCCGAGACGTTGATGAACTCCATCTTCGGGGGCTCAGACGCCTTGGCCAAGGGGTACACCTTCAGGTTGTTGCGGATGTTGTCAGAGGCGGCCTTGATTCCTTTATCCAAATACCCGCGCATGAAAAGCCACACGCCGTAGGTTTTCGATGGAACAACAAAGTAACCGTCCGGCACATCCCCTTTGTAGTCCGGAGGAAGCACGAGGAACTTTCCTCCCTTGCCCTTGTCTGGGCCTGCAACGCCCAGGTCAGTCATGTAGCGGAATGCCATGTCGTCAAGGATGCCCAGCATCTTGGGCGGAAGTTCCACAACCGTAGGGCCGTCGTTCTTGAGGTCAAGGAAGCCTACCGCATACATGGTCGATGTGTTTCCAGTCAGGACCAGCGACTTGGAGTCCATCAAGGTATCGAAGATGCAGACCTTGTTGCTCTTATCGGCGCCAACGCTCGACTGGCCTTCCCGCAATGAGTACATGGACATAGCCGGGATGCAGTTCAGGAACACCTCGACCGCTCGCGAGCGGTCGAGATAGTCATACACGGTATCAACAGTTTTTTCCGTCGGCACTCCATCGAAGAACTCCAGCACGCCAATGGAAGTTTCCACCTTGTCCGGGGCTGTAATCGAAGCCGGAATATCGGTCGTCATCTTCATCTTTGGCGATTTCGCCCAGCCCGTGGTCACCATCAGCCCAGTCACAACCAGTGTGAATAATTGTTTTGTTTTCATTTTGTTTTTCCTTTCTCTGTCTTTCCTGAGGCGCGGGTCGTTGTACAGCCCGCGCCTCAGGAATATATTTTCATCAATTACTTGACCATCTCGGGATCGCCCGGCCGCCAGGTCTTATCAAACCAGGGCTCCAATGGACCGTAGAGACGAAACAGCATGTTCCAGCCCTTGCCGGGTACTGTCTGAATCCAGTTGCTTTCCTTGCCTGCTGCGGCTTTGGGACCGAAATAGACGTCAAACGAGCCGTCCGCGTTCTGCTGCAATCCTTTTTTGTTGCCGTCGAGACCCGGGAACTGCTGGTCAGTCTGAAGCATGGCGCGCGTCTGGTTGTCGTACAGCGTAAAGGACCAGAAATCCTTGGCCGGAACGTTCGGCGGCAGATGAACTTTGTAGGTTTTGCTGCCATCGAAAGGATTGCCCTTAGAGTCCATGTAGGCCACGGCATATTGCGAACCTTTACCTACCATCTTCATGGTCATCGCAGGGGTGATGCCCGTTGCATAGAAGTGGAAGAAAGCACGGGCATCCAGCAGACGTGCACCGTTATCCAGGAATTCGTGACTTCCACCAATAAACGGCGTGTTCCACACACGTTCACCGGGGAAGAAATACCAAGCATCCCCTCTCGGCCGCGAGGCCAGGGTCCGAACAGTCGCAGCACCCACATCTGCGGCATCTTCGAGGATCTTCTTCATACGGGCATCCGGCTTGAAGGGCTGGCCCTTCTTGATGCCGATGGAGGCCAGCATGCCAAGCAGTTCCGGGTCGCCGCTATCGGCAGGCTCGGCCTGGACGACCTCATTGATCTCCTCAAAGATCCCGTAATCCATGCGGTGAATCGTATTATTGAACACGCCGGAGACATTGATGAATTTCATCTTCGGCGGATTATTCTTTTGCGACAGCGGATACATGCGGAATATCTTTTTGGTCGTTGCGACAGCCGGAGCAGGATCGCCTTCGACCTGGAAACCGCGCCAAATGACCCAGTTGCCATATGTATTCGTGCGGGCCACGTAATAGCCGTCCGGCACCTCGCCCTTGTAGCCCGGCGGCAGAATCAGGAACTTGCCGCCCTTGCCCTTGTCCGGGCCGACGTTGCCGAAATCAGCGACGTATTCAAACCAATGATTATCGATAATACCGAGCACGTTGGGCGGCGTCTCGATAACATAAGGTTCGTCTTTCATTTCGAGCCATGAAGTCATGTAGACCGACGTTGTATTCGGTGTCAGCCACAGCGCTTTGGAGTCCATGAGGGTTTCGAACAGAAGCGCGGTTGCATTGGCCGGACCGAACTCGAGGATCCCCTTACGCAGCCCGTACATCGACGCAATCTGGATGCTGTTCAGGTAGGCCTGCACCGCGCGCTGAAAATCGAGGTTGTCATAGACCTTCTGCGCAGTCTGCTTGTCGGGCACCCCGTCGAAGAGGTTTAGGGTGCCGATGCGGGTCTCCAGCCTGTCCGGTGTCGCTATCCCCGCCGGGATAGGCGTGGTCATCTTCATTCTGGGCGATTTGGCCCAGATAATGCAAACCATCAGCCCAACTAATACCAGTGTTAATAATTGTTTCGTTTTCATTTTGCTTTCTCCTTCCTTTTTCAACTTAGATTATTTCGGGAAAAGAAACTGTAGCTGGAACTGCAGCTGCCAGTCGGAACCATTTCGTGGGGACTGCAGGTTGTGATATGCGCGTAAAGAAGCATTCACAGGCTGCTCGCCAATCTTGAAAACCTTGCCGATACCGCCGCCTACCGGAATCGTCCACTGGTTGCTGCTGTCTGCCGACCAGTTGGAGGTAATGACCGGAGCGCTAGAAAGGTACCAGCCGTCTTTCATATTGTAGTTTATAAACGGCTGGAAAGACGTCAGATTTACCTCCGGGTCGTCACCGCAATAGGACCAGAGGTGAGTGAGCAGACCGCCGTAAACCCAGGGGCCTTCCATTTTCAATGCGACAAACGCAGGTCCGGCCGACCAGTTGTCCGAGCCAAACCTGCCGTCAGGACCGGAATTTGTGGGAAATTCCAGGTATGGACCAAGGCCAATAATCCAGTCCCCTACTTTTTCTTTGGGAGAGAAGAATCCCTGAAACTGGATGTTACCAAGTCCATGGTTTCGGTTCTGACCACCTGTCAAAGGGGGCTGTTCTATTAGCGGGATAATCGGCCGTGCAATAAAATTCCAGTCATCATTCAGACTAAACGGAATGACCGGCTGGATGAGAAGGGTATTCTGGGTTTTCCCTCTGGGCCCTGTCTCAAAGAATGTATTCCACTGAAACGGCAGACTTATCAGGTCCGCCACAGGGTTCTGCGTTTTCTTGGCCAAATCCGTAGCTTCATCTTTCGTCGCCTGCTCGCCCTCGGCAGCTAACCCGTAACCACACAGAACCCAAACAGCCAATAACACAAGCAAACCGTTTTTCGTCCTCATCTTTTTTCTCCTTTACTTTTACTGCTTGAACTTTTTACAAATCCTAATCAGTCAATCTCACCACAACCTTGTCCAGCGCCCCTTTAAATGCGAAAGGACCTTTGTAAAGTTTCGACACCTGCGTGCCCGTGTCGCGCCCCACGTCGAAGGTTTCCGCCAGCGAATACGTGCTGATATGCATCTGGGGCATTTCGGCCTCGGCAACTTTTTCGCCGTTGACATACAGTTTCCCCATCCCCCCGAACTCCTTGGTCTTGATAAACTCGAACTTCAGCTCAGTCCTGCCCCTCGGCAGCAGAGGCGATTCCATCGTGTAATAGACGCCGTCCAGATAGTTGTAGTCGTAATATAGGCGACCGTTCTTAATGAACATCGTGAATCCGCCCGTCATGCCGCCCACCGACACGATGACTCCCTCCTCGTGACCCTTAAGTTCGATGGTTGTCGTAATCGTGTGCGAGCGGTTCTTCACCGGAGCCGAAGCTTTCTCGGCAATTCGATAAGCGCCGGGCGCATAATACACGAACACCTGCTGGTTGCCGAACAGCCGGTCCTGTTGCTTGGCAAGCCGCTTTATCATATCGTCGTAGAGCGGATAAACGTTGTACTTCCAGGCCTCTTCGTCGAATATCTTCTTCAGTTCTTCCAGTTTTTCCGGATACTTGTCGGCCAGGTTGGTGCTCTCGGAGAAGTCCTCCGCTACGTTGTACAGCTCCCACTCGTCCTGCTCAAACGGAAGCACTACATTCACGTTCCAGGGCATACGCTTGGCATGCAGAGTCACCGCCTTCCAGCCATCCACCCATATCGCCCGGTTGCCGAACATCTCGTAGTACTGTCGTGTCTTCCTGTTAGGTGCGTCAGCATTATCAAACGAGTAAGCCATCGACACACCCTCCATCGGCTTCTGCTCAATGCCATGGTAGCTGTCCGGCACGGAAAGGCTCGCCGCCTCCAGAATCGTCGGCGCAATATCCGCGATATGGTGATACTGACTGCGAATCTCCCCTCTCGCCCTGATACCTTGCGGCCAGTGGATTATCAGCGCATCATGCTGGCCTCCGCGGTGCTCGCTCTGCTTGAAGTAGCGAAACGGCGTGTTCCCCGCCATCGCCCAACCGGCATGGTAGTGCGGATACGTCGTCTCGTCCCCCCAACGCTCATAATGTCGAAGGTTTGCTTCGAACGGGGTCTGCAGCCCGTTCAATACATAGGTCTCGTTGAAAGTGCCTGCCAGCCCTCCTTCGCCGCTCGCGCCGTTGTCCGAAGTCACGAATATCAGCGTGTTCTCCATCTCGCCGATTCGCCCCAGATTTTCCAGCACGCGCCCAATCTGAAAGTCAACATGCTCCATCTGCGCCGCAAACGCCTCCATCTGACGCCTGTAGAGTTTCTTTTGGTCTTCGTTCAGCTCGTCCCACGCCGGAATATCAGCAATCCTCTCCGTAAGCTTGGTGTTCACGGGGACAACTCTAAGCTTCTTCTGATTTTCGAGGATTATCTCACGGGCCTTGTCCCAGCCCATATCGAACTTGCCGCGGTACTTCCTCAGATATTCGTCAGGGGCATGGTGCGGTGAATGCATCGAGCCGGACGCCCACAGCATCATGAACGGCAGGTCCGGCTTAATGGACTTGTGCCCCGTTATCCAATCAATGGCTCGGTCAGCAAGGTCTTTATCCAGGTGGTAAGTTTTTTTGTAGGGTTCGGGCGTATGGTCGTTCCACATCACCGGGATAAACTGGTGTACGTCCGCGGCCATGAACGTGTACGCGTGCTCAAACCCTTCACCGCTCGGCCAGCGCTCAAAAGGCCCTACCTGCGACACCTCATAAAGAGGAGTATGGTCCCATTTACCCAGGGCATAATTGACGTAGCCATGTTCCTGTAAATAGTTTGCCACGGACTTGGCAGATGGAGGCACCATCGCGTTGTAGCCCGGAAATCCCATCGCGGTAAGTGCGTGACTGCCTAAACCAATGGAATGCGGATTGCGCCCGGCCATCAGCGATGCTCGCGTCGGAGAACACAATGCCGTCGTGTGAAAGTTGTTGTATCGCAGCCCGTTCGCGGCGAGCTTGTCGATGTTAGGCGTCTCGATAAGACCTCCGAAGCAGCCGATTTGTGCAAAGCCCACGTCATCCAGAAGAAAGATGATGACATTGGGCGCACCTTTAGGCGGCGTTACCGGCTCCGCCCACCATTCCTCCGATTCCTCATACCTCCTCGCTATCTTGCCTTTAAATTCCTGCGTAACAGCTTCCGCTAAATTAACCAAAAATGAACCCGCAAAAACACCTCCGGCCGTTACTCTTGTTGTTTCCCTCAGAAAATCCCGCCTGCTTACAATTGTTTTTTTCTTACTATTCATTGTTACACCTCCTGTAATTTTACCAGCTCTTTCGTGCCAATACGTCTCCTGCCGAAACCAGCAATTCTCATAATGCGAAATACTTCGCCCGCAAGAAATACATATTAACCCCCTGTGCGAAACTGCAAATCAGGCCCGACCCTGATTTTTCTATAGGGGAATACCCTAATCGGTGGTAGCAGCTCACCTTACCGGCCAACTTAAATTGACCTTCATCAACTCAATAGCCATGGGCTTCGTCCAACCGCTCGCGGAACCGCTTCGCCCACTGGTCCATAATCGCCTTCGCGTCGCCCCACGTCGAATAGCCGTCAAGCGACAACCTCTCTCCTAACTGCGATTCGACAAGCGCTCCTATCTGCTCGCCCGTCTGAGAATCCAGCAGCTCCGCCTCTAACGATGCGCCCCCGAGCCCGCCGCCGATGGCCTTGCCTATCGGCAGAACGTTCTGAACAATGTCTGACTTCTTCAGGTCCGTAAGTGCGGTTCTGAGCCTCGCAACTCCCGGACCGGGGCGAAAGACTATCTCGTAACGGTCTTCAATCGCCTCAACCAGCGCCTCATGCATGTAGTTCTTCAGGTCTCTAAGGTCCTCTTCTTTGAGTTTCCCCGCCGCCTCGGAACGCGTGTGGAAATGTATTACCACCGGGTCAATAATGAATTTCGAATAGCGCCCCAGACGATTGCCCGGTGCGAGGTACCGGGAGCTGACGTCGGACTGCGCCTGCAGCTTCGAGTAATCGCTCAGAAACCCCGTCCTCTCGGCCCTCTGTGCCGTACACCCAAGTTGCACCGCCGCAATCCCAACAGCCAGCATCATTAATAAACTTGTCTTTTTCATTTTTCTGTCTCCTTCTTTTTGTTAGTTCTTTCGCAACAAAATACGTTTGATTGTCTAAAAATGCATCGTCAGACCAAATATTGGCCCTCTGAATTGAGCGTCTAATCCAAACTCATTGCTCCCGCTTCCACTGTCATAATCAAGGTCGAAAATACGATACCCGGCCTTCAGGCTCATATTTTCTTTAAGCTTATAATCGACCCCTGCAAGGAAATTCCACGTCAGGTTAGAGCCTCCCCCAATTCCAAAACCTCCAAAATCGCCCCTCACCACAACAGCCAGTTTATCATTCAGGCCCCACCTTAAGCGCCCTCCGACAACAGGCTCGACCCATTCCTCTCTTCTTCCAAATTTCCTGCCGAGACCGAGACCTGCGAGTGGCCCGCCGATTTTAATATCTATCTCACCATCCAGATTGATATACCGGCCACCACCTAACACATCAAATGACAGCTTTTGACTACTTTCTTCGCCGACTTTAGTTTCCCAAAGCCGGTGACCCATCCCAAAATCAAATGTCGTCATCTTGACATCCATTTCAGTGGAAACCACCGCCGCGGGGGTTGAAAACTCAGACCCAAGGTCCATATATACCAGGTCAAAATACAATCCCCACTTTCCTTTCCAGGCCTCTGCTCGACCCATAAAGGCAATATCTAAATTATCCATAATGTCACTGAAGCTGGCATCAACCGGCCCGGTACGCCCCCTGAGCGTTGCGTCCCCGCTTAATTCAGCCGCCCAGAAATAAGGCGTCAACGTTATGTCCCACCCGTCATCCTCCAGCTCGTTCTGCCCGTTAACCGCCGGACAAAGCAATCCCAGTAAAACCACAATTGCACCTATTGAAAAAATACCTCGCTTCTTCATTATCTTATCTCCTTTCAATTTTTATAGTTGTTTGCTGCGATTTATTTTTTGTTCTAATCTTTCGATTTGGCGCATTGCCAACGGGCAAGGTTTGCCTTTATCGTTTTCCCAGCGGTTAACCGTTGAAACTGTCACTCCGACCCTGGCCGCAAACTGCTCTTGTGTCAACCCAAGAGCGCTCCGCACTTTCCTAATCATTTTGGAAATGTCCTTCTTGGCCCTGCACGCCATTCAATAACCTCCGTTTAATTCAAACATCGCACTTTACAAAGCAAATTACATATTAGATTTAAGCGAAGGTTTGTCTATCAGGCCTCAACCTCTTTTTTCCGTAGGGGATTCCCCTATCTAGTGCCCCCTTAAAAGCAAGACACATTCATCCTTTTCTCCCTTGCATCTTCGCCCCCAAATCCGTACAATAGGTTTGGTTTCAGCCCCCGAACCGCTGAAACAAGGAGAAATATACGAGGGTCATTACGACCAATTCTGTGCAAATTTGATGGGCCGATGTCATTG
>Ga0209427_10010348_pt1 | contig 10342 bp, 16 predicted proteins | sample DeeMarSWOR136_30_FD_187465 | JGI IMG/M metagenome (GOLD analysis project Ga0209427, IMG submission 187465) | Marine sediment microbial communities from White Oak River estuary, North Carolina - WOR-1-36_30 (SPAdes) (version 2) | ecosystem: Environmental > Aquatic > Marine > Intertidal zone >...
CTCAACCGATTCGAAAATCGGCAGACTTATCGTCGTCCCACAAATTGCAACTCGCAGGGGCTGGGCAACCTTGCCCAAACCAACGCCACTCTCCTCCGCCAGACCACGAAGCATGTCCTCAATCGCCGTATGAGTAAATTGCTCCATAGTAGCAAGCTTCTCTCGGACAATCCGAAGTACCGCCAGCCCCTCACCCTTCAGCAGCACCTTCTTGACCGATTTCTCATCGTACTCGATTTGTTCGTTCGCCAAAACGATAAATCTGCTCTTGCGCTCGATATCAGCCAATGTCCGCGCGCCTTCGCACGCCTTTATTATTTTCGCAAGAAGCTCATCGTTCGCCGCGACTAATGGAGATTCAACCGCCCTCAAATAATCCTTAAAATGCCCTAAGAGTCTTTCTCGCTCAATCATCTTAATATGCTCGGTGTTAAAGGCAATCAGCTTATCCCTGTCAAAGAGGCTGTTCGATTTCGTCAGACGCGTCAAATCGAACGCCTCAATCAATTCCCCCGTTGTCATAATCTCGCGCTTATCTCCCGGATTCCACCCAAGAAGCGAAAGAAAATTCACCATCGTCTCAGGCAGATACCCGCTCCTGAAAAAATCAACCACGTTAATCTCCGGCAGGTCCACACCAGCGTATTTCGCCATCGAATCAATACTCGGAATATCCGGCGACGCCTTGCCCTCAACAAAGCCCTTAACTTCTTCAACCGAAGTCCCCCCGGCCTCAGCAAGCTTCTCAAGTTCAGCACCTCCCATAGCCTTAATTGCCTCGCGAAGTGCCTTCGGACGCTCACGCTTGGAAAGCTTGCCGCCACTCTCGCTGACCGTGACCGACATGTGAACGTATTGCGGAAGCTCCCCAAAGCCCAAGGCCTCCCACAACAATTGCTGCCCCGGCGTATTCATCAGATGCTCCTGACCATTTTAGAATGGGGAACGAATTCGGTGGGGGCCACTTGCCTTTCCGTACTGTTACATACTCACCAGTGCCAAGTTCATAGATTGTAGGCGCCCTTCCTCCTCTCGCGAGGTAAGTACCGTGTGCCTTGGCATCATTAAGTGTAAGAAAGATCTCCATATGCTTCACCATAGCTTGTTTTCGACAGGAACTAGTGAATACAGCAACTGAGAAATCGCACAACATTTGAGATGCCCAAAGCCGTCACAGAATTGCAAAAGGGAGGCCAGAAGGTGTGCACATTCTGTACATTATTCATAGGACTTTAAATTGGACTGTGCAAACAGTGGTCTTTCACACAACAGGGATTACCAGCTTGTTTTCATTCTCATTTTGCTGATACAATGCAGATTACGTCACGGTCCTTGAGGACATGTTTGTCAGAGATTCTCATCTTTGTACGTGCATCTATTGCATGGATGAATGATTCCATCAGGTCGGTATGAATATGTCCAGCAAACTCCTTGGCTGTTGTACCTTCAGGGACAAGATAGACGTCGGGTAGGACATTTCCATCACCATCCGTCAAAGAGTTTGAATCTTGGACAGGATAGATCGTGATCATGTTGAGAAACTCAAACACGGCCCTATTCAGAATGTTCTGGACTCCTGTACCACCGTACTTTTTGAGAATGTGCTCTCTAAGCTTCTTAAGCTGTTCAACCTCAGCATCCTTCAAGTCGTCACCCTTGAGAATCTCGAAATCATCGTCACCCGGAATGTACTTAATCACAGATTTCCTTTCCAAATCCTTGAGTACTTTTTCAGCTAGGGCACTAACTGGGACCACAAGAAGATCGGGGAATGCCTCCTTCAATCTTTCATAATTCTCCTCAGCATTTGGTCTGTCAATCTTATTTGCCGCAATTATCAAGGGTTTGGCAACATGCCAGAGAGTAGATGCAAAGCTCCTGAGCTCTTCCTCTGTCCATTTATCAGCAGCCTCAGCCTTTAGCTCTGACTCTCTAAGTGCTTTCAGAATATGTTTGCGGGAGACCATCAATCCGGACAGCTTCTCCAACAGAATCTCATCCAGTTTGGCTCCCTCTACTCTCACACGTCCAGTCATTCTCCGCCAGTCTTTCTGGATGATTGCTAACACCCACTCAGTGATCTCATCCTCAAGGAATCTCACATCATCAATTGGGTCATGACTTCCAGCAGAAACCTCCTGCCCCTCTGCATCCAACGCACCGCTGGCATCAACAATATGTATCAGTACATCAGCCTGTCTTAGGTCATCTAAGAACTGATTGCCCATCCCTCTTCCCTTGTGGGCACCAGGCACAAGACCTGCAACATCAATCAGTTTGATAGGCACAAGTCTGACTCGTTCGATACAGACCGAGTTCTGTGGATTATCTTCTATATCAAAATCTCCACAGGCGCAGGGTGTCCTGACGTGTGTCACCCCCACATTCGCCTTGATTGTGGTGAACGGATAGCTCCCCTCCTTGAAATTAGTCATACATGCAGCATTGGTGAAGGAAGTCTTGCCACATGACGGCTTTCCGACTATTCCAACACTGAATCCCATTATTCCTTTCTCCATTCATACACAGGTCATAAGCCGAATTAAACTGTTAAGGTCTTGTTTCTACCGAACCATTTTTATGAATTGGGATTCATAATATATATTGAATCAGGATTCATTATTAGCAATGAATTAAGAATGTGAGAATATGACTAGAATCTGTGTGACCTCTCAAGGCGCTGAATTGGATGCACTCATGGATTACCGATTTGGCAGATGTATGTACTTTATCTTTGTAGATCTGGAGTCAGGGGAATTTGATGCAGTTAGCAATGATGCCCTCTCAAGTGCACATGGAGCTGGAGTGAGAGCCGCTCAAAAAATAGCTTCCAGCGGAGCTGAGGTAGTGATAACTGGGAGCGTTGGTCCAAATGCATACCCAGCTTTACAAAACGCTGGAATTCGAATAATGAAAGCAGATTCAGGTACCGTCAGAAGCGTAATCGAATCCTACAAGGAAGGCTTGCTCAGTGAAGTAGCCTCCCCAGGCCCTGCTCATATGGGACTGGGCAGAGGGATGGGTCGAGGAAGAGGCTCGGGGGGTCGTAGAGGAGGATACTAAGAATGAAACGTAGACTACTGTTTCCATGTGAAGATCCAGATGGTCAATCTGTTGCAGCACATTTTGGTCGTGCACCCTATTTTGCTGCAATCGACCTTGATGAGAGCGGCAACGTTATAGAGAAATCAGTGCATCCCAATACTGGAGAGCATTCCGGTGGCAAGGGCCATGCACATAGCAATGTATTGCGTCTAGAGCCAAACGTGGTGATTGTGCAAGGCATGGGCCCTCGAGGTCTAACAAGCTTCCAGAGCGAAGACATTGCAGTATTACAGGCAAATAGCAACCTCATTGATAATCTAGTGGAAGCATACAAACGAAATGAGCTCCAAGAGCTCACAGAGGGCTGTTCCCAAGCACATCATCGATGAATGACTATAGGTCAGAGGCCGGCTGTTTTGATAATTGCAGTTGCATCTGGGAAAGGCGGCACAGGAAAGACCACTGTCGCCGTGAATATGGCTCTTTCAATAGGAGATGCTAATCTTCTTGATTGTGATGTGGAGGAGCCTAATGCGCATACTCTATTACATCCTGAGAGTCTAAACACCGAATCCGTGACAGTACCTATGCCTATGATTGATACGGATAGATGCACTCTCTGTGCAATGTGTGCTGATTTCTGTGAATTCAACGCAATCTTCATTGGAAAGAAGCCACTTGTCTATCCAGAGATTTGTCATTCTTGTGGGGGATGCTTCCTGGTGTGTCCTGAGGGTGCAATCGAGGAGGTGGCGCGTGAAGTTGGCAAGCTACACAGAACGAATAGGGACAGTGTTCACCTTGTATATGGAGAGCTACATGTTGGAGAGCCTATAGCAATCCCTGTCATCAAGGCAGTCAAGAATGAGATTGACAGAAAGAAAATCAATATCCTTGATGCACCACCAGGCACAGCCTGCCCAGTCATCGAAACGATGCAAGACAGTGACTTCGTTGTGCTAGTGACGGAGCCCACACCCTTCGGATTTCATGATCTCTCAATGACAGTCGACGTCATTCAGGAGCTTGATATTCCCCATGGTGTCGTATTGAATCGTGTGGGAGTTGGGAACGATGAGGTGAAGGAATTCTGTAATGCAAAGGGCATTCCGATTCTACTTGAGATCCCATTTGACCGGAAGATAGCTGAGTTGTACTCCAATGGTGTGCCTTTCGTCCAGGAAATGCCGGACTGGAGAGAGCGATTCCAGCAGCTGTTTGAAGTCATAAAGGAGCTGTCACAAAATGGCCGTTGAGATTGCGATTATTAGTGGAAAAGGTGGTACAGGTAAGACCACGATAGCAGCAGCTTTCACAGCAATCTCACATAATCTTGTCACTGCGGATTGCGATGTGGACGCTCCCGATCTGCACATCCTTCTTCAACCTGAAACGAAGAAGACTGCAGAGTTTCAAAGCTCTAAAGTTGCATTGATTAATCCCGAAACATGTACAGAATGTGGTCTATGTGAAGAGAAGTGCCGTTTCGAGGCAATCCATCCCCCAAGAGTCAATGCAATATCTTGCGAGGGATGTGGAGTTTGTGCATACATCTGTCCTGAAAAAGCTATAGAGATGAAGCCTCGGACTTCAGGATTTCTCTATGAATCCATGACTCGTTTTGGTCCTATGTCCCACGCAAAACTGCTCCCTGGCGAGGGTAATTCTGGCAAGCTCGTGACCGAAGTTCGGAGGCAAGCACAGGAACTTGCACGTAGTAATGACCAAGACATCACTCTAATCGACGGGTCGCCTGGAATCGGTTGTCCTGTGATTGCCACAGTCAGTGGTATCAAACTGGGGGTAATAGTGACTGAACCCACCTTGTCTGGTATCCATGATATGGAACGAGTTATGACACTCTTGGAGCGGTTCAGGGTTCATACAATGGTCCTAGTCAACAAATGTGACCTAAATTCTGAAAACACTCAGCGAATTGAACAGATATGTGCCAAAAATGGAGTGGAGTTTCTGGGTAAGATTCCATTTGATTCAATCATGACTGAATCAATGGTAGCTGCGAAAACATTGCCCGAGTTCGATCCCAATCATATGATAACTCATTCACTCAAGAGCATGTGGGACAAAATCACTGAATTTGTATCAAGTGAATGAAGTGGGAGTACAACACCCCCTCTCATTCTTTCTCTTCTAATTCGCTCAGTCGACGCTCAATTCTCTCAAAGGCCTCTTGGAGTGATTTCAGCTGGGTTTCTAATACGCCTTTCTGATACTGTAAGGACTCACGTTCATCTGTTGGAGTTGTTTGACCTACAAATGGAGGTCTCACTCCAGAATCTCTCCAATATCCAAGAGTCCAACAAGAACCGGGTCCATAAAGCCATCCTGGCCTTTCCCATGGAGGGAGGTCTCGGAAAGGCCCATTCCCAGGCCATCTGCCACCACGACCCCCGCCACCTCTGCGTCCGTATCCATACATATGATTACTCATCTCTTCACGTTATTTTGTGCATATGCACAACATTATTTATGTGCATACGAACGAATATAAGCATATTGAATCGACAAAGCTAGATGCAACTCCATATTGTGAGATACAGTAGCTGGTGACAGAAGATGCATAGAAGAAGAAGGGGTAGACGTGGACGAATGCCAGTCCAACCAAAACTAGGAGCCAGTTTCAAGACGACTCGCATGAATCCTGAACCTCAAGCTGACATTAGACCTGTATATATTGACCCCGCAGAAGCTGAAGTCTTGCGACTTGTGGACCTTGAAGGTATGTACCAGGAAGATGCAGGGGATGCAATGGGAGTGTCCAGAGGCACCGTCTGGCGACTTCTTGAAAGTGCTAGAAGGAAAGTGGTCAGCTCACTCTTTGAAGGAAGGCCTCTTATCATCGGTCACTCACTTGGCGAAGAGTGATCGACCGATGACATGTTCTATCTAGGATTCTGTATTTGGCCGTTTGTTAAGTGCCCTAAAAACTGTTCTTCACTTCTGACTCTAGGCATTACACACATTCTTGTAGTCCGGAAGTCGTCCTCTCAGAAAGTGCTTGAGAGCCGTCTAGATGTCGTTCTAGAGCACCAAATTGTGCGATGCTCCCTTATATGCCAATTCGCGCATCTGTCCTAGTGGAGAGAAAGACCATGCACACCGTACCCTCAGGAACCGGACCTATTACTGACCCTATTTTAGTCAGAAGACCCGCATTTCCACGATGGTGGGATCCAATTGCTAGACCTCATGTGGCTATTGTGGTGCGTGACCCCACTTCTGGAATGGATGTCAGATACTATCTCTCACAAAAGGGTCATGGAAACTCAAATGGAAAGGAGATTCTTGATGTGGCTGATATAGACGGACTAGAAGAGGGTACCTTGCTAGAAGTCCGATACAGTGCTACAAAGGCCAACCTCTACCGGCTTGAGCTAGTAGATGGCGTACCATGCTGGAGATGGATGGCTCGCTGCAGGGAGCTACCTGACTTCAATTATCCTGCTGAGATTCGATGGAATGGCCTTCTGGAAGAATCGCCCTTCGATGTTAATGATTCTCTGACATATGAGATCCGGACAAACTGAAGCCCTAGAATATGATTGACAGGCAGGTAAGGGCTCCTTCACATTTCTCGAACTCACTCATGTCTAATGGTATGATCTCAAACCCAGCTTCTGCGACAAGCTTCTGAGCCCTTTGATGTTCCTGTGACATCAGCACGGCATTACCAATAGTCAGGGTGTTTGCAGCATAGCCTTCTTCTCTTGGGACCACTATTTTGTCAAAGTCCTCCAGTATTGGATGACTCTCAAAGTCTTCAGTAGCAATGATTGTATTTCGACTCAGGTACGTGACATGGCTTTTCAGATGGATGATAGACGGGTCTTCAATGGTGTCTGACCTGATGCCAAGCCATCTAGACATCTGTTTCACGCCCTTCAAATTCGTCCTTCGTGTGATGCCAGTGACTAATCGGTGGGGCAGATGAATGACATCACCACCCTCTATGGTGGCTGGCTTTTTGGCAAATCCCAGTTCCACATAGTCCTTGAGGAACTCTGATACTGCAAGCTCCTCACCCCGGCGACTATTCTCGGCAAATCTTGTGATGAAGCCTCTGTTACCATGGACAACTACGGTGTCCTCTACAAAACACGAATCAGGATATCTCTCATCGGGGGGGAGTCTAATCAGTTTCAATCCTAGATCCGACAAAGTACGACAATATTCAGCATGTTGCTCTTGAGCTAATGACAGGTCAAGAATATGATGTTCTGGGTGAGCTGAGATGCAATGCCTAAATGCACTGCTTGGAGGTCTAATAATCGCTTGTTTCATCATTTGACTCTATGAAACCAGTATCTTATTACTTAGCTGGGAACAACAAGCTTAAATGTAAAGTATACTTTACGTAAAGTGAACTTTACATCCAGATGGGTGACACTGGTGATTGTAAACAGACTGCGAGAACTCCGTGAGGCCAAGATGAAGGAATCAGATACGCCTGAGCTATGGACTCAAGAGGGTATCAGCCAGCGTCTAGGAGTCACAAGGCAGACAATCATTTCCATGGAAAAGGGCACATACAACCCGTCCCTGTCACTTGCCTTCAAGCTGGCACACCTGTTTGGAGTGAAGATCGAGGATATATTCGAGTGTACAAGTGATGAGAATGAATCGTAGTGTGCTGGCAGGTCTAGGTATTGTTGTCGTTGTGTTGATAGTGTTCACAGTCATGTGGATTTTGGACATAACCTCTCTAGGTGGTATCATGGGTGCAATTGGCGGCATGGTAGGTGGCGTTCTTGGTGCCACATACATGCAGCGATTTCATGATGAGAGATTCTCCCAACTCATGAAGAGGTCGGCAAGCAACTCCTACTGGTTTGTCGTAATCTTTCTGCCTCTCAGTTGGATTGCCATGATACGATTGGAACCAATAACACTGCCATTGGTGATAGGACTGACCTTCGCAATCTGGATGTCCTCCTTCATTGTATACTATATTTCGCTGTTCTACTACTACAAGAGGTGATTTCGTGACAGAGGCCAGGTTATCAACCAGGGATCTCATCTTGATACTCGTTATTTGGGCTCTTTCATGGTTTCTTGCAAACGTCGTCATGAGCTTCATATTTCCGGGCTCATCGGTGCCTATGTCTCTACCTTCAATTTTGGCAGGGATTACATGGATTTCAGTGCTATTGGGCTTCATGATATATTCACAGAGGCTCCGGGACGAGCGCACCATACAAATCTCTTACAAGTCGGCCCGTAATGGGTTTGCCTTCATTTTCTGTGTGGTTCCAGCTGCAATTGTAGCCCTCTCAGCAACTGACGTGTCCACTGATGTATCACTTGCATTACTAATGGTATGGATCGGGGCTGTTTCTCTTGCCGGTTTCTCAGCTCTATACTACTACCGGAAGTAGGGTGGACGCCGGATTTGTCGAACATCGGAGGCAGAGAATGTCTATCGCGAGGCAATCGATATTGGCGAAGAACTGTTTCTGAAGGCGTCGACGGTCTATCGGCAGGGCCTGGTAAGAACCCTCTGCAACTACACACTTCTACTGTCAGACATCGATGGCACAGATGCTCTACAGAAGACCATGACCAGACTGAAGGAGCTTGGGGTCGAGAGTCTGCCCGACTGTGAAGAGTGGTCGGAGGAGGAAGAGGAAGAAACTAACACTCCGGGGGCAGTTTGAAACATTCAAGGCCCTCCCGAAACTCAAAATCAAACACTTACTCTCATATCAGAGAAGAAGTGGTAGCGGATAGACCATGTTCTATGTGACTAGCATGAAACCGAGTATAAAGTTATGAAGTCCATGTGCTATCATCGGACCCACTATGTTCCTCGTTCGATATGTTACGTAACCATAGACCAGTCCAATCAGAGATGTTGCTACGACGAAGTAGATTCCTTTCAGCACATGTACCAATCCAAAGAGCACCGAAGAGGTTACCAGTGCTACTTTCCACCCTTTCCATCGCCAGAGTGCAAAGAACATGACGCCTCTGAAGAGAACCTCCTGCGCTGGTCCGCTGAGGAGAAAGTTGTATACTATCTGCTCCGCCACTGTCAATGGTTCTAGGTCTGGTCTGATGTACATATCAGACCGTATGACCTGCACAATGATAAATGCAAGAATGAACCCGCAGGCAATAGAAAGGCTCTCTCCGACCCTCTCTCGCGAGATTCCTATATCCCTTAGGTCACGCCGATTCACTCTCACAATGAGTAGTGACCCGAGGATATAGATGACGTAGATGATGTAGTATGCCAGATTGATGTCTTGTACTAGGCCCAGAACGTAGAAAGGAATAATCACCAGAATTGGCACGACGAATAGAACGACCGACTCAAGACTCTCTTTCAGTCCATCTCTATCTTCGTCAGCAGTCATCAGAAGTCCCCATATGCCGGATTACAGTCACACATGTGTAGTTTGAATGAGTTGCATCTAAGATCGGATTCCTGTGCCTATCCTGTCCGAACTCAGAACACCATTTCACCGTGCATAGACAGCTTTACTCTTTCAGATAGAACTTTTGGTCCTAGAAAAGAAGTGGTAAAGGGCTAATGATAAAACTGACCAAACAAAATGTCTTGGTCCAAACTCGCTACTATACCAATCTCTCAGCTTTGGAGGTTTTCTTCTCCAAAAGGCTTGATATACATTGCAAGGAAGGGAACATATGCAAAGTGTAAATCCCAAAGGCGTATACGTTTCTCTAGTGCCCAGTCATAAGCCAATGTATTAACAGACCCATATATATCACGGCGCCAAGAATTCCCATCCAAACGCAGAGGCTATACACCTCCGATGAGAGAGCGGGATTATACAACGGATTTGCTGTCAGCGGATAGAGTGGACGTATATCACTGTATAACGGAGAGTCCAGCAAGACATGGAGCATGGTGCCCAAGACACCTGCAAATACGAACGGCTTCAGGCTGGTCTTGCTATCTGTTTCCAGTAGGAGCGTCTTGTAGAGTGGATACAGGTATCTTTCAAGAAGTAACATGACGTATCCAAGCACAAGACCCACAAAGAACGCTAGTAGGAATGTATGGAAGTATCCATGTAGGGGATATTCTAGTCCGGATATGAGCACCAAGAAAGGCTCAACGTCAAGTATCACATTGGCTACTATGAATGTAGGAGCGTGCATGTACTTTCTCAGAGGAAGCCCTAGGCACAGAGCTGGACCGAGATGAAAGGGCGTGAATGGCATTGACAACTCATTCCTCGATTCACCAATGATGCAATCCACAGCAAATAGTGGCTCGGATTCTCAAATACCTTCCTTTAGACTAGTCACT
>Ga0209427_10010349_pt1 | contig 10342 bp, 11 predicted proteins | sample DeeMarSWOR136_30_FD_187465 | JGI IMG/M metagenome (GOLD analysis project Ga0209427, IMG submission 187465) | Marine sediment microbial communities from White Oak River estuary, North Carolina - WOR-1-36_30 (SPAdes) (version 2) | ecosystem: Environmental > Aquatic > Marine > Intertidal zone >...
CCCCGGCCCATCGATATCCGGCTGATCTCGGCGACCAACCGGCCGATTCACAAGAAAGTGGCGAACGGAGACTTCCGGCAGGACCTTCTCTACCGCATCAATACCGTTGAAATTCATCTCCCCCCGCTGCGGGAGCGTCAGGCCGACATCCCCCTTCTGATTGAGCACTTTCTCGACCGTTTCCGCTGCAAGTACCAGAAACAGGTACAGCAGGCCAGCCCGGCGGCGCTCAAGCTGTTGCAGCGTTACCCGTGGCCGGGCAACGTACGAGAACTTCGACACGCCGTCGAGCGGGCGGTCATTATGTCGAGTTCCCCTGGGCTCGAAGTAGTTGACTTCTCGCTCTCTTTCGACGACCAGGCGGTCAGCGCCCTGCACCTGGACGATTTCAACCTGGAACAAGTCGAGCGCACCGTCATAACCAAGGCGCTGGACAAGTATCAGGGGAATATAAGCCAGGCAGCCGGGGAACTCGGCCTGACCCGGGCATCCCTGTACCGGCGCATCCAGAAGTATGGCCTTTAAGAACTTCAGGCTCGTCTGCACCGTACGGACAGTAGTCCTTGCCGCCACCCTGGCGCTTTCGCTTTATCTGGTTCTGGAGACGGAACTGTATGCCACGGCGGCTATAGCCATCGCCTCCGTGATATACCAGATCGGAGCGCTGATCCACTACGTGGACAAATCCAATCGCGATCTCAGTCGGTTTCTGCTGTCAGTCAAGCACACCGATTTCACTTCGACCTTCCCTGACGACGGCAAGGGTGGTTCGCACCGCGAACTGCGCGAGGCCTTTGACGGAGTGCTGAAAGAACTCCGCCAGACCCGCGGCCAACGGCAGGAGCAGTACCGCTATCTGCAGACCGTCGTGCAGCATGTAGGCATCGGCCTGATTGCCTTTGATCCAAGCGGTCATATCGATCTGATTAACAGCGCGGCCAAGCGACTGCTCGGTATCACGAGCGCCAGGAATATCAGCGACCTTAACCGCATCTCACCCGGTTTCTCGGAACGACTGCGCGAAGCGAGCGGCGGTCAAAAACAGCTTCACAAAATCGAGTTGGCCGGCGAGACGCTGCAGGTGTCACTGTCTGCCACCGAGTTCAAGCTCGGCCAGCGGGCTATCAAGCTGGTCTCGTTCCAGAATATCGCCAGCGAACTGGCCGAGCGGGAAATGGAGGCCTGGCAACAACTGGTCCGGGTGCTTACCCATGAGATCATGAATTCGATCACGCCGATTTCCTCGCTGGCGACCACTTCTCGACAGATGCTCGAGACCGGGCAGGCTTCGTGCGACGACAATCCCGAGGATCTCCACAACGCCATTACGACAATAGAAAAAAGAAGTCAGGGGTTGCTTCACTTCGTGGACGCATATCGTTCGCTAACCAAGATTCCGAGGCCAAGATTCACCATCGTACGAGTCTTCAATCTCCTGGAGCGGATCGCACAACTCGCCGGCAGCCGTCCGGATGCCTCCGAGGTTGCCATAACGGTCGACTGTCAGCCGCCGACGCTCGAACTGACGGCTGATCCTGATCTGGTGGAGCAGGTGCTGATCAATCTGACAGCCAACGCGGTGCAAGCCCTCGACGGACAAGACGCCGGCGAAGTCCGGCTGTCGTCTCGGCTCAATGAGCGCGGGAGGGTACTGATCGAGGTGAGGGATAACGGCCCCGGTATCAGCCCCGAAGCGCTCGATTCGATCTTTGTGCCATTCTATACGACCAAGAAAGACGGGACCGGGATCGGCCTGAGCCTGTCACGGCAGATCATGCGATTACACAAGGGCGAGATCAGCGTATCATCGGTACTACGCGAGGGAACGACCTTCACTCTCAGATTCTGATCAGGTTTTCGGCGTCGCGCGGCCAACGCAGTCCGCAATGATCTCTACAGCCGACTTCAACATGTCGTCAGTGTGGGCGGCTGACACAAAGCAGACTTCATAGCCGGAGGGCGGCAGGTAGACTCCGGCATCCAGAATCATCCGGTGGAGATGATTGTAGCGAGCGATTCCGCCGGAATCGATCTGGTGCGCGGCTCGCGGAGCTTGAGATTGAAACAGCAGCCAGAAAATCGAGCCGAGCTGCATGATCTGTCCACCGGCTGTTGAGAGTCGTCGATTAACATCATGGGCCAGGGTATTCGTCCTGCCTTCAAGAACCCCATACGGATTCTCAGACACCAGTTTTCGCAGGGTGGTGAGTCCGGCGACCATCGCCACCGGGTTACCCGAAAGAGTCCCCGCCTGATACACCGGTCCGTCGGGAGACAAAACGCCCATGACATCCGCCCGTCCGCCGAACGCTCCGACCGGCAGACCGCCACCAATTACCTTGCCGTAAATCAACAGGTCGGGTGCGACGCCATAGTGCGCGGCGGCGCCCCCGGGGCCCAGGCGGAAACCAGTGATGACTTCGTCCAGAATCAACAGGGAACCGTGTTTCTCGGTCAAACCGCGAAGCAACTGCATGTACTCCGGCCGCTGGATCAGGAGGCCGTTATTGGCCGGGACCCCTTCGATCACCGCGGCCGCCAGTCGGTCACCGTGCCGGCCGAAGAACTCCTTGAGAGCCCTTTCATCATCCAACGGCAGCACCGCCGTGTGCGCTGAAAAAGCGGCTGGAACGCCGGCCGAGGATGGCTGCCCGAACGTGGCCGGTCCCGAACCGGCCTTCACCAGCAGATGATCGGCGTGCCCATGGTAACACCCCTCGAACTTGAGGATGAGATCGCGCCCGGTGAACCCGCGCGCGACCCTGATGGCCGACATGATCGCTTCGGTACCCGACGAGACGAATCGAATCTTCTGCACCGGTTCAACATGGCTGACGATGAATTCAGCCAGTTGATACTCTACTTCGGTGGATACGCCAAAGGTCATACCCCGGTCAACCTGCTCCTTCACGGCCGCCCGCACGTCTGGATCGGCATGACCGAGAATCAGCGGACCCCACGAGCAGCAGAAATCGATATACCGGTTGCCGTCGACATCGTACAGGTAAGCCCCTTCTCCCCTCTCGATGATACGCGGCGTCCCGCCGACAGACTTGAAGGCCCGCACCGGCGAATTGACACCGCCCGGCATCACGCCACAGGCAAGGCGATACAGCTCTTCCGACTTCTTCGTGTTCATTCTTCTGTCGACCATCTCACATCCCGGTACCTTTGAATCAACGGCGCATCAGAGGCCGTCCGTCAGCGCATCGTACGCGGTCGCGATTGCCTCCTCTGATGTCCGGGCCGTAACGTCGACCCTCTTCAATCCGGTGTGACGATCTCTCTCTTTCAATCCCAGCACCGCTGCCAACCTCATGCCGCTCCGGGTAATCTCAGCATACACACCCAGCGGCAGAGAGCAACCGGCGTTAAATCTCCGCAGAAGACCGCGCTCCAACGCAACTTCCTGCTCGACCTGAGATGAGTTGAGCGACGCCATTAAAGGCGCTGTTTCGTCATGGTCATCGCGAATCTCTATCGCCAGAACGCCCTGGGCCGGAGCCGGAAGGAAGTCTTCCAGTCCAAGGTGAATGGTTTCCAGCCCGGACAGATCGAGCCCCAGCCTTTGCGCTCCGGCGGCCGCGATGACGATTGCATCGTATTGACCGTCCCGCAGCTTCTTGATCCGGGTTGGTACATTACCTCGCAGATCGCGGATTTCCAGTTCCGGGTTATGGTAAGCAATCTGCGCTTTTCTTCGAGCCGAACTGGTGCCTATCAGCGCTCCCGGCCGGACCGGCAACACTCCGGCACCGGCCAGCGCAGGCTCTGTCACCAGGAGTAATTCTCTCCGGTCCGCCCTGAATCCGACTGCACCGATTCTCAAACCCGCCGGCTGCGTGGTCGGCAGGTCCTTGAGCGAATGCACCGCCAGGTCGATTGTGCCGTCCAGCAGGGCCTCCTCGAGTTCTTTCGTGAAGAACCCCTTTCCCTCCATCTTGTCAAACGAGAGCGTGTCAACCCGGTCACCCTGCGTTTTGATCACCTTGATATCGGCCTCGCGGCCACACCGCTCCCTCAGGGCGCTCTGCACGATCCCGGCCTGGAACAGAGCCAAGTCCGAGCCCCGTGAACCGATCATCATCTTTCGCCCGGCCATGCCGAATAAAACCGACTGCGCGGTCAGGGCACAAGGGATTTCCTCCGCCCGGCATCCGCGCTCATGGGTCACGGCCTCGAAAAAAGTTGTTTCGCATTCGTTGGGAAGAAAGTTATTATAATGAGGTAGCCTGATCATGAGGGCTGGCGGCTTGGGTCAGGTTCGAACACAGGTTTATGCCCCCGTAGCTCATTCGGATAGAGCATCTGCCTTCTAAGTTCTCGCCGAACATCGTACACAAAAGCAGTAAGCCCTCGGCCTTTTAGTCCCTGGATATGAAATGACTCGGACATTAGTCGTCCGGTCCGCGGTGCGAAGTTGCCTCCTCATCTATCCAGTCCTCTTCTTCCCACGACATGCCGCTTCTCCCCGGAACTTTTCTCGTCGCTCCTGCACGGTAGAACTGACAGCTTTTGGGGCCATAGCAGAAGGTCTCGAACCTGTATTTCTTCTTGGCTGGATTCCATTGGTCAATGATCATCTCGACTGGCATCCGGCAACCCCAGATACACGAAAGGCACTTTGCATCGTAGGTTTTTGGGTCGAGTCGACGGTGTCCGCGGCTCCGATAAGTCCCCAAGTCCGGTGGTACGCCGTGAAACGGTGGAGCATTGGATTGCGGGACGGCGGCGTCATTCAGGATTTCGATTTTGCTGGCCTTGTAGTAGTGCGCTATTTCGAGGCGAGAATCCGGAACGGGCGCTGCAATTCCGCCGATTTCCATACCTGCACGGAAACCATGTCTTTCGTGCGCACCTTTCCCAACGGCAACTAAGTATTCAGCAGATTGACCACCACACACTCCCTTTAGGCTAAGCACGTACCCCAAGTAATTGTGATACCGTTCGTCGAACGATCGTATAAGCCGAATACGCGGCTGGATGGAAATAACTTGACCAGACCATGTGACTTTTTCGGTTTCCTGCGACATGACTACGTTCGTTTTATCCGATTCCGTGGAGTTCTGATGTGCTTTCAAGCGGATGGGATTATTCCACGCTGCGGTCATCGTGCAGCAGTTGCTGCGTGACCCTTATCTCGTGCCGACACGAACTTGACTTCAATGCGCTGATTCAGTGCAGCCGCGATGCGTTGGAGCATGTTCAGAGAATGACCCGGATAATCAGCGCTCTCAAGCCTTGAGATGACGGACGGCGTGGTCTTCACTTTCGCGGCCAGTTCTTTCTGCGTTAGCTTGTGTTTCTGCCTTAGCCGATAAATGTCACGAGCGATCTTAGCGTTGACCCGTTCTTGCTCCAGCGCCGCCGTCCGCCTGGCGTTTCCCTTATAGTAGCGGTTGTGGAGAATCTTGACTGCATCAGTAGATTTCTTCTTTTTCATAGCGGCGTTCACTCCTTAAAAGTATGACGCTCGGGCGAACCAACGAATGCCTTCCGTCGACTTATAGCCAATTTGATCTCTTCTTCAGACACCTTCGCCTGCTGTTTGGAGAAACCGTGGGACAGCACCACTACCTGACGACCATGAAAGAAGTACAAGACTCGGAAGTTAACCGACTGCGCTCTGACTCTCAACTCGTAAATGTCATCGCGCAGGTAATCAGCTTCCGGCCTGCGAAGCTCGTGCCCCAGTTCCTTAAGCCGTTCAATTCGAACGACAATCTTGTCCTGGACCTTTTCCGGCAGCCCGTCGAACCAGTCCAGAAACGGCACCGTACCATTGCTCTCGCAGTATATTACTACTTCTGTCTTCGGCACTTATAATCTCAAACTCCATTCAAAGTTCGCAATATTGCGAATATTTGTCAAGGCGAAAATTCACACCTGAACCGATCTCTCTTAAATTGCTTGAGCAAGTTGAGTAAATATTTTCTTGTTGAAAATCGGAAGCTCTGTCGCTTAATTAGCGGTTACTATGAGACGTATAACTTCACAGATCGCCCAGAGAATCAGACTATCGGTGATGAACCCCTCGAAAAATAGGGCCTCTGATTTTGCACGGCTCACAGGAACAAGTGGCACTGTAAGTTGTTGTGGTACAACAGGTCCATGCCCCCGTAGCTCACTCGGATAGAGCATCTGCCTTCTAAGCAGAGGGTAGCAGGTTCGAATCCTGCCGGGGGTATTTGTTCAGCCCGGGTGACATCGGCCCCCGGAACCTGTCAGATCAGGAGGTGAACTGTGAAAACCAGACTAATCGGATCAGCCGGGTTGTTTCTGCTGTCGATCCTGTTCGTCACCGGCTGTTCCGACGATGACGACCGTCCTCCCTGCACCACCTGTCCCGAAATCAAATCACCGGTCCCTGCCGCCCTCGCGTGCGTGGACAGTCTTCGCGAGGACCTGGGGATACGTTTCCCCATGGATGAAGTCAGGCCGTACCAGGTCCAGGTAGACTTTCTCGGCTACACCCACGTCAGATGCTATCAGTATTATCGTAGCGTTCGGGTCTACGGCGGCATCCTGATCGTGCATCTGGACGATGACCTGGAGTACCATCACGTATCAGGCGATCTGATTCTGAATGTGCGTGTATGCGTTCGGCCGGTCGTACCGAGTCAGGACGCACTCCGTATCGCCTCGGATGACTTCGCCGTCAGGGGCTACCCCGGCGAACTGGATGAACCCGGCGAGCTGGTGGTCTATCGCTGGCTGGATGTCGATCATCTCTGCTGGCGGTTCGTGCTGCAGGCCACCAACGGTTTCGAGGTTACTGAGTATTTCATCGACGCTCGTAACGGAGAGATCGTACGCTGGCGGAGCCTGATAATAGACCTGTGAGACAGACTCGGGAACGGGACTGTAAGGCATGAAGGGTACCCGAAAAACAAAATACACACTGCCGTTGGGGCTAGAAAAAAAAGTATACCTGGCCGGCATGAACCTTGCGGTTCGCAACGCAAGAGCCCTGCTGCGAAGCGCCTCTTTGCTCAAGGGAGGCAGTGCCAATCGCCTGGCCTCGGTTCTATCTATTCTAGCGATAGAGGAAGCCAGCAAGGTAGTTCTTCTGGTTATTTGTTCCCATCCTGACTCAAACTCTGCTAGTCTGAAGACCAGAGAAATGCTGGGCACGCATTTTCGAAAGCACAGTTCCAAACTGTGGCTTCTTGATACTTACTACGGTTCATCTTGGAAGGGCGTCCTGTACGCGCGTAAGCATAGAAGGCGAGCATCCGAAGATCGCACCGCAGCACAGCAGTACCGTGAATTGCTGGAATCCTATAAGGATGTGTACAGCTTTCTCAAGAGAAAACGCATAGAGTCGCTTGCCGCGTTCAAGCTGCGCTGTCTGTATACGGAAATCCTGCCCGACGGCTCCGGATTCGCCGGGCCTGAAGTGGTCCCGACCAGTATACGTTCCTCCCTTTTGAATATCGCTGAGGCACACTTGGACGATGCGCGGTCGCTACGGGATTCCTTTCGCAGATCCCGAACCGCTGCTCTCCCGGAGGCCATTGCGGATTCTATGCTTAGAGACGTTGATTTATATGCCCTTGCGCACCAACTGGGAATAGACACGGGGCACTTGCCCGCTTGAAGCGATTTGGCAGGGTCGGCAGTTCAGGACTCCATTGACACCGTTGCACCGTGGGGGCTGCGGGAGGTGGACTCTTCCCATCTGACGCCGCTCCGCTCCCGGCAGGGTCGCACCGTTGGACTTGACATAGTGTGAACACTCTCGTATTTTCGAAGAGAACTGTTCAACGCGACTTCGTCCTCAGAGCGCCTAAGACAAGCGAGGTGAAATATACGCTACGTACTTTCTCTCCTGGAGATCCCCCTGCTATTGAAGTACATGATTCCTCAAGAACCGCGCCTTTTCTGCGATGATGGGCGTAGCCTTTCAGTTGCGCTCACCAGACCGACAGGACGTCAGGATAACTGCCATCCCCTGCGATTGATATATCCAGCCTAAGGAGAATGTAACATGAGTGCCCAACTACGTGTTCTTTTGTTCGTGGTTCTGACCCTGGCCGCCGTTTTTGGTCAGGCCGAAGGCAGGCAGCGCAAAGGGTTCGTGCTCGGCTGCGGCTTCGGGCTCGGCGGCACCCGCGTCAGTCACGACGGCTCGCTGGGCGAGCTCAGCATCTGGAAAGGAGCCCCGGCCGTCGATGCCCGTATCGGCTACGCGCCCAGCAATCGAACGGCCATTTTCTTCGGTTTCAAATCGGTGCTCACCTATGGGAGCATGATCGCGGACAAGTATGAGGCCTACTTTGATACCATGGGCGAGAAAAACTTCAGAGCGGTGTTGGCCATCATGGGGGCACCGTTCGCCCTTCCCTTCCTGTGGGTGCCCGGCAGTCACTCAACTCTCGGTCTGGTCGGAGTGGATTACTACTTCCAGGAAACGACACCATCGTTCTACCTTGAGGGAACGATGGGAGTGGGGATTGTGCCCGACGGTTTCCGCGAGGCTGCCGTCGGAGGGTTCGGATTTTCCGCGGGCGTCGGCTACGAATTCACCCGCGGCACGAGCGTGCGTCTCGACCTGATGTACGCCTCGGGAAGCGAAAGCACGACCTCCGATTACTGGTATCGCGTCAAGGAGAAAGCGAGCGCTTTTTCTCTCCTGGGCACGGTCAATTGGCGGCTCTTCTAGCCACCTGAAACAGAGCCGCCGCCACGAGGCGCTCCGGACCGAGCGGGGCGCTCTACGCCTCAACCCGGTGGCGCGACCGCCCGGCATCCCGATCTGCAGCTGTCAGATCACTCGACCAATAATCCATACTCCTCCGGCCGGCGGTCCTCGAGAACATGATTCCGTGGTGTGGCCTGTTTGTTGCGGGCCAGAGCGATATCGATATCGACCACGCCCGCTTCCTCCCGATCGGGTGAGGCCTGAAGCAGAACGTTCGATCCGGGGTCGGCGATTGTCGACAGGCCGGTGAACGTCAGGTCGCGCTCGGTGCCGATCCGGTTGGCCGTAATAACGAACACCCGGTTGCAGACGGCATGCACCGGCAACGCCTTCTGACAGAGGCCGGGGATGACCAGGTTCGAAGGATGACAGATAACGTCAGCCCCCTTGAGCGCCAGGATCCGCCAGACCTCCGGGAAAATCCAGTCAAAGCAGATCAGCATTCCCACTTTGCACGCGCCGATATCGAACACCGGCAGGCCGAGATCGCCCGGCTCGAAAATGTCCTTTTCATCCATGAACAGGTGCATCTTGCGGTACTTGCCGTGCACGCCGTCCGGCCCAACCAGCACCGCCGTGTTGTACAGCTTCTCCCCATCCCGTTCGTTGAACCCGGTCACGACGAATAGTCTGCTCTCACGGCAGAGCGTGTGAAGATGGCGAAGGTAAGCACTGTCCGCCACCGTCTCCGACAATTCCCATGCCTGCTGTCTTGATTCGAACCGGTAACCGGTCGAGCACAATTCCGGCAGGACCAGCAATTCGGCCCCCTCGGCCTGTCGGATGAGCTCATCTATCCGTCTGAGGTTCAAGTCTCGATTACCCAGTTCGGGCGCCAGTTGTACAAATCCAGCTTTCATGTCAGGCTCCATACGACACGTTGTTCAGGGTGACAACGTGCCCGGATGGTTCTTTTTTTACTTGCTCAGGGTATCTTCTCGATCATACAAATGCAATGGTTTTGCTGCGCAGATGCGAACAAGGATCTGTTTCAGGAAGGAGGCGTAATATGAGGTGCATCATCAATGTGTGTCTGGGGCTGACTCTGCTGGCGGTTTCTGCCTTTGGCGCGAACAGCCCCATTGACAAAGGCAGCGCCATAGTCGGCGGGCAGCTGTACTTCACCAACTTGAGTGGTGACTTATACGGCGACGGCGCCACGATCGTAGCCCTCAACCCCAGTTTTGGCGCCTTTTTGAGTCCCGGATTCCTGCTGGGAGGTGAAATTCAGGTCCTGTATCAATCTTCTGGTGGATCTGACCACACTTCCTTTGCCGTCGGGCCCCGAATCGGCTACTACTTTTCCACCGAGACCGGCCGCGCCAGTTTCAAGGGTTCGGTTTATCCCTACGCTGTCGCCTTTGGCCTGCTGGGTCAACCCGGCGAGAGCGTGACGTCATACGTCTTTGGCGGCGGGGGTGGCGCGGTGGTGCTGGTATCCAACGCAGTGGGAGTGGATTTCGGAGCCCAGTTGTCGTTCGACACATGGAGTTCGGGAGGTTATTCCGAGAGCGGGTTGACGGTGGCCGTGGGGATTGGCATCACCGCCTTTGTCTATTGAGCCGGCGCAGCCTGCTTCGGAACAGTTCATATTGACCAAAGGGCGCGCATCACATATACTCAGGGCGGCCTTTTCGC
>Ga0209427_10010351_pt1 | contig 10341 bp, 8 predicted proteins | sample DeeMarSWOR136_30_FD_187465 | JGI IMG/M metagenome (GOLD analysis project Ga0209427, IMG submission 187465) | Marine sediment microbial communities from White Oak River estuary, North Carolina - WOR-1-36_30 (SPAdes) (version 2) | ecosystem: Environmental > Aquatic > Marine > Intertidal zone >...
TCTACATCACACACCAGTCTTGACCCCGGTACAACCTATTATTATAAAGCATGGTCATGGAATGGCACTGATAATGTCTGGAGTACTGGATCGACGGATAATAGTACAACTGATAGTAATAATGCTCCAATAATAAGCTTTGAATTTCCATCAAATAGTTCAACAGGAATTAGCTTGACTCCTGTTTTGAATGTAACAGTGGATGATTCTGATGGAGACATTCTTACTGTGAAATGGTATGAAAACACAACTGAAGTATTCGTCTTGAGAAATACTAATAATAGTGTTAGTACAGGCTCTAATGTTAGTTACTCATTTACTGAGTTTGATAGCTTTGGTACTACTTATTGGTGGAAGGTAACTGCTAATGATAGCTACAACGGTTGGGATAATGAAACGTTTCATTTTACAACTATTGAAAATATGAACACATCGGTTGATAAAATTAGTCCTTATTCACAGACAGTAAGTCCATTAACTATAAATGCAACAGAATCTGCGGAGGGAACTCCTGAAAATGTAACTCTTTATTATAGGTGGAGTGATGACAATGTCAGCTGGGAAGGAGGGAAAGGTGATGAATCAAATAACACAATTGATAGCAATACATCTAATGTTGACAGCAGTGATGATATAGGAAATGAAACAAACTTTGCTAATGCACAAGATGTTGCACCAGATTCAGACTATATGAACATTCAGGAAAACGATACAAATATTACTGCAAGTCAATGGCTAGACTGTAATGGAAATGACTCAACATATACAGGTTGGACAGAAGTTGGGACTTATCCATATCTTTCGACACAGGATGAACCAACTAATTATATTTATACATCAACCGATGCTGCTGATCAGGGTTGGTTTTACTTTCCAAATACTTATCTAACAGGCACACTAACAGTAAATATCTCCATTTATTGTAAAAATGATGAGGGTCTAGGTGAAGATTATGCAGATGTATTTGTTGACTATACAGGATCAGGTTCTGGCTCGGATGTAGGAGATATTGGAACTCATACGGATTGGCAATATGAAACAATAAGTCTAGGAACACATACGGTTTCGGAAGTTAACAATCTTAGGGTTTATTTCAACTTTGTGAGAGTTCCAGCTGCAGCTAATGTGTATATTGACCATGTACGAATAGGAGTTACTGGGAAACCACCAGAAAACAACGAAATAGATTTTGAATATCAATGGACAACAGCAGAAGCAACTAAAGATAATGAAGAAGTATGCATTTATGTAGCATCACATACTGGTTCTGAAGATTTAAATGTGAACTATAGAAATGGTGGTTCATGGAGTTCTCTTGGAACCATTAGTAGTACAGGATGGAACAACTTTACTGCAACTGGACTTGATTCTTCAACATATACAATTCAATTAATAGGGGCAACTGAAACAGATGATACTTCTCAAGATGATTGGGATATCGATGTATTAATGTTACACACCTGGAATAACACAGGTGGACCACATGGAATTAATTGGACAATTTGGAATAATGATTCCAATCCTGATACCGCATCACCCTGGAGTTGGGATTTCGACTTTCCAAATGGCACAGGATATTATGAATTTTATAGTATTGGGAAAAAATCTGGAATTTCGGATGAAACAGCACCAGCAAGTGCAGATGCGATTTGTAATTATACTGCTCAATTTATTAGTATTTCTTTATCACATGAGAGTTGGAATATAGGTGCAACATGGATTGATGATCCAAATCCATATCATACAACAGGTGACTACTTCACCTTAACAAATGATGGTGGTATAACAGTTGATGTAACAGTAAATGCATCAAATGCCACAAACAGTTCAACTAGTGCTAAATGGTCAATTTCTGAAACCACTGGCCATGATCAATTTAAACTGGAGTATCAAATAGGAGCAGGTGATTGGACTAATATAAACGAAACATATGGGTCATTTACAAACTCTCTAATTACCTCTGAAACATTTGACCTAAGAATATATATGGCAACATCTTCATCGACTCATGATGAATTGTCGTTTACAATCACATTTAAAGCTGTTGCTTCGTAACAAAAACTGTGTCCAATTTTTTATTCAAAATATTAGCAAAATTTTGACAAGAAGTCATGTACCTTCTTATGAAACTTTTTTAGAGTATTATCATTTTCAATAACAACATCTGCAGAAGCAATAACAGGACCCATCCCCCAGCGAAGCTCCCGACGATCACGCTCTTCAACATCAGATGGATTTTTGCTATCATCTTTTCTATTTCGCTGCATAGCACGCTTCCTGCGAATTTCAACAGATGCGTCTACTGCAATAAGCAGGAAATCATCACCAAGTTTTTTTCTGAAGAAATCTATTTCCTCTGAATTTCTAACTCCGTCAATAACAATGCAATCCTCACCTTCCATTGATTTTATTGTGTCCATTGTTCGTTTTGCCCAGATATCATAACCATAATCTTTTCGCATACTATCTGCAACACTACCAACGTTTTCATCAGTGAGTTCAAGGCCTCTATTAGCAACTTCATTCCAAACAGCATCACCCATTCGTATAACCTGAAAACCCATATCCTTTGCAATTTTTACTGCTTCAGTTTTACCTGAAAAAGGCATTCCTGTAAATGCAATAATTTTCATTTTTTTTCCATTATTATATGCAGGGGGAGCGATTTGAACGCTCGAAGACCTACGTCACAGGGTCTCCTAGTGTTAAAGTGTAATTAATAATTAGTGCTACCTTTAATCACACCTAAGCCCTGCCCCTTTGACCGCTCGGGTACCCCTGCGAATAAAATCCACTAATATTCAAACAACTGAAAAATGTTTTTAAAAAAATCTAATATTATATATCTGTTCCAAATAGTAGCTTTTTTTCTCCATATTTTGAATAACAACCTGAGCAAAATTCTCGAGCTAGAAGCGAATGAAGATGTTCCTTTACTCCTTTTTCAAGATGATACATTTCTCCAATGGGAATTTCTTCGTTACAATTTGTACACACTTTAGGAAATTTCGCCACTTTTTTTACTAGATGTGTTTCAATTTCCATATATTTCTATACCTCCTTAATCTTTATTTATTAAACACTTTATAATGTTTTTTACAATCTTTTTTTTAATAAAAATAAAAAATCAATCTCATAAAATATTACCTCTATAAGTTTAAACTGAAGATAAGTACTAGATTTAAGTATGAGAAACATTATTCCCAAAAGATTAAACAAATGTATTGCGGGGATAGCTACCCATCATAGCGAGCATGTATCTATATTTGGTTATGCCTATAAGGGTGGGGTAGCCAGGAAATCCCGACGGGCCCATAACCCGTAGATCAGTGGTTCAAATCCACTCCCCGCTATCTTTTATTATTTATCAGTAAAGTATAAATTCTATTTTCTTATTCCATATTAGGAGTTGAGGATGGGATTGAAAAAAGATAGTTCAGTATTAAAAACATCAGTTGGATTGCTTCGAATTTCTGAGTTTTTACGCTATATGTATTTAATGATTATCGTTCAAATCATAATTGGACTTATTTTAATTGTAGGATCCCATAATCAAGGAATCTCTGAAATATTGGAAATGATTTTTTCATCCATGGTTTTTATCGCAATAATTTGTATTTTTGATGCAATCCTTCTGTTTTGGTTATTCTGGGGATTTTTATATATGGCCCAGGGTAGAAAGGAAATTAATAAAGACCATGAGATAAGAGTTATGATTGCTTCTGCTTTTTTAGTACCAACTATGATTTTATTTGCAATGCAAATAATACTTTCAAAAGGATTGATAATTTCTTCTTATGCATTTTATTTTGTAGATGCTGAAAGTAGTCTTGCAAATATTTTGGTTCAAAATCAATTACTATTTGTAATATCCATTGTTTTACCAATTTTACTTGCCTTTTCTATCTTATTCTATATTTATGAATTACTTTCAGGAATAGATAAAAAACCATTATTTTATAGATTGGGATTTCTTATCGTGTCTCCTTTAACCTTTAATATTACTGCATTATATGCTTATTTAAAATTTAATAAAATTTACCATTTGCTTCATAAAAAGTTATTAATGGCAAATTTAAAACCTACAGAGAGAGCCCCTTGTCCATTTTGCAATCAGGAAATTCCGATTGATTCAAAAATATGTCAATATTGTAATGCGAAATTTGAAAAACATGAAGAAACTGAAATCGATCCAAGACTTTGTCTTGAATTACCTAAGGAAAAACTAATGACTCCAAAAGCTTATTCTTTTATGAAAGGACCTTCTGATAAACAAAAAAACAAGCTAAAAATAATCATTATTGGAGTAATAGCAATTATTGTTGTTATTGCTGTTTTTTCAATAATAATTTAAAATTTCAAAATTTTTGAAGTGTGCAGTTCGACCCCTTTTCCCTTGTCTACTTTTCCAACAATTTTTACATCGGACTTAGAGTGTTCCTTAAGAATTTTTATTGTTTCTTCAACATCATTTTTTGAAACAATTATTACAAATCCCATTCCCATGTTAAAGGTTTGATACATCTCTTTTTCTTCAATATTTCCATATTTTTTCAAGAATTCAAAAATAGGTTGTGGCTTAAATGGCTCATTTATCACAAATTTTACATTGTTATTAATCCTTGGAAGATTTTTAAGTCCACCTCCTGTAATATGAGCAAGTCCATGTACTTTTTTTTCCTTTAAAAGTTCAATAATTTCTTTTACATAGATTTGGGTTGGGGTAAGTAGAATTTCACCAACTGTTATCTTTTTATAAAGATTATCTGGAAATTTACTTTTATATGAAAATTTACTTTTTTCTATTACCTTTCTTGCAAGTGTAAAACCATTCGAATGAAGACCACTACTGCTAAGTCCAATAATTAAATCTCCAGGTGATATTTTTTTACCAGTTACAATATCTTCTTTTTTTACATAAGCAAGACATGTTCCTGCAAGATCAAAACCATTTATGATTTCTGGTAAAGAAGCGGTTTCTCCTCCAACAATTGAAATATTTGAAAGCTCTGCTCCTTTTTCAAGACCTTTGCCGATTTCCTTTGTTATTTCTGGTTTAGGATCATCAATTGCCAGATAATCAACAAATGCAATTGGTTCTGCTCCAACACATATTGCATCATTTACATTCATAGCAATACAATCAATTCCTATAGTATCCCATTTTTTTATATCTGTAGCAATTTTAACCTTACTTCCAACTCCATCAGTACATAAAACAAGACCATATTTTCCAAATTCAATGATTCCTGCATAATGACCACCTAATGCTTTTCCAATTCCTTTTCTATGGGGTTTTATATTTGAAATAATTGCTTTAATTGCTTTTTCCTCCTTTAAAATATCAACTCCGCTTTCAGAATATGTCATTTTTTTCAAATTATCACCCCAGATTTACAATTTAGCGAAAACAAAATTGCTATGATAAACTTTTTGAATGCTCTTATTTTTATTTTATTTGTTTTTCAATCATCTCAATTTTTTTTACCAGGATAGATTTGTAGAATAAAAGATTTAAATAATAAGATGAATAAATTAATATGAGAATAAAATGAATGGGGCAATTAAAACAATTGTAGCTTTATTACTAATTATAGTTATTGCAGTTCCAGTTATATATTACTATTTTGAAGAAGGAAGAGCTCATGAAAATAAAAGACCTATTATTGAAATAGAATATCCATATGATGGATCAACTGTGTCTAAAATTGTTATAATAAGTGGTAATACTTTTGATAAAGATAGTGATGATAATTTATTAGAAGTAGAAGTAAGAATAGATGATGAATGGCATAAAGCTGAAGGTAACAAAAAATGGAGTTATGAATGGTGCACTTATGATCTAGAAGAGGGTTTTTATTCCATTTATGTACGTTCTTGGGATGGAATTAATTACTCGGAAATAAAACAAATAAAAGTAAAGGTTTCAAATCCTAATGTTGTAGAATCAGATGAACATAAATGGGCAATTTTTGTTGCAGCATCAAACTTTCCTCAGGATAATGAAAGCAAGCTTGGAAATGGTCCACTATTTCTTGCAGAATCTATGGCTTCGTATTTCATTGAAAATTTAAGATACTCAACAAATAACATAATTATACTTTTTGATGATGGATGGATAAGAGGAGATAATGGTTTTGGAGAACCAATTGAGACATTGCAACAACGAAAGCATGAGTATGATATCACATATGCAGGTGCAACAAAGCAGAACTTAGTAAGTGCTATGAATTATATTGAAGAACAATCAAATAAATTTGCTGATAGTGAAATATTCATATGGTTTTCAAGTCACGGGTGTGGAGATATAACATTAAGGCTATTTGGTGGGAAATTACTTGAAAGAAGTGGCATTTTTCTTTGGGATGGTATTCTCAATGATAATGATTTAGGATCAATACTTTCTGGTTTTAAATCCAAAAAAACCTGTGTTATTATTGATGCATGTTACAGTGGTGGTTTTGCAGATAAAACAATTTTAAATTTTCCAGAGTTTTTTATTCTTGATTCAAACCTACCAAAATCAGGAAGAGTAGTTATAACCGGTGCTAGTAAATTCACACCAGGATTTGCAAGTACAACTCAAGGACCATTATTTTCACAATTATGGTTTTATGGACTTGAAAGTGGTGATGCAGATGGTTTTAAACCATTTATTTTTGACCTTGGTAGACCAACAAGACTAAGTTTTTTTAAGGATGGGAGAGTCTCTGTTGAAGAAGCATTTTTCTATGCAAGTTATGTATTAAGAACGGAAAGAGATCTGAAAGAATTTAGAAAAACGAATCCTCAAATAAATGATCAGTATCCACATAAGGGTTTCATAAGAAGTATGAAAGGTTTAGTACTTGGTCAATAAGATTTAATACACCTTTTTTACTTTATATTTTTAAAATGAAGAAAGAGGCAAATTTTTGGGAAAAAATAAAAGATGAAAAAGTAAAATGTAGTCTTTGTTCTCATAATTGTGTAATTAGTGATGGTAAGTTAGGGATATGTGGAGTTCGAAAAAATGAAAATGGTAAACTTGTCACATTAATTTATGGATCTTGTTCATCGATTGCTGCAGATCCAATAGAAAAAAAACCTCTGTATCATTTTTACCCGGGAACAAAAGCATTTTCAATGGGTTCAGTTGGTTGTAATTTTAAATGTGATCACTGTCAGAACTATAGTATTTCAACAGCTAAACCACCATATTCTTATATGAAAGAAATAACACCTGAACAAGTTGTTATATTAGCTGAGGAATATTCTTGTCAGGGTGTGTCTTATACATATAACGAGCCTACAATATGGCATGAATTTTGCTATGATTCAGCAAAATTAGTGAAAAAGGCAGGCTTATACACTTGTTATGTTTCAAATGGTTATATACGTGAAGATCCCTTAAGAGAAATTTCTTCAGTCCTCGATGCAATGAATGTAGATGTTAAGGCATTTAGTGAGGATTTTTACAAGAAAATATGTAAAGCACGTTTGGAGCCTGTTAAAAGAACTTGTATACTTGCAAAAGAATTTAACATCCATTTAGAACTCACATATCTTGTAATTCCCGATCTGAATGATTCTTTAAATGAAATAAGGGATTTTTGTAAATGGGTTGTTGAGGACCTTGGTAACTATGTACCTGTTCATTTTTCTCGTTTTCATCCGGATTATAAAATGACCAATGTTCCAAGAACTCCCATTAAAACTCTTGTTAAAATATATGAGGTTGCAAAAGAGATTGGAATTTTGTATCCTTATCTTGGAAATGTGTTTGATGAAGAATATGAAAAAACCATATGTCCTAAGTGTGGAAATGTTTGTATAGAAAGAAAAGTTTTTTCAATTAATACCATGGGATTAAATAAAAATAAATGTGCTAAATGTGGAAAAGAAATATCTTTAGTTAACAATAATTATAATAATCAAAAAATTTAAAAATGGTTATTTGTTTTAAAATATATTTTCCATATAAATAAAAACAAAAGATTAATAAAGTAGTAAATATACTAATATAATTAGAAATTAAAGAAGTATAAATGAAAATTTGGGTGAGTATATGAACTTAAAGAAAACCGATAAATTAATTGCAATAATCGGAATTATTATACTTATAGTTGCAGCTGTTGGAATCCTTCTTTATATTGAAACTGACGATAACGGAAATGGAAATGGTGATAAAAAAGTAATGGACTCATATGATGTTAACTGGATGGAAGAGTCAAACAAAATGGAGATTAATGGGTATGCCGGCAGGTCAGGTGCATATACAGACCCTATTGCAATAGATGTTGAAAGTGGGTGTGTCTTAACTAGCGTTGAATTTAGAATCGATTGGAGAGATGACTATACACATGGAAGTCTTCTAAATAGAGGCGGAGATATATTAAATGCAGATATATCTCTTGAAGGCGGTGAACCTCAAAAACATAGTAGTACTGGCGGAGCAAATACAACAATTGGAGATGCATTTAAAATAAATGACAAACCAATGGATGAAACAATCGAAGATGTAGAGGACATTTCTGAGGTAGAAGAAATCATTAAAGGAAAATATGTGACAATGAACTCTGCAAATTTTGATGTTAATGTAAGGGTTAGTAGAGGAGAAAAATTATTCCCACCCCGTCCAATGAAAATATTAAATTATATAAGGGACAAAGGTAATGGTTTTACATTAATAGTATCCTATACATACTATAAACCAGACATTCTTAGTCCTGATGGTCCTCCTGAAGATGATAATGGTGAGGATGAAGAACCACCAAACAATAATGGATCGATGGGAGAATACTATAGAGATACAAGTCGTGGAAGAGACATATAATTAATTATATTTTAAATCTTAATAGGGCACCGATTCCCCCTATTCCTTCAAATTTTTTTCCAGATTCATGCATTGTATTTATTATTGTAAACTCACTATTGTTTTGTTTTGCATGTATTAACAGTTCCTCTCCTTTTTTATTTCTAATTAAAACATCTGATATTAGTAACCTTTCAACTGCTCCGTTTAACAAAGCATTTTTTACTTCTGCTTCTCCATAGGTTGCAAGTCCATTCTTTTTTATTTCCTCAAATAACTTTTCGACAACCTCAGTTTCAAATGCAACCCTGTTATCTTTTGTAATTTGCGTAATAACTCCTGTTTTTATTGCTTCATTTACTCCATTCATCCCAGAATTTCCAGTTGTATGAACTACATATTTTTCAAAAAGTGCTGGATCTTTTTCCTTTCCATATTTAACAAAATGCTCTTTTGCAAAACCAGGACCTACTATTACAAATACTGAATCCTTAGACTTATTTTGTTTAACAACGGATAAAATATTACCGAGATACTCCTTTTCTGTATCCTTGCTTTCAAACATTTTACCTGACCTATTTGAAGGAATGTCAGTAATCCACTGTACCCCGCTTTGTCTTAATATTGCAATTGTTGCAGTGTCTTCATCAATAGATAAAAAGGTAATTATCGCCTGTTTGCTGTGTTTTACTGCTTCATCAATTCTTTCTATTTGAAAATCTTTCCATTCTTCTTTTACTATAGATAATTTATCAAGTTTTTCAGCATTAATATTTAATGTGTGAAATGATCCCAGGTCCTGAGGACCTTCTTCTATTGTTCCGTGAATTCTTAACCTATCTGAAAACTCATGAAATTTAACTTCGGAAACTCTTAGACCAATCTTCATTCGTTTTTTTTCAGTCTTTTTTGATCTGATTTTATCATCTTTCTGCTCATTAGTTCTAAAGGTTACTGCACGAATAAGATCTCCTATTTCTATTATATTATATAAATGCCATATATCATCAAGATTTTCAGGCATTAATTTTAGTTCACCATGTTTAAGATCCTTAAATAATACTTTCATAGATGATTACCTCAATTCTAATCCAACTGTCTTAATAATTGTTGCACCACCTGCTGGTAGAACGCGGTCTATTACATCTGTATTTACATCAAAAGCCTTTGCAATTTTTTTAACAATATCTGTTTTTTTTATATCACCTGGCTCAAAAATTAAATATTTACTTGAGTGAATAACAACAGCAGAAATTGGTCCACACATTACCTTTTTCACACCATCTATTTCAATTTCCCCAATTGCTAGTTCAAGTTTACATGAATTATAATTCCGTTTACCACGGATAATAAAAGCACCCCGAGGAATAAATTCTCCACTTTGTGCTGTTTTACTTACTTGTTCAGGTAGAACCCAATAAGCTTGTGCTTCTGCAAATTGTTTCCAGGCTTTGCTAAATGAGGATGCAAAAATACATGCTTCTTCAAGAGTTTTTTCGTTTATATCTAAAATATTTCCTAAAGCATCTTTTCTTTTTATAATAATA
>Ga0209427_10010353_pt1 | contig 10340 bp, 8 predicted proteins | sample DeeMarSWOR136_30_FD_187465 | JGI IMG/M metagenome (GOLD analysis project Ga0209427, IMG submission 187465) | Marine sediment microbial communities from White Oak River estuary, North Carolina - WOR-1-36_30 (SPAdes) (version 2) | ecosystem: Environmental > Aquatic > Marine > Intertidal zone >...
GATGCAAGACATAAAGTGATTTAAAGGACAAGAGACATAAAAATTCAGATTCTTACGGATTTTTCTTGCATTGCCGTTCGTTTTTTGTTAGAATATCGGACAATAAGTTAGGCATCTCTGAAGTAAGCACCTGCGAGGAACGGAAGAAGTCTATACTATAAGGGAGAAAAACAATGAAGCGGAAAACTATGGAATTTATTTTGTCATCGTTGCTCTATATTTCTTTTTCAATGGTGTGCATTATCTTGCTTTACAGTGAAGGTTCTGTGAGAGCATCTACATGGGCATCTCTAGGCGGCAACTTCAGACGAACGGGATTGAGTGAAGATTACGGGCCGGAGGCCGGATGTGTCAAATGGCAATTCGATGCTAATGGGCCGGTATCGGCAAGTGTTACGGCCGGTTTCGATGGTAGAGTTCATATTCCCTGTGAAGACGGCAAGATATATACGCTTGATGCCAATGGTGTGCTGCTCTGGAGCTATGACGCGAATTCGCCGCTTCTTAGCTCACCCAGCATAGGGCCTGACGGGACCATATATGTTGGAAGCGAGAGCGGAATAGTATACGCCATTGATGTTAACGGCAGCCTTCTGTGGACACATCCTACCAACGGTCCCATTTATTCGTCGCCGGCGGTTTCAGGCAACGGTGACAGTATATATGTCTGTTCGCAGGATGGAATCCTTTACGCACTGGAGCCGAATGGCAGCGAGATGTGGAGATTCGAGATGGATGGGCCGGCAGAGCTACCAAGCGCGACCTTTGGTTCGCCGGCAGTAGGCGCGGATGGCACGATTTACATAGCCGGATTGTATGACCCGAATCTGTATGCACTCGAACCGAACGATGGAAGTGTAAAATGGAGCTGCAGTTTTGCATTTCCGGTCGAGCCGGGCAATCCCGACAGTGAGATGAAAAGCGGTTTGCCTTTCGCATCCCCGGTTGTGGCAGTGGACGGCACAATATATCAGACCCTGATTTACGATTCCAATCTGTGCGCGGTTGAACCAAACGACGGCACAATTAAATGGTCCGTTAATTTAGCAGATCCGGCATCCGGGTGGTTTGACGCTAACTATGCCGTGGAATACTTCGACGTTGATAGCTGGTCTGAGCCGGCATTGGGGCCCGACGGGACAATCTACGTGAGCCTCGATGACCCGTATCTGCGAGCGGTCGATGCCAATGGAAGTATCAAGTGGGTAGTTCCTATCGGTAACACAGGCGGATTTACGTTAGCGGTTGGCAGTGACGGTCTTATCTATGCCGCAGGTGACGACGCAAACCTCTACGTGTTCGACAGCAACGGAATTGGACTGGCAGAATTTCAAACCGATTACTGGCTGAGCTATCCAGTCATCGCAGGGGAAAATACAATAATAGTAAGTGGAATAAATGATGAAGCCGAGCTAACCGGAGACGTAAACAGTACGGTATGGTCGATTCGAGGATACGGCTGCGCGGACCTAAACCGTGACGAATTTGTCAATTTTATCGACTTTGCCCTTCTGGCAGCCGAATGGCTTGATTGTACAGATGCGGAATATCCCTGTAATTACGAAGGAGAGGAACTATATCTTTTAGGTGATATAGACGCAGATAAATACGTCCATTTTTCGGATATAGCATCATTAGCAGGCAAATGGCTTGAGGATATAGAGTGGCTCAGGCCACTGCCGCCGCCGCCACCACCCGGCCAGGCGAGCAATCCGAATCCACCTAATGAGGCAATAGACGTTATTATATATACTATTTTGAGCTGGACGTTCGGCTTAGATGCTACATCGCACGACGTGTACTTCGGCACAAGTAATCCACCACCATTCGTACTTAACCAGAGTGCTACAACATTTGATCCAGGGACTTTGGATTATGAAACAACTTACTACTGGCAGATTAATGAAGTCGGGCCTGGTGGTACGATTACAGGTGTTATCTGGAGCTTCACTACTCACGGAGAAGGTCCACCACCACCGCCGCCACCACCGACATAGTGAGTTTAGAGTTAAAACGTATGCTTAAGGGTAAAAGATGAGATTAAAGACAGCTTTTACACGAAAAGATATTATCATTGTACTGGTCTGTTTAATTTTTCTGGTGATAAATGTCGGGGCAATTAGCAACGGCGGCCGGAGGCGATCTAAACGTTTACTCTGTCTTACAAATTTAAAGCAGTTGACACTCGCGTGGACCCAGTTTGCAGAGGATAATGACGGTTTTATTATCAACGGTGCAGCAGGTATAGAGCGTCCAGGTGAACCACCCTGGGTAGGCAGCTTTTTTACAAATGGGCCTGAGGCCGCCATCAAAAGTGGGGCACTCTGGCCCTATTGCCAAGAGCTAAAACTTTACCGCTGCCCGATTGGTAAGCCGGGAGAGTTACTCAACTACGCAATAGTTGATGGTATGAATGGTCTTCAGAGGTCCGGAACTATAGAAGGGGTACACTGGATTAAAAATATGACGCAGATTCTCAAGCCGGCAGAAAGGCTCGTTTTTATTGACCAAGGATGGATAACTCCGGATAGCTACGCCGTTTATTTTAACCGGGAGTTGTGGTGGGATAATCCTCCAGCCAGACATGGTGGCGGAACCAGCGTATCCTTTGCGGACGGGCACAGCGTATGGCATAGATGGAAAGGAAAATGGACAGTAGCAAAAGGGACATCGCTATATTATACTGGACCTTCCCACCCTGGGGAACCAATCGACGGTGAGTTTATACCGGCTACCAGCAACGATTATCATGACTTGTACTGGACACAGATAGGCTGCTGGGGTGAGTTGGGATATTTACCAACATATTAAGTATAAGGCAAATTGCAGACTTGAGGTCAAAGATGAGATTAAAGACAGCTCTTACACGAAAAGATATTGTCGTTGTCCTGGTCTGTTTAATTTTTCTGGTGATAAATGCCGGGGCAATCAGCAGCGGCGGCAGGAATCGTGCAAAACGTATACTTTGTCTTACGAATTTAAAGCAGTTGACACTAGCGTGGACCCAGTTTGCTGAGGACAATGATGGTTTTATTGTCAACGGCGCGCCACTGGGGTCCACAGCATGCCAAGCCTATACTCCTACGTACGGAGACCACGCAAACGAAACGCCCTGGGTAGGCAGAGACTGGGGCTACATCTACTATCCGGGGCAACCAACGCTCGAAGAGTGTCAGGCAAGCGCTATCCGAGACGGGGCCCTATGGCCCTACTGTCAGGATTTAAAACTTTACTACTGTCCGAGTGGTTATCAAGGCAGCATACGAAGCTATGGGATAGTTGATGGTATGAATGGCATGTCCAGGAGCGGTGAGGGGACTATAGCAGGAGTACACTGGATAAAAAATATAGCGCAGATTCTCAATCCGTCAGACAGACTCGTTTTCATTGACGAAGGGTGGATAACCCCGGACAGCTATGCCGTTCATTTTAACAGAGAATCTTGGTGGGAAGATCCTCCTTTCAGACATGGCGGTGGAACGAGCGTTTCTTTTGGGGATGGGCATAGCGAATGGCACAGGTGGAAAGGTGATCATGTGTTTCCAGAGACCATCGACGACTTTCATGACTTATATTGGATGCAGATAGGCTGCTGGGGCGAGTTGGGATATACACCGACATATTGATTACAAAGGAAATGATAGGTTTGAGGGCAAAAGATGGGATTAAAGGCAGCTCTCACAAAAAAAGATATTGCCGTTATCTTGGTCTGTTTAGTTTTTTGGGTGATAAATTCCGGGGCGATCAGTAGCGGCAGCCGGAGACGCGCCAAACGTATACTCTGTCTTACAAATCTAAAACAGTTGACGCTCGCTTGGACTGATTATGCAGGTGATAACGATGGTAAGCTTGTAAATGGCGATACGGGCGAGTACCCTTATTCGCATATAGATGAGACACCCTGGGTACAAAAAGATTGGGAACCCGGTATTACCCTTGCCCAGAAAGAACAAGCTATAAGAGACGGGGCGTTGTGGCCTTATTGCATGGACTTAAAATTATACAAATGTGCGACAGGTTTGTGGGGAACAGCGCGAATGTATTGTGCAGTTGACGCCATGAATTGCAGGGGCTGGGATACTCATCGTGTTATGCTTAAAACAATAACGGACATTCCCAATCCTAATGAGAGGGCTGTTTTTCTTGACGAAGGAGGCTTCGGTTTAGGTGGGTGGACACAGTATAGTATCTATTCTTCACATAAATGGGAATGGTGGGACCCAGCTCCTATCCGGCATGAAAAGGGGACAACGTTTTCTTTTGCAGACGGCCACAGCGAGTACTGGAAATGGAAAGACCCACGTACTGTGGAGTGGGGCGCGAAAATGATGGCTTTCTCCACGCCACAGATTGGTAATCCAGATCTTACAAGGTCACAGATAGCTTGTTGGGGAGATTAGGCTATAGGCCGTAACAGATCTTGTTAAACTCATTATTGACTTTCATTTCGCCAGTATAACAGGTAAGATAGTCTGTAGAAATTATCCTTGAAAGTAATATTAGAGGGCACAGAAACAGTCTTTCTATGGAGGAATATTGATATGAAAAATCAAAGAAATGCAAAAGGAGCAGAATTTTCGCGCAGAGATTTCATCAAGACATCGGTGGCGGTATCTCTGGCAACGCTGGGGGCAGGCGCGAGCAAGGTTTATGCGGCGGGATCGGACAAGATACGTCTTGGTCTTATCGGCTGCGGCGGGCGAGGGACATACGATTCGACGAACTGTATGAGTGCGGCCGAGGGCGTTGAATTGGTGGCAATGGGTGACGGATTCAAGGACCGGCTGGATAATTCGCTCAAACAGCTCAAGAAGAATCTGGGTGAGAAGGTGAAGGTGACCGAAGACAAATGTTTTGTCGGTTTTGACGCATACAAAAAAGTGTTAGAGTGTGATGTCGATATGGTCATCCTGACGGAGCCGCCGCACTTTCGGCCGGAACATCTTAAGGCGGCGATAGAAGCGGGCAAGCATGTATTTATGGAAAAGCCGGTGGCGGTTGACCCGGTCGGCGTTCGGTCGGTGATTGCCTCGTCGGAGTTAGCGGACAAGAAGAAGCTAACGATAGTGGCCGGGACGCAGAGCAGACGTATGGCACATATAATAGCGCTAATGGCGCGAATTCATAACGGCGATATTGGCGATATTGTCGGCGGGCAGTGTGTTAGAATCGGCGGCGGGATGCTGACCTGGAGCGAGGGGACGAGGGAACGTAAGCCGGAGTGGTCGGATATGGAATGGGAACTGCGGCGGTGGCTTTTCTATACGTGGCTTTCCGGTGACTTTATCACTGAGATGCACATCCATAACCTGGATGTGATGAACTGGGCGATGGGTTCTCATCCGGTCCAGTGTATCGGTCTGGGCGGGCGAGAGGTGCGGACCGGTCCGGAATACGGTGATGTGTTTGACCACTTCTCGGTCGAGTACGAGTATCCCAATGGTGTCAGGGTCGAATATATGGGCTCGCAAATAGACGGGTGCAGCTATCGCAGCGACGAGCGAGTGGTTGGTACGAAAGGCTCGGCCCATATAGACTCCGGTAATGCTATTATCGAAGGGCAAAAACCGTTCAAGTACGACGGGCCTTCGCCCAGCCCTGTCATACGCCAGCACGCCGACCAGATTGCAGCTATTCGGCAGGGTAAGGAGCTTAATGAGGGCAAGCGCGTCGCCGAGAGCACGTTGACGACGATTATGGGCCGGATGAGCGCTTATACGGGGCGAGCGTTGAAGTGGGACTGGGCGATGAAGGCATCGAAGCTGGATCTGCGGCCGGAGAAATATGAGTTTGGCGATTTACCGGCCCGACCTGTGGCGGTTCCCGGTAAAACGAAGTTAATTTGAATCTATTTAGACTTAGAGGGATTTTATGAAACGTTATATGATTGCGATTGCAGCGCTGGTTGTAACAGCAGCCTGCAGAGCGAAGGGACGCCGATTGAGTACCGCAATATCTATATCGAACCGGTTGAATAAGCTGTGAATACACCTAAAACGTATTTTGAACTCAAACAGAACTTAAGAAGGGAGAGAGTAAGATAATGGACAAACGAAGAGGACTGACAAGAACAGAAGTTGTGGTGATAGCTTCCGTTGCATTTGTCATTTGTATTGTACTTTTAATGTTTTCGACACTAAGTAACGAGTACCCACACCCACACACGCCCACAGATTATTGTCTTAGCAACCTCAAGCAGTTGTCGCTTGCGTGGTTAATGTATGCAGATGACAACGATGGCAAGTTTGTTAATGGTATGGCAGGTATTGACCGTCAGAAAGACAGTATCGTGATCGAAAAGGCCTGGACAGGCAAGGATTGGGCCGATGATTACAGGCAAGGAGGAACATTAGATCCAAAAAAACAAGAGGAAGCCATCAAAGACGGGGCGCTATGGCCATACGTTAAGAACATCAAAGCTTATCGTTGTCCGAAAAGCATGCCGGAAAACATACGGTCGTACTCTATAGTTGATGCTTTGAATGGCGTTCCTCAACCAAGCAATCCGATGGGTCGAGGTCCAACGGAGGTTATGGATAAGCTGATTGCAAAGGGCAGAAGACAGCTCCAGCGCCCACATATGAGAGTCGCTTTTATTTGTGTGGGCTGGGCATCTCCGGGCAGCTACGCCGTTTATTATGACAAAGAGAAATGGTGGGACCTACCTTCGGTGCGACACAGCAACATGGTAGCAGTCTCTTTTGCAGATTGCTACAGTGAATACTGGAAGTGGAAAGGTAAGGAAACAATCGAGCTTGGTAAAAGTGCGGGCCCTACACAGATTAGCCAACACGTTGAACCTAAAACGGTTGAGGGCAAGGAAGATTTGCAGAAGATGCAAAGGGCCGTGTGGGGGGAATTGGGATATACTCCAAGTGTGAGTGAGTAATACAAACGTACTTGATTATTTACCGGCCACAGACAATTAAAGGTATGGATAAGGAGCAAGAGTATGGGTGGACAGACAAGGAGAGATTTTCTCAAGATGATTGGCGCTGCAGCGGGGTCGCTTATGCTGCCGGGGATTGCGTCCGGAAAGAGAGAACGGCGCAAACCAAATGTTGTGCTTATCCTCACGGACGATCAGGGGACTATTGATTTGAACTGCTACGGGTCGAAGGACCTGTATACCCCGAATCTTGACCTTTTGGCCCGCGAGGGGACACGGTTTACGCAGTTTTACGTAGGGGCGCCGGTGTGCTCACCTTCGCGGGCGGCATTGATGACCGGCAGGTATCCCCAAAGGGCGGGCGTTCCGGGGAATGTATCATCAACGAAAGGACATGCGGGTATGCCTACGGAGCAGGTTACGATAGCGGAGATGATGAAACCGGCCGGCTATGCAACCGGGCACGTGGGTAAATGGCACTTAGGATATACGCCGGAGACAATGCCCAACGGGCAGGGTTACGATTATTCGTTCGGGCATATGGGGGGCTGTATCGATAATTACTCGCACTTTTTCTACTGGCAGGGGCCGAACCGACATGACCTGTGGCAAAACGGGGAAGAAATCTGGCGAGATGGTGAGTTCTTCGGTGAACTTATGGTCGATGAATGTAAGAAATTCATCGACGAAAATAAGAGGGAGCCATTTTTTCTTTACTGGGCGATTAATATGCCGCATTACCCGCTGCAAGGAACAGAGAAGTGGCGTAAGAAATACCGGCATCTGGATGTGCCGCGGCGAATGTATGCGGCATTTGTATCCACCGCAGATGAGATGATAGGCAATGTTGTTGCGCATCTCGAAAAGCTGGGGCTACGGGATGATACTATAATAATCTGGCTCAGCGACCACGGTCATTCGGTCGAGCAGCGAACCTTCGGCGGCGGTGGCAACTCCGGTGATTTTCGCGGTCATAAATTTACACTGTGGGAGGGAGGTATTCGCGTGCCGTGTATTATTTCGTGGCCCGGTCGTGTTCCCAAGAATACCGTTCGAGACCAGATGGCCATCAGTATTGACTGGATGCCAACAATCGCCCAGTATTGCAATATCAGACAACACGAACCCAAGATCGACGGCAAAAGTATCGTTTCCATTATAGAATCGGAAAATGCCCCATCGCCACACAAGGTGCTACACTGGGAAACGGGCAAGCACTGGGCGGTACGCGCAGGTGACTGGAAGCTGGTTCACGAGGGGCCGGCGACGGATTATAAGGGGCGAAAGATTGCCGAAGTAAAAGACTTCCTTAGTAATATGACACAAGATACAACCGAGACAAAAAATCTTGCTGAGTCTTACCCGGACGTGGTCAAACGATTGACCAAACTACATAATGAGTGGGTGCGGGAAAGACATAATCAATAGAACTGAAGGAAGTTTTTAGACCACCAACGAATGGTACATCAGGCTGTCTTACAAAGCAGATTAGCTAAATGCTTTTCGTAAGACGACGAGACTTTTTGGTATGGCGGTTTTGTAGTCTTCATTACCCTCGAATTCAAGAGAGACATAGCCTCGGAAATTGTGCCTGCGCATAATCTTTGCGATGCGGGGATAATCCAAATCGAGGGTGTACCAGAGGCCGCCGCCATAGTACATCTTCGCGTGCATAAAGACAGTGTGGGGGGCGCATTGTTCGAGCTTGTCATACGGTTCTTCGAGGAAATTGCCTGTATCGAGCAGGATTTTGAGCCAAGGAGAATCGACAGCTTTGACAATCCTTAAAAGGCCTTCGGGCGTTCGGGCCATGCCCCAGTGGTTTTCCAAACCAAGGATTATGCCACACTTTTCGGCAGCAGGCAGACATTTTTTGATACTATCAATGACCCATTTGAAGCCATCGTCATCGGTGTAGCCGGGCAGGGGTTTTTCGATGCCGCGATTCTTCATTAAATCGTCGAAGCTTTTGCTCGTTCCCCATGTGCCGGTATTGAGGCGTATGATAGGGATGCCGAGCTTGTAGGCAAGCTCGATGCACCTGATAGTGTGGTCGATATTTTTTTGTCTCTTTGCTCCGTCAGGCGAGAGGAAACCCTGATGTATAGACATGCCGCAGAGGTCGATGCCATTGATGAGGGCACAGCGTTTTAGGTTCTGCAGGTATTCGTTAGACTCACTTTCCATCTGTCTGTGCAGTATCTCGACGCCGTTAAAGCCCATCCCGGAGGCTTGTTCAATACAGGTTTCAATGGGCAGCTTCAGGTTTCTTTTGAATCGCCAGAAGGAATATGTAGAGACAGATATAGGATTTGGCTGGTGTACACGTTCAATTTGACCTGACGAACGGGCTGGTATAGCCCGGGCGGATAAGCGGGAATTTATGCTTAGGGCAGCGGCTCCAAGAGAGGTCGCCAAAAAGGTCCTGCGGTTAATTGATTTCATATTATTTCTCCTTATGTAACTTAGGCAAAAGGCTGAGTTTTAGCAGGAGTACCTGCGTTAATCTGAGCAGCTAACTGCATAAATTTCGGCGTAGTGTAATCGAAGAAGCGCTTGTAACTTTCGCAAAAATAGCTTTCCCTGCCGAAATTTTCCCTGTCAAAGGGAGCTCTGTCTTTCATGCAGCCGCCTCGACAGATGGTAAGGTGTCTGCAAACGAGGCACTTGTTGCAAAGATTCTGTTTGGCGCGGGCGAAGGCGCGTTTTTTGCTGCTGGCGGCGAGCTTTTCAATCGGTGTTTCGAAGATATTTCCCAGCCACCATTTCGGCTCTACAAAGAAATCACAGGTAAATGCATCGCCTGTATGCTCGATGACAATATACTGGCTGCACTGCCTGTCGAAAGTGCAAATCGTGTGCTTGCCGGTTACGTAGTATGAGAGTACCGAATCGAAGTCGCGAATACTTACCTTTGTCGGGCCGTATCCATACCAGCGGTCAAATATCCTGCACAGGAATTCGCCAAACTGTTCCGGGGTGATTGAGAAATCCGTGACTTTGCCTGTTGCCGGGTCAAGCTCAACGCAGGGGATGAACTGCAGAAACTTTACGCCATTTTCGATAAGAAAGTCAAATACACGTTCGGGGTGCTCGGCATTTATGTTGTTTAGCAGTGTAAGGGTATTAAATTCGACTTTATGCTCTTTACAGGTATTGATTGCCCGAAGCACTTTATCAAAAGTGCCCGCGCCTGAATGGTCGAGGCGATAGTAATCATTGAATTCTTTCGGGCCGTCGATGCTGATGCCGACAAGAAAATTGTTTTCGTGTAAAAACGGGCTCCATTTGTCGTCAATCAGGACGGCGTTGGTTTGTAATGAGTTTCCGACTTCCTGGCCGGGGCTGCCGTATTTTTTCTGCAATTCAACGACCTTCTTATAAAAATCCAGGCCCATCAAAGTAGGTTCACCCCCCTGCCATGCAAACCCGGCCAGCGGGAATTTCAGCT
>Ga0209427_10010358_pt1 | contig 10337 bp, 6 predicted proteins | sample DeeMarSWOR136_30_FD_187465 | JGI IMG/M metagenome (GOLD analysis project Ga0209427, IMG submission 187465) | Marine sediment microbial communities from White Oak River estuary, North Carolina - WOR-1-36_30 (SPAdes) (version 2) | ecosystem: Environmental > Aquatic > Marine > Intertidal zone >...
GTAAGCGTCTCTGATCATTCCAGATGCATTCCGTATCATACCAGAAGCATTTTCAATCAATACAGAAACGTCTCTTTCTAATCCAGAAACATCTTCAGTTGCTGCCAAGTCCACAATGTTCCTCATGTACCGTGAAAATCTCACAGCTTCTCCAGAAAGGCCCTGTACTTTCTCTGCCAATATTCTGAAGCATTCTTCCGTTTTATCATCTCTCACCAGTTCAGAAGCATCCCTTATCATTCCTGACGCATCTCTGATCATCCCGGATGCATCCCTTATCATACCAGATGCACACCTGATCATTCCAGATGCTGAAGGTCTCACTTTTCCACAATCTAGTGCAGCCTCACTCTCTCTGACTGCTTCATCTATTTCTGAAATTGCCTCAAAGGCCTTTTCAGTAGTTTTCCTTTCTATGAGGACTACATATTTTTTCATTGTTTGAACCTCCTCTAGTTTGTGGACCACATACTGGTGATCCCATGTCAAATCTGGAACCTCCCTTTATAAATGTAACTGACTGAAGTTGAGCAACTATAGAATAACTTATATAAATTTGAAAGAGTATCAAAATATCTTCTGCTGTATGATTTGGAGAAATAGCAGTAAAAGGAAATCAATATTACGATTGGAGTAGGAGCTTACAGATGAAATTCTTAAATACTTTTCAACCTCGAGGAGTGCTTGATGATCAGAAATTTTCTTGTTCAATTTTTGGTAATACCCTTCTATGACATTTTCAATCCCATATGTGGTGTACAATTGTGAGAGGTTATGGTGATTTTCTCTGGTTACCATGCATCCATTTACCACATGCATTTATAAATCTATTGGATTATTGTTGCACAGCAAAGGTGAATAATATCAACGGAGCAGACTATACTATTGTGATGACTATGATAATACAAATTTCCAGTATACCTGTATAGTCTTGGGAGCCTCTCCTTTCCTTGGATCAGATCACAAGCTCCCGTACTATGCAGTATTGCCTGTCAGTGCGTGGTCTCCTACACCACCTGACATAGAGAACCCATACAAGGAGGAATTTTTTGCACTGGCAGAACTGTGTTTATAATGCAATAGTTGCACAGCAATAAATCTGTTAACTATGAGCTTAAAAAGGTTACGGTTATTTTGTTACACGTGTAGCAATTCATAACTGAGAAGAATAAAATCAGTGAACGATATTTCACTAAGATAATATTTGAATCCTTTTAAAAAGCCTCGTCTACCAAACCCTTTTAAGGTTCAATACCATTGAAACTACAAGTGGAGGTTGACCATGAAAAGGACAAAAGAACATGTCCTTGAAACAGAATCAAGACTGGCTTTGGAGAGTTTACTGCCACCAGAATGGATATTCAGAGTAAAAACTCCCGATTATGGAATAGATATTGAAATTGAGATAGTCGAAGGTGAAGAAGTTACAAATAAAGTTCTGTGGGTGCAGTTGAAGGCTACAGAAGATATGAAAGGAAAGGTTTCATACCAAATGAAAACTGATCATTTGAAATATTACGAGGGATGTCCTCTTCCCGTATTCATTGTGTACTGGATAAAGTCTGAAAATACGTTCTATTACGTATTTGCTCAAAAATACATTGATGAAATCCTTTCGAAGAATAACCCTCAGTGGAGAAGACAGGAAACAGTAGCAGTAGCATTTGATTCAAAACTTGAAAGTGCTGATGAATTAAGCTTTGCTGCAACAGAGGGCTATTTCTATGTTCTTCGAAAGAAATTGAATATTTCCTCTGAAACATCAGCTATTTACTGGCTGGATGGAATTCCACAGTCAGATGATGGAGAATTGAAAGAACATACACTGAAAGCTCTCTTATATTCGCTGAAAAATGACTATCCTGCTGCCATAGATGAGCTTGAAAATGCATTGAAGGTATTTACTCCTTCTCCCCCAGAGAGAATGTCCATCCTCCTAAATTTAGGGAATGCATACTCTTCATTATCACAGTATAACAATGCTCTTAAGAATTATGAAGCTATTTTGGACTTAGCTCCAAAAATTGATAAAGAAAGTGCAGTAGAAGGTATATCGGCAGCTCTTGGAAATATTGGAGTGATCTACAGTGTCAAAGGAGAGTTAGATGAAGCTCTAAAATACCTCAAAGATGCTCTGAAGATTGACAGAGAAATGGGGTATAAACAGGAAGAAGCGAGTCAGCTTGGAAACATTGGAGTGGTCTACAGTGCCAAAGGAGAGTTAGATGAAGCTTTAGAATATCTTAAAGATGCTCTCAGAATCCACAGAAACATAGGATATAAACAGGGAGAAGCAAGTGCTCTTGGAAACATTGGGTTGATCTACAAGGCCAAAGGAGAGTTAGATGGAGCTTTAAAATACCACAAGGAAGCTCTGAAGATTGACAGAGAAATGGGGTATAAACAGGAAGAAGCGAGTCAGCTTGGAAATATTGGATTGATCTATAGTGCTCAAGGAGACTTAGATGAAGCTCTAAAATATCACAAAGATGCTCTGAAGATTGACAGAGAAATAGGGTACAAACAGGGAGAAGCGAATGCACTTGAAGGTATCGCTCTGATCTATGGGGCTAAAGGAGATTCAAATGAAGCTCTAAAATACCACAAAGATGCCTTGGAGATTTATAGAGAAATTGGGTACAGACAAGGAGAGGCAAGTGCTCTTGGAAACATTGGAGCGATTTACGGTGCCACGGGAGATTTAGATGAAGCTTTAAAATACCACAAGGAAGCTCTGAAGATTGACAGAGAAATAGGGTATAAACAGGGAGAAGCGAGTCAGCTTGGAAACATTGGAGCGACCTATAGGGCCAAGGGAGATTTAGATGAAGCTTTAAAATACCACAAGGAAGCTCTGAAGATTGACAGAGAAGTAGGATATAAACAGGGAGAAGCAAATGATCTTGGAAACATTGGAGTGATCTACAATGACAAACGAAACTTAAATGAAGCCTTAAAATACCTCAAAGATGCTCTCAGAATCCACAGAAACATAGGATATAAACAGGGAGAAGCAAGTGCTCTTGGAAACATTGGGTTGGCCTATGGGGCCAAGGGAGATTTAGATGAAGCTCTAAAATATCTCGAAGATGCTCTCGAAATACTTGATAATTACGGTCTAACGTATGGACGAGGCATAATTTCTGATGCAATAGATTCAATTTCGAAGCTTCAATTTTTTTAGAGTAAGCCTTAACGTATGTCTCACTTTTTCCGGTAATATATCCATTGAATGACGATTCCTCACCAACCCATGAAATTTTGTTATAATCGAATATCTCTAATTATAGTTGCACAACTTAAAGATAAGGAAATAACTGATACTCCCATCCTTTTTAAACGTCTCTTTCAATTTGCGGTGGATAATTTAGAAATAGCTTTTACAGTATTTTAAAAGAATGATGGGTTCTCAATTCCAAGCTGCTTTCTCAACTCTTCCGATTTCTGGTGGTATTCCTTAGCCTTTTCTACTTGGTTCATATCTCCGTAGCACAAAGCTAGATTGTAGTATACATTCATTAAATTGAATTTATCTCCAAGCTTTTTCAAAACTTTCTCTGATTCAAAGTTGAGTTTTAGGGCGTCATCAAATTTTTTCTTCTGACGGAGTATGTTTGCTATTCCATATCGTGTAAGAGCCATGCCATGAACATCTCCAAGCTTTTCTTTTATCTCCAGACTCTTCTCGTAGTATTCAATTGCTCTGTCCCATTCACCTTTTTTGCCACATACCAAGCCTAGATTGTTGTAGGTTACAGCCATACCATGAATATCTCCAAGCTTTTCTAAAATCTCCAGATCCTTCTCGTGGTATTCTATTGCTCTGTCCCATTCACCCAACTTATCAACAATCGTTCCAAGACCTGAGTAAATATCGGCTATTATCTTCTCATCCTTAGAGAAATCTAAGGATTCTTCTAACACTCCTCTAACATCTGACCAGAAGCCCTCCCTCCAGAAGTATTCTATGTTATGCACTATAGAGCTAACTGCTTCTGTATGATCTCCTGCTTCTTTCAAATGGTGATATATGAGTAGCAGATTCTCAGCAGACAATCTTTTCTGATAGTAATCAGCAGCCTCTCTTTGAGCCTCAATGTAGAACTTCTGATCCTCTCTAAGTTTTAAGAAGGCAAAATCTTTTATGATGTCATGAATGTAGTAATTATCTCCTCTCCTTATTATGTAAAAGCTTTCTGCCAGAGAAATAAGTACTTCTGAAAGTCCTGTTTTACTGCATACCCTCAGAGCATCAAAGCTTAAAGGTTTTGTAAAAACAGAAGCCTTCATCAAAAAATCCCTTTCACTGTCACTCAAGTGCGTCCAACACTGCTCAGATATATAGGTCTGCTGCTCTTCGCTGAAATCAGGAAGTTCATCAAGAAGTTTTCGTACTGGAAGTACCCGAGAGAACTCTTTAAAGCACACCAAAGACCAGGGATGTCCCCGGGTCTTCTCATAGATTTTCTCAAGCACTTCTTGAGACTCCTTCACGTTCAAAGTCTTCAAGAGTTCTACAGAGGAATCTCTATCCAGATACTGGAGGTTTTCGTAATCTTCTGAAAGAAATCTGGGTTGAGTCCTCGACATAATAATGAGGTGAGAATTCCTCAAGTAATCTGTGAAGATTTTAAAATCTGAATCATCCTCAAATACTTGAAAGTTGTCAAGGAAGACAACAGTTGGATAGTTGCACAGCTCCCGAACTGCAATTTTAAGCCGTTCTTCGGGCACTATTTTTTGGTCCTTCAAATGCACTGCTGTGAGAGATCCACGGGCTTTCAAGTACTCTGAAAGGTCAAGGAGGAGGCCCTCATACGATTGAGAATCAAATTGATGCCAAAATGTTTGATATCCTTTTTCCTTTAATCTATCTTTGAATTTGATCCCAAGAGTGGTCTTTCCAATTCCAGCAATACCCTTTATGAGAAGAATGTTCTTATGTTTCAAATCTTTTTCAAGCTGGGAGAGTTCAGTATCTCTTCCAAGGCATAAACCAGAAATTGGTGAAAGAATAGTAGTTATTTTGTTCTCAAGGATTTCTTCTTGAGTCTTTTTCTCATTTGGGAGGAAATACCACAATGAGAAAATTGCTATCAAAACACCAAGAGACGTGACCAAGGCAGTGTTGGCATCAACAAATATCTTAAATGTTGGAATTGTGTAGTAGGAACCTATGAATGCAATGACGAAAATAATGAAGATAATCCCTCCTGTCCTCTTGCGCATAATACTACCAAAAAAGAAGGAGTTATAAAGGTTTCTCACAAATTCCAGATTCAGTGTCCTCTTCTGGGATCTGCTGTAAAATAGTCTTTTCATCATACTGGTCTATTAATCACTTTCTTGATACTTCACATTTTGGATTTATTCTTTTTTAACTATCAAGATTTAGGCAGCTTTGCATTTTTACATTATCTTCGTCTTTTATATCTTCTTTAATACAATTATCTTCTTCTAAGAAATTATACAAATTCTTTCCATTTGTATAGAACCAACTATTTTCATCCTGTCCACACTCTTCACCAATACCCTCATTTTCTCCATTTTTTTGTAGTATATTTTTTATTCCATTCATGTACTTTCTCAGTTTTCTCTCTGGAAATATGTCCCTAAGTACAAAAGCTTGATATTTTCTCGTTTTTTTCTTCATTTCCTCTGTAGATACCTCTTTTTCGAACAACTATTTTCCTTTATCTGTATACAGGATGTATTTGTCACATCCCTTGTTTTTCTCGCTTTTTTTTCAGCATCATTTAGACACTCTTTGAGTCTATCCTCAGAGAATGTGCCCTTAAGTGCAATCTATGTAACAGTCCCGACGGTTCACAAACCTTTATAACCTAAGATATCCTTGTGATTTCATGGGTCCAGAAGTCTTTGCTCTGAAGGTTCTCGAATGGCTCATTGGGGAAACTTTGGGTAGAGAAATTCTTTCAAAGGCAAAGGATAAAATAGCAGGGGATGAATTTCGCATTCTTGGAAATCAAGCCTTAAATGAAACAATACGAGGTAACCTCGGATACCTAAGAATATTAAATGCTTTAAGAGAAAAGGGTGTTTTTGAGGTTGATGATGCCTCAGAACTTGATACAGAAAAAATTTGCGGTGGTTTTCCTGATGAAGATAAAAATGTCTGCTGCGATTTTTTAGAAGCTCTCAAGAAAAAATATTTTGAAATAGTTCTTGAACTAGGAAATAGAAACCCACTTACAAAGTTCATACTGGAGAAAATTCAGCTCATGTTAGGAGATATCCAGGAGAATAGAGAGAGAATTACGAGACTGGAAGCCATTTGTCCAGAAATTCTCGAACTGTTTGAAAGGTACCATTTTATCAGAGGGAAATTCAAAGATGTGAAAGGACATTTCGTCTTTATATATGGATTTATTAGAGATAACATTCCTGTAATTCTCATTTCTGTTTTTGCTGCTATTATATTTCTGGTAGCTTTGCTCGTTCCGAAGCAATTTCCTAATATACTATCTATCGAAAATACTACAGCAGCTATTACAGCCTTGTCCATCATAGCTGGTGCTCTCGCAGCCATTCTTGGTATTATTATTGCAGTATTGCTTGTTGCATTTGAAATACTCAGAAGAACGTATGCCTATTATGCATCTAGAGAAGTTTTTCGAGCAAGAGAACTCAAATCACTATTTACATTTTATCTATTTTCTATTTCCATTTCTACTATCTCTGTTGCAACCATCGAAGATCCACTTTCAATTCGCAATCTCAACCTCATTTATTTCTCAATATGTCTTTTCTTGATTTGTATGATTATTCTGTACCCATGCTCTAAGGCAATTCTAACTTCTACAAGATCACAAACAAGAATAAAGGAACTTGTTGATAAGATAGATTTTAAAACCATCAGTGAATTCAATGACACTTCTCAACAAACGTCATCTTATCTGCACACCATAGAGGAAAACCCGGTTTATATTCTAAGTGAAGCCGCTATACGGACGATTAAGGAAGGTGATCGCTTAACGCCCCAATTTATTCTTATCGAATCAACCAACAAACTTCTTGACTTATTAAATCAGCCTAACAGCTTTATAGACAAGCGTACTCTTATCAAAACTTTTCTAGTAATTATTACGAGTTCTGCAAATCAAGCAATCAGGGATAGACATGTGATCATATCAAGAGCTGTCTTAGATATAATAGAAAGAATACATTCGTTTTGCGCCGAGAATAAATTAGTATGGCACGAAGTTGTTGAACTTAATGAGACACTGCAATCAATGATTGAGCAAATGATGAAAGTGGGATTGGATACTATGGCTAAACGCGGTATGAGAGTTATTGAAAGGATATTTTGGAAGCATTTGATGTATAATATTCCCTCTGAAAAGGAGATATGGTCGCTGCATGTTGAAAAGAATAAGCGGAATAGCGTTTCCGAAGACATTGAAAAGGATCTGCAGTGGGAAAGTGTGAGTACGGAATATGTTAACATGCTATACAGATTGACAGAGAAAGCAATAGAATTGAAGAAAGGTGACTTAGTTTGGACCGGGCTGCACTGTCTTGAAAGAATTGCTACTAGAGTTACTGATTCGAAGCTGGGGGATCTTCAGAAAAAGGCAATAATATGGAGATGCTATGAAGACATTGAACAGCTGGTTCTTCGATGCGTTGAACAAGGTGTTTACGAAAAAATACCCTCTCTATCTCCTTCTAAGCATAGTCACATCTACAGAACTCTTGAAAAGGACGCTGAATTCTCAAGTATATCCTTAAAGAGTTTTGGCAATACGTTGATACAACTTACGAGAGAAGGTATTATTGACACATATCAATTTTCTAAATTATCGATCATAGGAAAACTAACTGTCGATAGAATTGATGATTCTCCTCGTCATGAAAAGGCTTTGCATTTCATTTGTGATGTTTTTGACGAGATAAGACGCATTCTTGATAGAAGAATTGGTGAAAAACAAAAAATGGGCGTAATTGAAAGAGAAAAGAGCATTGAAGCATATTTCATAATTCGTGATTATCTGGATTCGATCAATACAATGGTGGAAAGAAAGGGTGAGTTTCCTATCAACCGAAAGATATCTTCTATTCTTAAACAATTCAAGAAACGAGAGGATTTTGAGGAATATTTTGAAAGAGACTAATACTGAACAAGTGGTGAATTTCAACTTGCAGTTCATAGCGAAGAGAAGAAGAGGAGAATATAACATGAAAATATGAATATATATCTAATCACTCTATGAAAATAGAGTCTTTCTTGTTATCGGATCTTGCGGATCATTCTTTAAGGAAGCAATTCTCTATCTTGAGATGAAGAGATATGAACATGAGCACAATAGCTCAATAATACTACTCAGATGAAGACTTTTTTTCTACAATATTTGAGAGTACTCAACAAATGCTTTTTAAGATCACTCTTTGTATTTATATATTCTTTCGATTCTTTTTCTCCCTCTTTTGCTAATTTTTGCAAGATTCCCTGGAGAGTGGGGTTCCTTACGAACCATTCCATCAGTCTTTGGATTTCAAGAAAAAAATTTTCATTTGAAACAGATTTTAGAGCTGATACATCTCTTTCTAACTTCGCAATAATATGTTGGTCTAACTGTTGCATGTTACCAAATGGCAATGATGTTATTTGAACTTTATGTGTGCTCTTCAAGGGTAAGCTTAAGACTATGAGATTAGAATGTTACACGTGTAACAAGACCGGGAAAAACACCCAACCTCTTCAGACAATATCAAGGAGTTCCAAAAGTAATTACTGCTTTTCTCATAAACCAACAGGTTGAGAATGCAAAAATGCTACAACTCGATTCATGCATAGAACTCTCTCCGATACGAAGCTTTCAGAAATTTGAGAAAGAGATTGAAATAATGGATGAGATAGAGAATATAAAATGGGGAGTATCTTCTACTAAATTTATTCAGTATTGGATGCCAAGGCAACATTGGACTCGAGACAGGCTTGCCATGTCTCAAGGGATTAGAATTCCACCACATATTAGCTATAAAGCTGAAATACTACACCTTGGGTCCATCATTTCCGATCTTAGGAATTTCATTAATCTATCGAGGAGACTGGTTAGACAAATAGAATTTAGAATGAATATGTCACAGCAAATGGTGAAGTGTGAAAAAACCGATACATCATTTGAGTATGATTTTTTCATATGTCATGCCAGTGAAGACAAAGAATCCTTTGTTAGAGAACTAGCAGAAAAGCTTACCAGTAAAGGCTTTAGGGTTTGGTATGATGAATTTACCTTGGCACTAGGAGATAGTCTGAGACGCAAAATAGAATATGGACTTTCTAGGTCTCGTTATGGTGTTGTTGTTCTAAGCAAGAATTTTTTCGAAAAAGAATGGCCTCAGAAGGAATTGGATGGTCTTGTAGCACGGGAAAATGGATCGAATAAGGTAATCCTTCCAGTGTGGCATAAGATAACAAAGGAGGAAGTACAATCTTTTTCACCTATACTTGCAGATCGTCTAGCAGTGCCTACAATCCAGGGTGTAGATTATGTGGTTGACAAAATACTCAAAGCCTTTTCTTGAAAAACACTTTTTGAGAAGAAAGCTTGAAATCAGACCGTAACGAAGCTTCATATTTTAAGGACATATCTCCAGAGAGCGGGCTTGAAGAGTACTTGAAAAAAATGGGAAATGTAATACTGAAATCGATGATACTGGAGATATTTTCGGTGATTACATTTGGGTTTACATAAGAAAGTCATATATTTTTTGGGAGATAATAGGAATATAAATAATGAAATAAAGGCCAAAAATTCAATGAAAAAGGAAAATTTCATAAACCCCTATAATTTGGAGGAAAAAAGGTCAGTAGTGAAGCATTGGTGAATGGATTGATAACTCTAAAGCTCCACTCCCCTTCAAGCCAATTCAGCTCATTGATGGTTTTTTGTTTCCAAAAAACCATCATTCCATCTATATAGTATGAAATTACTTTGATGGTAGAGCAGTTAGAACCATTCTAAAGATTTTTTCGTTAGTATTCGATCTGAAGGAATATCACAAATAGTTACAGCAAAATTAAGAAGTTCAAGAATGAATTTCTGTGAATTTTTATCTATATTCTTATTTGATTTGAGAGAAATCCTCTTGGATGAAATACTATTATTGGAAATCTCAAACAGGGTTTCATGCGCTCCTGCATACTCAATAACCAGTGTCTTCTTACACCCGAGGAGAGATCCAAGTTCAGTTGAGGACATACTGCCTTTCTTATCAAGTACAACACACATTACTGCAATTCTTAAGACTTCTAAGAGTTTCCCCTTTTTCATGTAATCCCCCCAAACAATCTAGAAAGGAATGTTTTTGTG
>Ga0209427_10010360_pt1 | contig 10336 bp, 6 predicted proteins | sample DeeMarSWOR136_30_FD_187465 | JGI IMG/M metagenome (GOLD analysis project Ga0209427, IMG submission 187465) | Marine sediment microbial communities from White Oak River estuary, North Carolina - WOR-1-36_30 (SPAdes) (version 2) | ecosystem: Environmental > Aquatic > Marine > Intertidal zone >...
TTCTGATAATTAATATAATTAGCTCATATTAAAGGATTTAGCTCAATCCCCAAATTTGGATTCGAAGTCCACCGCTCTATCCACTGAGCTACGGGCGCACCTCGTTTAGAATCAATAACTTATAGGACTTTCAGTTTTGCCCTTTTTTCGAATTGTGACCAAATTGTGCCCATTGATTTTATTATTACTTTAAATAAATTGCAATGTCTTCCTACCCTAGCTGCATCTATCTAATCCATTAACTATTGACAAATTACACCTTTATGTGTAAAATGCTTTTGTGAAACGGCGGGAACTCGAAAAGAAATTGCAGAAGTTGGGCTGGAAGCTTGATCGACATGGACGAAAACACGATATTTGGATAAACGGTGAGTATGAAATAGCCGTACCACGATACAATGAGATCAACGAGTACACTGCTAAGGCTATTCTAAAGGAAGCAAAAGGAGGCAACTGATGCGCTTATCAGGACGCGTGTTTAAAGCTGGCAAGTCTTGGGCAATTGAAGTTCCGATTCTTGGCGTGGTGACACAGGGTTATACCAAGAAAGAAGCTTATGAAATGATCGCTGATGCCATCGAATCTCTTGTGAATAAAAAGGGATTTAAAGTTGAGATTTATCCAGGAAAAGGAGACTATTTTGAACTGGGCTCTTCTGATCTATCAACTCTAACTGCATTTTTACTCCGTCGACAAAGAATGAAGCAAGGTCTTACTCTTGTGGAAGTTGCCAATCGATTGGGTGCGAAGTCGCACAACACATACGCTCGGTACGAGCAAGGCAAGTCCATTCCTACCATTGAAAAGTTTAACAAACTCTTGTCAGCGTTATCACCTGATAACGATTTTGTTCTAATAGAAAGCCAAAGTAGCTGATAACAAATCCTTTTTCAGTCACACTTTGGCCACAGAACTCTTTTCTTGAAAAAACAGCATATGTTTAAGTACCTGAATACAGAAGGATTAACTCACCCAAGTAAGCGATGGAACGTTGGATTCCATATCCTGTGCTTTTCTATTGACTCTTCAATTCAGCCAGCCTCTCTCTGGCATCTTCGACCTCAGCTATACCAGGATCAGCATCCTTCCAGAGAGAGAGGAACTTCTCGTAGTTCTCTATGGCTTTGCCCTTCCAGCCCATCTGCTCATAAATCTTGCCAAGCATGTGAAAACCTTTGGCATAAATGTCGCCGTGATAGAATCTCCCGTAAGTCAGGAAAGTGAGTCTTTCATATGCTTCCCGGGCTCTCTCCAAATCCCCTTTCTTATAAAATGATAAAGCCAGCGGATCAATGAACAGAGCATGGTCATCAAACTGTCCCAATTGGCAGGGCAGCAAATCTAGCGCATCCTCAAAATATCTTATCGCTTTGTCGTAATTCTCTCTCCAGAACTCTATTCGACCCATCAGATTGTAGTAATACCTGATGAGTTTTTTATTTCGTGTATTTTCTTCGAATTCCTTTAGTTCTACCGCTGTCTGAAGGGCCTTTTCCACTTGGTTCATTCTCAGATGAATGATTCCTTTCTTAAACAACCCAGATCTTTGTCTTCCAAAAATTTCCTGCGCTTTCTCGCATTCTTTTAGAGCTTCCTTATAATTTCCTTCCCTTGAATAAATCTCAGCCAAGTCCAAATAGCGTCTAAATTCCCACGAGGCTTCACCGACTTTTTTTGCCAATTCTATTCCCTGAACAATCAAAGACTTTGCCTCTTTATATCTTCCCTGGTGCAGGTACACAGCATATAATCTTCTCATGTTTCCACCACGAGTGCTCGGATCTTCAACCTGCAGCGCTTGTTTGTAATATTCTTCTGCCTTATCAAATTCGTCCATATAAACACTGGTTCTGGTTCCTAATCCTGACCAGCCTCCGGGATCAAGATTTGAGGCTTTTTCGGCCTCAGAGATAGCTAAGTCAAATTTTCTTTGAGATATGTAAATCGATCTCAGGTTAAAATGGATTGTACCGTCATCGGCAAAATTAGTGAGGTAATCTTCCAGGATTGCCTTGGCTTCATCGAGAAGGCCTTTGGCTCTGTAGGCTCTGGCCAGACCAATATGAGCACCTGGAGGAAAAGATTCATCTGCAACGTGAAGAATCATCTTGTAGTGTTCAATGGCCTTATCCCAATCCTCTAAGCCTCTGTATATTGATCCCAAGCGTAGGTTTCCTTCATAATCATCTGGATAAATCTCCAAAAGTTTTTTATAGGCCTCCATATCCCCCTGGATAAGGTACCGCTCCCTGATTGACACTCTATCGCTCAATTCCATGGCTTTCTTCCAGTACTCATCGCGTTTGGTTGAATAACTCATACTTCCATAGAAGATTGCAACAGCTCTATAAGCCATGGCAAAATCATTATCAATGTCTATGGCTTTTTCACATGTCTCTATCGCTTTCTGCCAATCTCCGTCATAGTAGTACTCCAACGCTTTACTGTAATACATGAAGGCTTCAGGAGAGCTTGTGGTGATCTTCCCCACATTCTGGTCAATGTCGTCGGCTATCTGTTTGTCGGATAATTTAAAATTCTTCTTAATCTTCTGTGTCAGCTCATCGACCAATTCAGGAAAACTCTCTTCGCCGGTGCCTTGGACGTAATCAGCGATGAGAATCTCCAGTGTGTCTGCTTTCTGCAGCGAATAATCGATGCGGAAGATATCCCCTGCCTTGGACAAGCTGGCTTGGAAAATGTGATTGACGCTTCCTTCCTCAGCAAGTTTCCGCAGATCCTCTGTTGCGTAGCTCCTTGCATCCAGCAGGTTCAATTTACGGAAAAGACTGAAGATCTTATCGATAGGCAGCACATGAATATGCTTGGATTGAGAGAGGTCTGTGATCAGCCACTGGGAAAGAGCGCTTCTCCAGTGGTCCAATCCTTCTTCGCCTGTTTCATTCTTAAAATACATGACAGCCAAAGAAGGTTTATCTGTCGGGATGGGGATAGTATCTTTTTGAGGAAGAAACTGCCAGATAATAACGGCGATGACGACAACAGCGGTCAGCGCCAGAGCAGGCAGGAAAAACTTCCTCAGACCAAATGTTATAGAGATTTCTTTTGAAGTAACGGGTTTTCTCCTGGGCTTGATCCTTTCTTTTGTCGGAATCCTCTCCTCTATCTGTGATAATTCAGAAAATACATATTCTGCTCCTGGATACCTGTCTTCTTTTTTCTTCTCCAGACATTTAAGAATGAGAAAACTCAAATCCTCAGGAATCTGGGCATTAATTTCCCTTGGGTTTTTGGGCATCTCCCCTTTGTGCTTCATGGCAATGCTCAAAGGTGTGTCCCCTTCAAAAGGCAGTTGCCCTGTTACCATTTCAAACAAAATCACACCAAGGGAATATATATCAGAACGATGATCTATTTCCTTTGCCTCGGCCTGTTCAGGAGACATGTATTCCGGAGTTCCTATGATTATACCCTTATCTGTTAAGCCTTTGGTTGTATGTAACCTGGCAATCCCAAAGTCCATAATTCTGGCATTGCCTGTTTTATCAATCATTATATTTGAGGATTTTAGATCACGATGCACGACTCCAAGCCTGTGAGCTTCTGATAATCCTTCGCATACTTGCTTTGTTATCGCTATCGCTGTTCCTGTGTCTAATCGTCTTGATCTCAGGATGAAGTTTTTCAAATCTTCGCCTGTAACATATTCCATGGTGATGTAGTGTGTTCCCCCGTGTTCACCGAGGTCATACATCCCACAGACGTTCTTGTGCCTGATCTTCCGCGCAGTGGTCAATTCATTCCGGAATCTATCAATCGTTTTTTTATCAGCTGCAACCTCGGGCCTGATTAGCTTTAGAGCGATTTCCTCATGGGCCTTGGTGTCCTCGACCCTGTAGACTTTACCCATTCCTCCACTACCCAACTCTTCGATAATTTCGTATCGCCCTGCAAAAATTGTTCCGCGTTTAAGATCTTGTATTGGCGTTTCCATTGTTTTCGTTACGGAAATATCCTCAGTCATAGGAAGAGGAGTTGCACACTTTTTGCAGAATTGGGAGTCTGAAGTATTCTCAGTCTTGCATTCAGGGCATTTAATTCCCAAAGCTTACCCCTTTATCTGGTCGGCAAAATATTATCAAGGAACAAGAGAAGTGTCAAATTGTGACCGAATTGTGACCACTTTAGGTATACCTTCCTATACCTAGGTGTACCTACAGATACCTAGACTAAATGCCGTAAGTTGCTGATAAGAGTGGCTACTACTCTTTTTTCAAGAGGTTAGCTAAAATGCTTACATCTGATTCCAAATCCAAAGATCTATATGTCGTGAAATAATTAATTTCACTACATATTGTTCAGTGGCTCTTCAACCCAGCCAGCCTCTTTTTAGCGTCATCAACTTCAGGGAGGCCAGGATCGGCGTCGTTCCAGAGGAAGAAAAAGACTTTTATTCTTTTTTCATATCAATTGAATCATTTATTCTGAGACATGGCCCAGACTATAGTCTTACCATCACGGCTCCAGGTCGGCGGATCCATACTCTCACCAACAGGTGAATAGAATAAGGCAATGTTTCCCGAAGCGCTGTTGTAGACATAAAGCCCGGGTTCTTCATCTATCTTCCAGCTTTTAAAATAGAAGATGCGGCCGTTCGGTCCCCAAGTTCCGATGTAATTCCATCGGTCGGGCTGGTCAATAAACTTAGTCGTCGGCCGTCCGTCGAGGTAAGCCTGTCGTATCTCATCAGATCCGTAGTACATATAAGTAAGACTTTGGCCATCAGGGTGCCACTCAAGTCCCCCTTTCTCTTCTTTTTCATCGATGGGCGTGAGACGCCGCAGTTCTCCTCCTGATGAAGGAACCGCAAAGATCGCATTCTTTTCACCTTCAGAGGCATAACCAAGGGCAGCCATATACTCTCCTCTCGGGGACCATTGAACCGGATTTTCCCAGGAGAACATTTGAGCCAGTTTCTTGGGTTCCCCGCCCTCTGCGGTAATGGTGTACAGGCCCATGTTGTAGGTATAAGCCAGCAGAGACCCATCTGGAGACCATCTGGGAGATGTCATCTCATATTCTTCTAACCTCAATAGAATGCTCGGTCTTCCCCCATCAGTCGAAACTGTCATCAGAGCAGGTGTGGGATTGGGGCCTTCTCCAATGTGACCGCAATATGCTATGGTTCGGCCATCAGGAGAAAGATCGAACCACTGGCCAAAATCACCTCCAATCATACGATCTGTTAACTTGCGTGATTTACCGCCGTTTGCCGGAACAGCAAAAAGGCTGACTCTTCTCACTACATTTGGGGGGCTATCCCGACCCGGTGTCACAGCAATATATTCCTCTTGACCTGGCCCTTGGCCCAGGTAGTAGACAACTTTCCCGTCGGGCGACAGTTGAGGACTATTCCCATTTGCTATACTTTTTATTTCATCAATCCGCTCGACGTCAGCAGTATAAATGGTTGTCATCTTGGAAGCGGCAAGATCTTCCAGCATTCTCTGTAACTCTATCTTTGGTATCCACCGACCACGCACCATAACTCCAGCTTGTAAGGCTATGTTAGCTACATTTTCCAATGGATCTTTCTCGATAAGAATGAGGTCTGCTCGCTTTCCCTTTTCTACGGTTCCAAAAGTATCCATTTCATTAAGAAACTCGGCGGCATTGCTCGTTCCTGTCTTGATGGCTTCATACGGAGATAAACCCACATCAACGAAATTGCGAAGTTCTTCATGAAGAGCGAATCCTTTGGGAGGTAGATCAGTGTCAGTGCCTAATAAAAGTTTTGCTCCTGCCTGGTGCAACTCTTTTATAAACCTCCTCTTCTTTTCCATGGCTTGTTGAGCGGTTTCAAAAGCAGCTTCTGAAAAATTACGTGAAAGACTATATGCTGCACTAGCTCGCATTCTTTTTCTGCGCTGTAGTGTTAAATACCTCATTTCGGGTTTCGAGAGTAGCTTCGCATGATCATCTACCGATAGGGCATCATACTCCATAACCACCATAGTCGGGCAATTCCAAAGGCCTGCCTTGCGCGTGGCCTCAGCCAGACCGGCAAATTTCGATTCATCAACGTAATTCCATGCCAGTCTTCGTGAACGCAAATCCAGCCCGGGCTGGACAGGAGAATCCGGTATAATAAGATCAAAAATATATCCCCTTAGATGTTCATTAGATGCCTGTCCCGCTATAAAAGCTCCTGCTATCCCAACAGCAATGGGGACATGCCCAGCAACAGGCATATGGTACTTCTTTGCTGCTGCGATCACTCCCTCGTAAGCTTCTGGGGATAGGTAGTTATAGACCTTAATAAAATCGTACCCTGCTTCTTTTTGTCGGGCGACTTCCTTTTGGGCCTCCTCAGCCGTTTCTACCACAAAATAGTTATAAAGCCCCGGGCCATCGATGATTCGACCGGCTGTGATAATTGTCGGCCCCAACAGCTCTTCTCTCTTTATCTGTTCTCGAAATTGAAGATGGCGGGGATTTCCTAACATATTACGGACAGTAGTGACTCCATTCGCGATAAGAAGCAGGAGATCGTCCTTGTCCCTTAAGTGCACATGCATGTCCACCAGACCAGGCATCAGGTACTTGTCTCGTCCATCAATTTGAAGAGCATCTGGCGGCAGAGGAATTTCTGAAGCAGGGCCAATCTCAATAATTATTCCGTCCCGTACGATCACAGTGTTTCTCTCAAGAATAAGCTCGCTATCCATCGGCACGACATTTACATCAACGAAGGCCACCGTACGATAGGATTTGGCTTCATTGTCCTGCTTTTCTTCCTGATTGCACGCCAGGAGTCCAAAAAGCAATATAGATAAAACTGGAAACACAAACATGATTATTTTGGATTTTTTCATGTCCCCCTCTTTATATTTCCATTTATACTCTTCAATGAATATTTTATCAAGGCAAAAAGGAGAACGATGTCTCAAATCGTTGCATATGATTCTGGAGATAACTCACTTCAATGTTTACTTTCCCCTAAAAGATACCCGCGTTAATAATATCTCAGATTTAATTTGGTGTTGCTAAAATGTCGTGAAATATATATATTTAGCGACATTATTAATTGTGACCATATTGTGACCACTTTAGACATACTTTCCCATACCTAGGTATACCTACAGATACCTAGACTTAATCCTGTAAGTTTCTGATAAGACTGACTATTACTTTGTTTTCAGGAGGTTAGCGAAAACGCTTAGATCTGATTCGAAGTCCACCGCTCTATCCACTGAGCTACGGGCGCACCATGATTATTATCGAAGACTATCTTTGATCTTTAAAATGCCTGGTTTTATTTGTATTATCTCTTCAGATACAACTTTCCAGATGATTTCCAAATCGATTCCAAAATATGCATGAGTCAGCTTATCTCTCATTCCTGCCATCTTTTTCCATGGAATCTCTGGCTGTGAATCCCTTAGGCTCTTGGGAATTTTCTTTGATGCTTCACCAATTATCTCAATGCTGCGGATAACTGCGTTTATTGTTTTTCGGTCATCCCTAAACTCTTCATAGTTCATTCCCTGAATAAAATTCTCAATATCTTGAATGGAATCTAGAATATCCTGAATATAATCCGTATAGACTCTTTTTACCATATATAAACAACTTCATTGAGGATATTTTCACCAATCTTTGGTTTTAAAGCCTTTTTAGAGACTAAGTCTACTTTCAAACCAAAAATGCTCCGCAGGTACTCCTCTAAATCCAAAAATACAAACATTCCTACGGGTTCCGAGAACTCTACTAAAACATCAACATCACTTCTCTTGTTGGATTTGCCACTGACATAAGAGCCAAAAATGCCAATAGATTTCACCTTATATTTCTTTTTTATTTCTGGCTTACGCTCAGAAAGAATCTTTTTTAGTTCATCTGCTGTTTTCATTATTGTTCCAATATTTGCCTATTTATAAATAACATATAACTATATAAAAATAAAGATTGTACCCCGGTATACTTTCCCATACCTAGGCATACCTACAAATACCTAGACTTAATCCTGTAAGTTACTGATAAGATTGGCTATTACTTTGTTTTCAAGAGGTTAGCGAAAACGCTTGAATCTGATTCGAAGTCCACCGCTCTATCCACTGAGCTACGGGCGCACCTTGTTTAGAATCAATGAGTTACAAATCTTCGTTTTTGGCCAGATTTGTCAATTGTGACCATATTGTGCCTGTTTATTTTACAATTATGATCACCTGAATTCAATGATTTCAACTTTATCCTCTCTTTTTATCTAATTAGATACGATTCGTCCATACCAATATTGAGCAAACAAAAATGCTGTGAGGAGACTCCTAACCATACATCACTTCTTTTGCATATAGCGTCACTATTTGCAATTCTACTTGCATTTAGTAAATTCATCTTTTGCAGCCAACATCAAACAGTCACGTTTTAGTCACAAATGACATCCTTGTTTAAATTAATATTTTATATTTTGCTGAATATAAAAGAGATAAATAAGGAATCTCTAGATAAGAACGGTGGATCCCAAATCTGATGCTTCTGTTCTATTGAGTCTTCAATCCAGCCAGCCTCTTCCTTGCCTTCTCCACCTCATCTATTCCTGATCAGCTTCATTCCAGAGGGAGAGGAATTAGCAGACTGTATCTTTCATGAGTGGTCCGAATTCAGTTGAAACGGGGCACTGAAAATCATTCCGTTGATCTTATCATTTTTGATGTGATACGCTGATTTCAGGACTTCAATTGAATGGAGGCAGGATGTGTTTGAAGAATTAGAAAGAATCAATACTCGCCCTAAGCCATTCGAATTTTACACTGCGAGTGACTTGTGGACGGATGAGCATACATCCAAGCAGATGCTCACGTTCCACCTGAACAAGGACATTGATGTATCGTCGCGTAAAGTGGAATTCATCGACCGCTCAGTTGAATGGATCTCTTCCCGCTTCAACGTCAGAGTGGGGATGAAAATTGCCGACTTCGGCTGCGGCCCAGGATTGTATACAACAAGACTGGCTCAAAGGCAGGCGGATGTGACCGGGATAGACTTCTCGAAAAGGTCGATTCAGTATGCGCAGGAGGTCGCAACTAGGGAGAAACTATCAATTCACTATGTAAATCAGAACTATCTGGAGTTTGAAACAGATGATCGCTTTCATCTCATCCTGATGATTATGTGCGACTTCTGCGCCCTCAGTCCCATCCAGAGAAAAAAGATGCTGAGCAAGTTCTACACAATCCTAGAGCCGGGCGGTTCGGTTCTCCTCGATGTGTATTCACTGAAGACCTTTGAACAGCGAGAAGAGACAGCAGCGTACGAGACCAACCTCCTTAATGGCTTCTGGTCGTTAAATAAGTACTATGGATTTCTAAATACGTTCAAATATGAGGAAGAAAAGGTAGTCCTTGATAAGTATACGCTTATCGAAGAAACACACACACGAACTGTCTATAACTGGCTGCAGTGTTTCAGCCCCGAAGCTCTGGAGAGAGAGTTTGTGGAGTGCGGATTTACGATTGAGGAGCTTTATTCAGATGTAGCTGGCTCTCCATTCGATGCCAAAGCCAAGGAATTTGCAGTTGTCGCACTCAAAATAAAATAAAAGATAAAATCCTTCACAGCTGACTCAACATGTTAATCGAGACTATTTGATCTCTTTTAGAAGCTCTGCAACTGCGGCCTCAAGCTGTTCATCCCGGCCCTTGCTCACCGCTTCGTACGAGTTCATGATCTTGATGTCGGGCTCTGTTTGCAAGTTTTCTAGATATCCGACGCCGATCGCTTTGACCCCTAGCGGCGGGACGCCCCAGAAGATTCCGGTTTGTCCCAACGATTCCCAACCGGCGAAGGTGCAGGTGCCCGGTACGGGCATCCCAACGAGCTTCCCAAGCTTGAGGAATTGGTAGGCATAGGCGTAGCAGTGACCGTCGCTGTAGTTGGCCTCATTGACCAGGGAGATGCTGGGCTTCGTCCAGCGGAAATTGGGCTCATAACCGTTGCTCCTCGTGTCGGTCGTGTAGTCCATGAACTTCGATCCGCTCAGGAACATCGCCAGATCGGCAACCAAGTCTCCGCCGCCGTTGAACCGGGTATCGACCACGATTCCGGCCTTTTGGGCGAACTTCCCCATAACCTCCTCATATGCCGTTCGGTAGGAGCGGTCGTTCATTCCCGGGACATGGATATAGCCTAGGCGTCCGCCGCTCAGCCGGTTGACTTCCTCTTGGTTCCGGAGCACCCATCTTCTGTAAAGCAGACTGCGCTCCTCCCGTGGGGATATGGGTTTGACGGCGATATCTCTTTTCGTACCGTTGTAATTCACGATGAGCAGAGTGTTCTTTCCGGCCTTGCGGTTGAGGTACTGAGACAGATCCTT
>Ga0209427_10010361_pt1 | contig 10336 bp, 8 predicted proteins | sample DeeMarSWOR136_30_FD_187465 | JGI IMG/M metagenome (GOLD analysis project Ga0209427, IMG submission 187465) | Marine sediment microbial communities from White Oak River estuary, North Carolina - WOR-1-36_30 (SPAdes) (version 2) | ecosystem: Environmental > Aquatic > Marine > Intertidal zone >...
TCATTGGTATCGCGTGTCTTTCGGAATTGACCAGTAGGGCGTCATCATAAAAGGCGAAATCAGTGATCCAGTATGCCCTGTTCCAGTATCTTATCTCCTCGATTATCTCCAGAGGGTCACGGCGTGAAAATGAAGGATAAAGAAAGCTGCTGGCGCAATACTGGCAGCGATACGGACAACCTGTTGATGTCAGAATGCATGCATATTCAAACCTGTTTGACAGATCAAAGGCTGGGTAGAGAATCTCATTTTTCACCGGCAGCTCCGGGATCTTGATATCCAGCTCTTGAAACAACTTGATGATAGATCCCATGTCAGGGATATATGTCCCTGTTGAAATATAATCTGCCCCGGAAAATTGTCCTGCATGTTCCGCGCAAAGCCTGGCATATATGCCTCCAAGGATTACAGGGACGGCCGGATGGACCTCTTTTGCCAATCTAATCGCCTCCCTCACACCCGGATACCAGTATGTCATAAGGGATGTGACAAGGATGGCTGATGGTGCTTTTATCTTTTGCAGTTCTTTTCTAAACAGCTCTATTGTGATACCATATCTACTATATGCCCTTTTAACATGCCTCAGTACTGGAGGAGCGGGTATTCTCTGTCTCCAGTATTTTCCAATGCCATATCTTCGGCGGACAGGAGGGAACATCGACTGACAAGTTTTCATACACGGATGATAGACATCAAGACAGTCGATCAGATGTATATTGAAACCTGTCTTTTTAAGGTAGGCTGCGATATAAAGAAGCCCTAGTGGTTTGGACCAGAGGTCATATGCCGCGAAATCATATATCCATGGATTAATAAGTATAATCGTGGGGGACATTTTATACCAAACATCCTCACCCTCTTAGGGAGAGTGGTTCTTGAAGGAAATATTCCGGTCCGCTCAGGGATCGGACCCTACAAAACCATTAACAACAATCCTTCTGTAGGGCCCGGTCGCCGAACGGGCCATTAATTCCTGATCTGTCGAGCTGAAGCACTTCAGCTCGACAGGATCTCCCTTCAATATCCTCCCCTAAGAGTGGAGGTAAAAAATTAGACTTCCTCCTCTGAGAGAAAATATTATAAAATATTCTTTTAAAAAGGAGAGAGAAATTAATATTTGTTGATTTAAAATAATAAGTTTTTATTATCTTGGCAACAGACTAGTGGATTTTTTAAAATGAGGCACATATGCGGGCCGTGGTCCAAAGGGTAAAAAATGCCAGGGTGGAGATCTCAGGAAGGGTAATAGGAGAGATAGGGAAAGGCCTGTTGATCTTTCTTGGAATTGGCGATGAAGATTCTGAGAAGGATTGCGAATATCTTGCTGATAAGATAGTCAATCTGAGGATCTTCCCGGATGAGAATGGTCTTATGAATCTATCTTCGCTTGATATTGGTGGAGGCATGCTTGTAGTTTCACAATTCACACTCTGGGGGGACTGCCGCAAGGGTAGGAGGCCTTCCTTTACCAAGGCAGCCAGGCCTGAAAGGGCAAAGGAATTATATGAATTTTTTATCGGGGCGCTGAAAAAGACCGGGCTTAAGATTGCCGCGGGTGAGTTCCAGGAGATGATGCACGTCCACCTTATTAATGACGGTCCTGTAACCATACTCCTCGACAGTTCAAAGGTTTTTTAGCCATGCATCGCTTCCTCCCCTCTTAGGGAAGGATCAAAGTGGGGTCTCAACTTATGATTTTTTTAGAGTCAATGAAAATTCAAAAAGAGGATTAACAGATGTTAGGAATGAATGACAATCAGGAAATGACATCATCTCAAGATGAATCTTACCAAACAGCCTCGCCTTTCAAGCCATCAACAATCCTGAAATGGCTTGTCTTTCTATTTATAATTATCTATTTCATTATCTCATTCTTCCATGTCCCACTCCTTACGGGTCTTGGAAAATACCTGGTCATTGAACACACTCCCGAGAAATCAGACCTGATAGTCTGCATGGGCGGCGTCAATATTGAGAGAGGGCTTGCAACAGCCGACGCCTATAAGGAAGGGCTTTCGTCAAATATATATATTTCAAAAGAAAAACTCCCTGACGGATATGAACTGCTGGAGGAGAAGGGCATTAAGTACCCTGAGGAAGGCAAGCTCCTCGAAAGACTGCTCCTTGATCTGGGAGTCCCGCTATCAGCAATCATCCGCAGTAATCTGGAGACCGACAACAGCTGGGATGAGGCAAGATTGATCAGGGAGGAGGTTGAGAAGAGGGGATTCAGGTCGATTATCATTATAACATCCCCTACCCATTCCAGACGCAGCTGGCTTACGTTCAGAAAAGTCTTTGAGGGCACTGATGTTCGAGTTCTGTCGTTTCCATCCAAGTACTCCGAGTTTAGGGCAGAAGGCTGGTGGAAGGACAGGAGCTATTTAAGGGAAGTCTTATTTGAATATGAGAAGCTGATATATTATATACTCAAGTACCATATATAATCCCCTACCCTTTATTATTCAAATGGATTCTCCTTAGCTTCTCAAGGCGATCTTTGGAGAAGAAGACGCAGTCGGTCTTCTGAGATATGCCCAAAGCGATATCTGCCGCCAAAGTCCTGCAATCGGGTGCACCGCATAATCCGCAATTAAGTCCTGGCAAGGCTGCAAGTATATCTTCGGCTTGTTTTATTTGGGCAATCCGTTCCTTTATATCTACCATATCACTTCTTAGGTGACGGGGTTTAATATCAGCCTTAGCGTAGCAATTTTCTTTGGCATAACGCCTTTTCACCTCTGATTCCACCCAGGGATCGTTTTCGGGAAGCTCGGCCATCAAGCGGTGAAGCTTGGTCCTTGTAACGTAGAAATTATCGACCGTGAGGTTTCCATTTATGCAGCCGGCCCAGCATGCATAACACTCCAGGAATTCGATATTACGTAATTTCCCCTTTTCTATGTCATCGAACACTTGAATGACATTGGATAACCCTGTCAAAGACATATAGCGGTAGCCCTGGAGGTTAGTCCGTTGTCCTTTAGACAGAGACCATTGAAGCATCTCCATTCCGTGCAGAAGATCTTTTGACAGGAGCTTCTGATCGTTATCTTTTTTTTGTTTTTGAAATGTGGCAGTCAAAATTCCGTTGTATAAATCGGAAATCCCAATCGCGCCGTCAAGATTGCTTTTTACCCCTTCGGCAGATTCAAGGATAGAGATCGTTTTTGCCTGACATGACGTTATATAAATAGCGCCTATTTCATCCTTAGGTATACCCAGTTTTTCAGAGAATCTTTGCTTAACCTCCCGGCCTGCAATCTCACGCGGCGGGTAGATCGGGATAAGCTGTTCGATCATCCCAGGATAGGAGACTTGAATCAGCTTCACAATAACAGGACAATTGCTTGATATAAGCGGATAGCGGCCCTTCCAATTCTCCACATAATCGCGAATGGCGCGATTGGCAAGCGCTACTTCAACAACATAGGCATAGACCGAGTCAAAGCCGAGAGATTTCAGCCCATCGATAACATGTGCTGGAGTAACTCCCATTGGAAAATGACCGAAGATAATTGCCGAGGGAACAGCCACTTTATATTTGAAATCCTTTACTTCCTTTAATGAACGGGTTGTGGGCGATATTGCACCTGAAGGACAGACCCTCAGGCATGAACCGCAATCAATGCAGAGATCGGATAACACTTCTGCCTTCCCTTCCTTGACGCGGATTGCTCCAGTAGGGCATGCCCTCATACAGGCGAGCTTGCCTCTGCATTTCTCATGATCTATTTTAAAGCCGTGTTCAATCATCAGTATTGAGCCTTATACGAGCAAAAACTCTGGTTCCTTTACCAACATCCGATTCAATCTTTAAAAAATCGGAATTCTTCTTTATGTTCGGCAATCCCATCCCGAAGCCGAAACCCATCTCGCGCATCTCATCCGATGCAGTGGAAAACCCCTCCTGCATAGCCTGTTCAATATCGGCTATTCCGGGGCCTTCATCGGAAATTTCAAGACATATCTCCTCATCCGTAATTATGAAATTCATGGTCCCAACATTGGCGTACATAACAACATTCATCTCCGCCTCAAATGCTATCACAACGGCACGGCGTACCAGATTGGCGTCGATATTAAGATCCTTTAATTTATCCTTTATTTCCGTAGAACTCTCGCCTGCTCGATCAAAATTGCCGCCATGAACCGTGAAGACCTTTTTGAACAGCTCTTCGGCCATCGTTACATTGCGCCTTTCATACCGTGTTCCCGCAGGATGCCGCATACATCAAACATCCCCAGCTTTGTCGCCATCACATGTATACCCTTCTGCCAGGCTAATGCGATTGTTTTCTCATTCGGCAGCTTTCCCCGGATATATATTATCGCCTTGGCATCAGCTACATCGGCTGTCCTGACCGATTGAATATTTGTCAGACCCGTAATCATCAGGGACCCCGGATGGCTAAAGGCCAGGATTTCACTCATACCGTCAGAGGCCATGACCGTATTCACTTCCACGTGAGAAACATCCTGATTCTCTGTCAGGATATCACATTTAAGTATATCTTTAATCTCGTTAAGCTTCATATTTATCCGATCTCTTGGAAAGGGTTTCGTGAATCGATCTGGCAGCCTTCCTGCCTGCACCCATAGCACTTATTACCGTGGCCGCACCAGTCACGACATCTCCTCCCGCCCAGATCTTATCAAGAGATGTCTTTCCGGTCTCTTCATCCGCCTCGATATTTCCTTTCTTACCTATAGCAAGTCCGGGAGTTGTCATTGGTATAAGCGGGTTAGGGCTGTTGCCTATAGCGCATACGACGGCGTCGGCCTTCATCCTGAACTCGGAACCCTTGATAGGGACAGGGCTTCTGCGCCCCGAACTGTCAGGTTCACCCAGCTCCATCTTTATGCATTCAATCTCGGTCAGCCAGCCCTGTTCATTGCCGATGAGAGTCAGGGGCAAAGTCAGGAAATCAAAGATAACCCCTTCCTCTTCGGCATTCTCAACCTCCTCAAGTCTTGCCGGCAACTCTTCTCGGCTCCGCCGATATATGATGTGAGATTCATCAGCGCCCAGCCTTAATGCGGTTCTGGCCGAATCCATTGCGACATTGCCGCCTCCGACTACAGCCACCTTCGCCGGCCTTTTCAAAGGTGTATCACAAGCCGGAAAACGGTAACCTTTCATCAGATTACATCTAGTGAGATACTCATTCGCTGAATATACACCGTTAAGGTTTTCTCCCGGTATTCCCAGAAACCACGGCAGTCCGGCCCCTGCGCCTATGAATATAGCGTCGAATTCCCGGAGCATCTCCTCTATTGTTCTCGTCTTCCCTACGATATAATCAAGGTACATTTTTACCCCAAGGCTTTTGACATACTCGACCTCGCGTTTCACGATTGCCTTTGGGAGCCTGAATTCGGGGATCCCATAGGTCAGAACCCCTCCTGCCTCGTGGAGGGCCTCGAATATCTTTACCTCGTATCCCAGCAGCGCGAGATCGTTTGCAACGGTAATTCCTGCCGGCCCTGAGCCGACTATGCCGATCTTCTTGCCGTTAGGATGAGCCATTTCAGGCTTTTCAATCCTTCCTTTTGACGCCTCCCAATCGGATAGAAAGCGTTCAAGCCTCCCTACGGAAACCGGTTCCCCCTTTTTTCCAAGGATGCAATTATGTTCGCACTGCTCCTCCTGCGGACAAACGCGGCCGCAAACGGCAGGAAGCGCGTTTTTCTCCTTGATCTTTTTTATGCCAGCTGCGAAATCCTTATCCACGATGAATTTAATAAACGCGGGGATATCTATGCCGACCGGGCACCCTTCCCTGCATCCCGGCTTTTTACAGTTAAGGCACCGTCCTGCCTCTTCAAGCGCCAGTTCTTCGGTGTAGCCTAGCGCAACCTCATCAAAGTTCTTTATTCGCTCGAAAGGCTCCTGCTTGGGCATGTGCCGGCGTTTGTAATCGATCTGTTTTGCCAATTCGTAACACCTCCGGGACGGTAGTAAAAAGGGTAATTATACTGAAGACAGTTTGGTTTTCACATTGATTAAGGCAAAAATTTTTAGCCTATTGCCCTCCTGCCTTCTGGCTCCTGACTCCTATCCTTAAAAATGCGAAGCGCAGCCGCTTTTCCGGAGCGGATGAACCTCTTCGGGATTATAAGTGCGTCGCCGGTTGAGAAATTCCTTCCAGTCGATTTCATGACCGTCAAAATCCGGACCATCGACGCAGGCAAATTTTGTCTTGCCTGAAACAGTCAGCCGGCACACGCCGCACATGCCGGTGCCGTCTATCATTATCGGGTTCATATTTACCATGGTTTTCACGCCCAGATGCCTTGTTACCTCTGAGACCCTCATCATCTGGAAGGTACAACCATTTACAATGATGCGGTCAGGATTGATCTTTTCCAATGTAAGCAACTCGGAAAGTCTTGTAAGGTGCCCCTTGTACCCCGTGGTGCCGTCACGCGTGATTTCAATGACACGCTCGGAAACAGCCTTGAATCTGTCCTGCCAGTAAAGGAGATAAGAGCTACGCGCCTCAAGGATCGTATAGATTCTGTTTCCGGCGTGCTTCAATTCTCGGGCTATAGGATATATACTCCCGATGCCATAACAACCTCCTATGCACAGCACGGTTCCGAACTTATTGATTTCCGTTTCCCGACCAAGAGGCCCCGCATAAGTGGGAATTTCGTTACCGGGCCTAAGCCTGGCAAGCTTCGCAGTTGATGCGCCCACCTGCATGAATATGGTTGTTACGGTGCCAGATTCTCTGTCCCAGTCGGCTGCCGAAAGCGGTACCCGCTCGCCATCTTCATCAGGTCTTACTATGACAAAGTTGCCGGGCTGAATGGATCTCGCAACCTCCGGCGCTTCGACAATTAACTCATGCAGGTTTGGAACAATCATCCGGCGCTCGATTACTCGATACATCATTTACCTCCAAATATGTCTCATTTCCCATCTTTTTTCTTCCTGGTCTTCTTCTTAATCTTATCCGTTGCCGACCGCACGGATACCCTGACCGGGTTCTCTTGCAAAGAATAAAGCGATTCAAGCCCTTTACGATGGGCCAGCCCCCCGAAACTTGTGGGGACGTAAAAATATATTACCCCTGTCGGGCAATCAATGTCCGCCTTCGCGGATGAAGTGACCTCCATTTCGGTAGTTGAAATGGTTACGAGCCCTCCGGACTCAACGCCTAACTTTTTAAGGTCATCCGGATTGAATCTAAAACCTTCTTCAATGGCAAGTTCCGAAAGACCTTCCACAACATGTGATAGATCCATGTTGCGATGTCTGAAACCTGCTGGTTCTGCAATTAAAAGATACTTGCCTTTTCCTGTGGCCGGGGTGTCCGTATTCCCCATTGCCAGATTGCTTTGATGGACCAGGGTGCGGGGTTTTCTGTCCGGCCTTTCAGGAAAATCCAGGGCATTCTGGTGTATCTCCTTAAGGACAGCATCGGCGCTCTCGTACCTCATGTCTTTGCAGCCGAGTCTCTGGGATAGCTCCGAGAAAATCTGCCAATCAGGACGTACAAAGCCTGTAACTGCGCTCTCGGGAAGGCTCTCAACCTTCACAAGTCCCTGGACCCTGCCCTCAATGTTGGTAATGGTACCGTCCGCCTCCGCAAAGCTCGCGGCTGGAAGAAAGGCGTCGATTTCAAAGGGTGGGTAATATATATCCTGTGAGATTATATATTCACAATCAGGCCGTTCAAAGAACGGTGATTCACCCACAAGGTAGATGACCTTGGGTTTCTTGCGTTTCTCAATCACATCGGCGAGCGAGATACCGTTATTCTTCGAGGCTACTACCCCGGGAAGGATTTCACCAAAGACACCCAATTCCAGGGCTCCTCGAATGTTTGAGCCGTTATAAAGAGGCATAAAGATCGTATTCTTGCGTTTGGCAAGCTTAAATATCGCGTCAACAAGCACCGTTTTTGAGCTATATCCCAGGGCAATCGGCCCGATTATGACCGCGAGTTGTTCCCCGGACGCGATCTCATCAATCACCCTCTTAAGAAGTTCTTCCTCTATATACGCCTCTTTTGCTGTCTCCTTGAGATCATATCTATTTTTGTTAAGTACCTGAGCAAATGCGTCAAGGATTATCCCTTCTTGGCCCGGTAATGGTTTTAGCGAAAAATCGGTATAATGCGCCAGGTTTGAATCTCGCGGATCTATTGTTACAAGTTTAGCTCCTTTATGGAGAGCACGTCTGATTTCAACACCTATAACGGAATAATAAAATCTGGAATCTAGACCGACTTCAATTATGGAATCGGCATCGGCAATCCCTTTGATAGAGATTGGCAGCTCAAGAAGTTTGGTCCACAGACCGAGACCGCCAGGCAGACTCAGGCGCGCCGTGGAATCGATACTATCAGAACCCATGCAGGTCCGTACAAATTTCTGGGCCGTATAAAGACCCTCGTTGGTGAGATCTCCTGAGACTAACATCAAAAATTCTTCAGGCTTGAGGCCTTTGAGTCTTCCAGCAACATCATCCTGGGCCTCTTCCCAGCTCACCTCGCGGAAATATTTCCCCCGTCTTAGCATTGGCTTCCTTGCGCGCTCGTGATGGTGGGTTGTTTCTGGCATGGAGAATCTGCCCCGAACGCACAGCTGTCCGTCGTTTATCTCAGGATCAAGGTTCGGATAGACCTTGGAAAGCCTCCCGCCTTTGTGATGAATATTGATACGGCACCCCAAAGCGCAAAACGGGCAGGTAGAGACCTCTATTCCATCAGGCTTTCCATCCCATTTTGAACTCTTATCCGCTAATGCCCCAGTAGGACAGACTGAGACACATGCACCGCAGAATTCACAACCTGCTTCAACATGACTGTTGCCGAAGGCCGGGCCAATCTGTACCTTGGGCCCTCTGTATTTAAAGGCAAGGATCGCGGTTCCACGTACTTCCTGACACATCCGTACGCAGCGACCGCAAAGTATGCAGATATTGTAATCCCTGTCGAAAAAGGGGTCATCGTGCTCGGCCTCATAACCGCGGTAATATACGGGATAATCTATCTCAGTTAATCCGACCTTTTCCACCACGGTCTGAAGTTCGCACTGCCCGTCGTTTGGGCAATAACGGCATCCTGTGGTTACGCCGGTCTTTCTGATCGTGTATTGGTACTGCCTGCATTCCTGAGCCTCAGAGCAGACAAGGCAGCTCGAGGGATGCTCGCTCAGTATGAGTTGAAGGATCTCTCTGCGCATGTCTCTGAGGGTGGCGGTATCAGTTAAGACTTTCATGCCTTCCTGGGCGATGGTGCTGCATGAAAGAGGATACCCGCGCATACCCTCTATTTCCACGATACACATCCGACAGCCGCCGAAAGGCGATAGATCCTTATGCGAGCACAGGGAGGGGATATAGATATTATTCAATTCAGCTGCCCTGAGAACAGTTTTTCCCTCAGGGAAAAATACCTCGCGGTGGTCAATCTCCATTTTGAGTGTGGCGGTATTTTTTGTTCTGATCTCTTTTTGAGTCACAATAGCCTCATGATTCAATGACAATAGCGTCGCCGGCAATGGCATCAAAACGGCATATTTCATAGCACGACCGACATTTAATGCATTTGGTCTGGTCAAGATTATGTGGTTCGGAACGGGGGCCCGTGATGGCGCCGGTCGGGCATACCTGAACGCAGCGCTGGCAGCCCGTGCACTTCTCCTTGATTACACGATACACTACCAGGTCACGGCATACAGCCGCTGGACAACGCCTTTCAACAATATGGGAAAGAAACTCTTCTCTAAAGTATTTCAGAGCGGTCAGGACAGGATTGGGCGCAGTCTGGCCAAGGGCGCAGAGAGACGCCCCTCTGACCGCCTCTGCCAGCTTCTCAAGCTTGGCGATATCGGCCATTTCACCCTTTCCCTGGCATATCCTCTGAAGGATATTGACCAGATGTCTCGTGCCAACCCGGCAGGGGACGCATTTGCCGCAGGACTCAGCCTGGGTAAAGCTCAGGAAATATTTGGCTGTATCCACTATGCAGGTGTCCTTATCAACCACGATAAGGCCGCCCGAGCCCATGATTGAACCGGCAGCCGCAAGATTTTCATAATCGATAGGTGTATCAAAGAACTCTTTCCCGAGACAACCCCCGGAAGGGCCGCCTGTCTGGACCGCCTTGAATTCCCTGACCAGGCCTCCGCCGATATCAAATATTACCTGGCGTAGAGTAGTGCCCAAGGGGACCTCAATAAGGCCCGTGCGCCTGACCTTGCCTACAAGGCTGAAGGTCTTGGTGCCTTTCGAACTCTCGGTGCCGTACTGAGAGTACCATTCAGCCCCGTTGCGCAGTATATTGGGAAGGGTTCCCAGGGTCTCCACGTTATTAATGAT
>Ga0209427_10010362_pt1 | contig 10335 bp, 6 predicted proteins | sample DeeMarSWOR136_30_FD_187465 | JGI IMG/M metagenome (GOLD analysis project Ga0209427, IMG submission 187465) | Marine sediment microbial communities from White Oak River estuary, North Carolina - WOR-1-36_30 (SPAdes) (version 2) | ecosystem: Environmental > Aquatic > Marine > Intertidal zone >...
GAGCTGGTGAGGCAGATTTTTTACGAAGCCGACAGTGTCGCTTAAAAGAGCCCTTGCGGCACCGGCCAGTGTCCATTGTCTTGTTCGCGTGTCCAGTGTTGCAAAGAGTCTGTCCTCGACGGGCACGTGGGCATTTGTGAGAGTATTTAGGATAGTACTTTTACCTGAATTTGTGTAGCCGACAAGACAGATTTTGAATAGTCCTTTGCGTCCGTCAATTTCGCGGACCCTTCGTTTGTCGATATATGTTAGTTCGCGTTTGAGCTCTGTGATTCGTTTGTTTACCAGTCTTCGGTCTATTTCCAGTTGTTGTTCACCGGGTCCTCTGGTTCCGATTCCTCCGACGGCGCCTGCGGCGGTCGCGCCACCGGCACCTGCTACGCTGTCCAGGTGCGCCCACATTCTGGTCAGTCGTGGATAAGTGTATTCCAACTGTGCCAGCTCGACCTGTAGTTTTGCCTGTTTTGTTTTTGCCCTTGTGGCAAAGATGTCCAGAATCAACTCGCTTCGGTCGAGGACTTTGACTTCGGTAATCTTTTCAAGCTCTCGTATCTGTCGCGGCATCAGGTCGTTGTCAAATATTATAACGTCGGTGTTGAATCGTTTGACTCTCTGAGCGAGCTGGTTTGCTTTTCCTTTTCCTATGTATATGGCGGGATTTATGGTACGGATTTTCTGCTGAAATGTGTCGACGACGAGTGCGCCGGCACTTTCAGCCAGTGCGGTAAGCTCTGCAAGGTCATCCGGCTTGTCTGGTGCGGGTAAGCGAACGGCCACTAAGGTGGCCCGCTCCTTTCTGACCCTCAGGGTCTGTCTCAATTTTTCCAAAAACAACACCTCCAAACGTAGTGTTCTATTTTATCATATTTGGCATTATAGCTCAACACAGCGACAATATTTGCAAGTTTGTGGTGAAAAAGTTTGCTTTTTGCGGCAAAGTCGGGCTGAAAGACAGATTTTTAGCTTGAAAGCGGTAAAAAAATGCTTTATATTAATGAGCCTTAAAGTTTTTGACGAATGAGAGATGCAGCAGAGATTTGGTGGAGTTTGTAATTATGTTAAGCATTGAAGGGTTTGTTTTTTTATGTTGAAGATCAAATCACGTACAGGCGAGTCGGTTCAGCAGATGTTGAGGCGTTTTAAGAAGCTGTGTGAAAAAGAAGGTTTAATCAGGGATATGAAGCGCAACACATATTACGAAAAACCTTCAGAAAAGAATCGTCGTCGTGTTCGCAAGTCCCAACGGGTGGTAAGCCGAGGCCGTTAGCGGCCACACTGTTGGTCGTACTAACCCGCCAAATAAATTGGTGGGCTAACTATACAAACTAAACCCGCCGAAAAATAAATCGGGGTAACTAAAAGTAGTTAGGTTGGTTGTTTTTCTTTGATGACGGGTGTTTCCATATCGTTTGGCTCGGTGGGCTGAGGTGGTTTTTCTGGGGTGGTTTGTTGTTTCGGTTCAAACCTTTTGCGCAACTCTGTTGTAATTTGCTCGGCGGTTTGTTTGCTGTCATGTCGGGACGCTATCATATTGACCTTGCTGCACCACCAGTAAGTGTGTGATAAGTTTGCCTGGTCGGGTTGATTTCCTAAACCGATTTTCTTTACGAGTGTATTGCGTGAGGCTGGTGTAATACAAATCAACAGGCTTACGAAACTGCAAATCAGACAGCCGGCGATGAAGCCCAAAGCAGCGGCACCGAGGGTATCAGATATTTTCGAAAAGGAGATTTTGAACTGTCCTGTAAGAAATATGTATGATATGACGTGCAAAATCAGAAAAGCCCCTATTGCCGTAGCAGCCAAAGTCAAAGCACAATTGGCGGCCGTTCTTGCGGTGGCTGGAGCGATGTCTGCGATTGTGGGGTTCAGGAAGACGGCCAAGTAGATTGCAATGACGATGTTGAAGAGCATCGTACACGTTTCGTAAAATCCTTTTTGGGTTGCAAAGCACGCGAAGGCTATAGCGGTTAATATGGCTATCCAAGAGCACATAAACTTTATCCTACAACTCTACTTTATCCTACAACTCTTTTTAACTCTTCAATGCTTGTTATGCCTGATACTACCTTTTTTAATCCCTGTTTCTGGAGATTTGACCTTCCCCTTTTGTCGCCGTCTTTTCTCAACTGTTCGACTGATAATGTGCTGTTGGCGATACTGGCCTTTAATTCATTGTCGAGAATTAGGGGATCGAAAATTGCAGTTCTTCCGTAGTAGCCAGTTTTGTTGCAGTTGTCACACCCGACGGCCTGGCAGATATTTTTATAATTTATTTTTCTTTTAGAGAAGTCGTGTATCTGTCCGGCACTTAGTTTGGCAGGGACTTTGCAGTTGTCGCAAAGTCGGCGAAGTAATCGCTGAGCAATGATGATATTCAGACCTGATGACAGCAGCAGTGGTGTGACACCCAGGTCCAGCAGCCGAATCAGTGCCGATGCATTGCTGCTGCTGTGTATTGTTGCCAGGACGAGATGACCGGTCTGTGACGCCTGGAGAGCGATTTCCGCCGTTTCGCTGTCGCGTATCTCCCCGACACAAATTACATCTGGGTCCTGGCGTAAAATACTGCGCAAACTGCTTGCAAAAGTGATATCAGCCTTTGGATTAACCTCTATCTGACTGGCGTTGGCCAGTACGTATTCAATTGGGTCTTCGACGGTAATAACGTTGCGTGTATAAAGGTCGATGTCATTTAGCATAGCATAGAGAGTTGTTGTCTTTCCGCTTCCAGTAGGTCCACACATAAGTACCATACCGTGCGGTTTGCTGATTGCGTTTTTGATAATCGTTTGCTGCTTATCGGATAATCCGATATTTGTGAGCTTGAACATACCGGCATTCTGGTTGAGCACCCTTATAGATAATTTTTCACCGTTGAGCACTCCTGCACTTGCGACTCGAAATGAAGTAGTGGCGTCAGTTGTTTGGGCTACAAATGAGCCGTCCTGTGGTCTTCTTTTTTCAGCGATGTCCATACTGGAAACGGCCTTGATACTATTTATAATGGCTTTGGAGGTATCGACTTTGAACTGGTCAACTATGCGTAAGACTCCATCCACGCGAAACCTGAGTGTGTATGTTGCTTCACTCTTTGGGTCGATAAGGATATCACTGGCACGTTCCTCAAGTGCCTGAAGTATGATTTCCTTTGTTAAGTCGAGTACTTGTCTGTCCTTTCTCCTGGCTTTGCCCCGGCCGTATATATCCTTAAGCTCGGTTCCCGAGGTATCAAGCAGCTTTATTACCCAGTCAGTTTTTGGATCTGCAAACCCTGAAGACCTCATACCGGCAGCCACACTTTGCAGGCGTTTGCTTATTGTTTCCAGGAAGCTATCCTTATTTTCTGCGGCCTTTTTTGCTATGTCCGTTATCCCCAGTACAACCAGCAGTATCGGGCCGACAAAAAAGGCGGCAAAAGTGAGTATTGGCTTGCGATTTTTTGGCACTAAGGCGCTGAAATGCACACGTTGTACAGCATACAGTGAAATGTATACCCATCCTATAAGGCAGGCAAGTTTTGGGGGACTGAAAGACAATGGTGTTGTGGAGAGGATTGCACTTGTGTGTGAACCGTACAGCACATATTTTATCCAGGCCAACGCTTCCATATAATTACCCCAATAACGCATGCCGGAGAATCAAATGTAAATATACTGTAAATTAGCATATTTTTGCTGTATTGGCAAGTCAAAACCAAAATTAAACCCGGATTTCCCAGATGAAGTTGTGCAAAGGAAATAAAATTTGTCAGAATAGAGCTTATAGAAGGCGTTTGATTGCGTTATCGTTATACCAAATTGGAGAAGCCAATAGGTGAAGTCGAAAAGGATGCTCTGGGAGTCAATAGCGGTAGTTGGAAGAATTCCGTGTCATAAAAAACCTGTTTTTATGTGAATTTTCAACAAAGCTGCCTCGGGAAAGAAAATCCGTGATAGTTCAAGGCAAATGTCGTAAGATTATTGAGGTCGTACGGAGAAAATTGTTGTTTCTAACCGGTTAAATGGGAAATGTCAGGTAATATTGAGGAAAGGAGCAAATTATGATTGGGTATTTAATATTGGCTGTTGTAGTGGTAGTTTTCTTCTTTGCTGGTATAAGAATTATACGGCCAACACACAGGGGACTTGTCGAGAGACTCGGGAAATACAAAAAGTTCACGGACCCCGGATTTCACTGGATTATTCCCATAATAGACAAAATGATTCAGGTGAATATTACCGAGCAAATGGTAGATGCGCAGCCGCAGGAGATAATTACAAACGACAACCTTAACGCGAGAGTCGATGCGCAGGTCTATTTTAAGGTGAAAGCCGATGAAGAAAGCGTTAAAAATTCTCAGTATAACGTAAACAGGTACGAATGGCAGATTGTAAACCTTGCCAGAACGACGCTTAGAAATATCATAGGCACGCTTACATTAAAATCAGCAAACAGTGAGAGAGACAAAATAAACGGAGAACTTCTTACGACCCTATCGAAGGAAACCAAGAACTGGGGGATGGAAATAGTGCGCACGGAATTGAAGGAAATCGACCCGCCGAAAGACGTCCAGGAAACGATGAATAAGGTGGTTAAAGCCGAGAATGAGAAAATAGCAGCTCTGGATTTTGCGAATGCAGCGGAACGAGAAGCCGATGGTCAAAAAAGGTCTGAAATCAAGAAAGCGGAGGGGATAAGACAGGCAAAGATTCTTGCAGCCGAAGGCGAAGCAGAGGCGATAAGGCTTGTGAACGAAGCGGCCAATAAGTATTTCGTCGGCAATGCCCAGCTGCTAAGAAAACTCGAAACTGTTGAAAAATCCCTGATGGAGAACGCCAAAATAGTTATTCCGACGGGTTCGGAGCTCGTTAATGTTGTCGGTGAGATGGCCGGTGTTTTGCCACTAAAAAGAGAAAAACAAGACAAGAACAATTGAAGTTACAGTACAGGGTGCTAGTTGCCGTCATTGCACCGAGGCCGAGATGTAAAAAAATAAAAATTTTAGGCAAGCTTTTACCCAAGCAGAGCTGAAACTACAAAAAAAGTATGAAAATGCTCTGGTCGGTGTGTTGGTTCTTAGTTTCCGATAAGGTCGGTATTTTAGGGTAGGCGATAGTAGGTTTTCCAGGCTTTGTTGCGTGTGACAGCGGCAGAGGGGACCTGTAAGAAGAGTAAAATCACGCCGAGCAAATCAACGCAAGAACAAAGGGCATTGAAAACAGATACGAACATCAGAAAGAAAGAATCTATGCTAAAGAAGATACAAAGAAGAAGCGGGGGGATAGAGATGACAATAAAAGGTACAACAAGAATTGTGATGAAGCGTTGCCTGGAGAGGACGCCATTGTAATGAGCATAGAAAACCATCTTGGAGGGCCAAAAGCCCAGGATGGTGTTATCGGAGCGGCCATTGTAGGGGTGGGCTAAGGTGTGGATTAGCTCATGGACGATGACAGTGAGAGGGATACCAATGAGAATTAGGATTAATGTCGGAGGGAAGCTATGAAGTGTTGCCGGCGTGAAATACAACCAAAGGAAGACAAACAATGCTCCGATGGCCAATCCGATTGGGAGGGCGACAAGTTGAGCGAGCCAAGGGGAGGGTTCTTTTATAGGAATCCAGTTTTCTTCTTCATGTGAGAAGTCGACGGTATCAGGGATTTTTCCAAAATTAAATTTCAGAGATTTTCTCCTGTTTGAAAATTATCCCAAAATGATTTGCCGAGATTGTATATTGCTCTGGACGGATGGTCAAGGGCTGTTTTCTGCTAAAAATGATTACGATTGATGGCATTTAGAGCCTGACATAACCTCCCTTTTGGGCGGTCAAGGCCTGCACAAAACAGGAGCTGGAAGCAGTTAGGGTCAGAAAAAAACATTTTTTCGTGTAAATTTTCAACAAAGCTGTCTCGGAAATGAAAATCCGTGATATTTCAAGGCAAATGTTGTAAGATTATTGAGGTCATACAGAGAGAATTATTGTTTCTAACCGTTTAAATGGGAAATGTCAGGCAAGCTTGAGAGATATTTGAGAGAAAGGAAAGATCCGCGGATATTAGGCAAAGAACTTATCTGGGGTATGCAGGCGTATTATCTGAAATCTGATTTTGATTGAGTATTCAGATGTGAAGGGAGAATTTGATGGGAAATATTAAATATCGCTTTATGTTAGTAGCGCTGAGTTTTTTGCTTAGCATTGCATCCTTCGGGCAGGAAAGTGCAAATGAGCCGAACTGTGTTGTCAGAAATGAATTTGTTACGATGGATGATGGGCTTAAACTGGCAATGGATGTTTATTTGCCGATGGGAGAAGGGAAATATCCCTGTGTGCTTATGCGCACGCCCTATGGCAAAGCAGGCGCTAAAAATGAGGGCGAGCAGTTTGCAAAAGACGGATATGTTTTTGTGGCTCAAGACTGCCGGGGAAAATATCTTTCGGAAGGCCACTTCTATCCGTTCGTCAATGAGCGACGTGACGGGCTGACGACGGTGAAATGGATTCGCGAACAATCCTGGTCTAACGGTAAAGTCGGCGGATGGGGCGGCAGCTATGTAGGATATACTCAGTGGGCTATATCGGATGAGCTGGACGTTATAAGTCCCTCGCTTAGCGGAGCGGATTTCTACGATTTGCTCTATCCGGGCGGATTGTTTTCACTGCAATTAGCTTTTAGGTGGGGTTTTTACGTGGATGCTCCTACAGGAAATAGAATCGAGCCGGAAAAGCTTTCAGCCGCCTATATGCTATTGCCTTTGTCGGAGGCTGATGATTTGACCTATAGAGACAATCCCTTCACCGACGACTGGCTAAGTCATCCGCTGCGCGATAAGTACTGGGAGAAAATAGAACATCGCGGCAGAGCAAAGTGTCCGGTTCTGCTGGTAGGCGGGTGGTATGACATATTGTTAGTATCGCAGTTGAAAGATTTTGAGGCGTTGAGGGGCAAAGGCCGTTCGGAGAGTCGATTGGTGATTGGGCCTTGGTGTCACGGCAAGCAGGCGTTTAAGAATGAATATGGGGGCCTGGAAAGAACCGGTTCCAGCAGGGATTTGATGCGGCGTTTTATGACTAAATATCTAAAAGATGAAGATGTCAAGCTGATAGAGGAGCCGTTTAAGGACAAACGATATATTTTGTTTATTATGGAGCGCAATGAGTATTACGGTGCGGATGAATGGCCGCCCAAAGCTGCATCATTCACAAACTATTATATTGGCTCTGATAAGTACCTTGGGCTGAAAGTTCCACAGAGAGAGGGACAACTTGAGTACACCTATGACCCGGCCAATCCGTATCCAAGTAAGGGCGGGACCATATTGGGTGAGGACGTTGGGCCAGCTTTGCAGAATGAGAATGTCTTGCGCCAGGACCAGGTTGTGTTTGAGACAGAGGTGTTGAAATCCGCGCTTACGCTGCTTGGGCCGATTGGGGCCACTTTGTATGTCAGCAGCGATGTACGCTGTACGGATTTTATTGTTTGTTTGCAGGATGTTTTTCCCAACGGCAATATTATAAATATCCAGGATGGCGGTGCGACAGTCAGGTTGGAAGCCGAAAGTATAAAGAAAGCAGAGCTGTCGGTTTGGGCAACGGGTTATCAGATTAATCCGGGCCATAAACTTCGGGCGGTTATTACATCAAGTTTGTTTCCGAGATTTAATCGGAATTTAAATTCAGGTGAACCGATTTTCTCTGCAAAGACAATCAAGCAGGCACATCAAAAGATATACTTTGGCGCAGAATACCCATCGTGTATCACACTGCCTATTTTGAAGTTGGAATAGTAAAATAGGTCTAAGTCCGTATTTTCCATATAAAGCCATGTTTTTGTGTAAATTCTCAACAAAGCTACCTCGGGAAAGAAAATCCGTGATAGTTCAAGGTGAATGTCGTAGGATTATGGCCGTCTCATTTTATGCGATACTCGAAAAGCGTGGTCTGCTCCCCCAAGCCCCTTCAAAGCGACAGCCGAAGACGGCAAATATCCCACATGAGCTTCCCCCGAAAACTGATTCAGTATAATAAATATTCATGTTGTACCACTTGACATTTTAATATCTCGAAGGCGAAATCAAATTTAAATAATATTGACAGGCCTTTTGGATTTGTGTAGAATTGACGTAACTGGTGTCAAGACGCCGTGTAAAACGCGGAATCGAGGAGTTTTTCCGCAACGAGAAATCATCGAATTAAGTGTAACGGAGTGGTAGTAGCGGATAGATTTATGGTGAAAGTAACACTGCCCGATGGTAAGAGTCTGACAGTTAGTGAAGGTACAACCGCAAAGCAGGTGGCTGAAAAGATAGGGGGTTTGCTTGCGAAGTCGGCCTTAGCGGCGAAAGTAAACGGGGAATTGGTAGATTTATCCACCCCTTTCGACGGTGATGCGGCCGTCGAAATCATCACGCTTAAAAACGGCGGTCTTGAGATAATGCGTCATAGCTGCGCTCATATAATGGCGGAGGCGATATGCCATATCTGGCCTGAGGCGAAGCTGGTTTACGGTCCGACTATCGCAGAGGGATTTTACTATGACATCGACCTTGATGAACCGATTCGTCCGACCGATTTTGCGTGTATAGAAGAGAAGATGCGTGAAATCATCAGTGCCGATAAGCCGTTTGTTCGCAGGGAGTTGTCCCGAGGTGAGGCACTGTCTAAGTTGGCTGGGGACAAATACAAGACCGACAATATACAGCACGCGGAAGGTGATATTATCAGTTTCTATTCGCATGGTGATGGTTTTGAGGATTTATGTCGAGGTCCTCATCTTCCCAGCACGGGCAAATGCGGCAGCTTTAAGATTATGTCCGTGGCAGGGGCCTACTGGCACGGTGATCCCACACAAAAAATGCTTCAGCGTGTTTACGGCACAGTCTGGCCGAGTCAAAAAGAGCTTGACAGGTATCTGGCCAGACTGGAAGAGGCGAAAAAACGCGACCATCGCGTATTGGGGCGGCAACTGGATTTGTTCAGTTTCAATGAAGCCGGCCCGGGCTTTGCGTTCATTCATTCCAAAGGGATGGTTGTCTGGAATGCCATAGTGGATTTTTTACGTGGTATTCACGACAAATACGGTTACGAAGAAATCAAAACGCCTGTTATTCTGAATGAACAGCTTTGGCATAAGAGCGGTCATTGGGACAATTACAAAGAGAATATGTACTTTACCGATGTTGATGGTATCGGCTATGCGATAAAGCCGATGAATTGTCCCGGTGGGTGCTTAGTTTACAAGACCAGACAGCACTCATATCGTGAATTTCCGATGCGTGTTGCCGAGCTGGGTCTGGTGCACAGGCACGAGGCAAGCGGTGTTATGCACGGTCTTTTCAGGGTTAGACAATTTACTCAGGACGACGCACATATCTTTTGCACACCAGAGCAGATAGAGTCTGAAATAATAAAGGTTATCGAGCTTGCGTTCGAGACATATGAGGCCTTCGGCTTCTCTGATTTGCATATTGAGCTGTCCACTAAGCCTCTGAAACATATAGGTTCGGACCAGATCTGGGATATTTCTACAAATGCTCTTGAAAATGCTCTTAAGTATAAACAAATAGAATATAAGATTAACCCTGGGGACGGCGCATTTTACGGGCCCAAGATAGATTTTCATATAAAAGACTGTCTGGAAAGGTCGTGGCAGCTTGGTACAATTCAACTGGATTTTTCGATGCCACAGCGATTCGGAATGGTCTATACCGACAAAGACAATACCGAGAAGACGCCGGTTATGATTCACCGGGCGATTTTGGGTTCTTTCGAGCGTTTCATCGGGATTCTTATAGAACACTACGGGGGTAATCTGCCACTGTGGCTTGCGCCTGAACAGGTAAGAGTTCTGCCGATAAGTGAGAAGACGAATAATTACGGCAGGGCCGTCTGTGCCAAAGCCAGGGAACAGCAATTGCGTTGCGGCGTGGATTTGTCCGATGAAAAAATAGGCGTCAAGATTGCCAAAGCCCACGGCGAAAAAGTGCCCTATATGCTGGTAGTGGGTCCGAAAGAGTCAGACGCCAGTACTGTCAATGTGAGAATCCGGGGCGTCAAGGAAAACAAAACAGTGGAGGTTGAGGCCTTTTTAAGAATAGCGAAACGTAAAATTGCCGATAAAAAGATAGATTTGGAATTAGAAAGGTAAGGTGAGGCATATAGGTAAGATAGGATTAAGGGTAAATGCCAAGATACGTGCCGAACGGGTTCGGCTTATCGACGAATCAAATAATCAGGTGGGAATCGTAGAAAGATACGTGGCGATGAGCAAGGCACGAGAGGCCGGCCTGGACCTTGTGGAGGTGGCTCCAACAAGCACGCCGCCAGTTTGCCGGATAATGGATTACGGCAAGTGG
>Ga0209427_10010363_pt1 | contig 10335 bp, 7 predicted proteins | sample DeeMarSWOR136_30_FD_187465 | JGI IMG/M metagenome (GOLD analysis project Ga0209427, IMG submission 187465) | Marine sediment microbial communities from White Oak River estuary, North Carolina - WOR-1-36_30 (SPAdes) (version 2) | ecosystem: Environmental > Aquatic > Marine > Intertidal zone >...
ACTTCGAGAAAAGCATCGCCGTGCTTCAAGAGATCAAGGCCGAGAACGAGTTGGCTCTGGCCTATGCAGGGTATGGCCGTCTCCACAAGCAGCAAGGCAACATCCCACAGGCTCGGGAATATCTAACCAAGGCCCTGGAGATCTTCGAGCGCCTGGGAACCCTGATAGAGCCGGACAAGGTCAGGGAGGAGTTGGCTATTTTGGCCGAAGAAGGCTAAACGCTCATTTGAAGGGACATATCGTTTTCCCTCAAAACCATCGGGATCACTTTTTCTCCTGAGCCGACGCATTTAATACAAGATGTTATCGATCATAGGCAGACAATCGAAGAATATTGATTTGCGATTGAATTAGTACCCATGGAGGATATGCATTCGACTTGGGATCTGACTTACTGATGACGGATTCACCCCGTCCCAGGTGGTCTCCTTTTCCAAAGGCCCGTAGACTGTTCGAAGGCATAGGCAAGCTGCAATACACCCAGGTCATCCTGGTGCCGCCCCACGATCTGGACCCCGACGGGTAGGCCCTCTGGGGTAAAACCGCAGGGAACGGAGATCGCGGGAAGGCCGATGACACTGATGTAATAGCACGATTTCAACCAGTTGATGTATGTATCCATTTTGACCCCGTTAATCTCGGTTACATAGCGCTGCTGTAGGTCAAAAGGCGGTACCTGGTTTACGGGGAGGATGAGGAACTCGTGGGTCTCCATGAATTCTCGAACGCGGTGGTAGAGCTCTGTTCGCCTCCGTTCAGCCCACCCGATCTGCGGGCCGGTCAACTTCATACCTTCCTCGATGTTCCAAATCACCGTGTCCCTTATTTTGTCGCGGTAGCTCTTTAACAGTTCGGCATATGCCAGTTCAAAACGCCAGGCCCGCCACACTTTGAAGACCTCATCCGCGTCAGTAAAATCCGGTTCACAGTCCTCTACCACGCAACCCAGGGACTCGAACACGTGTCGCCTTCCCTCAATGACCTGCGTCACGCGCGGGTCCACCGGTAGTCCTCCCAAGTCCCGGCTCCAAGCAACCCGTACTCCCTTGAAATCTCGTTCCAACGGACGAGAAAACAGACTACCCGGCTCAGTGATTGCCATGGGCGAACGCGGATCGGGACCGGCGATCGCGCTTAACATGAGCGCGATGTCCTTAACCGTACGACCCATAGGCCCCTGCACCGCCATTGGGAACCACCCCACGAGGTTTGGCCACACAGGGACTCTGCCGGGCGAAGGGCGAAATCCCACCACATTGCAGAAATTAGCAGGGTTCCGCAGTGAGCCGCCAAAGTCACTACCATCTGCGATCGGCAACATTCCGCAGGCCAGGGCCACGGCCGCTCCACCGCTGCTCCCCCCGCAGGTCTTCGAAGTGTTATAAGGGTTTAGCGTCTCCCCAAAAACCTCGTTGTAAGTCTGCGCGCCGGCGCCGAACTCGGGCGTGTTGGTTTTACCGATGGCGATGGCCCCGGCTTTCTTCAGGCGCTCCACGATCAGGGCGTCTTCTTCCGGCACAAAGTCCTTGAACACAAGGGAGCCAAAGGTAGTGCGGATTCCGCGCGTCGGGACCAGATCCTTGAGGGCTATCGGAAGCCCGTGTAATGGACCCACCTTCTCGCCGCGTACAAGGCCTTCATCGGCAGCAACGGCTTGCTGTATGGCCTGCTCGGGCAAAAGAGTGACAATGGCGTTCATCTTAGGGTTAAGCCGCTCAATCTGGGCCAAGTGAGCTTCCATCACCTCCCTCACGGATAGGTCCTTTGTGCGGATGCGACGGGCTAACTCTGTAGCGGGCAGAAAGCAAATCTCCAGGCTAGACATGATGTGCTTCTCCCATTACACCTGAGCGAAAAAAGAAGGACCGGACGCTCAATGGGCCAAGGCAAGGGTGAACTCTTGCCTATAGAACAAAAAACACTGGAAAACCGAGACTCATTCTATAGTTACGCTACCAAAAAGCAAGTTCTTTTCACTCAAGAAGATAGATCATGCAAGACATTCCCTCAGTGGTGTGATAAAAATGCTGGAGGGGAAACGGCCGAGGCTTGAAGCCTGTTACCCGTTGCAGCAGACCGGGGGCATGGGCGGGTCTTTTCACCCTTCAAGGTATTGCAACATGTCCTGTAACGTCACTTCCGGGTGGTGGTAGCGTTCGTACTTCGGCGTCCTCTTTCCGAACTGAATCGCTTCCTGGGGGCACCACTGGAGACAGGCAAAGCACTGCTCACACCGATGCAACCAGGAAGGCCTGCCGTTTTGGATGTGGATGTTACGGGCTGGACATATTCTCTCGCACACCAGGCAACCGTCGCATTTCTCATCCACCCAGAAGCTTCGATCCATGCCCGGGATCTTGCCAATGAGGAATCGGTTGAGGGGAGTGAAGACCATATGCTGCCAAAGTGGCCCCTTTTCAATGGCAGGGCTTTCTCGGTTTCGCACGAGCTCAGCGATCCCCCTTATCTTCTGCCTCGCCTGATCGAAACGCAGATGCTGCTCCTCTGTTGAGCCTGGACCCCCCCAAGGAGTATAGTTGGAAGGCATGACTACCGAGAAACCGGCAGAAAGCGTGATTCCGCGAGCAGTTAAGAGGTTCCGCATCTGAAGGAGGCTGTTCACCACCTGCCCGGCATTCACGGCGACGGCGAAACAGTAGCTGGCAGGAGAGGCGGAAAAACAGCGAACAAAATCCACGATCCGGGAGGGGAGCCCCCATATGTGCACCGGAAACACGAGGCCGATCACATCCGGCTCCGTCACTTCCGCACGACTGCTTTCGGCCACGATCGGGACGAGGGTGCCCTCCTTGAGCTCTTGGGCGAGTACTCGCGTCACCCACAGCGAGTTGCCCGTGCCGGTATAGAAGTAGAGCAGGCTCTTCATGGATCCCCTCCGAAGCTCGGAAAGACGATTTCAGAACTCGTTCGCTATTAAAAGGATGAAATTGTGGAAAGTCAACATGCTTTCGAGCTCAAGATCAAGTCGAAGGCGTGGGCGGGGGCCCAATTCTGCTGACTTGTGGTCGAAATCCAGTCCGGATCTCGCATCGGAGGATCTGCGTATTTCATTAAAGAATCGCTATGGTGCGATGGCTCGAATCCCGAGCCGCACTATGATCTTCACCTATTCCCTTCCTCCTCAATATATTCCCCCTCAACAATCATCTCAGCGACCCATTTCTTAAAATTAAGAGAAAATAAGAGATATTTCGAGAAAATCTAAGATTTAACGAATTTTATAAATGAGTAGGTATCACGAAAAATAGCATTAAATGGAAGTTATTTGAATATGTTATGATAAAAAAGCCACACGTAAGGCTATTGTTAATTAGCTACAAACGCTTGAGATATGGTTTTCCTTTCGTATCAATTCATGATACTAAGGGATCACTGGCAAGGCTAAACTACCTGTGCGGGGGGATGTATGAATAGATATTAGGGAAAGGGGGGTGGTTCGTGTACCGAGTTGATCTGAGATCCTGGATAATGGGCAATCGATGAGGCCCTAACCTGGCAGATTTCTTTATTTATCTCTTTACCGAAGAAAGGAGGCGTTCAACGTGAAAACGAGAAACTGGTTAGCTCTAATGGTACTAATAGCGTTTATGGTCTCCGTTTTGGGTTGTAAAATTATAGAGCTTGCTAATGATAAGTTCCATGACGTAGAGACGAAAGCTGGGGTGAAATCAATACGCGAAGAGGTGGGTGGATTAGGTGAGTACTTTATTGTAGACAAGAATAAGAAGGAAAAGTTTTTTGACACTTTTGAAGAGGCTAAGAAGGCACTGTATGAAGAATATGGGAAACCGGAGCCGGGACAGGGGAGGGAGGAGATGGCCTCGGGCGCCGATGGTGAATGCTTCACCGCCGACACCCGTGTTTTGATGGCGGATAATACCTTCAAACGTATCATAGATTTGGAAATCGGCGACCATGTACAAACCTTGGATATTCGTGCTGGGAGGATCACTCCCAAGCCGGTGACGAACCTGTACTACGCCCACCAAGATCATTACTACCTCATAAATCTTAAGCTCCGAACTACCGCCCAACATCCTTTCTTTGCCGCTGAGGGTACATGGAAGAAAGCACGTGAGCTAAGGGTGGGCGATCGGATTGTCAGCGATGGAGAACCGATAGGGATTTCCTCGATCAAGCGCATAAAGCTCGACCACATCGTGTACAATTTCAGGGTAGCCGATAGCCACAACTATTTTGTATCGCCTGACGGTACGGATCTATATGTGGTGCACAACTGTAAGTAGGGAAAAAACCGGACCCTCAGAGGGCAGGGCCAGCACTGCCGCGGCCTTTTTACTGAACAAGATGGAATAATAACTTTGCTTTGGGAAACTATTCTTTTGATTTCCGATTGAATTGTTTCCCGTGAGAACTGTTCACCCCTCAATGACCATCGGTGGCCATAGCGCCTCGGGGACGTCGTTGCATGGAAGACACCGCCACACGGCACAAAAGCCTCACATCACAAAAAAAAGAGGTCAACCAGCGTTGGTCAACCCCTTGAGATTATTGGTCGGGGCGAGCAGATTTGAACTGCCGACCTCCTGCTCCCAAGGCAGGCGCGCTAACCAGGCTGCGCTACGCCCCGAGGTACCGTTTCAATATCTTCCTCACCTTCCTGAGGGCCTTGCCCCTGTGGCTCAGGCGATTCTTCTCCGCCATGCTCAGCTCGGCCACCGTCTTACCATACCGCGGGATGACGAACAACGGATCGTACCCGAACCCTTGGCTCCCCCTCTCCTCCGATCCGATTCGTCCGCGACATTCCCCCTCCACCACCTCCTCATCCCCCCACGGGGCCACCAAGGCCATTACGCACCTGAACACCGCCCCCCTTTTCTCGGGGGGAACGCCCTTCAACTCCCGGAGTAAACGGCGATTGTTTTCCCGGTCATCCGCGCCATTCCCCGCGTATCGGGCTGAGAGAACACCGGGTTTCCCCTTGAGGTAATCAACCTCCAAACCGGAATCATCCGCCAAGGTGAGTTTTTCCGTCCACTTGGCGAAAAATCGCGCTTTCTTTAAGGCATTATCCCTATAAGACTGTCCATCTTCAAGCACTTCAGGCGAATCGGGATAATCCCTCAGGGAAGCAAGGGAGGTTTGGCACCCCTTTAAGAGCTCCCGTATCTCCCGTATCTTTCCCTCGTTTCTCGTCGCCAGAAGAAGTTCCAAAAGACCTCCTCTCAGGGGCTCCAGCCCAAGATCCTCCTCTGTATCCGGGCCAGCTTCCGAACTCCCTTCAATGCCAATTTGGTCATCTCGTCCATCTCTTCTTTGGTAAAGCTAGACTCCTCCGCCGTACCCTGGATCTCGACGAAATTCCAACTCCCGGTGACCACGAAATTCACGTCTACCTCTGCCGACACATCCTCCTCGTAGTTCATATCCAGCAGAAAATCGCCCCCTTTCCTCCCCACGCTCACGGCAGCCACCGAATCCCTTATGGGGATTTCCTCGATCATCCCCCTTTCCCTCATGGTCTGGAAGGCATCGACCAGGGCCACATATCCCCCGGTTATGGCGGCGGTCCTGGTCCCACCGTCGGCCTGGATCACGTCGCAATCCACCCACATGGTCCTCTCCCCGAAACCATTCAAATCGGAGATGGACCTCAGCGACCGTCCGATCAAACGCTGGATCTCGAAATTTCTCCCATGCGTCCTCACGATGAACTCCCGGGTGTTCCGCGTCTCGGTGGCCCGGGGGAGCATGGCGTATTCGGCGGTGATCCACCCCTTCCCGGTATTCTTCAAAAACACGGGCACCTTTTCCTCCACGCTCACGGCACACACCACTCGCGTATCGCCCAATTCGATCAAGACCGAACCCTCGGCATGCTTCAGGTAATTCCGGGTTATCCTCGCCTTTCGCAATCCATCGGGGGTTCTTCCGTCCGATCTGATCCGTGGGCCGACCATGGAAGATATATTACAGAAAAGGCATGTCCTGTCAATGGAGGTAAGTCCGGAGTTTCCTCAATGCTGTGGAGAACGCCGTTGTCGATGAGCGAAATCTGCTGGAGAAGTGGGGTACCCATCGAGGATGAGCAAAAAGGAAGGTTAAGGCTAAGAGGTCAAGGTTGAGAGGAGGTATTTCCCGTGCCCGCAAAAAGGTCACCTTACGAAGGATTGTTGCGCAAATATCTCGAGCGCACATAAAAGGATTTTTGGCAACTATTCTCAACCTCTAACCTCTAACCTCAACCTGCTGACGGGGGATGAACCCCGAAGCACTGCGAAGGGACAATGGTGTTCTCTCGGGAAAAACAGAATCTTTTATGAAATCAAAACGTTACAGAAATCCCGACGATAAAAATCAGGAAACTCCGGAGGTAAGTGAACCAATTCGCTGACTTCCGAGGGGATTCCCTTGCCGCCGAGGCTCATCAGCTGGAGGAGAGAAGCCCTTTGGAAAGGCTGCTACGAGCACGTATACCCACATGTGAAGCCTGAAAGCGCCAGAAATACTCAAGCCAAGGAACGAGGGCGGGGAAAGGCCTAATAGGTCAGAACCATACCACCGTCGAACAGGAGATCTCCACCGATAAGGTATTTGGAAAAACGGGAAAATCCGAACATGAACAGGTTGGCCGCATCAACGGGTGGCATCATCTCCTTGACTCGCGACCTCCCCATCATAACGTCCCGCACTACCTCCTCGGCGGTAATCCCGCGCTGTTCTGCTTGTGCGGGTATTTGACCCAGCACAAGGCCGGTTTTCACAAAACACGTGCTCACGGAGAAGGAGCGGATTCTACCCTCCCCCTCGGCGGCAATGGATTGAGTCAGGGCTCTGAGGCCGAACTTGGTGATGTTGTACGCGGCTTTATTGATGGTACAGATGTGCCCGTGGACAGAGGCCATGTTGCCGATGACCCCGGTCCCATCGCTGCTCTTTTTCATGTGGGGGATAGTCAACTTGGAGAGATAAAAGGGGGCCCGGAGCATGATTTTCTGAATCAGATCATACTTCTCCATGGGAAAATTCTCCACCGGATCAATGTGCTGAATACCCGCTATGTTGGCCAGGTATTTGATGGTTCCCATCGTGGCCGCCTCCACCACGGCACGTTCCATTTCCTCATCCTGCGTGAGATCCGCTTTGAGAAAGACCATCCGACCTCCCATTTCTCGGGCGATTTCCTCGGTCGCCTTTCCCCCCTCTTCGTTGACATCCAGGCCTACACACGTGAGGTTATTTGCCGCCGCGGCAACGGCCGTCGCCCTTCCGATCCCGCCGGCTGCACCCGTTACAATACAGACATTGCGGGTAGTGAAATTATCGTCCTGGAGGATCAGTATGTCCTCTCTCCTGATTTCCGGTTCCGTGACATCCATGGTATCCTCGCTCGTTCTTCTCAGGTCTGTTCGTTAACATCAGGTGCTCAAATTCGTGTGAGACAACTTCCTTTGCCAAAAGGTCAAGCCATAGGCCGATCTTGCCGCGACCCGGTCCGTACGCAACTATTCAGATACATCACAAGGGCTTTCGGTGTCAACAAAAATTCGGAGGAAGTAGAACATGGTTATCCACCTCTCATCCCCAATGCATTTTGTGCTTTACATTTTACGCAATTTGTTCAAATTATAGTTCTTGCGACTTGACCCTGCTTTCTCCAGCTCCCCGCAAGAGGCGGTCGTTCCAATGGCTGGGGAAATCACGGAAACCTGTTCGGAGTATGCATTGTGAGATAGGCCCTATACCTAATGGGAGATAAGGCCGCAGCATGCTAGAGCCCGGTGAAACATACGACGAAGTATATCGGTCCTTTCGGTGGAGGATGCCCGAGTTTTACAATATCGGGGTAGATATCTGTGACAAATGGGCGCACCAACGGTACCGCTTGGCCCTGATCTATGAGGATGAAAAGGGCCAGGTGGAGAAATTCACCTTTTGGGATTTGAAAAAGCTCTCCAATAAATTGGCCAATGCCCTCCGGGCCTTTGGTATCGATCGCGGGGATCGGGTGGGAATCCTTTTACCGCAGTGTCCGGAGACGGCCATCTCCCATATAGCCGTCTACAAAATCGGGGCGATTGCAATCCCCCTTTTCACCCTCTTCGGCACCGACGCCCTTGAATATCGATTGGCCAACAGCGAGGCCAAGGGGATTATCACCGATGGGGCAAACCTCGATAAGATCGTGGCGATATGGGGAGAGCTCCCCCGTCTCAAAACCGTCATAGTGACCAAAGGAGGAAAGGGAGAGAAGGTCATAGATTTCTGGGAGTCATTAGAAAGGGCATCGCCTGAGTTCAAGCCCCTGAAAACCAAGGCCGATGACCCCGCCCTGATCATCTACACTTCGGGGACAACCGGTCCTCCCAAAGGGGCGCTGCATGCGCATCGGGTTCTCTTGGGACACCTTCCGGGGGTCGAATTTCCCCACAATTTCTTCCCCAGAGAGGATGATCTCTTCTGGACCCCCGCGGATTGGGCGTGGATAGGGGGCCTCATTGATGCCCTCTTTCCCAGTTTGCATCATGGCATTCCAGTTGTTGCTCACCGGGCCAGGAAATTCGATCCGGAGGAAGCATTTCACCTGATCGCCCGGTATGGGATACGAAATGCCTTTATGCCCCCCACAGCGCTCAAGATGATGCGGCAGGTGCAAGAACCTCGGAGTCGCTACGACTATCACATGCGAAGCATTGGCAGCGGCGGAGAGACACTAGGCGAGGAACTCCTTGACTGGGGAAAGCAAACCATGGGGTTGGTGATTAATGAATTCTACGGCCAAACGGAGGTCAACTTAGTGGTCGCAAACTGTGCCGAGATCATGGAGATCAAGCCCGGTTCCATGGGAAAAGCGGTTCCCGGACACATTGTAGAAGTTGTGGATGAGGGGGGCAATGTCCTACCCCCAGGGACTGTTGGACAGGTGGCCATCAGACGTCCTGATCCCGTCATGTTTCTGAATTACTGGAGAAACCAAAAGGCTACGGAGGAGAAGTATATTGGCGACTGGTGCCTCACTGGAGACTTGGCTCGGAAAGATAATGATGGGCACTTCTGGTTTGTCGGGCGAACGGACGATGTGATAACAAGCGCAGGTTACCGAATAGGCCCTGCTGAGATTGAAGATTGCCTCATGAAGCATCCCGCAGTGGGGATGGCCGCTGTCATAGGAAGCCCGGATGAAGTGCGGACGGAGATTGTGAAGGCCTTTATCGTGCTTAAACCGGAGGCTACCCCCAATCAGGCTTTAAAAGAAGAGATCAAAAGCTTCGTTAAGGTCCGATTGGCCGCTCACGAATACCCCCGGGAGATCGAGTTCGTCGAAGAGCTTCCCCTCACTGCTACGGGTAAAATTATGCGAAAAGAGTTGAGGAAGATGGAGATCCAAAGGAAATCGGAAAAAGGGGAAGTCCCGGATACTTGACCCCCACTGAAGTCCGAGATGATTCCTCCTCCAGTTCAAATTCCCGACTCCTACGAATCCCAATCGAGACCGATGATTCACGCGGCAAAGCCGCGGCCACCAATGGCCTTTGAAAATTGGTGATTCTCCACGCTCCTCCTAATCCGCTCTGGCCCTTGGATTAGAAGAAAAGGAGATACGAGAAAAGACTTGACAAAGGGATTGATTTTCGTGTTACTGCTAACATTTCAATGGAAATGCAGGGAACATTTGGATAACTCGGGCAAAAGACCTGGCGGACCATATTCCTCAAAGGGAGCACAGGACTGAATGATGGATCCCATGAATCTGATCAAGGAAGCCTTGGCGAGGGGCCAATCGGCCCTGAGCGAGTATGACGCGAAACGGTTTCTTTCATGCTTTGGTATACCGGTGATTCGCGAGGCCATCGCCCCTGATGCCGATTCGGCAGCGGGCGAGGCCGCGAAGATCGGTTTTCCTGTAGTACTCAAGACATCCGGGCTCCTTCACAAGACCGAGGTAGGAGGCGTTGTGCTCAACCTGAGGAGCCAAGAGGAGGTCAGAGAGGAGAGTCGCCGCCTTCTGAAGATCCAAGGGTGTGAGGCCTTGTTGGTTCAGGAAATGGTAAAGGGCGACCGGGAACTCGCCTGCGGCATGACGAGGGATGCCCAATTCGGTCCATGCGTCATGTTCGGCCTCGGCGGAATCTTTACCGAGCTCCTCGGGGACGTTGTCTTCCGCGTTGCCCCCCTGACTCCTCAGGATGCAGGGGAAATGTTCAATGAGATTCGGGCCCGAAAGATCATCGAAGCCTTCAGGGGAGAGCCCGGCGCTGACATGGACGTGGTGGCTCAGACATTGGTGGCCCTCGGTGACATCGGGCTTCAATACGAGGAAGTGCTTGAAGTCGACATCAACCCCTTTAA
>Ga0209427_10010364_pt1 | contig 10335 bp, 8 predicted proteins | sample DeeMarSWOR136_30_FD_187465 | JGI IMG/M metagenome (GOLD analysis project Ga0209427, IMG submission 187465) | Marine sediment microbial communities from White Oak River estuary, North Carolina - WOR-1-36_30 (SPAdes) (version 2) | ecosystem: Environmental > Aquatic > Marine > Intertidal zone >...
CGCCACTCGGCCCGCAACAATAAGTTAGTGTATTTGGCAAAATTTTGCAAATTGTTTCTTAATTTGATGTCGCCGGACTTGATGGGAACAGGCCGCCTGTGGATTCTCCAGTTGGGATGGTTCAGGGCGTGTGAATGTTAATAACCTCAACTGTGATGTGTGAAGCGTGATACGAGATGCCTGATACGAGATGTGAGATGCGAAATAAATCGAGGCCGCAGGAACCAGAGAAAATCCACTATTCGCTTTTTTATCCGAATCAGCCGAATCCTGCGGCCAAGCGCTTTCAACTGCGAATCGTCACCTGCTGAGAGCCTCGCCTTCTTAATCCTATCGGCGGCATCGTCCAATCTACCCATTTTCAGATAAACACAAGCCGAATCTCTTAAAGCAAAAACGTGCTCACTTCTGATATCGAGCGTGTGGGCGAAGAACTCCGCAGCATTCTCAAGCCGGCCTTTTATAACGCTCACAAGACCAAGATAGTAATAGGCATCTGCGTTAGCGCTATCGATATCGACAGCCCTTAAGAAGCAGTGTGTCGCATAATCGAGGTCGCTAATCGTCAAAAACATCGACCCCATAGAAACCAATGTATCCACGTCCTCAGGGGAAGTGTGAAGCTCGGAAACCAGATAGGCCCTGCCCTCTTTATTATTCCCTCTCATTAACGCATACTGGGCCAGTCTATAACAAGGGCCGGGCAGGTCGTTGTCCTTTTGCAATGCTTGATTGAATAGCTGCTCGGCTCTTTCTACATCATTTTTGTTAAAAGCAATCTCTCCAAGATAAAACAAGGCGGGTGCAAAGTCCGGCTTAAGCTCAAGTATCCTGTTAAACTTCTCCTTCGCTGATTCGATATCGCCGACCTCGAGCAAAAACAAACCAAAATCGAGAATGACATCAACGCTCCCCGGATTGACACGGAGCTCCGCCAGGAAATATTCACGGCTGTTTCCGCTCTCGCCGGCGGACCAGTAAGCCTGGGCGATTCGATAGTTGATTTGAGGGTGGCTCGGCTCAAGTTCAGCCGTTCTTAGCCAGCAGCGAACGGCTTTGTTGTACTGGCCACGGGCAAAAAGACTGTTACCGATATTATAGTAGCACAACGCACAGTCGGGATTTATCTGCTGGGCAAGATAAAACATCTGCTCGGCCAAATCGTGCTGCCCCATTTCGGTATAGGTAATTATCCGATTGCAGTAGCAGGCTTCAAACTTGGGGTCAAGCTTCTGGATTTGCTCGAAAGTGTCGATAGCGAGGTCATATTGGCCGGTCCGAGTATAATCGACCGCCAGCGAATTTAATATCTCCAAATCGGTGGGATTTAGCTGAAGTGCAATTTCGTATTCGTTTATTGCATTATCGAATTGGTCGATGGCGTCCAGCGCGAGCGCCTTGTTGAAATGCCAGGAGCTGTTTGAAGGATTTATTTCGAGAGCATCTTCCAGCTCCAAAAGGGCTTGTGATATTTTGCCGTCCTCGTAAAGCTCAAAAGCCTTGTTGGCTTTGTGCTCGGCTTTATCATAGGGGCCAAATTCCATGTCTTCGAAGACCATATAACATATCCTCTTTTTTGCTCGACAAATAGGAGCACCATTTTGCAACAAGGCGCAAATTGGAAGCCCGACGGATTCTCCAAGGGCGTTATCGCCTATAAAGTGCCGACAAGTTAGCGGTTTTTGGCCGGAGTAAGGTCTTTTTGGCCCCAGTAAAAATTTTGCTGGTAATCCGGGTTATAAGCTCTTACAATTACGTAGGTTAGCCCCGCACCAATTGTGCTTAGGATTACCTTTCATTGGTGTGGGATTACTGTTTTTCTGGAAGACAGCCCACGATAGTCTTATAATCAATAAGTGAGCTAAACCCGCCATACATAGTGGCGGGTAAAGTGCCTGAAGTGAGCTAAGGCGCCTGAAGTTATGGATTATTTTTTCATTTTAGGCACTTTAGGCACGATGGTTCTATAATTGAGTATATGAATGAGAGGCGAAACTATGATTAAAGAAATAAAAGGCCGGCTAACAGCCGGCAAGGGCACTTACGCTATTGTAGTCAGCAGGTTCAACGAATTCATAACTACTAAGCTGCTTGCCGGTGCGATAGATTGCCTGCGGCGTCACGGTGCAGCAGATGAACAAATCTTCGTAGTCTGGGTACCGGGTGCCTGTGAGATTACGCAAGCTTCCAAGAAGCTCGCGCAGAGTGGCAAGTACGTTGCGGTCATCTGCCTCGGTGCTGTCATACGGGGTCAGACCGGTCATTACGAATATGTCTGTCAGCAGGTAGTTCGGGGTATCGGACAGATTAACTACGATTCCGCTGTGCCGGCAATATTTGGAGTCCTCACCTGCGAGACGCTCGAGCATGCGGTCGAAAGGGCCGGGACGAAAATGGGCAACGCCGGTGCCGACGCAGCGATGACGGCTATGGAAACAGCCAGCGTGTTGGAACAGATTTGAGTTTGTATCTTGTGGCACGGCCATCTTGGCCGAGTTTCACGGGCTGGAAGCCCGTGCCACACCTGGAACAACGCAATACGAAATGCAGGTGGATAGAAGAACAAGGGCCAGGGAACTTGCAATGCAGGGATTATATCAACTTGATGTGCAGGGCCCGGATTTGCTCGAGTTTTTAGGTGAGTTCTTTGTAGAAGCAGACTCCGACGATTTTGTCCGCAAACTCGCCTCGGATTGGACGGAAGGAACGTGGAAAAATTTGGCAAATTGCGATGAGCTGATTGCTGCTTCAACAATAAAGTGGCAGTTCCATCGGCTTTCACCTGTTGACAGAAGCATCTTGAGATTGTCGGTTTATCAGTTGAAATTCTGTCCCGATATTCCGCCCAGAGTTGTGATAAACGAAGCCATCGAGCTTGCCAAAAAGTTCAGCACCGATAAGTCACCGGCATTTGTTAATGGCGTTCTGGATGCCGTCCTGAAAAAACTCAAAACTCAAAACTAAAAGCTCAAAGTTATTGAAGGTAACGGATTGAGAACAATCGCAGTATTAAACCAGAAGGGTGGCGTTGGAAAAACCACAACTGTGGTCAATACTGCGGCAGCTCTGGCCGTTGCCGGCGCGAAGGTCGTCGTTATTGACCTGGACCCTCAGGCGCATCTGACAATACACCTCGGCCTCGAGCCGCAAGCCGTCGAGACCGGCTCTTATGAGGTCCTGACTCAATCAGCCGGATTTCAAGAAGAAATTCTGCTCGTGCGCCCAAACCTTTGGCTGCTGCCGGCAAATATTAACCTCGTTGGTGCCGAAAGCGAACTGGTAAGTGTGGTCGGCAGGGAAACTATTCTGCGAGAGGCCGTTCATACGGTCGAAGACAAGTTCGATTATTCTTTTATCGACTGCCCCCCTTCGCTCGGATTACTGACCTTAAACGCCCTCGCTGCCGCCGATGAGGTCTTAATCCCGCTTCAACCACATTTCCTGGCCCTGCAGGGGTTCGGAAAACTCCTGCAAACCATCGAGCTTGTCAACAAAAGAATCAACCCGGACCTGAAAGTAAAAGGCATTTTGTTGTGTATGTTTGACAGCAGGGCCTCGCTTCCAAAAGAAGTCAAGGCCGATATCGAGCAGTTCCTCGACGACGCACGCGGAACGAACTGTGCCTGGGCGCAAGCTCGGATTCTTCCAGTTTATATCCGAAGGAACATCAAGCTCGCTGAAGCGCCAAGCTACGGCAAAACAATTTTCGAATACGAGCAAAGTTGTCACGGTGCCGAAGATTACAGGAAGGTAGCCGAATTCATACACACTCCATCCATCGAAATCAAGCCAATCCCACAGCCTGATTCACAGGCACCTTCTTCGGAAGCCATCGATGTCCGTCAAAGTGCCGGACCGAATGACGCGTTTACACAAACAAGGGCTAATCAAGACCAGGCTGAGGCTCAATAACCGAAATAAGCAAAAACTCTTTTGCAAATGACTCGATATAAGGAGATGGAAATGGACATTAGCGCACTTAAACACAGACGATGCGACTTCATAAAGACGAAAGGCTTATTTGTTGCTTCACTGATGTTTGTGAGCTGGATTTCCTGCGGTGTAGTGGTAGGGCGGGAAAAGGCTGCTGAAAAACTATCTGCCGGTACCAAAAAGCAATCAGGCGTAACGGTTTTGAAGCGGGACAAGTGCGATAACAGCTACAGGCTTTACTCGAGCCGAGCTACCGAGGTCGCCCACATCATCGACCTGGATGGGCGGGAGGTGCATCGATGGGCATATCCGCAAGGCAAGACGTGGCACTACGCCGAAATGCTTCCCAACGGACACCTTCTTGCCATCATCAAAGACATTATGATTCTGGAGCTGGATTGGGACAGCAACCTTGTCTGGAACAGACGGATGAGGGCTCATCACGATTTCTTCCGGCTGCCCAATGGTAATACCCTGGTTGTGGATAGGCGGAATTTGAAAAACCCCTGGACTCCTTCAGGAAAACTCACCTGCGATATTATAGTCGAGTTGACGCCGGACAACGAGGTTGTCTGGGAGTGGAAATCTGAAGAGCATGCCGGCGAGATTGCCGGGCACGTGGACCTTACAATTCCACCTTATGCAAAATTCTGGGATTGGCCGCATATCAATACTGTTGAGGTGCTGCCCGATAGTCCTGCCGCTAAGAAGGATTCGAGATTCAAAGCGGGCAATATTCTTTTTTGCGGACGCCACATTGATACAATCGGGGTAATCGAAAGGCAATCTGGAAAAGTCATCTGGGCGTGGGGGCCTGGTGAATTGCTCGGACCGCACATGCCTACAATGCTCCCGAACGGACATTTGCTCGTCTACGACAACGGACAGAATGCTGCTGTTCGAGTCAGGGGATATACTCGGATATTGGAGCTCGACCCGGTAACTTTGAGGATAGTATGGCAATACAAGGCCGACCCACCGAAGAGTTTTTACTCTCCGTCACGGGGCTCAAATCAGAGACTGCCCAACGGGAACACATTCATTGCAGAATCGGATTCGGGAAGGTTGTTCGAAGTAACCTCGCGGGGCGAGATTGTCTGGGAGTTCTTAAATCCCGACTTACATAAAAACGGCGGGCGAATGGCGCTCTACCGGGCCATCTGCTATCCCCGCGCCTCTGTCGACCGGCTCCTGGCCAAGTATGGAGATACCGAAACTGGCAAAAAATGATGCTTTTACCTCCGGTTGTGGTCTTTATCCAGCAGTCCCATACCTCGCATCCATTCTGCGCAGCGAAGCGACCAGCTTGATACGGCACCGTGTTTTTGGCCAAGGCCGAATCCGTGCCGGCCTTTTTGGTAAATGTGCATCTCGGCCGGGACCTTCGCCTTACGCAGGGCAAGGTAAAAATAGATACTGTTTTCCGCCGGCACTCCCTTATCCTCGTTTGTGTGTACCAGGAAGGTCGGTGGCGTCTCGGCCGTTACCTGTTTTTCATTGGACAAATTCTCAACGAGATTCTTGTCGGGATTGTCGCCTAATAGATTTCGCCTGGAGCCGCGGTGGGTAAACCATTCGGTCATCGAAATGACCGGATAGATAAGTATCAAAAAGTCAGGTCGGCAACTGACCCGGTCGATGGGGTCTTTTGCATCGCTGTAGCGCTTCTGAAAGTGTGTACCCGCACTCGATGCCAGATGTCCCCCCGCCGAAAAGCCGAGGATGCCTATCTTGTTGGGATTGATGTTCCATTCTTTGGCCCGGCTGCGGACCATACTGATTGCTCGCTGGGCGTCCTGTAACGGTGCCGGGTGACCATAGCCGGCGCCGCTATTGCGGTGGCGGTACTTGAGAATGAAGCCGGCAACGCCGAGCGAGTTGAGCCACTGTGCGATTTGGTGTCCCTCGTGGTCCATAGCCAGGAATCCATAGCCGCCGCCTGGACAAATTACAACGGCGGCACCGGTCGCTTTTTCCTCCGGCGCCAGGTAAATCGTCAGCGTCGGTTTGTCGCCTTCCTCGTTGCCTTTAGCGCCTGGAGCATCATCCGCCCAGAGCGGTTCAACCTTATGTAAGCTCCCTGTATTTCCGGCCAATGCTGTTGTTGCTGATGTTATCCCGATGACAACACAAACAAAAACAATTCTGAAGTACCGATTCATTTTTCTCACTCCTTAACGTGCTTTTTATACAAAGAATTCTTGCATTTCTTCTTAGACAGGTTTTAGTATAACCTGTGTGTTCCGAATTATGTAGCAAAAACTTTATAAACCGTTATCAGGAGGTAACTATGTATTGCTTAACTAAATGTAAAACAGAATGTATCGGCTTTATTACAGCAATATTGCTTATTTTAATTTCCTGTATTCCTGTCACGGAAGCGCAAAAATCAAATGCTCCGAGACTTACAACACCTGAAGGTGTCAGGCTGCTAAAGAACAAAAGTTTTGATGACAGTAAGCAGGGGCGAAAAGAAATCCTTGAGTTGTACAAGGATTTGCGGCTCACAGATGTGCTTGATGGTATGGACCTGATTGGCCTGCAGGATATAGGTTTAATGGACAAGGATATCCGACCCCTGTGGCGGGATGTAGAAAAATTTTCTCACAGAGTAGTAGGATTTGCCATTACTGTTCGACATGTGCCTACCGACGTTAGAGTCGGACAAAACTCTTTTGCTGACCTTGAAGGATTCAAGAAATTCAAATCTCAACAATATAAAAGAGCCCCGGATGCCTGGCTCGAAGCGGCAAAGCCGGGAGACATCGTCGTTATCGATGCCGGTGGAATCCCCGAATGTGGTTTTATCGGCTCCAATAATAGTCTCGGCTGGGCAGAAAAAGGTGTCGTGGGAGCTATAACAAACGGTGGTGCCAGGGATACCGATGAGATTATTAAGGTAGAGAAGATTTCTGTCTATTGTAAAAACGGATACAGTTCCCGTGGGGTTCGGCCTGGAAGACTTATTGCCGAATCCTACAACTTTCCTATTAATTGTGCCGGCGTCCTTGTCTACCCTGGCGATCTAATAGTAGCTGATGGTGACGGGGTGCTGGTCGTTCCCAGAGAGCTTGCGCTGCAAGTGGGAAAAATCGCTCGAGAAATTCACATCGGTGATGAAAAAAGTCGCGCTAAAAGATACGAACGGCTGGGCATTCAGCTTGACGAAACGGTGATAGTAGAATAGCCCGACTGTTCGTCAAATCAAACGGTGCGGGTTTTGCAATTGCTCTGTAATGAAGTTGAGAAACTCCGCCGCATAGGCCCCGTTTATAACCCTGTGGTCAACCGCTAAGGTCAAACTTGTAATTTTACGCACGACTGCCTTAGAGTTTCCATTACCGTCCTCAGGGCAGACCATCCTGATTACGTTGCCAACGGCTAAGATAGTACTTGTCGGCGGAGGTACAATCCCGAAAAAGGAATCAATGCCATATACTCCAAGGTTGCTTAATGCTATCGTTTCTCCTTCCATCTCCTCAAGTGTTAGTTTGCTGCTGCGTGTTTTTTCGGTAAGCAGCTTCTCCTCGCTGGCAATTTCAGCCACATTTTTTTCGTCTGCGTTTTTTATAACAGGTACGATTACGCCTTGAGGGGCATTTACCGCAAAGCCGACATTAATCGCATCGGCAATCTGAATCTTGTCGTCATCGAACTTGCCAACCATAAGAGGATATTCTTTTACAGACAACGCTAACGTACGAATAAAAAAAGCATTGCTTGTGATTTTGACACCTAATGATTTGCTTAGCCTGGGCCGCAGACTCATCAGTTCAGTTACGTCTGCTTTTGACTCGATATAAAAACAGGGCTTGCTCAGCTTGGATTTTAACATCCTTTCGCCGATGAGCTTCTGGATTCTGGTCAGCGGGATATGCATCTTGTTTCTCATAGGTGGTACGGGCTTCCAGCCCATCAAAATAGGGCCAGGCTGGCCCCGCCACTAATTACGATTTTTATTGGGCGATACAGGACTCGAACCTGTGACCTCACGGGCCTGGTCGTACTCGACAAATCCCTTATCAGCCCGAAATCTGCCATTTGTCATCATTTGGTGCACTCGTGGTGTAAACTTGAGTCAGATTCTTTCAAACAAACGGCAGCGTTGCAGGTCCTGCAAAAAGACCGCAGCCTCGGGCATTATAGTCCGGCTTACCGCCGTTGCAAGCAAGAAAGGAGCAGGTGAGTTACGACGTGTACCCTTCCTCCAGTCCGCTTTCGCTTACCATTTGCATTAAGCTTGCCAATAAGTTATTTTCCTTTTTCTGGGTTATGTCTTTTTCTCCTTAATTTTTGTTGACGAAAATTCTTATAGGAGAACGGCATGGGCCCGCCTTTTCAAGCGATTTTCGCGTGTGGCCTCGACTCGGCTCGCTACGCTCGCCTCCGCTCCACCACACACCAGTTCATACCGAATTTATAGAAAAGAATTTACACTACCTTTTTCCAATATAGTCACCAAATATACCAAATTGCAATTACCACTGAATGGTGATAACAAAAAATAGAAACATATACTTCAACAGAGAGACTCTCACGCTTAAACTCCGCACCCTATTCCCCCCGAGTTTATGCGTGGTGCAGATTTCCAATCAAATATTAAATAGAAAACTAAACTGTGCAGTAATGTGGCAGATGCTTTATAATACAAGTATGGCTGTGTTTGGAGGCCGATTATGAAAACAGTACTGGTTGTTCTGAATATACTGGTGGTCTACGCGTCGGCAGGTATTGCGCAAGATGGGCCTATTGTGATTGAGAACGCCCATGTGCGATACACAATATCTGCAGATGGAAAGAACGTGGCATTTGTAGACCGTGCATCAGGAATTGACTATCTGAAACGCGATAAACCTTCGGTTTGCGCATTGGTTAGGTGCAGTGGGGTAGAATATCCCGCAGCTTCAGCCTTTTTGGCAAATGACCGTTTGACCATCAAGTTCAACTCTGTGAATGCGAAAGCAGTTCTTAAGGTTGAATCCCAGGATTTGTACATCCGTTTCGTTGTTGAATCCGTAAGCGGCAAAGATATCGAATCACTTGTGTTTCTGAATGTTCCGCTTACTCTGCAGGGTAGGCCTTCAGAGCCATTCGGTTCGTGTGCTCTGTCCCTGAACCTGAACACCCGTGTAAACCAGTTGCCTGCGCTTCAGACAAGCCTGCGGGCATCATGCTACAAAAAGTTTGGTATGGAGGGGGCAAAAGTTGCAATTGTAGCGATGCCGATGGAAAAAATCCTGGAAGCTCTAAAACAGGTTTTGCTCGATGCGGATGAGATGCCGCCCTGCACTGTAGCCGGGCCATGGGCGCAGGATATTCCGTTCAATCACGGCTCATATCTGTTCAATTTCGGCTCGCTTACGACTTCGAATGTGGATGAATGGATAGCTATGGCCAAGAACCTCGGTGTAACCCAGATTGACAATCATGGTGGAAGAAATTTCTTCCGGTTCGGCGACTTTGTTCTAAATCCTGAGAAATGGCCCGAAGGATGGGATACGTATCGTAGTATTGTGAAACGTCTTCATAATGCTGGAATTGACTCTATTTTCCACACGTATGCGTTTTTCATCGACAAACAGTCAAAGTATGTTACCCCGGTTCCTGATAAACGGCTTGACGCTTTTCGAACCTTTACTCTCGCTGAACCAATTGCATCTGATGCCACAGAAATCACGGTTAACGAATCTACACGGGGAATGACCACGGTCACAGGATTTTTCGAGCATAACAGTGTTATACTTCATATCGGAGATGAACTCATTGTCTTCGGCGCTGTGAGTCAGGAGCCTCCGTGGGGTTTCAAGAAGGTCCAACGCGGTGCATTTGAGACGAAGGCATCTGCACATGGGAAGGGGGACAGGGTCCGCCATCTAAAAGAGTGCTTTGGCCTTCTCGTGCCGGATCCGGAATCATCGCTCTTCGAAGAGATTGCGAAGAATCACGCCGAGATCGTGAACTCATGCGGTTTCGATGGCATTTACCTTGATGCTATCGACGGCAGCAGCATTCTACGCGGGGGGGATGAGTGCTGGTACTGGGCGGACAAATTCGTCTTTGAAATACAGAAGCATCTTAAGAAGCCAGTAGGTATGGAGATGAGTGCTATGTGGCACCATTTCTGGCAATTCCGCACTCGCTGGCAGGCATGGGACTATCCGCAGCGGGGGCACAAGCGCTTCATCGACATACATGCCGCCTCTGTAAACAGCGGACTTCTATTGCCTCTGCATCTTGGATGGTGGAATTTCCAGGAATTCAATCCACCGCAGGTGGAGCCGACCTATCCGGATGTGATCGAATATCTCGGCGCCAAGCTCATCGGATGGGATGCAGGCATTTCCCTTACCGGTTCGATAGACCGTGCTCGTCTCGATGCGGTTCCTCTTTTTCGGCGAGCAG
>Ga0209427_10010367_pt1 | contig 10332 bp, 9 predicted proteins | sample DeeMarSWOR136_30_FD_187465 | JGI IMG/M metagenome (GOLD analysis project Ga0209427, IMG submission 187465) | Marine sediment microbial communities from White Oak River estuary, North Carolina - WOR-1-36_30 (SPAdes) (version 2) | ecosystem: Environmental > Aquatic > Marine > Intertidal zone >...
AGTGACCTCTCGTATGCTCTTAACGGCCACTGCTCCCCATAGAGATTGAAAGGCGGGTCTACACTAACCAGATCCATACTCGCTTCATAGTACGAATCGATAGAACCGATATCCTTCCAGTAAGAAGAATCACGGGTTCTATCAACCAGAATTTTATGCCTTGTGCCCTCTTTCATTTCAATCACGAAATCCTCAATCTTGTTTTCTTTTTCGTAGTCGTAGACGAAGATATTACGGCCTCGGCTGATTGCCTTTGGAATGGCACCTCTACCGAAGTCATCTTCTGGTTCCTGTAAAGCTTCTCTCAGAGCACCAGCCTTAAACACATAAACTCCCATGGAGCCAAACACATATTCTGGAGCCCCGACAATTGTCTTTGGCTGTGGAGGCTTTTCATAGAACCCAACCACCCTATGGTCCTGGTCTTCTTCAATCACTCCCAGTCTGCCAGCAGCCTCTTCCGGTCTTACCCTGACAGCCGATATGGTGAGATCCGCTTTCTTCATCTCGTGATAGTTTACTATCTGACGGTAGTTCATCTTATAGATATGGTCACCAGAGAGAATCAGGACAGGATCACCGGTCTTTCCCTTTATTAAATCAAGGTTTTGCCGTATAGCATCAGCCGTACCACGGTACCAATCTGTACCTATTTTCTGCTGTGCCGGCACGCAGTATATGTAGTCCCCTAACCTTGAACCCGAGATGCCCCAGCCGTTCTGGATATGCTTATGCAATGAGTCCGACAGGTGCTGTGTGAGAACTGAAATCTGGCGGATGCCCGAGTTGATGCAGTTGCTCAGCGTGAAATCGATGATTAGGTATTTACCCCCGAAGGGAACGGCGGCTTTAGAACGCCCCCGCGTTAAGGGCTGCAGTCTCTCACCTGCCCCGCCCGCCATTACAATTACCTGCACCTTGTTCATTGCTATCCCCTGCAATATACTTTCTTCCCTGATTATAGCAAAATATCAGAATTGTGGGCAGTGGCATGAGTTATACGCCAGAGCTACCGAGTTTTCAAATGGATAAGTAGTCCTGCCAAGGTGGTTACTCAAGTATGCATAAGTCGGAGTATTATCAGGACAGGAATTTGAAAAGAACCGAGGAAACAGGTCATCTTGCTGCCCATATCCATTCAGCTTACTCCGGTGGCTGCTTTTTGGCTTTGAGTTTTTTTGCCTCCTGGGCCTCGGCCATCGCCTTCTCCCTGGCTAAATAGGCTTCCCTTCTTGCCTGGTCTCTAGCCAATTGCTCTATTTCCTCAGCAGCGCGTTTCTCCAATCGCTTGGTTTCCTTTTCTTTCTGAGCCTCTTCAAGCGCCTGTTCTCTGGCCAGATAGGCTTTTTTCCTCTCCTGCTCTTTGGCTAGCCGCTCAGCTTCCTGCGCAGCGCGCTTTTCTAATCGACTGGCCTCTTCGTGTGATTGGTCTTCTTTGTCTCCCATCATTCTACCTCTCAATATTGGATAATTATGAAACTGACCGGGAATCAGTTTGTTACATCAACTTGCTCAATAGATGTCACGGGGGGGGAGCCTGGGACATGGGCAACCTCCGCACAAAGACTGATCCCGTATATTATACCAGAAAACATAGACCCGAATATGTATCAACACGATCGTATGATACTAACAGAGACTCAATCATGAATAAGAAAGAGGGAGGTTATATCTTGACCAGGATAGATTATCGGGGCGAGAGGATTTGAACCTCCGACCTCAGCGTCCCGAACGCTGCGCGCTAACCAGTCTGCGCTACGCCCCGCCAGCATAATTATACACTGGCTTATCTGGCTCGGCAAGTAGAATGAGTAACGAGATGTACCTCACATTTTATAGGTGAGTCAGTCTTACATCCTACACACAAAATCTACAGGCCCTGCGTTGACATACGGTCAGCACAACCCTAAAATGAGCACCAGAAGGGCTTATATTTTTCGTGAATTACAGGTGTGAATGAAATATTGTGTGCTGATAATTGACGGCGCTGCCGGATTGCCGCTGCCGGAGCGTGGGAATAAGACCTGCCTGGAACTGGCTCGTACCCCCAACCTTGATGCCATGGTAAAAGAAGGAACGCTCGGGCTGGTACGCACCGTGCCGCCGGGGATGGAACCGAGCAGTGCCTGCGCCTGTATGTCGGTACTGGGTTACGACCCGAAGGTCTATTACCGGGGAAGGGCGGCCGTTGAAGCTCGAAGCATGGGCATAGATATCGGCGAGGATGAAGTTGTTTTCCGCTGCAATCTGGTGTCGGTACTCGACGGCAGGATGCGGGACTACAGTGCCGGCCATATCTCCAGCCGCGAGGCGCACCAGCTAATCGCTACTCTGAACGAAAAACTCGGCAGCGGCGAAGTGCACTTTTACCCCGGCGTCAGCTACCGGCACATTCTGAAGCTCAAAGGGCATGAGGACAGCCTCGGGGCTGTCTGCACGCCGCCGCATGATATACCGGGTCGGCCTGTAGCTGAGTTCCTGCCGCATGGTCCTGGCAGCGATGTCTTGCGTGACCTGATGGCGCGTGCCGAGGTTTTGCTCAGGGAGCATCCCGTGAATAAGGAGAGAGAGTCCCTCGGCCAGGTGCCGGCTACGGGTATCTGGCTATTCTGGGGCAGCGGCCGAGTGCCCGATATGCCTGCCTTTAAAGATTTCTATGGTTTGACGGCGGCGATGACATCCGGTGTCGACCTGCTTCGTGGTCTGGCAGGGATGGTCGGCATGGAAATACTGGATATAGAAGGGGTAACGGACGGGCTTGATAATGATAATGCCGCTCAAACGGAAGGCGCTCTAGAGGCGCTGGGCGGACATGACCTGGTGGTCATTCATATCGAGGCACCGGACGAGGCTGCCCATGCCGGCTTGATTGACGAAAAGATGAAGGCTGTCCAGAGGATAGATACAGAAGTAGTCAGCCAGTTCCGTTCCTGGCAGGGAAACGACCTCAGGGTACTAGTCATGCCTGACCACCCAACTCCGATAAGCGTGCGGACACATACGGCTGACCCGGTGCCCTTCCTACTCTGGGGAAAACTTATAAAAGCTAACGGTGCAAAGAGATTCACCGAGGCGGAGGCAGGAAGCACTGGTGTTTTCATAGAAGAAGGTTATAAAATAATGAGTAGGCTGACAGGTAAACTATAAGATTGAGTAAGTGCTCAATTGCGCAATTGAGGATATATAGAAAATGGCTTTAATCGTGCAGAAATACGGCGGTACTTCCGTGGCGGATGCGGAGAAAATCAAGAGCGTCGCCCGGCGTATCGCCCGGACCAAGGACGCCGGCAATCAGGTTGTTGTGGTGGTCTCCGCGATGGGAGATACTACCGATGCATTGATGTCGCTGGCAGCTACGATTACAGAACACCCCGACATGAGGGAGATAGATGTCCTGCTGTCCACCGGTGAGCAGCAGTCTATGGCCCTGCTGGCGATGGCTCTAAAGAGTATGGGTTACCCGGCCATAAGCCTCAGTGGTGCTCAGGCGGGCATTAGGACCGATGCTACGTACCGACGTGCCAGGATTAAACAAATCGACCTCAGGCGTATAGTCAGTGAACTGGAGAAGGGCAATATTGTTATTGTAGCCGGTTTCCAGGGTATTTCGGAGGGGGAGGATATAACTACCCTGGGGCGTGGTGGCTCGGATACTACTGCGGTGGCGCTGGCGGCAAGTCTTAAAGCTGAGGAATGCCAGATATACACCGATGTCGAGGGAGTCTATACGGCCGACCCGCGCCTGGTTCCCGAGGCCAGGAAACTGGATGAGATTGGCTATGATGAGATGCTGGAGATGGCCAGCTACGGAGCCAGGGTAATGCACCCCCGGGCCGTTGAGGTGGGTGAGCTGTTTAACGTCCCCGTTCTGGTTGCGTCCAGCTTTAATGACAATCCGGGTACATTAATTCATGGAGAGGTAGCTATGGAAGCAGGTAATAAGGTAAGAGGTATAGCCCATGACCTTGATGTGGCCAAGATAACCGTGGTCGGCGTTCCCGACCGACCCGGTATAGCTGCGGCAATATTCGTGCCTCTGGCGGATGCCGGTATCAGTATTGATACCATTGTTCAGAATGCCAGCATCGAGAATATTACGGACCTGACCTTCACGGTGGCCAGGAGCCAGTTAGACGGAGCTATGGCGGTCGTCGAGCCTATAGCCCGTTCAATCGGCGCCAGGGAATGCGTCAGTGATGCCAGATTGGGCAAGGTCAGCATAATCGGCATCGGTATGCAGAATGCGCCCGGCTATGCCGCCAGGATGTTCCGTGCTCTCAGTGATAAGGGTATCAATATCCAGCTTATTTCAACCTCGGAGATAAGAATAACCTGTATTATCGATGAAAATAGAGTAAAAGACGCAGTTCGCGCCCTGCACCGTGCGTTTGAGCTGGAAACAAATGATTAGGTTTTGTGTGGACTGACTTCTAGACCGCCACTACCTCTTTGACTTCGGGGATTTCCTGCTTTAGTATTCTCTCAATCCCGTTCTTCAGGGTCAGGGTGGACATGGGGCAGCCAGCACAAGCACCGACCAGTTTCACTTTAACGGTGCCGTCGGTGACCTCAACCAGTTCCACGTTACCCCCGTCCCTGACCAGAACCGGGCGTACTTTGTCGAGTACCTCTTCCACCTTATCTTGCATATTAACGAATTCTCCTTTAGTATTAAATAAGGTCTTCTATTTAATTCTAGCCATGGCTTAAGCAATTTGTCAAACACGGTTTTTTTTCATGCCTGAAACCCCTTGTATGACGTTTCTGGTTAGTGTAGAATATATTACTTATAAAATAATTGGTTTTCGGGGTAGTGAATGGCAAGCAGCGAAGAGAGAATGACAAGGCTAAAACAGCAGCGAAGTAAAGAGGCTATTGACCTGGCGATGCAGGCAAGGTGGCATGAAGCCGCCGAAGTCAACAAGGAAATCATCAGGGACTTTCCGGATGATGTAGACGCCTGCAATCGACTGGGCAGGGCATATATGGAACTGGGACAGTATACGCAGTCGAGGGAGGCTTATAGTCGGGCGGTGGAACTGGACCCCTATAATGCTATTGCCAACCGGAACCTACGGCGCCTGAATGACCTGAAGGAACCGGACAGCACCGAAGTCGAGACGGACAAGGTTGAGCCGCACCATTTCATCGAAGAAATAGGCAAGGCAGGGGTTGTCACCCTTTATGACCTTGCGCCCAAGGAGATACGGGCCAGAATGGTCGCTGGTGACAGGGTACACCTGAATGTGGACGGGTCAACTTTAACTGTGGGAAATAATCGCGGCGAGTACATGGGGCGGGTTGACCCGAAATATGCTCAACGACTGGTCAGGCTTATCCTGGGGGGTAACCAGTATACGGCGGCGGTGGTCAGGGCGACGGCTGATATGATGACCGTTATTATCCGGGAGACGTATCAGCACCCGAGTCAGGCCGGGAAGCTCTCTTTCCCGCCGAAGGGGATGGAAGAGGTGCGACCTTATGTCAGTGACAAGATTAAGCTGGATTCGGAAGCTGAGGCCGAGGAAGAGGATGAGTCCGGCTATACCATAATCGGTGGCGATGAAATAGAAGTATTGCCCGACGAGTCCATGGACACCGATGACGAAACGGGCGATGAAGACTAGGAGGTCAGGTTTAGTATGGTGTCAGGTACGGTAAAGCCGGTAAATATCGAAGATGAAATGCGGGGCTCTTACCTTGATTATGCGATGAGCGTTATCGTCTCCCGTGCCCTGCCCGACGTGAGGGACGGCCTGAAACCAGTGCACCGGCGTATTCTTTATGCCATGAACGATATGGGGATGAGGCCTACCGGACCGCACCGTAAAAGCGCCCGTCTTGTCGGTGAGGTGCTGGGTAAATACCATCCTCACGGCGATACTTCCGTTTATGATGCCATGGTGCGTATGGCACAGGACTTCTCGATGCGCTATCCGCTGGTTGACGGGCAGGGTAATTTCGGCAGTGTTGACAATGATCCACCCGCTGCCATGCGATATACCGAGGCACGCCTGGCACGGATTGCGGAGGAGATGCTGGTTGACATCGAGAAAGACACCGTGGACTTCATGCCTAACTTTGATGACAGCCTCAAGGAGCCGAGGGTACTACCCACCAGGTTACCCAATCTGCTGCTTAACGGCAGCGCGGGCATAGCCGTGGGCATGGCCACCAATATTCCACCGCATAATCTTGGCGAGGTGTGTGATGCCATTTCTTACCTCATCGATAATCCCCAGGCTTCCATTGAAGAACTGAGCAAATTCGTGAAAGGGCCCGACTTTCCCACGGCCGGCATTATCCAGGGACGGGAAGGCATCGTTAATGCTTACACTACCGGCCACGGAAAGGTGGTTGTTCGAGCCAAGGCCCATATCAGCGAAATACCCAGGAGCGGGCGCCACCAGATAGTGGTCAGCGAGCTTCCTTATCAGACGAATAAGGCGGCCTTGGTGGAGGCAATCGCTGAGCTGGTCAGGAACAAGAAGATTGAGGGTATCAGCGACCTGCGCGATGAATCCGACCGCCAGGGGATGCGCATTGTTATTGAACTCAGGAAAGAGGCTCAGCCGCAGCAGGTTCTCAACAACCTGTATAAATATACTACCATGCAGTCCTCCTTCTTCGTGAACATGCTGGCCCTTGTTGACGGGCAGCCCAGGGTAATCAGCCTGAGGGAGGCACTTCAGCATTATATTAATTTCCGCCACGAGGTAGTTACCCGACGCTCTCGCTTTGACCTGAAACAGGCGAAGGCAAGAGCCCACATTCTGGAAGGGTTGAGAATCGCTCTGGACAATATTGACAAGATAATCGCGACGATACGGAAGTCGGAGACAGCGGAAACAGCGCGTAAAAAACTGATGAGTGGCTTCGGTCTGACTCAACTCCAGGCGCAGGCCATACTCGATATGCAGTTACGCCGCCTGGCCAATCTGGAGAGAAAGAAAATTCTTGAGGAATATGGCGAGGTGGTTAAAACAATCGCCTATCTGGAGGACCTGCTGGCCAATCCGAGAAGAATCCTCGTTTTGATAAAGGAAGAGGTAACTGAGCTGAAGTCCAAATACGGAGACCAGCGCCGCACCACTATAATGGAGCAGGGCCAGCTGGAGTTTACGGAGGAAGACCTCATCCCTCACGAGAGAGTGGTGGTTACTCTCAGCAGCCGGGGTTTTATCAAGAGAATCCCCTCTCGCACCTACTCGGTACAGCATCGCGGCGGTAAGGGCATCATTGGCCAAGTTACCAGGGAAACCGATGCGGTCTTGCGGCTGGTGGTGGCTGATACCCATGATGACCTCTTTTTCTTTACTGACCGGGGCAAGGTTTTTTATCTGAAATGCCACGAGATACCCGCTGGCAGTTCGCGGACATCGAAAGGTCTGGCGGTGATTAATCTACTCTCTATTGCCGATGGTGAAAGGGTTACGGCCATGGTGGCTACCACCGGTCTAGCACCGGATACATTTATGGTAATGGCCACCCGGCAGGGTGAAATCAAGAAGACGTCGCTGGACAAATTCGCCGCAGTACGCTCCAGCGGTCTGATTGCCATGGATCTAGCGCCGGGTGACGAACTGGTTTCGGTCTGTCTGGCGACAGACAAGGATGATATCATACTGGTTACGCAGAAGGGGCAGTCAATCCGCTTCGGCGTTTCCAGTCTGAGGGCCGCTTCCAGGACAAGTGGCGGCGTGCGTGCTATGCGGCTGGGAGGGGGTGACGGTGTCGTCAGTATCGACAAGGCTGTTGCCAACGCCTATTTACTTGTGGTAACCGAAGGCGGCTACGGAAAAATCACTCCGATAGCCGAATACCCGCGGCAGCACCGGGCCGGTAGCGGTGTCAGGACGTTTAAGATAGTTGAGAAGTCGGGCGAAGTGGCCGCAGCCTGGGTGGTGTTAACGACTCAGCAGGTAATGATAGTATCCGCCGAGGGCATGGTTACGCGTACCCCGGTTAAGGAAAGAGACCCCAGGCAGGGGATTACTGTTCAGGGCAGGAGTACCCAGGGCGTCAGGCTGATGAGCCTTGAAGAGGGAGATAAGGTGGTGGCTATCGCCGCTTTCGACTAGATAGGCAGGCAGCCTGCTCAGTATTGGTATCTTTGATGGCATTCAGGCTGTTGTTCTTGCAGACCACAGGCGTTGCAGGCATTGTGGCGGCAATCGGGAGTCTCCAGGCCCTCCCGGGCACGCTGGTATTCCTGTTTCAGGAACGTATCGGTTACACCCGTATCAATATGAGACCAGGGCAATATTTCGTCCAGGGAACGCTCCCGGTGGGCGTAGAAACCGGATTCCAGTCCGGCACCGGCAAAGGCATGGAGCCAGTTTTCATACTTTAGTTGCTCGGTCCAGGCATCAAATCGGCAGCCCAGTTCCCAGGCGCGGTAAATAACCTTACCCATTCGTCTGTCCCCTCTCGATAGTGCCGCTTCAAGAAGGCTTGTCCGGGTGTCCTGCCAGGAAAGCCTGGTACCCTTGTGGTGCAGTCCCTGCTGGAGGATTTCGTGCCTGGCGTTGAGCTCTGGTTCGCTTTCCTGGGCTGTCCACTGGAAGGGCGTATGCGGCTTGGGGACGAAGGTGGAGACACTTATCCTTATCATCGGCTTCTTACCGCTGGCCTTCTTACCCTCCAAGCGAACTTTTTCCACCAGATGGGTGATGCTTTTAACATCTTCACGGGTCTCGGTGGGAAGACCGACCATAAAGTACAGCTTGAGGTTTATCCAGCCCCGTTCGAAGGCGGTGGTGGCCGTTTCCAGGAGGCTGTCTTCGGTCAGGCCCTTGTTAATAGCCCGCCTCAGCCTTTCGCTGCCAGCTTCGGGGGCGAAGGTGAGTCCGCTGCGACTACGGGTGGGAAGTGAGCCTACTAGCTTGACAGAGAAATCATCGAGTCGTAAGCTCGGTAGAGACAGGGCAAGACGAGGATAATTACGGGACAGCCTGGTTACCAGCTCATCGATGCCGGTGTAATCGGAGGTACTTAACGATACCAGCGAAATCTCATCGTAGCCGCAGTTGGCAATAATTTCCCCGGCTGCCTGAAGCACCTCGTCCTGAGGGCGTTCGCGCACGGGACGATATATTATGCCCGCCTGGCAGAAGCGACAGCCGCGACTGCATCCACGTTGAATTTCTATAGCACCGCGGTCATGGACTATCTCCAGATAAGGTACCACCGGGTGGGTGGGTGGCGGCGGGAGTATCGGGACAATGCGCCGTTCAATTTTTGGCCTGGCGTCAGGAGTGGTGGGGGTTATGCTTTTTACCAGACCATCAGGATGGTATTCTATGTGGTACAGGCAGGGCACATAGATACCGAGTATGGCGGCCAGTCGGTGGAGGAGCTCTTTTCTTCCGGCAGCCGACTCTTTAACTTCACGGTAGGTTTCAAGGAACTCAAGCACTACCTCCTCGCCGTCGCCGATGATAAAAGCGTCAATGAAGTCAGCCATTGGCTCCGGATTCAGGGAGCAGCTGCCGCCGGCGATTATCAGCGGGTGTGCTTCGTTTCTATCGGCGGCAAGGACAGGTATCTGTGTTAGATCCAGCATATTGAGTACATTGGTGTAGGTAAGTTCGTAGCCAAGCGAAAAGCCGATGATATCAAATTCTTTCAGAGGGTGCCGGGTTTCCAGGCTGAAGAGGGGGATATTCCGCTGGCGCATAACAGCTTCCATATCTACCCATGGAGCGTAAACCCTCTCGGCGAGGACGTCCGGCTGACGGTTGATAATCTCGTAGAGAATGGGTAACGCCATGTTGGACATACCGATTTCATAAGTGTCCGGATAGGCGAGCGCTATCTTTATCGTGGTTTTATCCCAGCCTTTAACGATGCTGTTCCACTCGCCGCCGGTATAGCGACCAGGACGGTTGACCTGACGAAGTATCTCATTATCGAGCAAGTTAAGCCTCCAGACTATCAATTATAGTGGTTGGGCGCATTCAGGCGCAAATAGATACGATGATGTAATTCTGGGGGAAACAATTCGTGTGGGGATAGTGGTAATCAGGCGTGGTTTGTTTTTGGCATTATGTTAAGAATTTAGTAGTTGCGTAATTGCGTAATTGAGGATGTATTCCAGACATTGAATTTGGTGGGGAGTTATTTTTACCACACTCTCATCCACTCCCAGTTATTTTTTCCCACCCAAGCCCGCCCTCGTATCTTGCGCTGCTTAGCCCGTGGGGATTATACCCCTCTACCCCCGGATTTTTAGGGGTGGTGGGGAGAGAACTCAGGGCGAGGCCGCTAATGATACTGGGCGGCAGGGTGGGAATAGATATGAAATGTAAAAATCCTATCTACTTCATCCCC
>Ga0209427_10010370_pt1 | contig 10329 bp, 9 predicted proteins | sample DeeMarSWOR136_30_FD_187465 | JGI IMG/M metagenome (GOLD analysis project Ga0209427, IMG submission 187465) | Marine sediment microbial communities from White Oak River estuary, North Carolina - WOR-1-36_30 (SPAdes) (version 2) | ecosystem: Environmental > Aquatic > Marine > Intertidal zone >...
ATCGATACTAACATACCTATCTGTGGTTGAAGAGGGAGATGCAGTTTATTTATTGAATCAGACGGGACTAACATGGGGGAACCTTTCGGCCAATGTTACCAGGCTACAAGAAGCTGGATACATTGAGGTCGTCAAAGAATTCAAGGATAAGAAGCCCCATACTTTATTAAAACTGACCTATAAAGGGAGGAAGGCTTTCCAAGGCTATCAGAATAAGATGAAGGGATTACTGGATATCAAAAGCCTATCTCCCGGGAGGACAGTGAATAAGTAGACTGAACAAGATAAAATAGCCGGGCAATATCGGGTTCGCATCCTATTCCGGGGACATAATACCTGATTTAAGTAGGCCTGATTGCTATGGTATCTCTGAAATTCCCTCTAGAACGCACCTCAGAGGCCTGAGAAAGGGCATTAAATACTTCAGCCACATAATTTTATAATACTTACCAATTTAGGCCCCGAATGGCTTATCCGATGAGCTATCTAGCAGTTAGTATTTTGTCAGTTTGTGTAGTGAGGTAACAAAACAAGTAATTGAGACATTCTGGACATTTACTGCAAATGGCGGTTAGTTAATAGTGCGAATTTTCTTGCAGTAATTGCTTCTGGATAACGCTAAGTAACTATAGCTTCAAAATATCCCTAATGTTACCTCCTAGAATATACTCTTTTTCAGTACCGGCAATACTTAATCTATCGACTCTTGCCATATTATTTTTCAGAGAGTCCTTATCCCAGGGAGTATCGGAGCCTAGTATAACACGGTCCGCACCCAGGTTATCGATTGCATATTTCAACCTGCTTTCCTTTATATAGGAAAAAGGAGAAATCTCATAATAAATATTTCGTGTATATTTGACCTGCTCAGCAACTGCCTCTAATCCTATCAGATGAAGCAGTATAAAATCTGTTCCAGGATAGTTCTTCGCAAGTTTCAGCAGTTTTAAGACATCTCTATCCGACCACAGGTGAATAAACAGTGGGAGTCGCCTTTCTCCACAGACTCTAGCTATATCATTAATCTCCACTCCATCACTCTTAAATGGAGTACATACTTGGTGTAGCTTTATTCCTTTAAAATGCCATCTCTCCAAGTCTTTCTTCAATTTCGTTATGAAATCTTGTTTTCGTGGATTCAACCAATATATTTGAATTATCCTATCCGGTTGTTCTTTAGCCAGAGAATAGACAAATTCATTGCCATCCTGTTTCTCTCTTAATAGGAAATTATAGTTGAATCGGATTCCGGGATTTATGAAATATCGTCCGTAAAGAGGGTGTTGCTTGATAGCTGATATTGGGATATTTGGAGGAATGGGTGCACTAGTGTGCCCTTTCAGTCCAGGACAAAGAGCAACTTTGTCTACCCCCAACTGGTCCAAAATCGCGGTCAATTTTCCAGGGTCTGCAAATTCACCGCAGGCATGTGCGTGAGCATCAATTATCATCTATATCTCTCGACGATATTGTAAACATTACTGTGTCAAGAGGCAATAGAGAGCTCTGTGGTTTTAATGAAACAATATGAGTGTTTATGTAATTTCATCCTCAGGTGAACTCTGGACCTTTACCTCGCCACCTCTTTGCCCATACAGCCACCGGGCCACTGAAAGCGGCACAGGCAAGCCTATCATACCTATCTTACCAGCCCGAGTGGTGTCAATGAGTGTCGTGCTCATGGTCACATTGAACAATAGCCCGACTATCTCTACCGGCTTCAGTGCTGGATGCGCAGTGATGAACTCAGCCATTGGTAGGCCGACTGTGTAATGGCAACAGTACTGCAGGGACGATAGGTTTCAGCTGATAGGCCTGGTTAGTATTCCGCCCCCGGAATTCCAAGACCTGCCCTAACCTTGCAGAGACTCGCAAGTAAAAGCTAGCTTTACTCTGGATATTTTGTCGGAACCATCGCGCACCTTAACTCCCAGCAGGAACTTCGCGGGGGAGCAAAACTCCGCCCGCCAGTACACCAGTATGTCCTCTTTCTCCCACCGCAATTTTACCGTTCACTATCACGTATTCCACGCCGTCAGGATACTGATGCGGGTTCTGATAAGTGGCCCTATCCGTGATGGTTTCTGGGTTAAATATGGTAATGTCTGCACGCATTCCTTCTCGGATTATTCCCCTATCTCTCAGCCCCAATTTCTGCGCCGGTAACGACGTCATCTTGCGTATAGCATTTTCAAGCGTCAATATCCTTTCTTCCCTTACGTATTTTCCCAACACTCTGGGAAAGGTACCGTAGCTTCTCGGATGAGGCTTACCCTTGCCCAGGACTCCATACGGTGCAACTGCCGAGGCGTCCGTTCCTATCATTGACACAGGATGCCGTAAAACGGTGCAAACATCGTCTTCGCACATGTGAAAACCCACGATGCTTATAGCTGCGTCGTCAATTAGAAGGTCAAATACAAGCTCGAACGCATCCATGTGTTTCGTTTGGGCAATTTCGCTAACGGTTTTTCCTTCGAGATCTGGATGGTTCTTGCATCGAGCTATTTGGGTGACATCCCATATGTCGACTTCCGGCATGCTTGCCTGATCTGGCGATTCTTCTCTCATCTCCCTGATTAGCCTAGCACGGGTTTCCGCATCTGTTAGTCTTTGAACAAGTTTTTCGGTTCCTCCTTCATGAGCCCAGTGGGGAAGCTCGGCGCTTAATACGGTGCTTGCAGCCACATATGGGTAAACATCGCAAGTTACGTCTATTCCCCTATCTCTAACTTCCTCGATCATCTTGAGGCTTTCTTTGACTTTCCCCCAATTCGCCTTTACCTCAGCTTTGTGGTGAGAAATCTCAACAGGTATCCCGGCTTCTTCGCCTATTTCTATGGCCTCTTTCACAGACTCAAGCATTTTGTCGCCTTCGTCTCTTATATGAGAAGTGTAGAATCCCCCATAACTTGCCACCACTCTAGAGAGTTCTATCAGTTCGTCAGTTTCGGCGTAACAACCGGGTGGGTAAATCAGCCCCGTGGATATGCCAAAGGCCCCTTCTTCCATTGCCTGCGCTAACCTCTTCTTCATTTCCTCTAGCTCTGTCTTTGTTGGCGGTCTATCGACAAATCCCATGGTATAAACCCTCAAATTTCCATGCCCAACCAGAGGAACGACATTAACAGCCCCCCCCTGCCGGCCTAATCTACTCAAGTAGTCTTTCATCGTCGACCAATCAAGTTGCAGTTCAGCCTCTTCAATGAGCGAATCGGTCTTCCTGGTCTCTGCTTTCATGAGGTCATTTAAGGGAGCGGCAGATTCCCCGCAGTTTCCGATAACCTCAGTTGTTATTCCCTGTCTGATCTTGCTCTCTGCCTTTGGATTCACCAGCAACTCGAAGTCAGAATGAGAGTGCATGTCTATGAAGCCCGGAGATACCACCAGCCCATCAGCATCTATGATTTTTGATGCTTTTTCAGCACTCAACCTGCCGATTGCCGATATTTTTTGTTCATCGATTCCCACATCCGCTTTGAACCACGGGTTACCCGCCCCATCAATCACCTTTCCATTCTTGATAATCACATCAAACATGATAGTCACCTCACAATTTCTTAGGTATTCGCGTTATTCCTCCAAACCTACGGTCATCCGGTATTTATATCAGACGGCCCACAGCTCTCTTTTCCTTGCTATTTCGCGCCCCTTGCTGAATGAAGTAGTTCGCTCTAAGCTTTCAGACCTTTCCCGCTCTACCCTCTGAATGTATTATATGGAGACTAGCGAGAAACGTCAATCCGCACTCTCCTCCAATACAAGACGAACCTGGCTTCTGCTTCGATTTCCGGGTTGCTGAGATATACATCTCGGCAGCATGAAATGAGCTGCGTACTAGCGGACCAGACATAATAGAGACAAACCCCAATTTCTTTCCCACAATCTGATACTCTTCAAACTCTTTAGGGCGAACGTACCGGACCAGCTCGTGGTGCTCCAGTGAAGGCTGTAAATATTGACCTATGGTTAGAAGGTCGCAGCCAGCCTCCCTAAGATCAGCCATTACCCCAATGACCTCATCCCGCGATTCACCCAGTCCCAACATGAGCCCCGATTTGGTCACGAGGCTGCTATCCAGCAGTTTAGCTTGTTTTAAAAGGTCGAGTGACCGCCGATATTTCGCTTGCGGACGAACCTCGGAGTAGAGCCGGGGCACTGTTTCTATGTTGTGGTTAAGAACAGCAGGGGAGGCATCCAGTACCGTTTGCAAGGCAGAGGCTGACCCTTGAAAGTCAGGGATGAGGACTTCGACTGCGATATTCGAATCGTATTTATGGATCGCTCTGATGGTTTGGGCGAACTGGGAGGAACCGCCATCGGGAAGGTCGTCTCTGGTTACAGATGTAATAACTACATACCGCAGACCCAGTCTATCGACTGCGTGCACAATATGGTCCGGCTCTTGCGGGTCGGGAGCTTGTGGCTTGCCACAGTTAACCGCGCAAAAGGTGCAATTGCGAGTACAAATGTTGCCTAGTATCATAAATGTGGCTGTGCCTTCAGCAAAGCATTTTGCCCGATTGGGACAACGAGCGCTTTCACAAACGGTGTGCAGCTTCAAGTCACGGGTGAGCTTGGTCACCCTGTTCAACGACGTAGGCTCAAGAGCGCTTAACTTCAGCCACTCTGGGCGTCTAGTCCAGTCAGCCATCTATCACTCTCCTGCTCATAGCTCAGGCCAAATATCTCCAAGAAGGAGGAACGTAGTTCTCCTATGACGGTTTTCATCTCTACCCGATGCCCCAATAACTCTGAGACCGAGGTCATCACTTCGCCTGCTAAGCCGCAGGGTCTTATATATTTAAAATACCGCAGGTCGTTACTTACATTGAGAGCAAAACCGTGCGTGGTAATGTGGTGGCTGACATGTACGCCTATGGAACAAATCTTCCTTTCACTCGCCCAGACGCCCGGGTATCCTGCCAGCCGGTGGCCCTGGATACCCAGAGCTAGCAATAACTTGATGATAGCCGATTCTAATTTCCATATATATTCACGCACACCCACGCCGTTTTCTTTAAGGTTAACGATGGGATAGCCTACAAGCTGTCCTGGACTATGATAGGTAATACCTCCCCCCCGATTGGTATGAAAAACGGCTATTCCCTCTCGAGCCAGTGTCTTCTGCGGAACAATTATGTCCTCTCCTCCTCTAAACCGCCCTACGGTGAAAACCGGTGGATGTTGTAGGAGCAGTAACACGTCACCAATTTTGTCCTCAGCTCTTGCCTGCATTAGTCCTTGTTGCAGCTTTAGGGCAACCTCATATGGCACTATCCCCAAATAAGGGGCAATGGAGCTCTTCTTGAGCGTAGAAATACTCATCAGTAAGGCTCTAGACTCTCAGGAAGTGGATGGCGCCGTCGAGTTGACCCATGGCTGTTTCGCGCACTGCCTCAGGTAGAGTGGGGTGGGCATGCATAGTGTGGACGATGTCCTCAGCCGTTGCTCCTAGTCGCATAGCAAGCACGCCCTCAGCAATAAGGTCGCTGGCATGGGGACCCATGATGTGCAATCCCAGAACTATGCCATCGTCAGCACGACAAATCATCTTGACCATGCCAGTCGTCTCGCTCATGGTCGCCGCACGACCGCAGGCGACGAAGGGAAATTTGCTGACTTTATGAGGAATCCCGCCATCGTTGGCTTCCTTCTCGGTCATGCCAACACCGGCTATCTCGGGTTGGGTAAAGATACAATTAGGGACAACTCGATAATCGGCTTGCCGAGGATGATCAAGGGCATTTTCAACGGCCACCTCTCCTTCATAAGAGGCAACATGAGCCAGCATGTTCTTGCCCAGAACATCCCCGATGGCGTAGACATCTTTGATATTTGTCTCAAGAAATTCATTCACCTTAATAGCTACACCGTCCATATGTATACCGAGCTCTGATAAGCCCAGACCCCTGGTGTAGGGCGCACGCCCGGTAGCCATAAGAACCATCTGCCCGTCAACCCCCTGCTCGCCCTCCGGAGAATCCCAAAGCACGCTGAGAACCGCTCCCTTCCTCTCAATAGCCTTAACCGCAGCTCCAATTTTGACATCAATACCCTGCCTCTGTAAGGTCTGTGCGAAACGTCGGCCAATCTCTTCATCAATAGGCTCCAGTCGCAGAGGACGTCTCTTGACAATTGTTGCCTTTGTCCCCAATGCATTGAAGATGCTGGCAAACTCAACACCCACGTAACTACCCCCAATGACCACAAGGCTGTCAGGGATTTCTGTTAGCTCGAGGACCTTATCAGTGCTCAGCACACCAGGCAAGTCACTACCAGTGATAGTAAGTGGGGTCGATTCCGAGCCAGTGGCGACAATAAGCTTCCTGGTTGCTATCTCTTTGTCATTCACCTTAACCAGGTGCGGAGACAGAATTCGACCGGTGCCCCTGTAGACACTTATCCTGTTTGCTTTCATCAACTGCTCAACACCGGATATTAATTGGCTAACGATACTGTTTTTGCGAGCCATAATCCTGGGAAAATCTATCCTGATGTTGTTAGCCTCAATGCCGAAATCGTTTGCCCTTCTTGTTTCAAGGAGCACCTCCGCGCTTCTGACAAGCGCTTTAGTGGGAATACAGCCTCGGTTAAGGCAAGTACCGCCTAGCTTGTCCTTCTCAACCAGGGCCACTTTGGCCCCCAGGTGAGAAGCATGAATTGCTGCCACGTAGCCGGCAGAACCGCCTCCAATTATCACTATGTCCTTTTCATTCACAGCCTTAGTCCCTCATCTGCCAGCGCAGGTCTGGATTTCTGGCAGCTCTGACATCGTCCAGCCGTCTAACAGGCGTGTTGTGGGGGGCAGTATGCAAAATCTCAGGGTTTTCCTCGACATCTCTAGCTATTTCTTTCATGGCCTCGATAAAAGCGTCAAGGGTTTGTTTACTCTCCGTCTCAGTAGGTTCGATCATCATGGCCTCGTCAACTATCAAGGGGAAATAGACGGTAGGGGGGTGAAGACCGTAATCAAGCAAGCGCTTGGCAATATCTACGGTACGAACTCCCTTCGCCTTTTGCCGTCTTCCCGAAAACACTACTTCATGCATGCAGGTGCGGTCGTAAGGCAGATAGTAATATGGTTTTAGCTTCTCCTTGAGGTAGTTGGCATTCAGAACCGCGTTCTCGCTGACCTCCTTCAGTCCTGCAGCGCCCAGAGAGCGGATATAAGCATAAGCCTTACATATAACACCGAAGTTTCCGTAAAAATTGGCTATCCTCCCTATGGACTTAGTCGGTGACACAAACTTATACCTCCCGTCGTTCTTTATCACCAAAGGCGATGGCAGAAAATCGACAAGACCTTCCTTAACGCAGACGGGACCCGAACCTGGTCCGCCACCGCCGTGGGGAGCGCTGAAGGTCTTATGGAGATTCAGTTGGACATAGTCATAGCCCAAATCCCCAAATTTCACCCGCCCCAAGAAAGCATTCAAGTTCGCCCCGTCAGCACCGAGGAGCCCTCCCCTTTCGTGAACCAATTGACTGATCTCCAATATCTTTGGGTCGAATAGACCCAAAGTGGTAGGCATGGTTAGTGTTAAAGCAGCCACCTCCTCATTCATCGCCGATTCCAGACTCTTCATATCTACGTTACCTTCACTATCGGAAGCTACGACACTTATCTCAAATCCGCACATAACAGCACTAGCCGGGTTAGTGCCGTGGGAAGAATCGGTCAATAATATCTTCTTCCGGGCTTTATCCCCTCGGTCTTGATGATATGCTTTTACCAGTAGCAAGCCAGTAAATTCACCATGCGCACCGGCTATAGGAACCAAGCTGGTGGCATTCATCCCAGTAATCTCGGCCAAATACTCTTGCAGCTCAAACATAAGCTGCAGGGCTCCCTGAATAGATTCCTCTGGCTGGAGGGGATGGATTGAAGCAAAACCAGGAAGTTTGGCAATATCCTCGTGCCATTTTGGATTGTATTTCATGGTGCAGCTGCCTAGCGGATAAAATCCCGTATCCACTCCATAATTGAGCTTACTCAGGGCAGTGAAATACCTCATTAGCTCAACCTCACTAACCTCAGGCAGCTTAAGCTCTGACCGGAGTAGCTCCTCGGGGGGCAACTCGGTGGGGGGCACATCCAGAGCTGGGAGAGTGCACCCCATCTTGCCCGGCTGGCTAATCTCAGAGAGTAAATAACGATGACTCATGTCTTGCCCCTTAGTATGCTCCCAGAATCTCTACCAGTTTGTCTATCTCCTGTTTGGTGTTCATCTCAGTAACACAGAGCAGCATACCGTTTTCAATTATGTGGCTCATATCTAAACCACCGATTATCCCTTGCTTGAATAGAGCTCGGTTAATCTCGGAAGGTGCTCTTGGGCAACGAATGGCAAATTCCTTGAAGAAAGGCTTTGAGAAAACGAGGGAATATCCCTTGAGTCCAGCTATTTGTTCAGCGGCATAGTGAGCTTTGTGATAGCATAGCTCGGCCACCTGCCTCAGACCACTTTTGCCCAGGCTGGCTAGATAAACCGCTGCCGCTAGAGCCATCAAAGCCTCACTGGTGCAGATATTAGATGTAGCTCGCTCCCTTCGGATATGTTGCTCGCGGGTCACCATGGTCATGACATATCCCGGCTTGCCCTCGACATCCACCGTCTTGCCCACGATCCTGCCTGGCATCTGGCGCAGGTATTCACGGCGACAGGTAAAGACGCCCAAACCTGGCCCCCCAAAACTTGCCCGGTTGCCCAACGCCTGACCATCAGCCACAGCAATATCAGCCCCATAATGCCCTGGCGGCTTTAACATCCCCAGAGAAATAGGGTCAACTATAGCAATAAATGAAGCACCTATATCATGAATTTTTTGAACATGGGCTTCCATCTCTTCAAGACAACCAAAGAAATTTGGCTGCTGAGCTACTAAACAGGCAAAGTCCGAAGATAAGCTTGAGCCTAATTCTACCGTCTCCATAGAGAAATTCCGAGCTTTGACATAAGTACTTATCACCTCGCGGTAGGTCGGATTTACCGTGGTTGACACAGCGACCTTGCCTCTTTTGGTTATCATGCATGCCATTATGGCTGCTTCCGCAGCCGCTGTGCTGCCATCATACATACCAGCATTGCTCACTTCCATTCCAGTGAGTTGGCAGACCAGCGACTGATATTCATAGGTGCCTTGTAGTGTACCCTGGCTGACTTCAGCCTGATACGGAGTGTAGGCAGTATAGAGCTCGCTCCGGCCAATAACGTGTTCAACCATGCTAGGAATGAAGTGACGGTAGCTGCCGCCACCCAAAAAACAAGAATAATTATCCAAACTCACATTACGATTTGCCAATTGGCCGAGCTCTTTTTTCAGTTCCAGCTCAGAGAGGGGGGGCGGTAGCTTGAACTGCGCGTGACGCAACTTTTCAGGAATATCCTGGAATAACTCCTCGATCGAACCGACACCAATTTCCCGCAACATTATCCTGCGATCAGCATCGGTATTGGGTAAATAAGGTGATGGCATCATATTCGTCACCCCTCTTTTTACTCTAAGCCTTGTTCAGATAATTCGGCTACGAATTTCTCATACTTTTTACTATCCATTAGGGCGTCAAGTTCTGAAGGCTCGCTCAATTCCAGCCTGACCAGCCAGCCAGATCCGTAGGGGTCTTTGTTCACCAGCTCAGGCTGGTTAATGACAGTCTGGTTGATTTCCAGTACTTGCCCGCTAACTGGCGCGAAGATGTCTGAAACGGCTTTCACCGATTCTACTTCGCCCATCTTTTGGCCCTGTCCCACTTGAGTTCCCGGGGCCGGCAAGTCCAAAAACACTACGTCTCCCAGTTGCGACTGAGCATAATCTGTGAGCCCCGCCTTCCCTTTATTCTCGGACTCGGGACAAATCCACTCATGCTCCGATGTGTATTTATATTCTTTAGGGTTCATTTTGTGCCCCTCTCTTATAGAATTGTCTGTTAGCTATCTTAGCAGCTACTGGTTTGTTGCGAATCATTATCTCTATGTCGGTGCCGATAGTGGCTAGCTCAGTGGTAACGTAGCCGAACCCAATATTAGCATCCAGAGTTGGTGCATATCCACCGCTGGTGACTGTCCCTACCTCTTGACCACATCTAACAATTTTATAGCCTGAACGAGCAATGCCCTGTCCTATCATTTGAAAACCGACATGTTTGCGTTTTACACCTCGACGCTTAATCTCAAGCAAAGCACTCTTGCCGATGAAGTCGCCGTTGTCCATCTCCACCAACCACCCTAAGCCGATCTCATAAGGATTGGTGCTCGTGTCCATGTCCTGTCCATACAGCAGCATTCCGGCTTCCAGTCGCCGGCTGTCACGTGCACCCAGACCACA